>Ga0302120_10000713_pt1 | contig 15233 bp, 7 predicted proteins | sample AG5_Bottom_MG_FD_203118 | JGI IMG/M metagenome (GOLD analysis project Ga0302120, IMG submission 203118) | Marine microbial communities from Western Arctic Ocean, Canada - AG5_Bottom | ecosystem: Environmental > Aquatic > Marine > Oceanic | place: Canada: Western Arctic Ocean | collected 2017-10-01 | reverse complement strand
CCTCTTGATCTCCGCGGTGGGTGCTCACGCTGCCCAGGAAGCCCCTGCAGAAACGAAACCCAACATTGTCTTCATCCTGGTCGATGATCAGCGCAACGACACCCTGGGTTGCGCCGGGCATCCGGTGATCAAGACTCCGAACGTCGATCGTCTAGCGGCGCGGGGAGTGCGCTTCGAGAACATGTTCGTCAACACCTCGATCTGCATGGCAAGCCGGGCGACGATCTTCAGCGGTCTGACCGAGACGAGCCATGGCTTCACCGGCGGACCGTGGCCCGCGACGCCGCTGCAGAAGATGGATGTCGATACCAGCTTCCCGGTCCTGCTTCGCAAGGCGGGCTACCGGAACGGTTTCTATGGCAAGCAGCACGTCAAGTTCGCGGAGAAGACTGAGGTCGCCCTGCGACGCATGTTTCATGATCACAAGGTCTACAATGGAGGGCCGCATCATGTGAAGCTGGCCGATGGCTCGAAGCGGCACACCGCCGAGTTGGTCGGTGATCGGTCGGTGGCCTTTCTCGAATCCCAGCCGAAGGATCAACCGTTCTGCCTCTACATGAGCTTCAACATTGCGCACGCCCGGGACGGAGATCACCGACCGGGGATTGGTCACTTTCCCTGGCCCAAGGCGGTGGATGGCCTGTATGACGACCTCGATCCGGCGGCTCCCCGACTGGGCGATCCGAAGTATTTTGAGATGCAGCCTGAGTTCCTGAGAAAATCGATGAACCGGGACCGGTGGTTCTGGCGTTGGGATACTCCGGAGAAATACAAACTGAACATGCGGGCCTACTACCGGATGCTCACCGGCATGGACGGCGTGATCGGACGGGTTCAAAATACCTTGCAGGAGAAAGAGTTTACCGAGAACACGGTCATCATCTACACCGCTGATAACGGTTACTACATGGGTGACCGCGGTTTTGCCGGGAAGTGGAGCCACTACGAGGAATCGCTTCGGGTCCCCCTCATCATCGATGATCCCCGGCTGCGGAACAAAAAGCGCAACCGCACGGCCTCGCAGATGGTGATGAACCTCGACCTTCCGGCCACCATGTTGGACTTCGCGGGAGTCGCGGTTCCCGAGAAGTATCAGGGCAGAAGCCTGCTTCCGATCGTGCGGGGGCAGAGCCCCAAGTCCTGGCGCACGGATCTCTTCAACGAGCATCACTTCAATCACAAATCGATTCCCAAGTGGCGCGGTGTTCGCGGAGAGCGCTTCACCTATGCCCGCTACTACGAGCAGGATCCGGTCTATGAATTTCTCCACGATCTCAAGAACGATCCGGACCAGGTCAAGAACCTGGCCAAGGATCCCGAGCACGCGGCAGTCCTCAAGCGCATGCGTGCCCGCACCGATGAGTTCCGCAGGGAGTACACCCGCCCCGAGATTGTGAAGGTCAAGAAGAGCGCTCGGAAACGATAGGCAATTCTGGAAGCTCGGCTTCCGTTCAGTACAACCAGCAGCTCACCTGGTGCCGGGAGGAGCAATCGTCGGAGTCCACCGGTTTCAGTTCCGGCTCACGTTCCGCGCATTCGGGCATGGCGACGGGACAGCGTGGCTGGAAGGGACATCCCTTGGGTGGGTCGAGGTGGGAGGGGATATCCCCGCCGACAAGGACCTCGGTCCGATTGCGGGTGGGATCGGGTTGCGGAATCGCTTCCAGCAGGGTCTTGGTATAAGGATGCTTGGGTGAGGAATACAGTTCCTCGGCGGGAGCGCGCTCGACGAGCTTGCCAAAATACATCACGCCAACCTCGTGACTGATGTGTTGCACGACCGCGAGGTCGTGCGAGATGAAGAGAAAGGAGATTCCAAACTCCTCCTGCAAATCGCCAATCAGGTTCAGGATCTGGCTTTGCACCGAGACATCGAGCGCGGAGACCGGCTCGTCGGCGACGATGAATTTCGGTTTGAGTGCGAGAGCCCGCGCGATGCCGACCCGCTGGCGTTGTCCGCCTGAAAATTCGTGAGGGTAACGATCGGCGACCGTCTGGCGCAGTCCGCAGACTTCCAGGAGACGCATGACTTCACCGTTGCGGTCCGCCTTGGCGCCGACCTTGTGGGTGTCGAGCGGTTCGCGGACGATCTCGCGGACGGTCATCCTGGGGTTCAAGGAACCATACGGGTCCTGGAAGATGATCTGCATGTCCTTGCGGGCCTTCATGAGTCCCGCGCGATCGAGCGAGAGGATATTTTCGCCGTCGATGATCACTTCGCCCGAGGTCACTTTCTGGAGCCGAAGAAGGGAGCGGCCGAAGGTCGATTTTCCGCAGCCCGACTCTCCCACCAGACCAAAGGTCTGACCGGTGGGGATGTCGAGGCTGACCCCGTTCACGGCCTTGAGGTCGGCCACCCGCCGGTTCAACAATCCGCCCTTGATCGGATAGTAGGTCCTGAGGTCCTTCACTTGTACCAGCGTCTCTTCCATGGGTTCGTTTAGTTGGGGTGGAAACAGGCGACCTTGCCACCGCCTTCGGTGTCTTCCAGTGGGGGTTCCTCGGTCCGGCAGCGATCTTCCACTTTGGGACAGCGATCCGCAAACCGGCATCCCTTGGGCAGGTCTGCCAAGTCGGGGACCATGCCCTTGATGGTGGGCAGGGTCTTGAGCTTCTCCTTGCGGACCCGCGGGATCGAATCCAGCAGGCCGCGCGTGTAGGGATGTCGCGGGTTCTTGTAGAGTTCCCCGGTTTCGGCCATCTCGATGATCTTGCCACAATACATCACCAGGACCCGGCTGCAGCTCTCGGCGATCACTCCGAGGTCGTGGGTGATCAGGATGAGCCCCATGTTCATCTCCTGCTGGAGGCGCTTGATCTCCTCCATGACCTGGGCCTGCACGGTGACATCCAGCGCGGTGGTGGGCTCGTCGGCAATGAGGAGCTTGGGACTGCAGGAGAGGGCCATTGCGATCATCACGCGCTGGCGCATTCCTCCCGATAATTCGTGAGGATACTGGTCGATGCGCTTCTCAGGCGACTCGATGTTCACGGTCCTCAGCATCTCGATGGCCTGCTTTTTTGCTTTGGTTTTCGACACCTTCTGGTGCACGCGGATGACCTCGACCATTTGGTTGCCAATTGTGAAGACGGGATTCAGGGCGGTCATGGGCTCCTGGAAAATCATGGAGGCCAGGGCGCCGCGCACTTTGCGCATTTCATGTTCCGGCTGCGACACGACCTCAATGCCGTCCAACTCGATGCTCCCTTCCGCAATTCGTCCCGCCGGACTGGGGATTAATTTCAGGATCGAGAGGGCGGTGACGGATTTGCCACATCCCGACTCGCCCACGATGCCCAGTGATTCCCCCGCCATGACCTCAAAGCTGATCTTGTCGAGGGCACGGATGACCCCCATCTCAGTCTTGAACTCGACGACGAGATCGCGGATCCGGAGAACGGGCTTGGGGGCGGATTCGGTCATGGTTCGGGATTCTCGCCAACGGATCAACCGCTGACTTTCTTGGGGTCAAGCGCGTCCTGCAGCGCGTCGGCGAACATGTTGAAGGCGATCACGAGCACGAAGAGAAAACCGGAGGCTCCGAGGAAATTCCCCATGTGACCACGCAACACGTCATTGATGGACTCCGAGAGCATAATGCCCCAGCTCACGCCCTCTTTGACTCCGAGGCCAAGGAAGGTCAGGATCACCTCGCTCTTGATCGCACCGACAAACGCAATCGTGGACTGCACCAGGAGGAGATGGGAGGTATTGGGCATGACGTGGCGGCGAATGATGGTGAGGGGACCCACCCCGATCGCCTTGGCGGCCTGAATGTACTCGAGGCCGCGAATCTTGATCACTTCGCCCCGCACAATGCGGCAGGTGCTGGACCAGAAGGTGGCGATCATGGCAATGTGCATCGCGTAGGGCGCCAGGGAGATGTGCAGATCCAGGACGGGGACGGTAAATTCCGCGCCCTTCAGCGCAAAGGCGACCGCCGCCACGAAGAGGTAGAACGGGATGGCATCGATACAGCCGTAAATCCACATGATGACCTCGTCGACGATGGTGCGGTGAAAGTATCCGGCAATCGCTCCGAGGATGCCGCCGATCGCGGTGGCAGAAATCGCCACCACCACGCCGACCTGGAAGGCAGTTTTGATTCCCTGCAAGGCGCGGGCGAAGATGTCCTGTCCGTTGATGTTGGTGCCGAACCAATGGGCCGCCGACATTCCTTCAAATCCTTCCTCACCAAGCTTGTCCCAGTCCTGGGCGATGACTCCAAAGCTGACCAGCAGGGCGATGATGCCGTAGATGCCGACCACCACCATGGCCGCCACTCCGGCTCGATCGCGCAGCAGCTTGCGCCCGCTCTTGGTCCAGAGCGACTCTCTTCCGACGATGACCTCTTCTTCACTCATGGTTCCGGGTCACTTGCTGTAGGAGATTCTCGGATCGATGATCTTGTAGACGATGTCGGTCAGGATCAGGGCCAGGACGTAGAGCACCGCGGTGCAGGTCACCACCGCCTTCACGATCGGGAGATCTCCGTTGGTGATCGCGTCGTAGGTGACCAGGCCGACTCCCGGAATGCCGAAGAATTTCTCCACCACCAGGTTGCCGGCGATGACCACGAAGGGAAGGGTGATGATGATGCGGGTCGAGATCGGGATCATGGCATTCTTGAGAACATGCTTCATCATGATTTTGCGGTTCCGGACTCCGTAGGCACGCGCGGTCCGCACGTAGTCCCGGTTCAATTCCTCCACGATGACGGCCCGGAAAAAGCGCGTGTTGTATCCCAGGGCGACAAAGATGCTCGCGAGGGTCGGAACGGCGACGTAGGACCAATAGTAATACCAATAGTAGTAGAAGATCTCCCCGGCGGTGGCGTCCGGATAGTCGGGGGGAGGTTCCACCCAGCCCTGGACCGGGAACCAGTTGAGCCCGTAACTTGTGCAGAAGATGAGCTGAAAGGCGATGACCACCATCAGGTAGCTGATGCTCATGCCTATCGCGGCGAGCACCATGACAGCCTTGTCGGGGAATCTCCCCCGGTGATTCGCCGCGTAGAGCGCGAGCAGGATCCCCAGGAGGTTTGCCAGGATGAAGGCCGGAAGGGCCACCAGAAAGGACACCGGAACGGCCTTCTTGAGAATCGAGGAGACCTTCTCCCCGGAGGAGGTCGAAGAACCAAAATCCAGGGTGACGACCTCCTTCATGAACTTTCCGTAGCGTTGGAGGAAGGGCAGATCGTAGCCAAGCTCGGCGCGAATTTCCTCGATCTGCTCCTGAGTGGCGCTCTTCGGGAGGATGCTGTAGGTGAGATCCGGTCCGAAGTGGACCATCAGGATAAAGCTGAGGAAGGTCACTCCGAAGAGAAGTGGGATCGCGTAGATCAGCTTTCTGATGGCGTACTGAAGCGTCTCCATGGTCGTTCCGTTCGTCTTAGTCCTTCGAGTCTTCGAACACGTAGGCGTATTTCAGCAGGCTGCCGTGCGGGTTGCGGGACGGCAGGAAGACCACATTCTTGTGCCACACCGTCAAGGTGTTCCTCGAGAGCCCGCAAATCGCCGGAACCTGATCAACGATCATCTTGTTCAGTTGCCGATAAATCTCGGTCCGCTCCGGTCCGGGCTGCATCACGATGGATTTCTTGAAGAGCTCGTTGTAATCGGGATCATCGAAATTTGAGGAATTCGATCCCGGGGAGCCGTTGGGGCCGTAGAACAGCTGCAGCACATTCTCCGCGTCGGGATAGTCCAGTCCCCACGCCATCCCAATCAAGGTGCAATTCTTCTGCTTCACCGCCTTGTTGTAATCACCGAAGGTCGCATACTGGACGAATTTGATCTTCTCCCGCGGATACCCGATTTTCCCCATCCACCCGCGAAACTGCTCGTAGAGCTGGGTCATCCTGACGCCTGCGACCGAGTTGTAGTCCAATTCGGGAAGATTCTCCGGAGTCCATCCGCCCTCCTTGAGATGCCGTTTCGCTTGTTCGTAATCGGGGGTGACGGATTCGTTTCCGAGCGCCTCATCATAGCCATCCAACCCCTTCGGGATCGTGCCCGGGAAGATGGTGGCGATCCCATTGTAATATCGGCGGTTCCGCTGAGGCCAATCGTAGCCGGCCCGGATTGCCTTGCGCAGCAGCAGATTCCGGCGGTTCTGCTCCGGGTCAGGATGATGACCAATGATCGGATTGGACATGTTGAAGTAAAGATAGACGATCCCCAGCTCGGGAAGATTCATGGCGGTGAATTTCTTCTCGTAGTCGGGCTTGAGCTTCAGCGGTTTCAGGTTCTCCGTCACCATGTGAGTCAGCTCGATCGGGATGACTCCGTAGTGGATTTCGGTCCCCTTGTTGAGGGAGTTCCAGCGCGACATCTCCTCCTTCATGAAATAGACCTCGGCAGTATCCATGATGGGCAGGCGGTTCCCATCGAGTTTCTCCAGACCGAGGCCGGACTGTTTCTTCGGATCATAGCCCTCATACTCGAGATTGAAAAACTCCTCCCGGTAGTTGGGATTCCTCACCAGGATCGCTTTCTTGGTGGTAAATGATTTGAGCACGTAGGGCCCGCTACCGACCGGATTGATGCCAAACTCCTTTCCGTAAAGCTCGACGGCCTCTCGCGGGACAAAGGACGAGTAGCCCATTGCAAAGGTGTAGGTGAGCTGGGGAAAGGGCTTGTTGAGCTTGATCTGGATGGTGTGATCGTCGAGAGCGCGGAGTCCCTCAATCGATTGCGCATAATCCGCCCCGGTCTTTTTCCATTCGTCCATCCCCACAATTTTTCCCTGCCAGAGCCACTCGCCCTGCGGCAGGTTCTTGGGGTCGAACATGCGCTTCATGGAGTAGACAAAGTCTCCCGCCACCACCTCACGGCCGCGCCCGCCGGGGAAGCACTCGTGATCGGAGTAGCGGACTCCTTTCTTGATCCGGAAGGTGTAGAGCAGTCCGTCCTCGCTCACCGCGGGCAGAGCCTCCGCGAGGCGTGGCTTCAGCTCGTAGGGCCGGGCGAGATACTTATACTCGTAGAGCTGATCGTAGATGCTGGTGGTCATCAGGTTGGCGTACTGGGTCGCCGACTGGACTGGATCCATGGTGACGGGGGCGCCATTGTCGGAGAACCGAAATACGGACACATCCTGCGCCCGGTCACTGAAGGGCTTTTTGCAACCAGTGAGACCGATCACCGCTGCGAGGCAGGTCAGCAATCCAAGAAGCGGGAGGGGGCGAGGAAAGCTCATCATCTCGTTGCTTCGGAGTGGGTCATCCCCAAGGGGCCGCCTGGCATCTCAGCCCTTTGTGAAATGCAGTGTTCCAACATCGATCATGATCGGCTCTGGGTCATCCTTCCAGAGGAGGACTTTCCCGGTCGATGGGGTCGAGGGTAGCCATCCAGTTCGCCTTGCCAAGAAATGGTTTGGTCGCCGTTCCGGGTGAGGGGTTGGGCGAACATCTCGGATTCGCTTGGGATGGGTTTCGCGCTGGAAAGTCGATCCAGGGAGATCCCTTTCGATTGGGGGGCAGCCCCGGCAATGCCGATGCGGGATTACTTCAGGGAGGAGAGTTGGAGCCGAAGGAACAATCGTGGGTTACTCCCGAGAGTCTCGCTGCTGGTGATCGTGACGGTCTCCGTTCCATCGCCGTTGTTGATCGTGCTCACGATCCCGCCCTGCGGATCCGGCTGCTACGAGATGAGGGCGCTGGATTTTTGGAGCTCGGGGGGAGATCTTTGCTGGGGCGCCATTGCGGCGGGTGAAGATAAGGGAGAGGAAGCCGTCGTGAAAACCCGGGATGCCGGGCGAAGGGTCCGCGAGCTTGGGGAGCCCATTGAAATAACTCTCCGCGAAGTTCGAGAGCCCATCGTGGTCGGGATTGGCATCGATTCCTGAGATCGCGGGGTCCAGAAGTTCGGCGGTGGTGAAGTTGGCCGCGGCCCATCCGGCATAGGTCAGGGTATCGTCCGAACCAGGGGAGCCGTACAGCACGGCGCTCGCACGCCAGTTCTCCGGCAGGCTGTGATCGGGGGCGGCAGCAGGATCGCGGAGAGTCAGCGAGTAGCCGGGTCCGTCCGGACTGGTTGGCCAAGGGGCAAGGTCGAGGTAGATGAAATCGTGAATGGCGGTCCCGGTCCCGAGGGAGAGTTTGAGCTGTTCGCCGTCATTGCCGAGATTGTCACCAGGTTCCCACTCGCCGGCAATGGGAAGTCCCGTTCCATAGCGCGACTCGAAGGCGGCCTGGTTCCGCACCACGAGGAGGAACTCATCAGTACCGATCATGGTGTTGGGAGGGAAGTCGAAGTCCGCGCCCTTGGTGAAGCGCACGTCGCTCAGGTTAATTAGGTGCTTGTGCTGAGGGTGGGGAAGTTTCAGAGTTGGAGCTTCAAGCTCCTGTTAGTCTCGTATGTTTTTCCCTCGTTGGACCACCTTCCCAATTGTGTTGTTGGTGCTTTGCCTCTGGCTCGCTCCGCAGTCTGCGCCCGCGGAGGTGCCGGTCATTCCGTCCTTCACCGCAGATCCGGTGAGCATCTCTCCGGGGGAGCCGGTCACCCTGGAATGGGTCGTGACCGGGGCGACCTCCTTGAAACTCGACGGGGTCGCGATCACCGGGAACAGCACGGTGGTCAATCCCATCGTGACCAGCGAGTTTCTCCTGGAGGCCATCAACGACGAAGGCAGTGTGACCGCGACCGTCATCGTCTCGGTGGTGGACGTTCCGGACTTCACGCCCGCCACGGGCAGGTTTGTGGAGGTGGTCAAGCACGCCGCTGACACAAGGCTCCACCTGAGTGAGATCGAGGTGTTTCTTTTCGGAGAGACGCCGGACCGCGCCCATGCTGATGGCACCAGTGGCAATGACCTGGTGCAGGCTGGCACTCCCTCCACCGTGACTCCTCCCACCACCACCACCTTGGAACACGGGAGTGCGGGGTCGGTCTTCGATGGGGACCTCGAGAGCGGGAGCGCGGTTTGGACCACGGGGATGAGCTTGGGCTTTGAGCCGCGCTACATGCTCGACCTGGGGGCAAGCCATCCGATTGGGGAGATCCTGGTGTGGGGGCGGAACGATAGCTGCTGTGCCGATCGGCTTCAGGATTTTTCGGTGAATGTCTATGAGGATGATGGATCGGGACAACCCGGGGCCTTGGTGAACTCGGTCCTCTTTCCGGACGCCGCCCCCAACGCCACGGTGGGCCCGGCCGAGTTTGATCTCGCTCTTCCCGATTCCGGAGTGCGGAGCTTTGCGGTCGACAAGCCTCTCATTCCCGGCGGAGATCCCATCGTGCTCTCGTGGGAAGTGAACCCGAATGCCACCGCGGTGTTCATCGACAGGGGAGTGGGGGACGTGACCGCGCTCACAGATGCATTCGGGCAGGGAAGCATCACGGTGAATCCCGGGCCGAACCTCGACACCACCTATGCGATTCTGGTCACTCGTCCCTCCGGGACCTCTACCGCTTCGCTGCGAGTGGAAGTGACCGCTCAGCCGGTCATCTTTTCCTTTACGGGCGATCAAGTCCAGGTCGAGCCGGGATCTCCAGTGCAACTCACCTGGGCGGTTGGGAATGTGACCGCTCTCGAACTGAACGGAACGAACGTGATGGGAACCAGCGGCTTGACGGTGAGGCCCACCGGGTCCGTCGACTACGTCCTGACCGCGCGCAACGCCCAGGGAGTGCAGAGCGAAACGGTCCGCGTGAGGGTGCTTTCCCCCGGCGAGCCGGTCATCTCGGAATTCATGGCCAGCAATCGCGGCGACGTCACGGTGGATATCGATGACGACAGTTCAGATTGGATCGAGATCTGCAACCCGAGTGCCCTCGAAGCCTCGCTCGAGGGATACTATCTGACCGACGACCCGCAGAACCCGTCCAAGTGGCGCTTCCCGGCGGTGGTCATGCCGCCCGGGAGTTATCTGCTCGTCTTTGCCTCGGGTAAGGATCGGGATGATCCCGCTGCGGAACTCCACAGCAACTTCGCCCTCGACGATCGCGGGGAATACCTCGCTCTCGTGAAGCCGGACGGAGTGAGCGTGGTGATGGACTTTCATCCGAGCTTTCCAGCCCAGCGCGCGGAGATTTCTTACGGTTTCGAGGAAGAGAGCGTGAAGGAAGGGTTTTTCCTGGAGCCCACGCCGGGGAGCGAGAACGGCGAGAACTTCACGGGCTTTGTGGGGGATACCATCTTCAGCTTCGATCGAGGATTTTACCGCACGCCCATCGAGGTCGCGATCACGACCAGCGAAGCGGGCGCGCACATCCGCTACACCATCGACGGGACCGAGCCCACTGCAGTCCGGGGGCGGGTCTATGACGGCCCGATCCGCATTTCCCGCACCACGGTCCTGCGGGCGGCGGGCTTCAAGGCGGACTTCGTGCCCACCAATGTCGATACCCAGACCTACCTCTTTACTGCGGATATCATTCGGCAGTCGGGCATGAGTACCAGCATTACCCAGCATCCGACTTATGGACCGCGCATGGACGCCTCCCTGACGTCGATCCCATCGCTCTCGCTGGTCTTTCAGGGCGATATCAGTCGGACCGAGAAAGAGTGCTCGGTGGAGTTCATCGACTTCGAGGCGGGGAGCAGCCAGTTCGATGTCGGGATGTCACGCTATGGGAACTACGTCACGAACTTCGCCAAGCGCAGCATGCGCCTGAGCTTCCGCTCGCTCTACGGTCCATCCAAGCTGCGCTTCCCGGTCTTTGATGGCCACGAGTACACGACCGCTCCGGCCGAGCAGTTCGAGGCCCTCGATCTGCGCTCTGGAAACCACGACATGAACCAGCGGGGGGCCTACCTCTCGAACCGCTTCACGGATGACGCGATGGACGCGATGGGCAACATCGCGCCTCATGGCCGCTTCGTGCACATCTACATCAACGGGGTCTACTGGGGCCAGTATCACATGCGGGAACGCTGGAATGCCGCCATGCTGGCGGAGTACTTTCCAGGCCGGAAGGAGGACTACGAGGCCATCAATGCCAACAACACTGGAAACAACTTCCTGGATGGCATCCCCTATGATGGGACCGGACGGCTTTGGAGTCAGACCAAGAGCTTGGTGAGGGGAGCGCTTCCCTTCGAACGATCCGCCCGGCATCTCGACATCGCCAACGTCATCGACTTCATGCTCCTGTGGGTGAGTGGAAATTCCGAGAGCGAATTCCGCAGTGCCGGCGCGGTCCGCTTTGGGGTGCCATTCAAGTTCTTCATGAAGGACGCCGACGGATTCCTACGGTCGCCGGGACATTCGGTGACCCACAACGGGCCGATCGACGCGATGGCAAGGTTCAGGTCCCAGGCTCATCCCGACTTCAAAATTCTTTTGGCGGATCGCATTCACAAGCACTTCTTCAATGACGGCGCCCTGACGGTGGCCCAGAACATCGCGCGCTTGCGAGGTCGGGTGAATGAGACTCGCTTTAGCTTTTATGCGGAGTCAGCGCGCTGGGGCTTCCGCACCCCTTCGAGCTGGCAGAGTTATCAAAACAACTTGCTCAGCTCGCACTTCCGCTCGCTGACCCAGACCATGATCAATCGTTTCGTGGGCGCGGGGATGTATCCCAACCTCGAGGCGCCCAGCTTCAACCAGCATGGCGGCATTATCGCGTCCGGCTTTGACCTGGTCATGAACGCCCCCGCGGGCACGATTTACTATACGACCGATGGCACTGATCCACGGGTGTCGGGGACCGGCGCGATTTCAGCGACGGCCTCGATCTACAGCGGAGCGCTCATGCTGGAGGACACGAGCCTGGTCCGCGCCCGGGTGCGCAATGGCAACGTTTGGTCGGCCCTGAACGAGGCGACTTTTGCCATCGATTCCATGGGCTTGGTGGTCTCGGAGTTCATGTATGATCCGCTCCCGCCCAGTGAAGCCGAAATCGCGGCTGGTCACACCAATGGCGAGGACTTTGAGTTCTTTGAATTGCTGAACGCCGGCCCGAGCGCCATCGACCTGAACGGGATCGTGCTCGACGAAGGAATCACCTTTGACTTTTCCGCCGGCTCCATCACCAGCCTGGCACCGGGAGCGCGATTGCTGGTCGTGGAGGATCTCGCTGCGTTCGAGTTTCGCTACGGAGCGGGGCACCCGATTGCCGGTCAGTATTCCGGCAAACTGCAGGACGCCGGAGAGATGGTGAGAATATCAAACGCCCTGGACGCGACCTTGATTGAGTTCACCTATGACAACAACCTGCCCTGGCCGCTTGCGGCCGCGGGGGATGGCGCCTCGCTGGTTTTGGTCGATCCTTCTTCGGGACCCGATCACAATGATCCCGCCAGTTGGTCTGCGAGTGCGACGCGGGGAGGGTCGCCGGGATTGGAGTCGGTGGTTTCCTTCACCTACGCGAATTGGGCGGCCGCCGAGGGGGTGAGTAATCCGGGAGACGATGACGACGAGGACGGCTTGACGAACTATGAAGAGTTTGTGCGGGGGAGTTTGCCCCTGCAGTTTTCTCCGACTCCGGGATTCTCGACCGAGGTGGAATTTCTGGAAGTGGGAGGGGTGATCGATTCCTATTTGACGATCAGCTTCAGCTACAACCTGGCCGCCCAGGAGGTGACCACCACGGTGGAAGGATCGGAAGGCTTGGAAGGTTGGACTTCCGGTCCGGGATCGACGGTTCGCGTGCAGACGGTGTATCACGGGGATGGCTCCGCGACGGAGACCTGGCGCAGCGCCACCCCGACGAGCCTGGCTGAGGGACAGTTTTTGAGGGTGCGGTGGGAGAGTCCCTGAGGCCGGGCGTCCAGTCGAGGCAGTCGGTTTTCCCTGGCGTAAGGCTCAGATAGCGCCGGCAGGTGTGATGACGCCTTGGCGGAGGAGGAGGTCGCGGGCACGAAGCTCCTCGTCAAGCTCCGCAAGGATCGCCCCCGGGAAGAGGGAGAGACCGAAGACCAATGGGAGTGCGATGGCGAACGGTGGTGCCGCATGTGGTTTCGAGGCCGCACAGAGAAATTGACGCCACCCCGTCTGGATTCATAGTCCCCTCGCTGATCCGCACTGGCTCAGCTCCGCTCAATTCCAAGCCCCATGTCACACTCCTCCTGCCGCCGCGCAGCCATTTCTCTCGCGTTCTGCTCGTTCGCCTTCTCAGGGGAAGTGCGTGCCTTTGCTGACAGCATCCTGGTTTTTAACGAGTTGCACTACAATCCGGCGGACGACGTCGCGGACACGGAGTGGATTGAGTTTCACAATCTCAATGGCGTCAACGTGGACATTTCCGGCTGGCGCTTGCGGGGTGGAGTCGATTTTGATTTCCCCGAAGGCACGGTGGTCGAAGGGCACGGGTATCTCTTGGTGGCTGCCGATCCGGGCAATGCCAAGCTTGCGGGGAGGGGCGCACTCGGTCCCTTTACCGGGGCATTGAACAACGGTGGCGAGGTCGTGCGGATCGAGAATCGCGACCAGCGCACGATGAACAACCTCTCTTACTCCGACGGGGGGGATTGGCCGATCGGCCCGGATGGGTCCGGGGCGACGCTCAGTAAGCGCGACGAGGGGTCCGCCGACAATCGGCCGGCCAACTGGATCTCTTCACGTGAAATCGGCGGCACCCCTGGCCTCGCCAACTTCCCGCTTTCGGGCGCGCCGGCGGGGGAGGACCCGACCCTCGTCTTCAATGAGTTCTCTGCCCACGACGCCGCAGGCGGGTTCCGCCTCGAACTCACCAATCTCTCGGGGGAGGCGATTGCCCTGAATGGCCATCAGATCGGGTTTTCGGAGGGTGGCACGATGACCTTCACCGGCGGAGTACTCGAGTCCGGAGAGTTTCTCATCCTCGATCGGGCCCTGCTGGGATTTGGACCGGGCAACGAGGATCGGCTCTTCCTCTACCGTCCTGACGGGGACCTCATCGACGCACGGAGCGTCACTGGCCAGCTGCGCGGACGCGCGACGGAATTTGGCGGACGTTGGCTCTACCCGGCGGCGCCGACTTTTGCAGCAGCCAACACCTTCAGCTTCGAGGACGACATCGTGATCAACGAGATCATGTATCACCCGCGCCCGCAGCCCTCGAGCCCGGCCACCGCAGCCGTCTTTGAGACTTGGATCGAAGTGCACAACCGCAGCGCAGATCGCACCATCGCCCTCGGCGGTTGGCGCTTCAGCGACGGGGTGGCCTTCGAGTTTCCCCCCGGAGCGGTTCTCACTCCCGGAGCCTACCTGGTTGTTGCAAAAAACGCGGCCGCGCTCTCGGCCAAGCATCCCGGGGCGAATGTCATCGGCGAATTCAGCGGCAGCCTGTCGCGTTCCGGGGAGCGCCTTCGCCTCGTCGATGCGATGGGCAATCCGGCTGACGAAGTGCGCTACGCCGATGGCGGTCGCTGGCCGGGGAAGGCGGATGGCGGTGGGTCCAGTCTTGAACTGCGCGACCCCGACGCGGAGAACAGCCTGGGTGGAGCCTGGTCTGCGAGCGAGGAATCGCATCGCGGAAGCTGGAATACCTACACGCGCACCGCCCGCGGGACCAACGGCTCGAGCGATCCCAGCGGCTACCACGAATTCATCTTCGGCTTGCTGGATGAGGGCGAGATCCTCATCGATGACATCAGCGTGATCGAGAATCCGAGAACCCCTTCGGCACGCGAGCTCATTCAGAACGGGACCTTCCGCTCCCGCGATGCCAGGCTTTGGCGCTTGCGGGGGAATCATCGCCACTTCGAAGTGATCGACGATCCCGATGACGCCGGTAACAAGGTGCTGCATCTCTCCGCCTCCGGGTCCACCGAGCACATGCACAACTGCGCCGAGACCACGCTCAAGGCAGGGGCAAGCTACGTCAGCATCAGCTCCAGCAGGAATTACCAGATCACCTTTCGCGCCCGCTGGTTGTCGGGCTCGAACCAGCTCAACTCGCGGCTCTACTTCAATCGTCTTCCCCGCACTGATCTGCTGGCAATCAGCGATCCCTACGGCGGCGGCACTCCCGGTCGCGCCAATTCAAGGGTCGAGGCGAATGCGGGGCCGACCTTTGCGAACGCGATTCATGCTCCGGCTGTGCCTGCCCTGAACGAGGCGGCCGAAGTCACGGCAGACATCTCGGATCCGGACGGGGTCGCTTCTGCGACGGTCCACTACTCGGTCAACAGTCGCGGGTTTCAGCAGGCCGTGATGAGCGCCACCCCGGAGGGGTTCTTCCTGGCGACCATTCCCGCCCAGACGGCCAATGCGCGGGTGCAATTCTACATCGAGGCGGTGGATGCTCTCGGTGCCAGTTCCTTCTTCCCACGCGAAGGGGAGGACTCGCGCGCGATGATCCCC
>Ga0302120_10000708_pt1 | contig 15255 bp, 6 predicted proteins | sample AG5_Bottom_MG_FD_203118 | JGI IMG/M metagenome (GOLD analysis project Ga0302120, IMG submission 203118) | Marine microbial communities from Western Arctic Ocean, Canada - AG5_Bottom | ecosystem: Environmental > Aquatic > Marine > Oceanic | place: Canada: Western Arctic Ocean | collected 2017-10-01 | reverse complement strand
TGGTGACGTTTCATCGGCCCGGAACCGCACCCCTTCCGGCATCTGTTCCACACCCTCCTTCTCGGCATACCTACGATCGTGGTCATCCAACGCCGCCCGCAAAAGTTGGATCATGCCCAACGCCTCCTTAGGGGGGGTCTCCCACGAATCCAAAAGTGTTTCCAAGTCTTCCAACCTGTCCCGATACCCCTGAACAACCCTCGGTGGTTCAGGTGGCGGCAACCCGTCAACCCACCATGCTGGTGGTCCTTCATCGCCCATATCCCAAGGATCGTCGGGATTGTTGGGATCACCCAACAAATCAACTTCCATCGCTCGCAACATTCCCAACTGTTGTTTCGCGTCACCGGAAATAGTCCGCAAGTATTCCTGCCACTGCCTTCTAACGTCATTAAGAACTTCATCACCTTCGAACCTGTCAGGGTCTTCCCCGTCGCCGGGAGCCCCCGTCAGTGGCGGATCGCCGGGCTCCCCCCGGTAACGGTGGGGGGCTTCGGCTTCATGGGGAACAAAATCGGAATACAGGCGACGACTGTTGTTTACGGATCCCCGAATCCCACGCGCATAGTCAGCGCGCATGTCCTCTTTGGTCATCGTCCAACGCCAACCGGGAAGCGCCTCTAGTTCCGCGATTTCAGAATCGCTCAACCGGCCTGAAAACAATACCTTTTGTTCCCAATCAGCGATCCTCTGCACATCGCCCTCCTGCTCTTCCTCAGTGCCCCTCCGGCGACGCAAACCATCCAGTTCTCTTTGTCTCCAATATTTCGACCTCACGTTTCCAATCCAAGTGCCGAGTAGATAATCGTCCTCAACATGTGTCATGAGAGGCCGAGAATGACCTTCACGCTTCGTGAACTGGCTAAGTGCCGCCAGCCCGTCCGCAAACGCCTCGGCGGGAGATTTTAAAAGTCCTTGCCCAAACAACCAAGAACGAAGTGAGAAGAACTTGATATCAAGTGCTTCAGCAATCTGTTCCGGATGGAAGCCCTCCCCGTGGAAGAATCTGATCTCCTCTTCCACTTCGGGCGTGAAGACAGTAAGAATGTGACTCCGGCTGCTGAGAAGATCCTCTAAATCTTCTGCTCCGGAAAACTTTTTAATCCATCTCCGCGTGGCCTTGCCGGAAACGCCGAGCGTTTCACCGATCTCGTCCCAACTTAAACCACTCCGCCTCAAAGCCACGGCCTGCTCAACAAGGTCCGCAGTCGGCTTTCGGGAGGCGTGGACGGCGTAACCGGTGGGTAAATCTTCTGCTCCGGAATCTCCAATCCATCTATGCGCGGTTCCTGCGTTAATCCCCAGCATTTCACCGATCGCGGGATAACTTAAACCACTCCGCCTCAAAGCCACGGCCTGCTCAACAAGGGCCTCCGTCTTCCGGGTGGAACGCGCCCGGTCGCCGGGAGCCCCCATCAGCGGCGGATCAACTAGACCTATATCCCTATCCTCACCTATCGCCTCACTAAGCAACTCGCCATATTCTCCGTCAAGAAGCAAGTACGCTGACCCCACTGGAGCATTGCGCATCCACCAAGTAAAATACTTCGACTGAGACCCATCTGCTTCGGACTCGTCTTCCCACGGATGTCGCTGAGAATTTCCATCTTCGCCACGCCCCAAAATGGCATGAGCCATCATCAAAGAAACTAACCCACCACGGTCCCCTACAAACCTGTTGTGATACGCCTCAATCAGTTCTTCGATTTCACCTGCCATCCTGTCATGAAGGATCAAACCACCGGTCCAGTCCGAGGGAATACCGGGCACACCGGTTCCCGTGCCACCTCGATAGTGGGCAAGTTCGGACTCAAGCGATTCGATCATCCGCCTTTCGGCAAAGTGGTCGCGGTAGCCCATGCGACCCCAAACCACTCTCCCGTCGTGGGAAGCATTCGTATCTATTCGACGCACACCAGCAGCCTTAAGAGCCATATGAGCATGAGTGTTTATAACACTAGCAAACCCCTTACCTCTAACTTCAATATCAGCGCCATCATCAAGTCCCAGACTGAGGAAATCTGCGCTCCCAACTACTCCAGAATCATCACTGCTTCTCCTCCATGAGACATCACGATCAATATCTCCAGTCTCTTGCCAAGCCCACCCACCAACAAGAACCTTGTCTTGTCGGGTCAGAGCACCAACATGCTCTGAATAAATAACTCCCCGGATACTTACATCTATCTGAGGTTGACCATAATTGAGGTGAGGCGTGACAACCACTTCTGCTGCATCCTTAGGATCAATGTTCCTGAAGTCCACACCCGTTGGATCTACCCCGTCGGCCAAAATCACAAAGCGCAACTTCTTATCATGGGGGGCTACGATCACCCGCCCCAACAGGAACGCATCTTCTATCATTTCTGTTATGCGTTCCTCAACACCATCCGGCAACTCTCCCGTTGCGGCCAAGTGAGCCAGAGCACCCTCCATATCAACGCCATAGTCCCTGAAACCCCAACGATCCATCTCCTCCTGTCTTCTGACCGCCCCTCTCCCCGTCCTTGCCTCCAAAGCGCGTGACACCCAAGCCCCTGTTGACCTTCTTATGTGCCTTGCAAACCCCATCTCTCTGGGCAGGAAACGAACCTCCGGCACCGCCTCTGCCCCCTCCTTCGCCTCAATGCCCCTCTCCAAACGAGTCGTCAAATCTGAAATAGCCCTACGGGCGTTAACCACATGCTCTCGCTGTATGACAATCCCCAACTGGAACAAACGTGACGATAGAAACTCTTCCCGCGTATGATCTGTGTCCTCATCCACCCAGTCGCCTCTAGCCAAATCAGCAACAAGATCTGCTGGCATCATCAACAACGCCCGATCAGCACCATCAAAAATCGATTCAAGATGCTTCAACCGAACCAATATTTCAGCCGGATTTGTTGAATAATGTAGATTCTTTTCAAGTACAGCGATTAACTCCCCCAGACTCCCCGCTTCCCTAATCCTCTCAGGCACCATTCCGTAGTCCCACAGTCCCTCCGCCGACAACCGCTTCTGCACCTCTTTCAATACACGAGCCCCCTCAGCAGTATCCGGAGTACTCAAAAATGCATTCGGCAACCCTCTAATAACCCTCTCAAGCGCCGCATCAGCCACAAGATCCAGATCCTTCTCCGGATCCGCTATCCCGTTATATTCCAACTCGCCCCTAGCCTCTTCAACTTCACGAACCCAGTTCGCAAAAGCCGCCTTAGCATGTTCAGACTTCTTAACCCTGTCTTTAAAAACATGCATCAACACTCTGCCCAAGCGCTCATTACCTATCAGATCAAATAAATCAACATTGCCAACAGGATCAGGAACCCCTCCCGCCAAATTCGTAGTCCCCGTAATCGCACCGCTACCGCTAACCCGAATCCCCGCTTCCCGCAATCGCTGTATGTCGGACTCGCTCAGATCCTCAGCGTCATCATCTTCGCTTCCCATGAACGTGGGCCACAAGGTCTCTCTCAACTGCGATCGACCTGCCCTTTCGTCGCTGCGTGTGGGCCGTCGCAAAAACTCACGCTGAAGTGCCTCTGCGATCTCCGAATCCTCCTCTGGAATGAGGCCACTGGGCATGGAAAACAGCAGCATCTGTCCATCTGCACGCTCCAACGGCATCCCACTTTCCTCAGCGACCTTCTTCTTCTCCTCCTCATACGTCTTCTTATAACTCTTCTTCTTCAATAGGGCACGAATCCGTTTGCCCGTCCCACGGACAAGATCGGCAACCCGGTCATCACGCTGCTGCCGCTTCTTGTCCTCCTCTATCACCCACGGCTTGGGCGGAGATTTTGGACCCCTCCCATAACCAGTTCTGCTGAGAGTAAATGGCTCCGGCTTCTCCCTCTCTGCTCTGGCCGCCCTCTCCCGCGCACGCGCACGCCGCATCCCAGCAGTAATCCGGTCCCTACTAGACGGCCCCCGAAGTTCTCGCTCCCCCTGATCGTCTTGCCACGGACCGGGCAAATCCCGCCTTCTCAATTCCCTTTCAACGTCTTGCAATTCTTCAGGTAAATCTGCGATTCCCGTATACGTTCCCCGCCTTTTGAGGTCGCCGTAATGGCGACGGAAGATGGCAGAGCGTTCCTTCGTCAAATCTTCGTCAGACATGGACCTCAAATTCAGAACGGGTGTTCGCCTTTCCTCGCGCCTTTCTCCCCGACGAATAACCCTCTCTCCCCTTAGGCGTCGCAGCGCACTAGGACTCTCAAGATCCAGTTCGGCCCGTTCCCGATTCTGCCGCGCAATCAGATTTCCAACACGTTCCCGACGCTCACGGGCAGACGGCAGTTCGTCTTCAAGCGCTACACCCGCGTCCAGTTCCACGTTCTCGTCGCGAAACCTCAAACTCATTTCACGACGCGCCTGCCTTGCCGCCGTGCGCTGGGCCGCAGCCGCCTCCTCCTCTACCCGTCGCCTCTCATCCTCTAGTAGCCGCCTATCAGCCCGCTCCCCGCGCTCATAGCCGCGCACAAGGCCGCGCTCCGCCCGGTCATACAGCCGACCAGCACGCCGCTCCCGATACTCCGGTTGAGTCCGTATCCTCCGTAAAACACGTTGCCTCTTAAGTCGCCGTCTTTCTTGCAGCATCTCGTGATAAGTGAAATCGGCTACCGAATCCGCCCTAATATCCCGCCTGTCAATAACGCCCTCGGCACTCTCTCCAACCTCACTAGACCGGCCAGCAAGTCTCTGCCGCAACTTCTCCCGCTGGATAGCACTTGCGGGTGATACATGATCCGGATACTTCCGAAGCGGAGACTGCCTATGCTCACCCGGCGTGTAATCAACACGCTCACCCTGAGCGTTGACCAGATATGAACCAATCTTTGCCCGTCTAGCCCCCGCTGCCAGATTCGCAAATCGGGTTCCCTTGGGGCGTTCCCAAATTGTGCCCTCCTGAACCAACCCGTCGATATCGGCATCACGAGCATTCGGGTTATAAGGAACCACTTTCGGCATCCGGCGAGCCATGCCGGAGATACCCCTACCCCGTATCCGTCTACGCAACCCACCCATCAACTTGATCCTGAGATCAGGGTCTTCTAATACCTTGTCAAACTTCGCCGCCTTGAAATCAATCAAGTCGTCCTTCTCAAACCCCCATTTAGTGTTGATCCGAATGCTGGAAACATTCTTTTGTTCTCTCCACATGGTCGAATCAAGTGCCAACGACTTTCGCTCTACCGTCACAAACGGGCCACGCTCCGGACGCCAATACTCAGACTTAGTAGGACCACCCTCCTCCTCCCGTGGAGGAACCATGGAGAACGGCTTCACTGTTCCCCTCGGTCGCCGCGGTGCCCGCAGCGACAGATACAGGACGAACACCCACCGCGCGACAATCTTGCGTTCCCCTGTAACCGAATAAACAACGATTCGATCATTCGCTCCGGGGATCTCCATAAACCACGCTTTAACAGAAAGACTGTCTTGGAACTCTTTTGCCAATCTCATTATTGCTTCAGTCGGATCGTGTGAACCGATTGCATGCCTTCTAAGTCCACCCCACCTGACTCGCATCTTCGCCGCAGTAGCGGCATCCATTTCCTTCGTCCGTTCCAACCGAACAGAACCTTCCGGAAACGAGTATTCAATCGCTTTCACTCCTCTGGTAAGCAGCCGCACCTCGTCTCCACCAAGGTTGCCCTTGGGGATATTGGAAGTGACATAGACCGCCTCTTGTAGATTGTCGTGGTCTATCCTCGCCAACTCCTCAGGACCGATTGTCGGCTCAAACACCGCTCCATCCCTACGAATAAGACGAGTCTGATTCTTTTTTTGAGATGTGAAAGCCAGAACATCCTTAACTGAACCTTCACGACGCTTTTTATTCGGCCTTGTTGTCGGTTGGATCGCCGCCTGCCGTATGACGGCAAAGGGATTTCCTTGAGGTTTATTAATGATGATTTCTCTTGCGATGTCTGGGAGGTCTTCAGCCTGAGCACTTTCAAGACGCCGAGTCATCTTTTCTCGGTCAACCGCCGTAACAGCCCCCGGCCCCTCCTCCGGAGCATCGAAAACCATTCCACCACAATTGGCCAACTTGGGGTCAGTGAACCGACCACCGTTGATGTACCCAGACGGGCACCGCAATGCCCGCGCCGCTGCGATGGGCGTCAATCCACCACCGATTCCACCACCGATTCCACCACCGCCGCCTCGTCCGCCGCCAATCCCACCGCCGCCGGGAGTCAACGCCCCCCACAACAACGAACGACCCGGATTGCGATACTTGCCCATGTCACCGGGAACGAAGAATGAAGCCATACTTTGAAGCATCCGGCCACTTCGGCCGTGGGACCTGACCAAGCCGCCCCTCAACCCACCAAACAACTTGACATCAATCAAGTCCTGTACTGTTTCCACTTCGGTGTATCTCGGGTACCCCTCATCCCATTCAAAGGAACCCGGCATTGGTACCGACTTGCACCCCTGCTTGAACCGTGCCGCCTTATATTCAATAGCATTCTGGCTACCATGGATCGGCCTAGTCGCCATCCCGCCTAATCGCCTATAGATCCTCCAACTAGCGATCTCAACGCCCGCTTCACTTTTTCCACGACGCCGCTTGCGCTTACCGGGAATAGCGCGACGAAGCACCCGACCCGTTGTTCCACCACCACGGCGAACGCCATGATGGTTACCCTCGTTCGGCCACTTCCCAGTTGTTTCGTGGTGGAGCCACGCGCAAATCCGTTGAAGCGGATACAACTCTGGGTGGTTAGCAAGAATGACGATACAACGCCGAAAACCGCCGGGCTTCCGCATGATGGGACGCCAATATTTAAGCAGTGCTTCCAAATTGCCGCGACGAGGACCGTGACCACGGAGAAGATCCCCCGTAATCCGCTCCTGCGGAATTAGATCTATTAAGTCTTGAGGTAATTTGACCTCAATATCGACCCCGCCCAACACGGGACCCTCACTCCGGAAGTTCTGCTTCAAGCATCTCAAGTTCCATGAGCGAAGATACAAACTGTGCCTCTTCCGCCGCCTTCTCAGCCCATTCAACTGGAAGCAGGTCAGAGCGCTCCAACTCCTCTGCACGTTGCTCTATGTGTTTGCGGAGATCAGACGACTTCGCCCGATAGTTGATACGAATCGCATCGAACAAATCATCCGAATTCACAATCGGATAAGAACCGTCGGCCATAGCGAGGCCATCTTCGGCCATCTGGTCCGTATCCACTGAAGCGTAAGCACGCTTCAAACGCAATTCCGATTCAAGGGATTCCTTCTCCATGCGTAGCACTTTGATCTCATCCTCTTCTTCTTCGGTGAATTCAACCTCATCGGAACCAAGGAACTTGCCATCCACGCTGACGTAGGCGTCGTAGGACTTGCCATCCACGCCATCGATTTCAACAACGTAGGCATCCTCACCTAGGAAGATGTCCACATCCACCCCAAGCGACTTGCCCTTGATGTTTTTCAAAGCGGTCTGCTCTGCCTCGTTGAAGGAAACGACGGCCACACGGTCTTCAGAGTTGGCAGATTTAACCGTTACATCACCGTCCAGCATGATCCACCCAAGAGGAGAACCATTGCCAGCGTAATAGGCTTCCACGAAACCATCGTTTGTCTTCAGATCAAGAACGAAAATGTCGTCCTTGGGGGCGTAGCCCGAATCGACCACCTCTCCCTTGTATTCGATTTCAGCCGCAACTTCAACCTCAAGAAGACCCGGAAGACCCTTTTCGCTGGCACAGCCGCCACGACAGAAGTTGCACACATCACCACTACGAACCTTGCGTTCAATAGCACACACAAAGTCTGTATTGCCAAACGACTTGACCTGCTCAGAGGAGTAACCAAGTCGCTTCAACCGACTACTCAACGCAACTGGATCCATCAAAAGAGGGTCATCTTTTGTAGCGACTTCTTCCTCATCCTCTTTCCTGTGTCCGACAAGGGTTGCCTGTGGAAAGCGCGGACCCCTCTCTTCCTCGTCTTCCCCCTCTCTTGCCTGACTAGCCATAGCCAATAGTCGTGCCAACCGCGGGTTGGCTGCGGGAACCGGCGCGTCCGAACCCGGAGGAGGCGGCAGCCGGTTGGGAGTTGGTGTGGGATTGAGACCCGGTGGAGGGGGCGGTGGAGGGGGCGGTGCAACTGCCCGAGGTGGCGGTGCGCTCTCATCCTCTTCATCACCCATCACCGGAGGTACCGGAACCCGGCGCTTCTCTTCTTCGTCTACGAGGGGATACGGCTGCTCCTCTTCCTCCTCCTCATCAATCTCTACCTCAAAAGCCTTCATGTCTTCTGTGACTTGTGAGGGATCCATTTCCACGACGACGATGCGCCGCTTCTTGGGTGCCTCATTGGGTACCTCCTGAGGATCTTCCTCATATCCCTTTTCGACATCTTCATCGAATTCAGGATCACCCGGCTTAAGCACAACGTGGTCATACGGATGACCAGTTACTACAGCATGTGTCTTCTCGCCATCGTCATCACTCGCAGCAGACTTTTCCTCACCGTCAGACTCTTCCGCCTCTTTGGCATCGACACTATGCCACGGACAATTCTCCATGTCCTTACATTCCTCTTCAGAATGGTCAGCCTCGCCATGGCCCTTTTCTTCAGTGTCGTCCTCAGACTTAGCCTCAGCCTCATCATCAGACTTAGCCTCAGCCTCAGCCTCATCATCAGACTTAGCCTCATCTTTCAACGCCGAGGCAATACCTTCCAACGCGGCGATCTGGTCCTCAAGGGACTTTTCATCACCAGTTTCAGACTGCTCGTCTTTAACTTCTTCTGACATTTTTAACTCCTTAGGACTGGGTCTCGCTGACCAACCATTTGACACTGGATAGAGCCTTACTCATCGCCTGAACAACGCTCAATTTCGTTTGCTCATCCTGCGGCAGCAAAACCTCAAGAGTTTTCATACCGGCAGCAAACGCTTCAGGAGTGGGGAACCTCACAGAGATACCCACCCCAACCAATGCCTCAACGACATCAGCGATCTCATCTTCCGTTTCACACTCAAAGGGAAGACTTTCAGAATATTCTTTATACGAACCTGCAAGCAATACCTTTTCCTCAACTGGCTTCTTCTGTTCTAGAGGACCCTCAGAAGGCATCACATCAGTAACAATGCTTTGAAGAATATCAATAACCTGAGAAATCTTTTCAACATTACGAGTATTCACAGCACGAACACCCTTGGTTTCACCAGCGCAGGAACCACAGGCGCCACCACATTCGCAGCCGCCCCCCTTGGTTTCCTCGTCTAGAACCCGGACGAACGTTTCCAAAACCGCCTGCTTCGGCTGAGAAAACATGAACTCCGAATTGCCTTCATCGAAGTGGTAACGAATCACCCACGCCTCATCTTCCCCCTTGGTCACCACAGCCCGGGTGTCATCAAAATCCCACAACTTGACTTCCTGATCAAACGTGGCCTTGACTGCTACCTCTAGTTGAGCAGCCAGATCAGCGATTTCCGCGGGTTCCGGCTCCTCAGTATCAAAAACGGTTTTAACAGCGCACAACTCACCCTCTGTGCCACACTCAGATTCCTCGTTGCCCTTCACGGACAACGTGCTAGTCAACTGGTTTGCTCCGTGAAGCACAGGTGAAACCTCGTACAGTTCCACCTCTTTTAGAATATTCGCCTGATGAGTGGGGTCGTAGTCGGCATCGATGGTCTTGTAACCAATGCTCCACTCTTGTTCCTCACCAAAGAAAGCAACATTGGCAAACGCTTCTTTCCCTCGTTCGGCATTCATGTTGAACTGAACCTTCGCGAACAGGCCGCCGACACCGGCGTCAAACATCTTCTGAGGTAGTCGCCGGTCCTTCGGTGGGACTTCAAAAATATCTAGAACTTTGCCAATCGGCTCGTTCCAGTTGTGTCCCCACACCACTCGTGGTTTACGACGCTTCAAAGAACTATCGAAAGCACCGGGGATAATAATGTCACCAACAGAATCTTTATTGCCAATAGCGGCAACAAAGCACTCAACGATGCCCTTTGCCTGATCAATATTGATTTGACCAGCACGGGCTTTAAATCGGATTTCTGTATTTTCAGTGAAAGTTAAAGTAGACATGGGGACCCTCACGGTTCAGACTGTGAGAAGCATACACCCAACCATAAGTCCATGTTGGAAAGTTTACTAAAAGGTGTTTTAGTAAACTACTGCTCTCCGAATTTCAACAAACAACGACAATTTATGACTAAGTGCGGTGGTGCCAATGGATCACCGGGAAATCTCAAAACACCATTCCCCGCCTTGAACCCATCAGCCAAAGGAATCGTTCTGCCCTGCAATGCAGCATGAGCCGCCCGGACCTTCTGATCTTTCCTCGTCACCCAAGTTTTTGTAGCCGCCCCTGCCCGTTTACCACCAAAAAACAATCCAGCGTTATATGCGCCCGTACTCTCAACTTCCGCTATATCCAGCAGCCGCTTGGTTAACAAGGCAGCAAAAACGGCACCAACTGCCGTTCCCAATATCGCCACCTTTGCAGACATCGGCGCTTCATCTCCATCATCCCCCAACAACAGGGCTGCCAGCAGAACCGCCCCTGCCAATTCCTTCTTCGTGGTCTCATTCACATGCTCGGCGCGTACAAGTTGAGACTCAATATATTCCTGAACTTCTTCCTCCTCCATGTCCACCTTCTCGTCCGACTCCCGTAAAGCAGTAGTGGACGCTTCCAACATCGCCCCCGCAATCACCGGAGCAAGATCCTCACGAAGTTGCTTATTCCATATGTCTGTATCAAAAATTTGTTCAACTTTCAATTCACCGCTCGACAAGGATCGTTTTGTTTTCGCTCCTGAAACCTTTTCAGTGATGACTCGTTCTTGCCGCTCAAAATAACGTTCCAAGGATCGCTTGAAAATCGCTTCCCACCTATCGATATCCTGAAACGCCTTAGTCTCCCAATCTCCGTTGAGGTCAAATCTCTTGAACTCAAAATCTGCCACTCCCTTGGGCATCGGGAATGCTCCCGGTGGAAGTTCGCCACCGAGTTCAGGCTCTGGTATCGGCTCGGCTGGCGGAACCGCAACCCCCTCCATCGGCATGCCCTCCATCGGCATGCCCTCCATCGGCATGCCCGGTGGCATCCCCGGCATCCCCGGTGGCATTGCTTCTTCTTTAGGCATTGGCTCTTCAGTATTACCAATGGGCGCAAGTTGAGGACTAGCCAACATTGAATCAGCCAAAAAGGCGTCAACCTTGTCCCTGCCCGTAATCTCCCGATACTCGTTAGGAGTTATCATCCCCATCTGGGCTTCTTGTAGGTAGTGACGCTCCTTCTCTTGTTTCGCTAGTTCAAGTACCGGAACAGACCTAGTATCAAATGTGACATAGAATTTTTCGTCCAGTACGTCAAGCCCACGAGAAAGCAGTTCAAGGTGGGGGTTCATCGTTTCGTTCCAAAAAACCTTCCCCTCTTCAGCAGCATTTGAAAAGGTCCGGCCTGCCGCGTTGCCGATCACTGATTCAGGAACACCAAAGGCAGCCAGAATCTCATCCTTGGTTACTTGTCGTAGAGATTCGTAGGCTGCTTCTCTGGGACTGGCGGCCGTATCAACGAAATCTGCTCCATCATCGGATGAGATAACACCGATTCCACCAGTCCTAGAAAGATTCCCCCTAAACCGTGCTTGAAGTTCTTGCTTGTCGTCATCATCAATCATCCCTCTCAACACGAGCAGCCCGCCCGGGCGGCCGTCATTCAGCAAGAAGTTCCTGTTGTACAACTTGGCCAAATGTTCCACTTCGATCGCTACCCCAGCCGACTCCATCGGGGTCATCGATAGATATGGATCCAAAGGATGCGGACGCCGAATCCAAATAACATTCTTTGGATTTAAACGCTGCTTCTTACCGTTGGGAAGTTCAACCTCAAATGCTGCAACAAACTTCTTCTCGTCGGGGATCGGAGCCGTATTCTGAGGAGGAAGCAGGTGCAGAGCCTTTGGCATCCCACCCCTCCCTCGAACGATCTCAATAAACACTCCACGGGTACTCATCAGCAACTGGGCAGAAACCCGATACCTGAAAGCAAACGCGCTTTCACCCTCATTCGACTTTTGATTCAGCAGCGTGGCTAAATCTTCATTTTCCTCATCGCGTGGAACCCTCTCACCGAAAGGTGAGTTATCTCGCAAGAAGGCAATAGGCAAACGTGCTTGGTTGCTAGAGATAGCATCAATAGCGCGATAGACCCAAGTGACCTTCGCGACTCCCTCACGGTAAGCGCGCTCAATATCCCAACCGTCGGAATAAGGTTTACCAACTAAACCAGCGTTGTACGCTATGGGAGCACCGATGGAGATAGACTTCCCCTCGGTGGGTTTTATCGATTTGTCGCTGGAGTTCCACGCCATGTTTATTCAGACCCCAAAATATAGCCATAGAAGCCTAGGGCAACTCCGAACCCGGTGATGCCTAAGCCTGTGTCGAATTTACTCAAACCTATTCCCAATAGTATTACAGAAGCGACCATGCAGAGATGAGCAATGCCAGAACGATTAAATAGGCTTTTGAAGTCAAACAAGTTTAATTCCTATCGCTATCAACTCGAACGCCGAGAGTGTATCTCATTATGAAAGACTGGTCAGACATCTATGAGTTCCTCCAACCAACAGAACCTCTGTTCTGCCCTGAGAAGCCATCACTAACACAAAAGACCTACCTACGATGTTCGGACATGGAGGCTCTTTTCGGTGGGGCCGCCGGTGGAGGCAAATCCTCCGCCCTGCTCATGGCTGCTCTCCAATATGCAGACATCCCCAATTACTCCGCGATTCTCTTCAGGCGCACCTACGCCGACCTCGCCCTACCGGGCGCGCTTATGGACCGTTTTCTTTCTTGGACTAAAGAGTACGACGAAGTTCACTGGAACGGCTCCACATATGTCGCAACTTTTCCATCCGGAGCACGAGTTACTTTCGGATACCTCAACAACCAAAATGACTACCTTCGCTACAAATCCTCAGAATTCCAGTTCATTGGTATGGACGAGGTTACCGAACTACGCGAATTCGACTATCGCTACATGTTCAGCCGTTTGCGTAAACCCAACAGCGGTCCGCTCTCTGAGGTTCCTCTACGCATGAGATGTGCTTCCAACCCGGCGCCCAATTGGGTTAGGCAACGATTCATCGTGGAGGGTAAGGAAAAAGGTCGCATCTTCGTTCCTAGTTTCTTGGACGACAACCCCGGCATCGACCCAGAGTCATACCGCCGTGCCCTACAAGAAATCGATCCCATCGAACGTCAACGATTGGAAAACGGCGACTGGTGGGCCGTCTCCTCGGGAAGCATGTTCGACCGAGAGGCTTTCATCATCATCGAACCCACCGACCTCCCAGATTTCAAACAACCAGAATACGTTCGCTTCTGGGATCTGGCATCCACCGAACCGTCCAACGTCACCCCTGATCCAGACTGGACCGTGGGGATTCTCGGGGTGTTCGATCAGGGCGTGTTCTACGTCATCGATGTACAGCGCATCCGCGGCAAAGGCGACAAGGTGGAGCGCCTCATTTCTGAAACCGCACAAACAGACGGTGCTCATGTTTCCATCAGGATGGAGCAGGAGCCGGGCAGTAGTGGCAAGAATCTGGTTGACCAGTACGCCCGCTACGTTCTTCCCGGCTGCGACTTCATCGGGATCAGGTCTACCGGTAACAAGGTAACCCGAGCCAAACCATTCGGTGCCGCACTCGCCAACGGCAACGTTCGACTGGTCCGTGGTCCATGGATTTCCGACTATCTGGACGAAATGGCAACATTTCCAGAGTCGTCATGGCACGACGATCAGGTCGATGCCACCTCTGGATGCTTCACGGAAGCCGCCGGTTTGGGCTCCGGCCAACGAAAAAGAGTACAAATCATCGTCTGATGCTTGACTCGCTCACCAACGCGCGGATATGGTCAGCGCTCCGGCCTACCGGCGTCGCCTGACCAGCGTCGTTCGCCCGTTAGAGGGGCTGGAATCTTAACGTCCTGTGGTAGGACGCCCCTGACCTACACTTCATGGTGGAACTCGGCAGCAGTCAGCACCAGTACCAGAACGAAATCGGATGAAGTGTGGATGCCCGCTGACCGACCGCTTCTGTTCAAAGCGCAAGGTGCCATTTACGACAGTCCGACTGTGACCGGAGTAAATCTTGGCTCTCCGTTTGGAGGGCCAAGAACTCTCGCCCTCTTGCTCCCAGAGTAACGATTCTTTCTGTTCTTCATTCTACTTGTTAATTAATTAGGTTATTAATTAATTACGAAAATCGAACACCTGTTCGGCTATGGCGAATTTTGTCAATTAGAAACGCTTGCCTCTGAAGCCGGTACCCATGTACGCTTTCATCAACTCCCGTTCCAAATCATCGGTCAAGAGTTGACCGTGGTAGAAGTAGGTTCTGTTTCGAGGTTGCAGTTTCTTCATTAGGTTTACTAGTTTCTTCATCTCATCTTTTCTTGGTTCTGGCACGAAGAGCCGATCCTACAAGATTTCTAAGGTTTGCCGATACTGAAAGCCCTCTAATATTGTGACATGCGTCAATCGAACGAACGTTCGGGCGACGAAAAAGTTGTCTTTGTCGCAGGGGTTTGGTAACCTCGGTGGGTACTACTACTAAGGAGAAGGTATGGGACTTCAAGAGGATCTGCAAGCCTCGCTTGACAAACTGGACGAGGCTATCCACTATGAGCGCAATGCCGACGATCCCGAACGAACGATGCGACTCATCTTTCTTGGGTTCATAGTTGGTGAGGCTAAGAAAACCATCGCCTCATTACAGAAGGAGGCAGCAGAGATATTGTTGAAGTCTGATTGGGACCGCAGCCCTTTTCAGAATCAGCACTTCTCTATGGAGACTAAAACTGGGCAACCGCGTAAGAAATGGGATCACGACGGTTTGGCAGCACTGGTCGCCAAAAGGATTTCTGACAGTTCCATCGACATGGATACCGGCGAGGTTCTAAAGAGTGTCCAACAGATGATCGCGGAACTACTTGAATACGCAGCACCTTCTTACTGGAGAGTTGGGGCGCTGAAGGAACTTGGTATTGACCCGGACGATTTTTGTGATGTTGGCGAACCACTAACCAACCTTATCTATAGGAGTAATAATGTCTAACAAGTCACAGGCCGATCAACTGGCAGAGCCTTTTGATGACATGCTTATCTACCAGCGTTCTGTCGGGGGGCGTCAGTTTGATTACGTCGCCGTGGCCGAGTACGTCGCCCGATTGAACAAAGTCCTTGGGCCAGAGAACTGGAATTATGAAGTTCTCA
>Ga0302120_10000706_pt1 | contig 15269 bp, 9 predicted proteins | sample AG5_Bottom_MG_FD_203118 | JGI IMG/M metagenome (GOLD analysis project Ga0302120, IMG submission 203118) | Marine microbial communities from Western Arctic Ocean, Canada - AG5_Bottom | ecosystem: Environmental > Aquatic > Marine > Oceanic | place: Canada: Western Arctic Ocean | collected 2017-10-01 | reverse complement strand
GCAGCTAAAATCCTCGTGGCCCTAGGAAATTCCGCAAGAAAAAGGGCCCGCGGTCTTTTTGGAAATGGACTCCAAATAGAAGTCCTACCACAGGCCCCCAGAGTTTTTCCCAATCCTGTTCGTGATTTGCCCGACGGACTCTTGCCGCAGGGAAACGGTGCAGTGATTCTCATTCCTTCCGGTATTCGTGCCGTCAAAAATCCCCGCCGTGTTTTTGAAGCCCTCGCCCCCCTTGCCAAAAAAGGTGAGAAACTTCGCCTCCTCTTTGTTGGGCCAGAACTTGAAGCGGAAGAAGGGACACGGCTCCAGGAACTCCTTGCCCCCCACCCTTGGGCTCATTGGGCTGGTCCCGTAGAGGATGAAGTGCTGGCAAAGTTGTACCGCACAGCCTTGTGCGTCATCAGCCCCAGTAAATCGGAAGGCGGCCCCCCCAATAGTTTGCTTGAAGCCGGCATGGCCAGTTGCGCCGTCTTAGCCAGCGACATCCCAGCGCATCGAGAATTCCCGGGAAGGCCTTGGCTTTTCCGAAGTGACGAAGAACTCCGTGGACGCATCACGGAATGGTTAGAGAGACCCATGGCGGCTGCCAGTGAAGGAAGAAGTTTGCGGGAATACACCCGACGTTTCAGCGATCCGCAGCGAGAAGCCGCGGACTGGGACCGTGTGATTCGCCTAGGGCTTCGCTAGCCGAAGATAATCCGGCAAGTGAATCCGGCCGTCTTGAGGGGTCACGGATTGTGAAATGCGTCCAGCGTCAATCTCTTTTAACCTTACAATCAAAGTAAAACGAGAGGCCGAATGGAAAGGCGGATGAGCACAATCACCTTCCTATCCAAGCCCTTCGGCTTGCAACCAATGCTGAGCATCCAAGGCTGCGGCACACCCGGCTCCGGCTGCTGTAATTGCTTGACGGTATTTGGCATCGCTCACATCACCAGCAGCAAAAATACCATCCACTCCGGTTTTTGTTCCATCTTCCAAAAGAAGATAACCGACGTCGTCTTTCTTAAAGTCATCACCGAGAAAGCCTGTGTTCGGCGTATGGCCGATGGCCACGAAAACACCTCCGCACGCGAATTCCTCCGTGGAGCCATCCCGAGGATCCTCTAAAAGGACGGCATTGATTTTCTTGTCTTCGCCAGTCATAAAGTCGGTGACTTGGCGGAACAGTTTCCATTCAATTTTTGGGTCCGCCTTTGCACGGTCATGCATCACTTTAGATGCACGGAAAACATCTCGGCGGTGTACGACCGTAACCTTAGTGGCGAAGCGCGTCAAAAAAGTAGCCTCCTCCATAGCCGTGTCTCCTGCTCCTACAACAACCACTTCCTTATCTTTGAAGAATGCGCCATCACAAGTGGCACAGGCCGACAAGCCGTATCCCATCAAACCAGTTTCTTTTTCATGCCCTAGAAGCCGCGCACTTGCGCCAGTCGCAATGATGATGGAGTGGGCTTCCCAGGTTCCGCCCATTTCACCTTCAATTACATAGGGACGCTTGGACGTGTCTATCCTCTTTACTGGGTTGAATTCCACAAATTCCATACCGAACCGTGCGCACTGCGCCTTGAATTTTTCCATCAACTCTGGACCCTCCACACCAGCAGGAAAGCCCGGATAGTTTTCGACTTCGGTGGTGATGGTCAACTGCCCTCCAGGCTGCATCCCTTCAAAAATAATGGGGTTCAGCCCCGCGCGTGCGGTGTAAAGTGCAGCGGTGTATCCGGCTGGGCCAGAACCAATGATGGCGACGTTGTGAGTCATAGTCCGAGTATTGTAAAGAAAAGGTAAACTGAAGAAATGAGCTTTGCTGTTGACCGCGAAACGCTGGAGAAGGAGGTGGAAATCACCTTTGTACGGTCCAGTGGTCCGGGCGGACAACACCGGAATAAAACTGAAACCGGAGTCCGCATGGTCCATCCTCCAAGTGGAATCACAGTTCAAGCGACAGAACGCCGAAGTCAGATGCAAAATAAGGAATTGGCCTTTGAACGCCTAGCTGAAAAATTACGGCTACGCAATCATGTCCCTAAAAAGAGAAAGGCGACGAGACCCACACACGGTTCCGTAAAGCGCCGCCTTGACTCTAAAAAGCAGCGGGGCCAGATGAAAAAAACTCGAAAGCCGCCTCAGGAAGACACCTAAATCGACAGATTCCTCATCAGGCGAACATTCAGGCGAATCGCATCGGCGTAGGCATGCACCCCCACGCGCTCAATGCAGCACGTACAAGTAAAGCAATCAAAAAAATGAGAGAAGGGCTCCCGTTCGTTGACTGAGTCTTTTCATTCTAGTGATTAAAGATCCAATGGTTTTCGGACATGCTCAAAGACGAGGTGTGTTTCAAGATGATCGACTTCTTTGCGCGTGGTAAATTGATCTAGAGCAAGATCGCGTAAATGGTCGGCATCATGCACGGCTACTTGCACAAGAAAATCATGTGCACCAGCAATGTGGAAAAGATCCGTCACTTCCGGTAGATGCAACACATGATTTTGGAATTCTCGAACTTCCTCCCTTGAGTGTTGCTTTAAACGAATTTGAATCAGAGCCTGCAGACCAATGCCAAAAGCCGCAAGATCAATCTCTAAATGAGACCCTCGAATCACTCCTTTTTCATTAAGTCGCCGAACACGCTCAAGACATGAGGATGGCGCAAGACTCACACGGGCCGCTAGCTCCTTATTGCTCAACCGTGCATCATTCTGTAATTCTGCCAGAATGCGGCGATCTGTTCGGTCAAAGGTTTGAATTCGAGCCATAATCCGAAGTTTATTCGCCGCACTACGGCCTGTCAACGAATTTAATATGGAGATGGCGCATTCCACCGAAACCCTTGCTGTACACGCTGGGCGTGAAGATTTTTCTGCATTAGGCGTTCATGCCCCGCCGCTGGATTTATCGAGCACGTATCCCGTTCCCCATCTGGAAGAGGGCATCGCCAGTTTAGATGCTTTCGTCGAAGGGAAGGCGTCCGCGGTCAACCCGATTTATTCTCGGCTCTACAACCCGACCGTGGCCAATTTTGAAAAAGCCTTGGCTGATTTAGAAGGAGCAACCGATGCCGTAGCTTATGCGTCCGGCATGGCAGCAACGACTGCGGCGCTCATGGCGACCCGTATCCTTTACGGCGAAAAGCCGCGCAATCATGTTGTGGCTATGCGCCCCTTATATGGAGGAACCGACCACCTTCTCTCCAGTGGTTTGTTGGGTTTTGAAGTTACGTGGACCAACGCTGAGGGCATCGCTGACGCCATACGAGCGGATACTGCCCTTGTCATGGTGGAAACCCCGGCCAACCCTACGTGCAAACTGATGGACATTGAGGCTGTCGTTCGGGCTGCGGGTGAGATTCCAGTTTTTGTAGATTCCACGTTCGCCACTCCAATTTTTCAAAACCCTTTGGAATGGGGTGCCGCCGTAGTCATGCATAGCGCCACGAAATTCCTAGGAGGACATGGGGATGTCCTTGCCGGAGTTTTGGCAACGAAAGATGAAAAGTGGGCCGCCGCACTACGCCAAGTGCGAATCGTGACGGGCGCCAACCTTCACCCTTTAGCTGCTTGGTTATGCATACGAAGCATGCCAACGCTCCCTATGCGCGTCGAGCGCGCCACGATGACAGCCACGGATCTTTCCGAAAGACTTGCCAAGCATCCCGCAGTTCAAGCGGTGCATTACCCGAAGGCTGATGACCCCGTTCTCCAAAAAGGACAGATGAAAGGCCGCGGCGCCTTGCTTGCCTTTGAGATTGCGGGAGGAACGGAAGCTGCCGCCAAGCTAATGGCCCGTGTGCGCCTTTGCGTTCCCGCCGTCAGCCTTGGCTCCACGGATACTCTAATCCAGCACCCAGCAGGGTTGACCCATCGCGTTCTGAGCCCCGAAGCAAAAGAAGAAGCGGGAGTCACCGATGGGCTCATTCGTCTATCGGTAGGACTTGAGTCAGCCGACGACCTTTGGGCAGATATCCGTCAAGCTCTGGAGTAGAGGTAGAGGTCGTTCCTAGTTTCAATATCACGATTCCCTACATAGGGCGCCTCGCCCTATGTAGGGAATCGTGATATTGAAACTAGGAACGACCTCTACCTCCCTTTAAAATACTGGAGGGCCTCGGGATTCGCCAACGCTTCCGTATTCTTCACTTTTCTTCCATGAAGAACATCGCGTACCGCAAGTTCTGATATTTTCCCGGACCGTGTTCTTGGGATATCCAAAACAGCCTGAATCACTGCGGGAATATGGCGCGGGCTGGCGCCAACACGAACCACCGTTCGTATTTCGCGCATGAGATCTTCCGTCAAACGTTCTCCATCCAGTAACACCACGAATAAAACGACCTGCTGATCCCCGTCGGGAAGATCTTGCCCCACAACAACCGCTTCAAGAACCTGCGGGATTTGTTCCACCTGCCGATAAATCTCTGCCGTTCCAATTCGCACTCCTCCTGGGTTCAATGTGGCGTCAGAGCGCCCGGCAATTACCATGCCGCCTCGCTCTGTCAGAGAAACCCAATCTCCGTGTCGCCAAAGACCTGGATAGGTTTCAAAGTAAGCGGCACGATAGCGCGATCCGTCGGCGTCCGCCCAAAACGAAACGGGCATGGAGGGAAAAGAGGAAAGGCAAACTAACTCACCCGGCTCATTCAAAACAGGTTGCGCATCTTCGCTGAAAACAGCAACATCCATTCCGAGGCCACGGCATTGAATTTCTCCACGATAAACCGGGAGCAATGGATTCCCTAAGACGAAACAAGAAACAATATCTGTCCCCCCGGAAATACTTGCCAGCATGACGTCGGCTTTGACATCTTGATAAACCCAATCAAAGGACTCGGGGACAAGGGGGGAACCCGTAGAAAGGATGGATCTCAGGGCGGACAGGTTATGAGTTTCTCTTGGCCGGACGCCGGATTTTTTACACGCGTCAATCCATTTTGCCGAAGTTCCAAAGACCTGAATCTCCTCTTCCTCGGCAACGTCCCAAAGTGCTTCGGGGCCAGGGTAAAGGGGGTTTCCGTCAAAAAGCACCAAGGTGGCACCACTGGCCAAGCCCGTCACCAACCAATTCCACATCATCCAACCGAGCGTGGTGTAGTAAAAAAGTTTATCTCCATCCTGCACGCTCGTGTGCAATTGATGCTCCTTCAGATGCTGCAACAACGTGCCACCTTGCCCGTGCACGATGCACTTCGGCTTGCCGGTTGTGCCGGAGCTAAACATGATGTAAAGCGGATGATCAAAGGGCAGTGGTTCAAAAACCGCCGCGACATTTTTTTTCGTTAAAAACTCAGGCCACGTTTTCCAGTTCGGGAGCGTGGCGTCAACGGAAGCAAAAGGAAGGAGAACCGCCACTGAAACTGTAGGGAGGCTCTCAATAACTTCCTGCAACTTTGAGCTCATGTCGACCGACTTTCCCTTCCAAAAATAACCATCACAAGCTAGCAACAACTTCGGTTCAATTTGCCCAAAACGGTCCAAAATACCCGTGGCTCCAAAATCCGGAGAACAAGAAGACCAAATTGCACCCAAAGCGCTGGTGGCTAACATGGCAACCACAGCCTCCGGACAATTGGGCAAGATAGCCGCCACGCGGTCTCCAACACCGACACCAATTCCCCGCATGGCTGCTTGAGCACGTCCGACCTCGGCGTACAACTTTGCGCGGGACCACTCCTCACGCCGACCATCTTCGCCACGGAAAATAATAGCCGTTTGGTCATCGCGTCGGCTCAATAAATTCTCTGCGAAATTCAGCGTTGTGCCTGGAAACCACTGCGCGCCGGGCATGGAGTCTTGGATGAAGACGTCTTCGCCCAACTCCCCGACTACTCCACAGTAATCCCAAATACTGGCCCAAAAAGTTTCCCTATCCTCCACCGAAAACTTCCAAAGGGCTGCGTAATCCACGCAAGTCGGCCCGCCCGCGCTGGGGAGCCATTCCATGTACTGCGCCATCGGAGAAGCCGACGCCTCATCCTTCTTTGGCACCCACAGAGGTTTGTCCATGAATTCCTATTGGTCGCGGCTACACAAATTCAAGAATCCAGCCAAGTCATTCGTCTCCGGAAGTTTTGCCGCAGCATCCCAAATGGCCTGACGACGAGCGTCGGAAACGCCAACCGCTAGCGCATCAAACTTGGCACGTATTTCTTCATCAGAGAGTGGATCTCTTGGGTCTCCTTTCGGCCAGTCAATCTGCTTTTCAAAAGTTCGGCCATCGACGGTATCTACAGCAACATGACACCGCTGAACCTTTGGGAAAGCCGCTTCAAAGTCAGGCTCCGCAAAAACTTTAATCTTGTCGATGTGATCCAACACGCGAGGGTCACGCACAACATCCTCATCAAACAAATCCGGCGTCACGCGACCATAAAGAACACCCATGGTGATGCAGTAAGGCAAAGAATGGTCCGCGCTTTCTCGCGTGGTTGGCCGATACTTTGCAGGGTCCGACAAAATATCGGCTGCTTTCGTTAATGTTTTAATCCGAATCTCCTGGATGTCGTCGGCGGACAAGTCATTGTCTTTACAAATGCTAATCGTGCATGAAATTGGCGCGTGGGTGAGTGCTTCCGTGGGGAAAAACTTCATCCCGCACTTCAAAATGCGCCAGTCTTTGCCAAGGTCGTCAAAGATTTCCCATTTCCACTCAGAATCCATCACGTGCAACAAACTCTCCTTCCCTTCAAAAATATGAGCCGGTCCGGAAAAACCCCGTTGCGCCAAGAAACATGCTTCTAACCCCGCGCGCGTGGCCATGGGTGAAACAGTGTTCTTCATCATCGTCAGATGACCGGCCGTCACCGCGCCCAAGGTGCAATTGGCTGCACCCGCAATCCCTACGGCGTGTTGAAGCTGCTCCGTCGAAAGGCCCAGAGGTTTTCCCGCCGCATAAGCTGCCGCAAAAGCCGTCAACGTGGCATGATGCCAACCCAGTTCCCGGATTCCCGGAAAAGACACTTCACATAAACGTTGTTGAATTTCATAAGCCACCAACATCCCCAAAAGAAAATCTCTGGCCCCGGCACCGGAAACCTCTGCGCCCGCCAAAGGAGCAGAGAGACAGTCCGACGGATGACACGGATCTTGCTGCCAATAAATGTCGTTGTAATCCTGCGCACGCACGGAAAGCGCATTCAAAAATGCGGCTTGAATGGGCGCCACTTTTGCCCCTTCGCCAAATAAAGTGCACTTTTCGGAACCACCCTCTTCGGCAATCATGTCGCGCACCATAATCCAGTCCGGCGTCTGGCTGCCACCAAAAGCGCAACCCAAACTATCCAAGAGGTATCGCCGTAATTCATCCACAACTTCGGCGGGTAAATCATCCCAGGAAAGGTCTTTGACCCATTGGGCAAGTTGGTAAGAAAGGTATTCTGTGGAGGGCTTGTCGGTATCGTGTGCCATGATGCCTGAAATGCTACCGACTCCCACCCCTCAAAATCTCCACTTGGCGGGCGGAATGTGCCTTAGAATTTGGGATTTTGGTGGCGACGGCCCAGTCACTCTGGCGCTCCATGGTTTCCTGGACACGGGCCGATCCTTTGCTGGAGTTGCGCAACATTGGGGACCCACCCAAAGAATTTTAGCCCTGGATTGGCGCGGTCATGGGGAAAGTGACCGCGTTGGCAAAGGCGGCTCGTACCACCAGCTCGACCACCTCAAGGATCTCATCCAAGTGCTTGATTTACTGGCCGACCGCGGGGATGCCCCTCGCCATATTTTGGCACACTCCATGGGAGCCGCCATTGCTCTGTTGGCTGCAGGGACAATGCCGAACCTCTTCCCCGACCGATTCACCGTTCTCGACAATTTGGGCGGCTTCGCCATGGATGCAGAAGACTACTGGAGCCGCATGGCGGAAGTTTTGCAATCAACGCGCAAAGAAAAACCACCGTTCCGAACTTTTCTCTCCAAAGAGGAAGCCCTATCTCGTGTTCAAGCAAACAATCCTCACATGACCGCCGACGGCGCAAAACTCTGGCTGAATGGTGCGGGGGTTGAACTGGAAGATGGAAACATCCAACTCCTATTTGACAACAATCTCCGCGGACCCAACCCTTATTCGTTTCCAGAATCTTTCTGGATTTCTCTTTGCAAGAGAGTCCAAGCAAAAACCTTGGTCATTGCACCAGAATTCGGGTTTTTCCCAAAAACGAGTGTGATGCGCCAACGTTTTGAGGCATTAGCCGACGGCACCCTGCTGGAACTCTCTGGTGTGGGACATCATCTGCATGTCGATGTGCCCGACCAGATTCCAAGGATTAATTGCCTCCCGAAGTAAACCTTTGTTCTTTTTTTAACGCCAGACAAGGGTCCTCAGATTCTGTATCCAATAATTTGCCAAATCAACACTTCCAATTAAATTCAAAGAATTCGTAGAAATAAAGTGCACGTCTCCAGCACCTTGATTCGGTGCGGCCACACAAATCTTTGAGCCGTCGGCATTCAAGGCGGCGCCCCAGGAGTCTGGCCCCAAGTCCATCGCAGAAAAATAAGATGCTTGAACACCATTCGCACTCCCTTGTTCGAAATCAACGCGCATCATCCAACCCTTCGAGTATGTCCCAAAATTAGGTGTGCCAAATCCACCCACCATGCAGAATCCACCCAAAGGGGCCATGCGGAGATACGTCGGCGCACCCCCACTTACGAGAGGGGGAGTGGAATAGTCTCCGAGACATTGAATCCCTGGCATGGTGGGGTTGTGGTCAATCCAAGAATTTGTCTCAAAAGAGTATCTCCCAATTTCGGCATTCATCGAACCCGTGTGTTGCACCAAAACCCAAAGCTCTTTGCCATTGGGTGCCCACACCATATCAGTAATGACGCTCACAATCGATTGCCCATGATCCGGAACCTCAAGTGTCCTGATTTCTTGCAAATAGGTCGGACTAGCCGGGTCCAAATCATAAATCCAGTGCTTCATCGTCAAGAGTCCCGGAATGCAAGCCCGCTTTCCATCATTGCGCATACGCCAAAACTGCGTAATCCCCCGGCTTGAAATTCCATTGGTTTCCGCAACGACTTGACCATAGGTGGAACTGGAAAGATTCACATCAATGGCCTTCAACTCATGCAGCGCGCCACTTGGACCTGACAGCGTCCAAACACGTTGTTGCTCTCCTGCAAAAACGGCATCAAATACATCTTCGCCGTTGCTGGACCAAATCGTTGACCAATTAGGAACTCCGCTTCGGAAATCTGCGCGGCGAATTCCGACCCTCGAAACTCCCAAAAAAAGATCTTGGCCACCATTGCCATAACTTGCTCCTGTTGGACCATAGGGAGGCATGACTCCCGTGTCTTCCAGAGTCGCTGTTTGCGGGTCTATCGTAAACCATTCGTTGGCTCCGGAATAACCATAGGCAACAAAAATCTGTGGCTCCACGGTCAAAACAATACTCAAAGCATTGGAAGATGCCATCCCCACCGTAGAGTCCAAAACGCCCGCCTGAGCAAATACCTGCATTCCAGCCAAAGAAGGGGACGTCGGAATGGAAAAAGGTACGTTAAAAGAACCGACGCCAGGCTGCCCAAGCTGACCGCTCAACGGCACGAGAGACTGATGGAACATTTGGCTGAGATCAATCCAAACGGGTGCCCCATGCAGTGTTGTGGCATCACGGGCGAAAGATACGCCAAGCCATGCCGACGCGCCGCCTTCCGCATTTTCCAAGCGAAGGGAGAAGTTCGGGTTTCCAAGCCAAGGCTGTGGACAAGATAATTCTGGAGTCAAACCACCCGCGCCAGGATTTCCAGGTCCTGACCATGATTGGGCCGAAAAGGCAGTTGCAGAGAAGAGTAGAGCGAAAAAGGGAAGGAAAAGGATATATCGCATGAATCCAAGATAACGGATAACATTGGCAAAGCTACCGCGTTTATGCGTCTTTTTCTCCCCCTCCTCCTCGCTACGCTCAGCCTGACTCCTGAAGTCTTTGGGCAAGACCTGGGTCCGCAATGGGGCGAATGGTCAGCCTTGGGCCCTTTTGCTCACCCCGAAGGCGGAACGGGCATTGAAACGGCCCATCCAGTGGAAAAAGAGTTTCGCAAAATGAAACCGGGCCGCACTTGGAAGGAACTCGATAAAACTTACCGAGGAAAAAACAACATCAAAGTTTCTTGGCTCTCTGTCCCTGAATCCAAGCAAATGGATGCTGGCGTCCTCAACTGCGCGGAGTTCCTTCCCGCCGTCAATAACAATCCCCTGATGGGTGAATTGGCAGCGGCATATTTCTACCGAACCATTCACTGCGAAAAAGAAACAGAAATACGAATTCACTGTGGAGCCGACGACGCCATCCGCATTTGGCTCAACGGCGAAATTCTTCTGACACAAGGCGGGGATAACGCGATGGTCCCTTCGGCGTATGAGGCAAAGCTCCGCCTCAAAAAAGGCGTCAATCATCTTGCTATTAAAGTAGTGAACACCGGCGGCGCGTGGAGCTATCGCCTTGGGCCGTTCCAGAGAGTCAGCCAGGACAAGATCAACCAAGCCATTGACCAAGGTGTGCGATTTCTCCTTGACCATCAACTCATTGATGGCTCTTGGGCAAATGTACAGGGCGCGGAGCGAAATGGCCAGACTGCGCTTTGCGTTTACACCCTCATCAAAAGTGGTATCCCCAAAAACCATGCCGCAATCCTGAATGCTCTGAGTTTTCTTGAAGAGGTGGGAACAAGCCGAACCTATTCTGCAGGCTGTCATCTCATGGCATTAGAAGCTCTCAAAGATGAAGACTACCTTCCTTGGATGGACGAAATCCTTGGCGACCTCATCAGTTGGCAAAGGAACCCAGGAACTTGGGCTTATCCCACAGGAACCGCAGATCTCTCGACAACGCAGTTCGCCGCACTCGGACTTCGGGCCGCAAAGAATGCTGGCCTGGAGATTTCAGATAAGGTTTGGCTTGACCTGTTAAGAGGCGTTTTAGATTTCCAAAAGAAGAAACAAAAAATATTAAGCGATCCAAATTCTGGAAAAAAATATTCTCGCCCCCTGTCCATTGCTGGATACACCTATCACCCAGACCCCCTCTCCACAGCCCGCGGGTCCATGACCGTCGCAGGAATCTCCACCCTCAAAATCTGCATAGATGCTTTAGAAGAACGACTCCCCAATAATCTCAAAAAGGAAGCCCGCCGGCAGATTGACCTTGGAATGAACTGGCTCAACGCCTACTGGACGGTTTCCAGAAACGTCGGGGCAAGCGCCTATTTGCACTACTTCCTTTATGGCTTAGAGAGGGTCGGCGCGTTCTTCCAGACAGAATTCATTGGAGACCATGAATGGTATTGGGACGGTGCACGGTTTCTTGTGGAGTCTCAAGTCCCCAACGGCAATTGGCCCACCCCGAGTGCTCGTTATGAATCGGCCACATGTTTCGCGCTCCTCTTTCTCAAGAGAGCTTCCAGCATTGCGGTCACCGACCCCAAGGGCCATAAAACGCGAGCCGTCAGCACGTCTCCTGCGAAAGAGAACACCTTTCAAATACGCGTGACAGCGGGCCTGCCCTGCAATCTCTGGGTCTATGCGGTTCAAAAGGATTCTGTGGATTCCTCACATTTTACCGAAGTGGAATACTTCGGCAAAACAAAAGATCAAGACTGGGCACCGCTTTTCACCGTGGATGCAACAGAACATCCCATCGCAACGGATCGGCTTGCGGGCCGACATGCCTTTGACCAACCCGGACAATGGCAAGTCAAGGCGGTTGCCCACTATGGCGACCAAGAGATTCTGGAATCCGGCATTGCAACGATTGATGTCGTTGAAATTCGCCCCGAAGGCACATCCACTTACCCCAAGGATGCAAGCAAAAATAGGCTCCCCAATGGAAAGCCCCGGGTCACGGCCAGTTCGGGAAATGCAAAAAATGCGGCGGATAATCGAGCCTACACGCACTGGCTTACTAGTCAGAATGACCTCGCCCCAGAAATCACTTTCGAGTTCACCGTCCCCATTTCCGCCGACAAGATTCTATTGGCTCATGCACGGACGAGGGTCTTCAGCCAGAAAACTCGTAAAGCTTGTGCGTCTTGGATTCGTGTCTTCATCAACAAAGAAGATCCTTTTGATTTTGAAATGGCCCCCCACTTCCAAGAGAAGAGCACCATTGCTCTTTCGGAAGTCACCTCCATAAAAAAACTCCGCATTCAAATCTTAGAAGTCCTACATGGTGAACTTGGAAAGAGCACCGTGGGGTTCACCGAAGTAGAACTACAAGGTCCTCGCAAGCGGCGTCGGCAAACGCGTTAATCTCCAGACCCTGCCAAACCTGGGCGGGAATGGTCTCTCAGCTCCAGCAACAATTGCCGAAAGTCTGAGGGGAGCGTCGCTCGAAAACGAGTCATGCGTTTTGCATAACGGAGAAATCCAATCGGGTCCACAAACGCCAGAACCGGGCTACCCCAACCCTGAATGGTTCGACGGTCTTCTTCTGTAGAAAACGCCTGCGCATGGCGCATCACTTCAAACCCACCCACCAAAACACCGGCGAAATCTTCTTCAAAAAAAGAAAGAGCGCTTTCCGGAAACGAAGGCGGAAGTAAGAGGAGCATTCCTTGGCTAGGGAACTCTGCCTCAAGACCATCCAATACAGCATCGAGGCTGTCAGCAACTCGGTCGTACCAATCTTCATCCTCTAGGCTCTCTGTTTTTTTCTTGGATTGCTCTGGCCACCATAGAAAAACGGTACCCGAGGGAGCCAAAGGGAAGCCACTCACCGGGCGGCCTAACATTTTCCTCCAACTCTCCTCTCCTAATTTCGCTGTATGAAGACCTCCGGCAATGGAACCTGCGCCGCTTTGATGACGTAAACGGTCCAAACGTTTCACGGATGGCGCCAATATTTTCATTGCTCCCGTGGAGGTGTAAAAACCAATGCGTCCATGAATGGCGCTTCCATCTAACGTAGAAAGAGTTCCATAAGACACGCCATCAAAAAACACTTCCGCGGTTGGGCCGTCCACTTCAATTTCAACCACGAAGAAACGTCGATGGTCTCGGAAAGAATAAGCACCATTTTTTGCTCCGCGCCGCGCATAAAGACCAGTAAGGCTCCAAGAGAGTTTCCGCTCCCCCTCTTGCGTCTCCGTTTCCCCGGATGCGAACTCCCAGTCTCCATGCGAGAAACCTAAACGGAAATTTCGATCACGGCGGGTCCATCCAAAAGTAATTCCTCCGGATAACCAAGCTGTGGTGGCTTCAACCTGCGCACGGATGCGATAACGCCCCGGCTCTTGCCATCCTTCGGAGAGCACCACGGCATCTCGTCTTGGAGAAGAACGATCTACGGTCCCTGTAGCGCCCCGGGGAGTTTTTCGCCCGACGTGAAGTGTTAAATTTTTCTCCTCTACCCAAAGCCCAGCCACGCGTTCTTTCTCATACCCCGTAAGTCTCTCTTCCCCCCAACCCTGCTCTGACAAAGCGCGCCAAGGAATGTCCTTTTCCTGAATTTTCGAGGCCACCGCCTTGTCAAACTCAGGAAGCCCAAGCCAAGAAGCCAACTGATTATGCTCCGCAATGACCGCCTGCGCCGACGTCTCCCAGCCCTGCACTAACCACGCTTCCGCCACACGTCTTTGGTCTTTCAATAAAGAATACACCGCAGAGTAATCTTCCAAGAAAGGAGCTAACTCCCTCTGCGCCGAATCTCCTCCCAAAATCTTTCGGAATCCCGTTGCAGAGAAACGCCCCCAATGTTGCAACATCCAGGCAAGATTGTCATTTCCGACTTTGGTTGCAGCATGCACCATCTGGTCCAAAGTTGCTGGGGAAGGTTCATCCACCGCCAAACACCATGCATAGGCCGATAAAGCCTCACTCCATTTCCCCAAATCAAGGAATAAATCCCCGGCCATACGTGCATGGTCTTGGCCAAACCACGGTTCCGAACGATTCCGTAACCAAGTCCAAGTAGGCTCATCGTATATCCGAGGCGAAGGATCACTCCCAGGAACTGCCGTGGTGTATCGCTCCGTCCACCACGCAGGTTGTTGATTATTAAACCCGGATAAATACTCATCAAACCAAGCCGTAAACTGCCGAAGGCCCATCGGCCGACCTCCCTTTCCGTCGGCAAAGTAATATTCAAAAGCAGAGATGGGGTCACCATTACTTCTCCTTTTTTCTGCCATAAACCGTTGGAGATTCGCTGCGTAAATCGGAGGAGCTTCCATTGGAAACACTTGTCCAGGAATTAACTTTCCGTCCTCATCTCTTAAAGGCAAGCGTTCTTTTCCTGAAGCAGTATTCAGATAAACGTAGAGCGCATAACCTGCCGTGTAATTATCCCGGTACTCTTCCAAGGAGCCATCAATAAGTTTTCTCAATTCCTCCAGCCGACCATAACCAAGGCCTCGCGCACCATTCATCGTTCCAGGACTGCAATGATTCGCCACAAAATTGGTCTCTTTCATCGAACCATAAGCCCCGCCCGTCCAACTAGCACGCCCTTCGGAAAGCCAAGCCGGCAAGCCTCCAAAAACAGCACCGTCAAAACGGTGCGTCAATTCATGCGTCAAGCCACGCCCCAAGCCCGGAATAGTTCCCATCGTAAATTTCATGACGGTGGTATCCCCACCCTGAAAACCACCGGCCCACCAACGCGTCCCCCCTTCGGCCTCTAAGCCATGAGATTCAGGACACACACGCACCGTTCCCTGCCGACCTTGAAAAGGGTCCACGCCGTACCAATTCAATAATCGGTCATGATGGTATTCCACGGTCGTTGCCGTTCCGTAGATCGTCTCCCAACCACAAGAAGTCTCCACCAAGTAAAGATCTCGCGGAGATGGGCACTGAACCGGATGTCCAAACGAAGCTTTTGACAACGTCAACTGCCGACGTTCCTCTTCATTCATTTTCTCCAGTTCCGCAATCGTTGTGATGGTCATGCCGTCTCGGGCTAAAGCCGCGCGCGACCGCCCCAAGGCTTCATTCGCTACGCGCCCAGCCCGGTCCATATCGATTGCTTTGGGGCCGACTTGATCTGCCTCAATCATATTTGCCTGCGAAGTCATCCCGCGCAGGCATCGGCCAACTCGAATGGCCATTTCTGTGTTTCCACTTCCCATGGCCGAGCGCGCTGCCGCTATTAAATCATCCACCACGGGGTACCAAAGACTCCGTTCACTTTGGATGATGGCTCCATACTTCTTCACCGACGCCTGCAAAGGTGGCGACGACCCCGCAACGACCCGCGAAAAATCCTCCAACCATTCCACCTCAATGTTCTCTCCTGACTTTTTCCCTTTGGATTTCTTCGC
>Ga0302120_10000702_pt1 | contig 15326 bp, 12 predicted proteins | sample AG5_Bottom_MG_FD_203118 | JGI IMG/M metagenome (GOLD analysis project Ga0302120, IMG submission 203118) | Marine microbial communities from Western Arctic Ocean, Canada - AG5_Bottom | ecosystem: Environmental > Aquatic > Marine > Oceanic | place: Canada: Western Arctic Ocean | collected 2017-10-01 | reverse complement strand
TCTCTTCATTGCCTAGTTCCTTATTATTCTTATTTGCCGTGACAATAGCTATAGGCCTGATCTCTAGATCATATCATTTTTGACCAGAGATGTTCTCAATTGAAGAAAAGTGGAAAGTTGCAAACGGGACTACTAAGCACATTAATACCTCCCTTTGAGATACACAAACATGGGAGCCGAACCCATTTATACAATCTATAAAAGAATGTTAAGTTAAACTAGCTCTAATCTAGCGCGACTAGGTCATGGAATGTCATTAGGTCGATTCCTAGGTCCTCATGTAAAACCATTAAAGTACTGACAATTTCTTTTGCCTGCATCTAACTTTATGCTGAAACGAATGTCCAGAATATATCCATACAAAACATCACCTTCTCTACTAAAAACGATCACTAGGTGCTAAAAGTGGTCCTTTTGATCTATCCCCTGTCTATAATAATTACTAACGCTACCTTGGCACCAAAAAACAAATTTCAAAAATATCTAAGTAAACATGAAACTCCTAACAACAATCGCCCTTCTCTGCTTTTCCGTCACGGCCAATGCACAGACATAATTAATGTACTAAAACTAACGCTGCTTCTCTTAACCGTCAGCGTGTTTTTAATCCAACATCGAAATTTATTTATAATCAGAGGAGACCTTCTTTGGCAACTGGATTTATTAATAATGAATTTCAGGACAATTGCAGTCGCCAATCCTTTCTGGTCATAACTCAACATGGTGGTAACTAAGTTATGCAAATTCAATTTCTGAATCTTCACCAGCTCATCAAAACTTTGGTGCATCCGCTAAATTTACTAGGATTTGTAGGAATTTTAGCAACAACACCGACATTTGCACAAAGCTCAACGCCTCCCATTAACCTCGGGACTGTGATCAATAGCGATGCAAGGGATGCGGAACCTACATTCACTGCCGATGGGGATACAATGTATTTCAATTGCTTCGACCGAGACGGGAAAACCGGAAGTGATATTTGTGTTTCTTACTTAGAAAACGGCAATTGGAATGAGCCCAAGATCGTGGCGGCCGTCAGCACCGATGAGTATATGGAGGTTGAACCACTATTATCGCCAGACGGTCAACAGCTCTATATCATGAGCACTCGTCCAGGCGGAAAAGGCTGTATGGACTTTTGGGTCAGTGACTTAATTAATGAACAGTGGACGGAACCGGAAAATTTAAAGGGACCATTCAATACTCCTTATGCTGATCATTGCATTTATTTCACAGGGGAAAATTGGGAATTTGCGTATTGGACATCTACTAGATCTGGAGGGTTCGGAGGTAATGATATTTGGTCCTCCAAGAAGGTGAATGGGGTCTGGCAAGAAGCACAAAACTTGGGACCTAATGTGAACTCTGAGGCAAGCGAACATCATTCGCTGCCGTCTGAAGATGGGAGATCGCTGTACATTACCTCTATACGGGAAGGAGGTTTTGGAGGTGAAGATATTTTTGTGAGCACCCGAAATATAAACGGTAATTGGACTAAGCTAGTAAACTTAGGAGAAGACGTGAATTCCGATCAACACGATCGCTACCCAGCTTTTTCACCAGACTTTAGTTTGTTCTATTTTGATTCGGAAAGAAGTGGCGGATATGGCAATAAAGATATTTGGGTACTTCCTTACTCACAAATTGAAAATATACGTTAGTTGAATCTTACAAATCATATTTTTAAGGCTTAATCATTTTCTCCGATACTTAATTGCAAGGATGTTGATGAGTACTAAAATCGGTAATAAAAAGCCTCTCGACGGCTATAAGGTCGTAGACTTCTCTGCTGTTTTTGCAGGCCCCATATGCTCGCGTTTTTTATTGGACTGCGGTGCAGAAGTAATTAAAGTTGAAACTCCTAAGGTTGGTGATCTAACTCGGGGTATTGATGGAATCACCCCTGTGTTCGCTCACTTTAATGCGGGCAAGCGCAGCATCGCTGTCGATCTTAAAAACCCCTCGGGGCAGGAATTAATCAGAGAACTAATAATCGATGCTGATATCGTTATTGAGAATTTTCGCCCTGGCATTATGAGTAAGTTTGGCCTTGACTATGAAAGTCTCAAGCCGCAAAAACCTGATTTGATCTATTGTTCAATTTCCGGCTTTGGTCAGTCAGGCCCCCATGTCGGCCGCGCTGCATTTGCACCTATTGTTCATGCAGCAAGTGGTTTTGACAGTTCCCATACACATGCTCAACCCGATGATGAGTTTCATCCACCTACCTGGGATATCATGGTGGCCGATATTCTTACCGGCACATACGCATTCGGATCCATCCAAACTGCATTGATTGGACGCGAGCGCAATGGAATAGGTGAACACATCGATGTAAGCATGATGGAATCTATGATGAGCCTGATTCCGGCGCATATCCAGGCTGCTCAGATGGATGAGCCAGCGGTAATTGGACAATTCCATCCAGTAAAGGTGAAAGACGGTTTCGTGATGCTCTGCGTAGTGTCCGATAAAAATCTGCAGAGTTTATCTGTGGCCCTGAACCGTCCAGAATTGTTAACTGATCCCCGTTTTGTACGAGGACCGAGAACGGAAAACTTTAAACTGTTAGCAACCGAAGTTGAAACCTGGTCAGCTACACTTAGCGCACGCGAATGTGAAGCAGCACTGAATCTAGCTGGAGTTCCTTGCAGCATCTATACACAGGTAGAAGACTTATTTTCTCACCCACAAGTGTTAGAGCGAAAGTCATTCACATCTGTTTCTAACGAACGACTTGGGAATTTTCTGATACAGAATATACCAGCAAGATTTGCTCACTTCGATAATTCCGCATCCAACTGGGTGGCTAATCTCGGAGAGCATACCGATGAAATATTGGCTCAAAGCCTAAAGTTAGAGGCTTCGGAAATTAAGAAGTTGCGGGCTCGAGGAGTCGTTTCTTAAACAAGGACTTAAGTCGATACAAGGCTCGTTAATTCAAAAGAAGACTAATCACCCTTACCCAGCTCCCTTCTTATTCCAGTATCTTTACAAAATTATCGTAGAATGAAATTTAATCATTGATGATCGTAATTTCATACCTAAAGAAAATTATTTGGCCAAATCATGCTGCGCCACATGTGTGCAACAGGCGACCCGTCGAAACCCAGCCCCTCTTTAGGCTGCTTGAAATGTCGCCCGATGATATCCGTAAAATCATCTACTTCTGCTACCACACCTTCTTCAAACGAGTAGAGATCGTTTAGCGTAATTAAACGAGAAGTCATATACCAACGATGTTTCTTTGCTTCCTCCCAGGCATTTACAATATAGGGTTCGGGTTTGTAATCAGCCCCAAAGAATCTGATGTATGATTCAGGGTATTCATAGCCTACTGAATCGTCGGGAAAAAACCGTAGTGCTTGATGTTTCTCAATTGCCCAAGCTATTTCTTCATCCACATAGGGCGCAACCATCTGTGCGCACCAATAGCCATGATCTGTTCTGATGAAATTACCCACACAAATATCATGGAGCAGACAGGCAAGAATAATCTTTTCTTCCATACCATTAATTTTAGCTAGTCGAGCACTTTGTAAAACATGGTTTGCCGGATGGAATCTTAATTTAAAAAAATCGATTAAAGTTGGCGCTTCTGGCATTTTTGGCAAACGAGGATCGTCATGCTGATACCAGGGTCTAGTATCTCCTGCGACTGGTTCGGGTGTAGGATAAATATTACAGAACGCGTCTGGTGTAGCTATGCGCTTATCGAGTTCAATGCTCATGGCGTCCTCGAGAGCATCTGCTTTTGCACTCAACGTAGCACCACCGGCGATGGAAGCAACCGTGGCGGCACTCATATTGCTTAGGAAAGATCGGCGATCCATAACTTAACTCCTTTCAGCGATTTTTGAGGTATTTATATACCAATTACACATAGATTGTAGTGTATGGATATGGATATAGATATAGATAAATTTAGACAATAGACAACTCAGTAATACCGTATTTACTGAGCTTGAGAGATATTTGCTAAATGAGATTAAAGAGATTTAAATATTACTGAATGAATAGTTGAGAACCTGGAGCCGGAATCAAATTCGATTCTACTCTATTGTTTATCATGCAGCCGCTTAGTTACTATCGAGAGCCGCCTCATAGACTTCCTCTACTCCCCCTTTTTTTATCTTAAAGCGCACATACTCAATATTCTGGGCCCTTTCGCTACTTGACCCTTAGCACGCTAATTGGGAGAATCCAAACTAGGTAATTCATATATCAACAATAACAAAGAAGGGGCTCACTAATGGTTATCCGACTTAAGCCCACTATAACCCTCCCAGTCCTGGTGTTTCTTGCCACTTTAACGGCAGGTAATTCAATAATTGCCCAGGAAATTGGTAACTATGAACCTGAAAAAACCTGGGACGGCAACCCCGATATCAACGGAATCTGGCAGGCTATTGGAACCGCTCATTGGGATCTTCAGGACCATGAAGCAAGTGCTGGACTGCCAGTAATGGGCGCTATAGGTTCAGTTCCTCCAGGGCAAGGCGTAGTGATAGGTGGAGAGATTCCCTACCAGGAATGGGCGCTGGGAAAGAAACAGGAGAACTGGACCAACCGACTGGCAGCAGATCCTGAAACCAAGTGTTATCTTCCCGGCGTGCCCCGAGCAACCTATCTGCCCCATCCTTTTCAAGTATTGCAAGGGACAGACAAGATTATGATTGTGTACGGTTTTGCTGAGGCGAATCGCACCATTCATATGGATAAAGAAAACCCTGAACCACCGCCGTTGGACACCTGGATGGGCCGTTCGCATGGTAGCTGGGAGGGCAATACCCTGGTAGTCGATGCGCAGGGATTTAATGGTGAGGCCTGGTTCGATCGCGCAGGAAATTTTGCTAGCAGTGCGCTAAGAGTGACCGAACGATACACACCCATTAGCCCGGATGCCTTGTTATATGAAGCCACTATAGAGGATCCCACGGTGTTCACTCGACCTTGGCAAATTCGCATGCCAATTTACCGACGCCTGGAAACCAACGCACGAGTAGTTGAATATAAATGTGTCGAATTCTCCGAAGAGATTTTGTATGGCCATTTAATGAAGAAAGAAGAAGAGTAAAACGGATACACCGAGAATACAGATTAACCTAACAGCACAACAAAAAAGAATACTAACCAATCGGGGGTTCGCACCATGAAGCGTCGTACCACATTCACAACAATTTTCACCAATACCACAAAGTTTGGCAGTAGGCTGTTTATCTTTTTATCCTGCCTGGTATTCCCATTTGCAGTCAGTGCCGCAACATCGCACCACATACATATTGCATTATCCAATACCAGTGAAGCAGTAAGCTGGTACGAAGAACACTTAAACTGCGAGGTCATAGCCGGCCGAGCAGATGCTGTAAATTGCGCCAATACGGAAATCGAATTTTTCCTGGGCCAAACTGTAGGCGGGAGTCAGGGTACCGGTGTTGATCACATTGCTTTTTCCATTCCCGATTTGGACGCAAAAATGGCTGAGCTCGAATCCGTCGGTGTGCGTGGATCTGGGGTTAGGCTGTTGCGCTTCGAAGACGGATCCCTGGTTCGTGATATTCCAGGCCTTTTTAAAATCGCTTTCATTACTGACCCCTGGGGAACGAAAATAGAATTAGTTCAAGATGAAGATTTGCTCGGCTTTCATCACATCCATCTGAATTCAACCGATCCGACCGCCGCTCTTGATTGGTACAGCCAGGTACTTGGCGGCGAACCGGCAAGCTTGAAGGGAATGCTGGACGGTGTACTCTTTGACGATATCTGGCTACTTGCTACCGAGTACACCGATGGTCGCCCGGGCATCACGCAAGGTCGCACAATCGATCATATTGGTTTCGAGGTAGCCGACCTGGATGAGGCCGCGGTGCAAATGAATCGACTCGCCGTGGAATTTCGTCAGGACCCCATGGTACCGGATAACGCTCGTTCTTCTGCCAAGCAAGCCTTTATTCTCGGACCAGATGGCGTGATGATAGCGGTTGTTGAATCCGGTTGGGCAGGAATCGAGGGGGAAGTCGTTGCAGCTGGGAGTACCGAATCTGCGGAACTCTACGTAGTGCCCAGAACTCCGTGGGGGGAACCCGACTTGCAAGGTATATGGACAGCTGACGCCGCTCATGGCATTCCCTTGCAGCGCGGGATCGACGTGGCGGGAACGAATGAATTAACACCGGAAGAAGCGGCGGCGCGCCGAGAACGTGGAACCTTAAGTAGCATTTGGGGATACGACAGGGAATGGCGAGACACCACGCTGGGTTATGTTAAGTCGGCTCCTTCCACTCAGGTAGCCATGGTAATCGACCCTCCTAACGGCCAACTACCCGAAACGACTGCGAAATACAAAGCAGCGGTTGCTGATGCCCCACCAAGAATTCCACCACAGCGAGCCAGAACACCGGTAGATTTGGGAACTTATGTAAGATGTATTACTCGAGGTCCAGTTGGCATGATGATGCCAAGCATCTATAACAATGGACTGCAGATTCTGCAGAGCCCTGGCAACGTGGCGATTCAAAAAGAAATGATTCACGAAACCCGAATCATTTCCACCGAACCACGAGAAGGTTTTGGCGAAGGTCTAAAAACCTGGCTGGGTGATTCCCATGGTCGTTGGGAAGGTGACACACTGGTTATAGAAGTGAGGAATTTGAATGGCAGAACATCTTATCTTGGATCCAGTGAAGAAATGAAGTTAACTCAACGATTTACTCGGACAGGTCCCACTACACTGGAATATCAATTCACGGTAGAGGATCCTACCGTATGGACTGAACCTTGGACAGGCATGTTCAACTTCATAAGAGACGACAGTCAGTACGAACTTGTAGAATATGCCTGTCATGAAGGAAATTATGGAATGACCAATACATTAAGTGCTGCTCGCACGATTGATGCACGCCAAGCAGAAGCAGCTGCTAATGAGGAATAGTTAAATTATTAAAATTCACCAAATAACGGTATAAGAGGTAAAGCGAATGCGTTTACTAATGAGTTTAATCGGCGCCTTGGGTATGTTCTTTTTTGCCTTTACATCGACTCAGGCACACCACGCCTTCTCGGGCGAATTTGATTCAACCAAGCCTGTCAATTTACGTGGCAAAGTCGTGCGGATGGAATGGATTAATCCCCACGCTTGGCTGCACCTTGCAGTTGTCAATGAAAATGGCGAGGAAGAAGTCTGGATGATTGAAGCTGGCCCGCCTGGCGCTTTGGTCCGAAGGGGTTGGAGAAAAGATTCGGTATTGCCAGGAATCGAATTAGTGGTTCTGGGTTATCACGCTATTGATGGCACCAACAAAGCCAATGGCCGGGAAGTTACCTTTCCCGATGGGCGCAGACTCTTTGCCGGCTCTTCAGGAACCGGAGCACCATCAGACGGTGCTGACCCTACTGACTAGTTAAAAATAAATAACGTGTTAGAGTACTTCTTGATAAAAACATAAATTAAGAAGTGATAGTGAACCTTGCCGAAAAAATGTTCGGCGAAAAAGGTTTGCCCTTTTAAACGCCACATTCTCTGATCTACAACTATAGTTATCGCTATTGAAAAAAAGGTGATAAATGAAACGTCTATTACTCTCGATCTTTGTCGTCACTCTTTCAATTAATTCAATATTTGCCCAAATGCCGCCTGAACTGCCGTTTGAGTCGGTCCCTAATCCGCTAAAATTACCTAATGACATTCACTTCGGTGAGATTGCTGGTGTGGCAGTGAATTCTCATGGGCACGTTTTCGTTTTCTCACGCGGCAACTCTGTGGGACCTGCTTACATGGCTTCTGCCTCGCAACTTTTGGAGTTTGATGCGCAAGGAAACTTTGTGCGCGAGATTGGTAAAAATCTGAATGCCTGGTCTTATGCACACGCCGTTCGAATAGACCCTCAAGATAATATATGGGTAGTTGATAAGGGATCTAACATGATCCTTCGTTTCAAACCTGAAGGTCATGTCGATTGGGTCTTCGGTCGTAAGGGAGAAGCCTCACATATTCAGGTCCCACCGGATTATGAAACTGTCATGGCTAGAAGGTTCCAACGCATGGGTGTGGACGTTGAAATTCCAGAAGAAAACAATCCACGCTGGCCTATTCCGATCCACAGAGATAACGTATTCAATCAGCCTACCGATGTTGCCTGGGATTCACAGGGTAATTCCTACTTTAGTGATGGTTATATTAATTCAAGGGTAGGCAAAGTAAATGCTCGGGGTGAGTGGGTGACTAGCTGGGGTTCATTAGGTTCTGGGCCAGGGCAGTTTGATACCCCACATGGTATAGCTGTTTCTCCCGCCGATGAAATTTATGTGGCAGACAGAGGGAATCGCCGAGTCCAGGTATTCGATACTGAAGGTATTTACATCCGCGAATTTGTAGTCGACGTGCCCGTCGACGTATCTCGAGGAAAAATCACTTATGGTCAAGAAAACCCTAATGGCACTTCCGGTTCTCTGGCGCCGGGAGCACCCGATGCTTTGTGCATGACGCAGGGAGAAAACCCTGTGCTTTTTATTGGCGATATCTACCCAAGCCGCATATACAAAGTGTCGCTCGAAGGCGTAGTTCTCGGAGTTTATGGTCAGCCAGGTCGTAATCTAGGTGAATTCGGCTGGATCCATGGTATCGCTTGTCCATCTGAAGACGAGATCTGGGTTGCTGAACTGATTAACTGGCGCGTTCAAAAGCTTGTCACTAAAAATGTCGAAAACAACTAAATAAAATTAATTAATTCGTCTATACAGAGAGCTCATAAAATGTGAAACAACAGATCTTCATACTGAGGTATGATAATAATACACAAGATGAAGGATTTGAGAAAATAAGCGATTCAGGCATTGATATTAGACGGAATATTGCTTTCTGAGGCTCCTGACGAAATAAAGGACGATAAGGAAAGTGTGATGGCAGCACTCGAGCTACAGGTCATGAATGAGGGGGTTTCTGGTCAATTTCTTGAGTTTGTTTCAGACAGGCTCAAGGCAGATAAAGAAGTTGTAATGAAAGCAGTTAAGGAAACACCCTCTATAGGTTTTGATTTATTTAGCGGAGCTAATCAGGACGCGCTACCTCAATAACACGACCGGTTGGTTCAATCGTCCCTCCCCACTTGTTCTATTTGGTTCCCTCTCGGACTATTACATACTATTCTGGACGAACGGTTAGGTATTTTTGAGAGTTACTATGAAGCTTCTTGCCTTAACAGTCGTCCCCTCTCTCCGCCCTCTACCAGGCGGCAATTCCATTCTTCTTGGCTGACAAGGCCGGCATATCAAAATCTTTGAACGACTGAAGCCAATTTCCCTCTGTATCTAGACCCTATATTTGTCTGTTCGTACTCCACGATAAAGCGTATAGTGCTAGTAATGCCTCCGTATAACGAGCCTACAGGCGTCTAGCCCCTATCCTCGCTATTACGCCCCATTGTCTTTAAGCAATCGGGGGCCGTTTTACTTTCCATAGTATTTTTTCTACCGCTATCACCGTAGCTGTCGTGCTTCAGTTATACCTGATTACTCGCCCATTGATTTTTTCGGAAATCAAAGTAGCGGTCATCATTTATTAAATTTGATGAATGCACATTTAACTATTTCAGTGAATAGCAAAAAATGATTCTCCATTTGTATGTCGGTGAAGGTTAATTAGTTCACTGAAATTCACCATTCTAGGACCACTATGTCAGCACACAGCGTAGACACTTTAGAGTCACAGCCTACAATCCTCTCGTATGTGAAAGATTTACCTAACTTATGTTCTTTAGTAGGTTTAGCCTGCACAGTTTCAGCTATCTACTTAAGTATTCTGGGCATTTACTACGGGGCCATGATAGGAATGATTTGGGCAGTTGCATTTGACTGGGCAGACGGACTTATTGCACGAAGAATGACTGGGCGAACCGGAAATGATCGAATACTTGGTGGTCAGCTTGATGTAGTAATAGACATTGTAAGTTATGGAGTTACACCAGCAATTCTTCTACTAAGCTATGGGAGCTTTGAACCTGAATTTCTTGCGGGTGCTTTTATTGTTCTTGCAGCTAGTGCAATTCGACTAAGTTATTTTAGTACTTATGGTCTTTCTTCAGATTCCAAATACACAGGTCTGGCTCTCGATAACAACAGCATAGTTCTGGTTTTTCTATTTCTCTTCGATAGGGTATTTAGTGAGACAGTTTTTTCGATCATTCTTTATGCTGTTTGCATGTTATTAGCGGCATTGAATGTAGCGCAAATTAAAACTCCAAAATTTTCTGGAAATCCTAGTAGCGTATATGTTCTTGCTATTTATACCCTCAGCATCTCGGGCATCTATGCATGGAGGCTCTTTTAGAAAACCAATGAGTTGATATCGCGTGTTAACTAATAACCGCACGAATTTAGGAGCTAAAGAACAAATGGTTGTATATACGGTAGGCACTTTCGATATGTTGCACGTAGGGCATCTTGCATTGCTGGAACAATGTCGAAGGTTAGGCAATGTTGTTGCAGTTGGAGTCGCCTCAGATCAAGTAGTAAATTCTTATAAGCAGAACAAACCGGTGATTCCGCTGGAACAAAGAGTGCAAATGCTAAAGGCCTTGCGCTGTGTCGATATAGTTAGACCGTATTATGAACTCGAATATGTATCTGGATGTGAAGCACTTGATGTAGATATTTTTGTTGTAGGAGAAGACTGGGGGCATCAATCTTATAATATCGAGGTAGAGTCTTTTCTTAACCGAAAGGGTAGTGAGATCGTCAAGTTGCAGTACGACCTCCGCACTTCATCCACCCAAATAAAGAAAAATGTTCTAGCGCAACCGGCAATGGCGGGAGGTTTAGGGCTCCCACTTCCCAGACTGATGGCCAGCTAGTTTTATTCTTCCGCAATGAATTATATTATTGACGTCATAGAGAGGTTTCCCTTCGTCGTTTATGTAACCGTTTATCCAATCATCACCATCACCCCCGTAAACCGTATCATTGCCATTACTCGGACATATACCATCGTTATTTTCCGTACCATTAAGGGTTTCAGATTGATCTGTGCCGTTGATAGTTGCCATGGCCTCAGAATAGATCACTAAATAAATATTAGCTAATCCCTAGCAGACCCCACCCCCGGGTACATCCCACTTGTCCAAGTAGGTTCCATCTGTGCGTATTACGTATTATTCTGCTAAGAGAACTATGAATATAAGGGAGCACTCATATGAGTTCATCGATCACAGGTCGTTTTGATTTAGGGGACTTCGAATTACAGTCAAACACAATTTTAGAAAACGCTTTTATCAGCTTTCGCGCATATGGCTCACTGAACGAAGCACGAGATAACGTAATAGTATTCCCAACCTGGTACACGGGGACCAATGATCAGGTCGAGCCCTACGTCGGCGTTGGCAAAGCGCTTGATCCAGAAAAATACTTCATAGTTGTGCCTGATATGTTCACCAATGGATCATCAAGCTCACCGAGTAATACCCCCGAGCCACATCACGCTCTAGAATTTCCCTTAGTTACTCCGTTCGACAATGTTAGCGCTCAACGGCGATTGCTCGAAGAGCACTTAGGTATCACTGGTGTGGACTTGATGGTCGGATTTTCAATGAGCGGTCAGCAAGCCTACCATTGGGCTGCACTTCACTCGGACTTTGTAAGGAGGGCGTGTTCGATCTGTGGTAGTGCTAAAACGTCACCGCACAATTGGGCGATGCTACATGCCTACAAGACGGCTATGGAAACCTCCCTTGAGTGGCAGGAGAAAAACTGCCAGGACTGGGATCCAAAGGTTCTATCGGTCATTGCTAGCATTGGGTCCACGATGGCAATGTCTCAGGATTGGTACCGGGAGGGGCTACACCTTACGGAAGAGGTCAAAGGTGTGGCTGATGTGATAGAAAATATCAAGAATCTCTTCCAACCGTGGGTCCCCGCAAACCTATATGCCCAAACCCTCACATGGATGTCAGCGGACGTCTCCAAAAACCCCAATTTCAAGGGTGACTTGGAATCTGCGCTCAGGGCGATAGACATTCCATTTTTGATGCTTCCATGCGAAACAGATATGTATTTCCGTGTTGAGGATAATGAAGCTGAGTTGCCTTTCATTCCTTTAGGCCAGTTGAACATTATCCACTCTAAAAGCGGACACATGGCGGGACTGCCAGGATTCAGCCCCGAAGATAACGCCTTCATTGATCGTCAATTGACAGATTTTTTACAGGTTCCTTGCTGAATTTGACGTGTGGGTTCACATGATTGTCCCATGGAAAGACCCGCCCCCCTGTTTTTATAGACCGCTCGGTTTATATACCCACCCTCGGGGTAAACCTCCTTGTCCAAGTAGGTTCCATCGTCGTGCAAAGGGTTTTTGCCCCGGGGAGGATGTGCTGGCTGGACGGTGTGTGGGGTCTTAATAGGGAAATGAATAACTCACAAGTTTTTAATCTCTTTGTGATAAGAAATAGTGCCATTGCACCCATGCAGATAAATCTTCTCTATGAACTAGGCACGACAATCATACCGAACACTAATCAAGGGGTGCTTCTTGGGACGGGGCAGTACCTACTGCCAGCCATCTCCAAAATGCCTGTTTCCGCCTAAGCCAACTACACTCTACTAAACTCGCCTAGCGTAGTCAGGCATGGTTCATCAGATTTAGTAGAACTGAACTGAACGAGGAACTACGGCTACTCTGCAATAATGACCCCGTTATTTTTGGCGTATTTGTCCCACTCTGCAATCATTTCGGTGCGTTTTTCGGGTTCTACTTCGCCAAGATTAGTACGTTCTGCAGGGTCATTTTTAATGTTGAAAAGTTCCCAGTCGCCGGAGCCGAAGCGGCCGGGTATTAGGACGATTTTCCAATCGCCTTTTCGCACCGCTCTACGGTTATCAAGCTCCCATGCAACGACATCGTCTGCTCCATGAATGACGTCGCTCTTCCCATTCAAAAAAGGCAGCATTGATGAGCCGGTGTAAGGGCGAACCTGTCTTCCTTTATAGTCTGTGCCGGGATGTTCTGTCTCTGCCAGGTCAAGGAAAGTGGCGGGTAGATCAAGCACAGTGGTGAACTGGTTATTAAAGGTTCCCGCTATAGCTTCGAGCTTGCCGGGGTAACTTATGATTGCCGGTACCTTAAGGCCGCCATCGGACGAAAAACCTTTAAACATGCGCATGGGGGCCGTGCTGGCACGGGCCCAGTGCGGACCAAGGTAGATGTAGGAATTTATTTTGCCAAAATTTTCAAAACTATTATCGAAATTTTCATCGATCCAATCTTGCGGGAAGGCGCGGGCCATACCAGGGCCAAAACCTTGGGCACCATTATCAGACATAAAGATGACGATGGTATTATCGCGTTGACCAGATGCATCGAGATAGTCGAGCACTCGGCCAATATGGTAATCCATGTTGTCGACCATGGCAGCGTAGATTTCCATTTCGCGGGCATCAATTTGCTTTTGTTCGTCGCTTAAATTGTTCCAGAATTCCGTTTCAGGATAGGCCGGCTCGGGTGCAATATGGCCGGATTCTATAAGGCCGATTTGTTCAAGTGACTTCAAACGTTTTTCGGCAAGCGCGTCGTAGCCGTCGTCATATTGGCCTTTATATTTATCAATATATTCTGCAGGCGCCTGAAGCGGCCAGTGCGGTGCGGTGTAAGCAAGATAGGCAAAAAACGGTTTATCATCACCTTCGCCGGACTTGATATATTCAAGCATTTTATCGGTATAAAACCGGCTTGAGAAAAAGTCATCTGGAAGCTCAGTTCGGACGCCATCTTCACGGTACCAAGATGTGTCATGGTCAATGGTTAAGGCAGCATCGTCAAAATGACCGCCGCCTCCCTGAAGTAACGCGTATGAGCGTTCAAAGCCGCGCGCCGCTGGTGACTGGTCATCGTCATATCCCAGGTGCCATTTACCGGTCATATAAGTATGGTAACCAGCATCCCGAAGTAATGACGAAACCGTGACTACATTGTTATTCAGATAACCTTCATAGCCGGGTTGGCCAAGCTGGTTCGCAGCTTGATCATTGAACTTGGTGCCCATACCACCCACATGACTGTCTGCCCCACCAAGCAGCATTGTCCGGGACGGCGAACAGGCGGCAGCAGCATAAAAATTGCTCATTTTTAGCCCGCCAGCGGCGAGCGCGTCGAGGTTAGGGGTCGATATTTCACCACCGAAAGCACCAATGTCCGAATAACCCAGATCATCTGCGACGATCAACAGGATGTTGGGTCTGGTTTCTGTTGGCATCACTACGTCATGCTCTGTATTAGGATTGCCGCAACTAACGAGCAATAGTGATGTGAGATATAGCACCAAAATCGTTTTCATTTTTGTCTTCTGGGTCGCCTATCCTAATTCTAACATGAGTCTAAAAGGAGGCATGAGTTTCAAAATACGTTCGTTAGTATAGCGGCATGACGCATGTCCATGCTGTGTAAAGCGGGTCTTTTTTTGACCGATAGAGACAGGCTAAACTGCATTGTAGATCATACGCTACTCACGAATCCCTAGCAGCCAAGAATTTCGATATCACTAGCGTGTTCGCTTGATCATTATAATACTATTTGCGATGCTAGTATGGCCATATAGAAAACTGGTGATAATATTGCTGCCAAGAACCATCAGACGCTGCTACTTAAAAATGCAGAGTGTGGACATTCGTCACATGCATACTGGGATGATACGCGAGTGATAGCGGATCTCTTGAATCAATAAGAAACTCGAGAGCATTAAGATGAATATTAAACTACTCATATCAATTTTAGCATTAGTATCTGCTCATTTTTCAGTGGTTTCGCATGCACAAAAACTCGATCTCGATAATGAAGCCGATCAAAAAATATTGGCAGAAAGTTTCATTATCAATTTTAATGAAGCAATACCAATTTCGGCTATCAGAGCAAGTGATATTTCTGAAAAAGTTGCCTACCAAATTGCCGACTTATATGTCGCGGAATTGATTAAACAGGAAGGGGAGGTTGCAGGGTATAAAATTGGTACGTTTGCTAAAGGCGAATATGATAATGGACCTATTAACGGTTTAGCTGGGCCGGTTACCGCAGTAATGTTCTCTAAAGGCATACATAATAGCGGCGCTCATATTTCCGTTGATTGTTGCAATATGAGTTTTGTCGAGGCTGATTTTGCAGCTGAGGTAAAAAGTGATGCTATTAACAATGCAGAAACAGATTTGGAAATTCTTGCGGCTCTTTCCGGTTTTCGTCCTTTTATTGAAATGCCCGATATAATTCAGCCGTCTGACGGTAATTCAAATGTTGGTGGAATAGCAACAAATTATGATGTTAGAAACGCAATTATTGGCGATCTTATCGA
>Ga0302120_10000700_pt1 | contig 15347 bp, 12 predicted proteins | sample AG5_Bottom_MG_FD_203118 | JGI IMG/M metagenome (GOLD analysis project Ga0302120, IMG submission 203118) | Marine microbial communities from Western Arctic Ocean, Canada - AG5_Bottom | ecosystem: Environmental > Aquatic > Marine > Oceanic | place: Canada: Western Arctic Ocean | collected 2017-10-01 | reverse complement strand
TTGAATATACATGAAGCACTGTTTCGCCATCCTCGCAGAAGCCCCTGACTACAAAATCATCTGGAAATCTGAACATGAGTGTTCGGAAAACAGAGTGTGTTTGTTCGGACCAGTCCCCAATTACACTAGTCCCAGACTGGGAGTCAATCCAGGTTCTTACCTCGTCCATTACATCTTCTAGACTGGAATTGAGTCTCAATTCAGTGAGGTTTCCACTCCTGTAAGTGTTAGGACCTATCATTGAGCAATTTAGCGAATCATAGGAGCATTTTTCCGGAAATGCATCGGGTTCGATTACTTCATCCGGTGCTGCAATTTGAATGGAAATAATAGAGATCAAATATACCGATACAAGACCCAATGAGAATAATGGTAGTCTGCTTTGCTTAGTCACGAGTCCCCCTCGACGACAATAACTCTAGATGCCCTAAGGACACGATCATGCATCCTGTAACCGCTCTCTATTACCTCTATGACGCTACCCGGTTCCTCTCCTTCCGGACAGGGGACGGTTGCTATTGCCTCCATGCAAGTAGGATCGAATTTCTTACCTAGAGCTTCAATCTGGGAGATTCCCTCGGCTTCTAGGGATGACTTGATTCCGTCTAGGGTTAGTTTTACGCCCTCAATTATGGACTCTAATCCATCTCCTCCCTCTGATGCATCGACTGCCTTGGATAGGTGGTCGATGGTTGGAATAAGTCTCCTTGCGAGAGAAGCTCCGCCATACTTCAGGGCTTCTGACCTATCTCTGGCTGCCCTTTGAATGACGTTTGCAGTCTCCGCCTTAGCATACTGGATCTCCTTTTCTAGTTCAGAAACTCTTGATTCAAGATCGGGCTCCTCTGGAACAGAAACCTCTTTTTCGTCGTCCGGCATCTCTTCCTTCACGTCAATGGGCTGGAATGCCCCCTCAAGAATCCAATGGTCGATGCTAGTCTGAGTAGAAGTATTCGCCAGATGATTTCTGTTCGCGGTCCTTCCTACTCGAGGGTTTGTTTATCCTTGGCCTATGAGACTCTACGTCCCTTCGGAAGGTAACATCGGCATCAGAAAGGAACAGATTCATCCCCTTTCGAAGGGAGAGGGGGCCCACTGCCTGGCCATGGCTGCCACCCTCACCCTGGAAAACAAGTAATGAATCGCTGACGATATCTAGGAAATATGTGTCGTGATCAATCACCATTGCAGCCTTCTCATTGCTTTCCATTGTTCTTCTGATGGCCTTTGCTGCCTCCATCCGAGCGTTTGCGTCGAGATGTGCGCTTGGTTCGTCAAATAAGTACAAATCTGCCTCCTTACCTAGGCATATCGCTATGCTAACAGCTTGAAGTTCTCCCCCAGAAAGTTTCGTAGCATGCAAATCCAGCATCTTGTCAACTTGGAGTGCCCGGGTAACTTGAGTATGGAACTCTCCCCCGCGCCATTTACTTCCTAGTTCTGAATCAAGCCATTCTTGCACCGTCCCTTCGAAATCAGTTCTAACATGCTGGGGTTTGTATGAGACCTTGGCATCCATTGTGCACCACCCCTCATCAGGGTCCATCTCACCTGCAATGATTTTGACCAGCGTTGTCTTTCCCGTTGCATTCGGCCCTACTACGCCCACAACTTCGGCTGATTTCACTTCGCCTTCACCAGTCTTCAGGTTGAAGTCACCCAGGGTTTTCTCTATCGACCCCCATTTTAGTACGGGAGTTCCTACCTCCTCGCCACGTGTGCGCCCTCTCAGGAATCGAATTGGCTTGTCTCTAATCCGGACATTCTCCTCGGGTAGGAAACCATCCAAGTAGGCATTGATTGCAGTCCTGGTTGACCTAGGTGGGGTGAAGATTCCGTAAACTGATCGCTCCCCATATATCACGTGGACTAAGTCGCATAGTACATCCAGTATTGCCAAGTCGTGCTCAACAACAAGCACTCTCTTTCCTCTCTCGGCCATATCCCTGACCACTCCCACCATCCTCATCCTCTCATATATGTCCAAGTAGGAAGATGGCTCATCGAAGAAGTATACATCTGCTTCCTTTAGGAGGGTGGCACAGATGGCAACCCTCTGTAATTCTCCACCAGATAGAGCATCTAACTTTCTATCTAGGATATGGGAAATGCCCAAAAGTTCGGAGTATTTCACAATCTCATTTCGATCGTCAACTCGATCCAGCAATTCGTTGACTTCGCCTTCGAAAATCCGAGGAAGCCTATCGATGTACTGCGGTTTCACTGCTATGCTAACTTCTCCCTCGGACACCAGCCCAAGATAGTCCCTCAATTCTCCTCTTGGAAATGTGGTGATGACTTGCTCCCAATCGGGAGAAGGATTTTCCCAGTCTCCGAGATTGGGTCTGAATGTACCTGAAAGGAGGTTGATTGCGGTTGACTTGCCAATACCATTCGGCCCAAGAATTCCGACAATCTGGTCTTGACGAGGAGAGGGGAGTCTGAAGAGTCTAAATGAGTTCTCCCCGTAGGAGTGAGTCAGATCGGTATCGAGTTCCTCGGGGAGATTGATGATTTTTACTGCTCCATCCGGACAGTGCTTTACCCTCGTGAAACAAACTGGGCAGGCTGTCTCGAGAATCTTACATTTCGATCCCTCTACCTGTATACACTCTCTATCGCACATTGCGGAGTACTTCTTCAGATAGGCGAATGCATTGCTGTTGGGCTTGCAGCGTTCCTCCAATAGAACTGCAACCCTCATGCCTAACCCTCTTTACCATTGACTAATACATCTTCCATTCGTTAGATGACGCAAACTCGTTTACCCTCAGAAGCCGAAGAATCGGTGCCTCACGTACACGTATCCGGCAAGGAGAATCTTCTCGGTTTTGGATAGCTGTATTCTCTCCGTGAAAACATCACCATTCTTTTTGGAGATCTTAGTCATAATTGACTGGTAGAATGAGGCCATCGCAGCGGGAGAATATCGAGCTGACTTATCCAAGTGAGAGAAGAGTTTGAATGCTCGTTGCCGATAGCCATCAGCCCTTTCCAAGTATTCCTTCACAAACGGAGTCCAACCAGAATGGTTGAGCAAATCCTCCCCACTCTTGACGTCATCCTCCGATATCCCCCATCGTGCCAGATCTTCCATGGGCAGGTAAATCCGATCTCTCTGAGCATCCTCTGAGACATCTCTGATGATGTTGATTAGTTGCATGAAGACTCCCCAAGACTCGGCGTACTCCTTCGCTTTGGGATCGTCGTATCCGTATATCTCGATACATACGAGGCCGACTGTAGAAGCGACTCGGTAGCAGTACGAGTATAGCTCTTCGAAGGTCTGATATCGGTTCTTGTGGAAGTCGTTCTCCATCCCACTGATCATGTCGTCTAGCAATTGCCTCTGAATTCCGTATTTCCTTACAGTGTCCTTGAGGGCAATAAAAATTGGATCGGTTGATGTGAAATCACTATATGCAGTTGAGAGTTTCTTTCGATAGTAAAACAATTGGGACATTTTGTCGTTGTATGCCGATCTATCTAGAACCGGTCCACTGGGGCTCAGTCTTTCAATATCCGACCTGTAACTTACAGATTCTGGATCATCTGAGGAACCTCCTGGGAAGACATCTACAAAATCGCCATCGGCAATATCGTCTGCCCTACGGCAAAATGCGTAATACGTCATTATTGAACGGCGCTTCTCTTCTGGTAGGTACTTGAAAGAGTGATAGAAATTTCCTGCTTCCCTGCGAGTGAGTTCCTCACAGAATTCGTATGATGTCTCGATCATGTGTTCGGGAACTTCTGGCTCGGTCCAGATGGCAGCGTCAATGTGCTTGAAGGGGTCCAGCAATTCCCCTCTAGATCCGATTACCCCCATGAAGAGGGCGCTTTCTCGGACTGCCTCTAGGGCTGTAATGCTGATTGCTCTAGCAGCCTCCTTGGTGACGTCAACTGCAGCTCTGACGATGTCTATCTGCTCTTCATTATGGCCTAAGGGTTCTGAATTAACGGATTCGTCGAGCTCCGCATCGAGGATAATCTCGCTGTCAGATTCGGTACCCTGTGCCATGTAGTTTCATAATTGGGCGGAGTCTTGGTCCACTTGAATGTCTCCCGAATGAGACTGTGTGTTGCATCGTTAGTTACGACGGGAGACAATTGACGACCTTCTGCTCCCTCACTCTCTTAGAATTTTCTTGCTATATCCTTTGAATGGGACTGCTAAAACCACCTTCTTGACGACATCGTTGATTTCTGATCTGTCAATCTTGATCCTGTTGCTAGGATCAAGTACATTTTTTCCTCTCAGAATAGAAACTGTCCTCTTTCCAATAATTACTGGCAGCATGCAAGCACCCCTGAGACGGAACTGCGAATGGGGCAACATCTCGATGTACTGGATGGCTGAAGTCAGATATTTGTCAGTCAAATCTAGATATTCATTGTACAGGGGTCTGAATACATCCATGCTAGACGGTTCCAGTAGATCTTTCGGAGTTATTCCATGTTCTGCTAGTCTTCTACTTGGAATGTAGCACCTCCCCAATGACAAATCTGCTGGGATGTCTCTCAGAATGTTGATCATCTGAAGAGCCTTGCCGAATCTGACGCCCTTCTCAAAGAGCTCGGACTCTTTATTTTCCTCTTTGAAGCTGAATAGGTGGTCGAGGGACATCCTAGTCCAGAATTCTCCAACGCTGCCAGCTACTCGATAGGCGTAATCATCCAGTTCTTCGTCCCCCTCTAATGACAATATTGAGCTTTCATCAGACGAGAATCGCTGTAAGTCGAGAATCTGCCCGCCGATGATAATCCCTAGGCAAAGACGAATTGCTGTCTGATCCGATTCCGAGAAGTCTCCAATCTTGGATACGATTTCTTCTACTTTCTTTAGAAGTGAGGCTTCTGATTTGTTGCCTTGTGATTCTGCTATCGAAGTCAGATCTGGTGATCTGTCGGTTAACCCCTGTGAGAATTCGTTGTATGACTCGAGTGCCTCCAAGAGTTCATCCGGCACTCCAGCTTCTGAGTCGGCGATTGTGTCCGAGGTCCTTGCTAGCATATACAGAAGGCTAACCTGGGGCCTAATCGCCCTGGGTAGCTCCTTGAGCGAGAGATAGAATGAGCGAGAGGACCCCTCCAGTATCGAGTCCAACTCCGAGTTGAAGATGCCCGACATGGATACCAACTAAGTCTCGCTGAGCGTCCCTGTTCCTAAGACTCTCGCAGGCCCGCTTCAACCAATGCTGATACCAGTGCCTCGCCAATCTTTGATGGATCGCGAGCGATGTGAATGCCAGCATTCTCGAATGCCGCGAACTTCTCCTCTGCCGTACCCTTTCCTCCTGAAATGATTGCCCCTGCATGACCCATCCTCTTCCCGGGTGGAGCGGTGGCTCCGGCTACGAATCCAACAATTGGCTTGGAGAAGTTATCCTTAGACCATTCTGCTGCTTCCTCTTCCGCCGTGCCCCCTATCTCGCCGATCATTACAACTGCCTTAGTATCGGGGTCTTTCTGGAATGCTTCAAGGCAGTCGATAAATCCAGTCCCGTTAACTGGATCGCCGCCGATTCCAACGCAGGTTGTTTGACCTTCTCCTACACTCATGGTTTGCGCGACCGCCTCGTAAGTCAGAGTGCCAGATTTGGAAATGATGCCGATCCTGCCTTTGGCATGGATGTAACCGGGCATGATTCCTATCTTGCAACCGCCCTCGTCACTGGGGGAGATGATTCCGGGACAATTAGGGCCTATTAGCCTCACACCCGGTCTTTTTTCCAAATGAGATACTACCTTCACCATGTCTAGAGTTGGAATTCCTTCGGTGATGCAGACTATTAGTCCGCCTCCATTCAATTCGTAGAATGAGTCTGCAGCCTCAATTATTGCTGGTGCTGCGAATCGGGCTGGCACGTAGATTACACTCGCCTCTGCCCCAGTAGAGAAAATTGCTGCTGACATCGTATCGAAAACTGGGACTGATCTTCCGGGCAGATCTACAATCTGACCTCCCTTGCCAGGAGTTACGCCCCCAACAATGTCGGTCCCGTATTCGACCATACGAGTCCCATGGAACGTTCCCTGGCTACCGGTGATTCCCTGTACCAGAACCTTGGTCCCCTCATTTATCCAAATACTCATGACGACCCCCCTCCCATTGTGTTGACTATCGCTTCCCCCGCTTCCCCAAGTGTGCTGACTGTAATTACATCGAGAGCGGAGTCTTCCAGAACCTTCCTGCCTTCCTCATGATTAGTGCCCGAGAACCTGACCACTAAGGGAATCTGTAGGCCGGTCTCCTCCGATGCCTCGATAATGCTTCTAGCAACCATGTCGCATCTGATTATTCCCCCGAATATGTTGACCAGTATTCCCTCTAAACGAGGGTCCTCCAGTATTATCCCGAATGCTGCAGTGATAGATTCGCTATCAGCACCACCTCCAATATCGAGGAAATTTGCTGGCTCCCCTCCGTACAACTTGATGACGTCCATAGTGGCCATTGCCAACCCGGCACCATTGACCAAGCAACCGATGTTGCCCTCCAAATCGACATATGAGAGGCCGTGTTCATGTGCCCTTACTTCCACATCTGACTCTTCCGAGATGTCCCGGAGATCGTCCCTCCATGGATGCCTGAATGCAGCATTGTCATCGAAGCTGACCTTGGCATCCAAAGCCACCATAGACCCCTCTCCATTTCTAACAAGGGGATTGATCTCGATCATTGAACAATCCTTTTCGACGAACAAAGATGCAAGGTTTCCAATCATTTCTACGAATGAGTTGTGAGAAATCCCCGATAGCCCCAGAGAGGTTCCAAGAGAGCCAGATATCTCTTCACTCAGGCCCTCCGATGGATCGAACCATGCTTTGTGGATAGCCTCTGGAGAGGTCTCCGCGACCTCTTCTATATCCACTCCACCCTCGGTTGACCCCATGATTAGAATAGAGTCCCTCTCCCTGTCCACAAGCAGTGCCAGATAGTACTCGTGAGCAATGTCACAACCAGCTTCCACATACAAGTTGTTGACCATCTTCCCGGAAGGTCCGGTCTGCTTGGTAACAAGCCTGTGACTTAGGATATTTGAGGCGAAATCTCTCACTTCTTTCCTAGAGAAGGCCACCTTTACCCCGCCCTGCATAACCAAGTCTCCAGAGTCAGGGCAGAACAAGTCCCCCTTGCCCCGCCCTCCGGCATGGATCTGGCTTTTTACTGCGGCAACATCTGAGCCAAGAGAGTCGTAGGCAGATAGTGCTTGATCGACGGTCGTACAGTGAAATCCCTGTTGCACGAGCACGCCTGACTCTCTGAACATGGCCTTTGCCTGATACTCATGAATGTTCATTGGTCAGTTCCAGCCGAGGTATGCCCTTGAAGAATGCGGCGGCTCATTTTCCGAAGAAAAATCGCGAAGCGATGAAAGGTAGGATGGTGCTGGGAGTAACATGGACGTAATTGTTCTAGCAGGGGGGTTCGGGACTAGACTTAGACCATGGACCGAAAGCATGCCAAAACCGCTTCTCCCTATATTGGATAAATCGATGATAGAACACGTAGTAGACGTCCTTCCGGAATCCCAAGTCGACAGAGTCCTAGTTGCGGCTGGGTATGGCATTGAGAAGATGCGTTCTCACTTCGCTAATATTCCCCTTCCCTATGAGGTGAAAATTATCGAAGAGACTGAGCCTCTTGGCACAGGTGGTGCTATTGCGAACTGTAGAGATCATCTTACTAGTGGCACATTCTGCGTAATTAATGGAGATCTAATCACAAGTCTGAGGGTCGAAGAGATGCTAGATTTCCACAGGAGTAACGGAGGGATTGGCACCATCTCGCTCTGGGAAGTAGAAGATCCCTCTCGTTTCGGTGTCGCTGACTACAGACCAGAAACTGGCAAGATTATGAGATTCCAAGAGAAGCCTCCGATTGAGGAGGCCTTCTCCAACCTCATTAATGCGGGAACCTACATCCTCGAGCCGGAGATTTTCGAGTTGATGCCAATGGGTGCTCACAGCATTGAGAGGGACATCTATGAGGACCTTGCTGAAACGGGTGGTCTGAACGGATTTCCCTTCGATGGTTGGTTCGTAGATGCGGGCACCCCCCGGTCCTTCGTTGAGGCAACTAAGGTTTGTATCTCCGAAGGTAGGTTCTCCAGCGGTTCGATAAGTGGTGACTCTTGGTTCGGGAAAGATTCGAAGAACTTGGGCGTGGTTACTGGGAGTTCGGTGGGCTCTATGTCCATCGTTGGAGAGGGTTCCGCTATCTCCGACTCTGTCATCCTAGATGGAGTAGAAGTCGGTGCAAGAAGTAAACTGAATGATTGCTTGATTGGCAAGGGAGCAAGGATACCCGAGGGCACTATTATGGCCGGTGAAATTGTTGGCCACTATGTCCAATAAGGGTGATTTATTATGGCTGAAGACTTCGGCAAAATCAGTTTCTCTGGAACTCTGAGACCATCACAAGTCGATTCATCGAGCATCATCAAGAAAGACCTGGCAGAAGGTTCCAAGGAGCTTCTCATCGTTGCTCCGCCTGGCTCTGGTAAGACTGTTCTAGGACTATACGTATGGTCCGACCTTGTCAGGAAGCCCACACTCGTCCTCAGCCCGAACTCGGCAATTCAGGCACAATGGGTCGAGAGGGCGAAGGAGCTCTTCCACCTGGACGGGAGGGAATCAGAGATTGGGACTGACCCGAAGAATCCTGGAATCCTGACATCACTAACGTATCAGTCGGTTACTCTCCCCAAGAGGGGCGGGGATGACCTGGACGAGTCCGCACTGGAGATGTGGATTTCCAAACTGATGGCTACCTCTGATTCCGGAACGGTTGAGGCAGAGGATATGGAGAGCGCCATGGCATGGATCAATGACCTCGAGGAGAAGAACCCTGAGCATCACGCGGATACAATGGGTCACTATCGGAAGAAGGTGAGAGATTCTCTAGCCGATCACGGAAACGCGCTATGGGTCCTTCACGAATCAGCAAGGAAGAACCTGATGAGGCTCGCCGATGTGGGAGTAGGTCTGATCATTCTCGATGAGTGCCATCACCTGATGAATCACTGGGGCAAGGTCCTCATAGAGGCGAGAGAGTTCCTAGGCAATCCGATTATCCTCGGACTTACCGCAACTCCTCCCGAAGAAGGAAACGCTCCCTCAATAGGCAGATATCTGGATCTCTTCGGGGATGTGGACTACGAGGTCCCCGTACCCGCACTGGTAAGGGATGGGAACCTGTCGCCATATCAGGATCTGGCTTACTTCGTTCGACCATCCTCTGACGAGTTGAGCTACATTGCGAATGTGGACCATGACTTCGAGTCATTGGTCGAGTCTCTCAGAAAGGGACCCGATGACGTTAGTGGCAGGGTCCCACGACTGGAGGTCTGGCTGGCAAGGGTCCTGGACGAACTGTCTCTGCCGGGACGGAAAGCCAAGGACTGGAATTCATTCAGACGAAGCGATCCGACTCTGGCGGATGCGGCTAGAGGCTACCTGACATCTGGAGGTCTGATCCTCCCAGATGGCATACCGATGCCCTCTCCCGAGCTGGTGAATGCAGGGAACAGCATGGACACGCTAATCACGCTCCTCGATCGATACATCAGGAACGGCCTGATGAGGTCTGAGAGCAAGGAGGACCACGCTCTAGCGGAGGATGCGAAGAAGAAGCTGAGGATGCTCGGGATTCAGATCACCCAAGGAGGTGCTAGGGCTTGTGCTTCTCCTGTTGGCAGGGTAATGGCATACGGATCCGCGAAGTACGATGCGCTCCGAGAGATCCTGCAATCCGAGATGCAGGCACTGGGTCCCGAGATCAGGGCGGTGATAGTCACTGACTTCGAGAAGACGTCAGCCACAGCTCTTGTCGAGGGCGTTCTGGACAAAGAGGCAGGTGGCGCGGTCGCTGCATACAGGGCAGTCCTCGAGAGCGAGGCGACGGACAGACTGGACCCAGTTCTAATGACGGGGACTACGGTTCTCGTCGACGACGACCTGCTGGAGAGGATCCTCCCTAGATTCGAGCAATGGGTTGACTCCAGGGACCTGGATATCAGATTCGACTACATCGAGAATGGGGGGTACTTCGAGATCAGAGGGAAGGGGAAGGACTGGTTGCCTCGCTACTACACGATGATGATTACGGAGATGTTCCAGGATGGCGTGACGAAATGCCTTGTGGGCACAAGGGGACTACTGGGGGAGGGATGGGATGCCAGCAGGATCAACGTACTCGTTGATCTGACCACAGTTACGACCAGCATGAGCATCAACCAACTGAGAGGGAGGTCATTCAGGCTGGACAAGCATTGGCCTGAGAAGGTTGCAAACAACTGGGACATCGTATGCCTTGCTGACGAGTTCAAGAAGGGTTTCGACGACTATCTCAGATTCAAGAGGAAGCACAAGCAGCTCTACGGGGTCTGCGATGATGGGGCCATAGAGAAGGGAGTCGGTCACGTCCACGCCGCCTTCACCGAGGCTCGTCCGGAGGGGGTCTCCGAGGCGATGGACGTGTTCAACGAGGAGATGCTGATGAGATCAAGGAACCGAGAGCGGACCCGTGACCTCTGGGGCATCGGCGAGGACTTCAACGCAGTTCCAAGAGAAGCCATAGAGATCAAAGGCGGGGGTCTTGGAAGTGGTGGCTTCCCTCCGACGAATAGGATCGGGATGGCCCAGTGGTCCGATGAGTCACTGGTCCTCGCTATTGCGGATGCGGTCGCTTCCTCGCTACAGGGCTTGGGCCACATTGGGTTCGACGTCAAGGTAGGTGGTGGCAGCAGAGGCGGAGGTTGGATGAGGACCTACTTGGAGAAGGCATCCGAAGAAGAATCGGCTATCTTCGCGGAGGCGATGGAGGAGGTGCTTGGGCCTCTGGACAATCCCAGATACGTCATCCAGAGAGAGGTCAAGGTGGTGAGCGAGACATGGCTAAGCGATTTGCTCCCGGAGGTTGTGGGCAAGTACTTCAGGAGGAAGAAGAACGTCCTTTCGATGTTCCACGCAGTCCCCCGAGAGCTCTGTCGGAATATGGAGGATGCGAAGGTGTTCGAGCGCCAGTGGAACTGGAAGGTAAGCCCCGGCGAGGTTCAGTACGGACACGGCAGGAGCGGCAAGGAGATGGTTAGTGAGATTAAGCGAGCGGGTCTTTCCCCTAGGTCCTCGACCCACAAGAAGAGTATTTTTCTCTGATCACTTTGAGCATTCGCTGCACTCGATTTTTACTCCTGCGTGCTCGCTGCAGAACCTCTTTCGGCATGTGAAGCAACGGAAGTCGAAGGCTGTCACTGGATTAGAGCACTGTGGATTTCCGCATGACCCATCAGACGAATCTGGTGCCTTGGTTGATTTTTCTGTTCCGTCCTCGTAACCCTTCTCCCACCAATCGTCACCTTCTATTTCAGAAAAAACGACTGATCCCGTTCTTCCTACTCCATTGGAGGAACCGCCTCCAGAAACATGTGACGGTGATTGGGAGGTAGATTCGGAGGGAAGGCCGAGCGTCTTGATCACATAAGGGCTCGAGAAGAATCGTTCCGCATCACCAACTCCCAATTCGTTAAGCCTACGAATTCCGTCATCCCGGGAATTGATTTCTCCCCCCCTGGCTTGGACATATCCAACCAGCCTGTCATACGCACGCTTGTAACTTGGTGCAAGTTTGCGATTCAGGTCCTTCTTACCGTGAGCACCCTTTGCCCTTATTGAGAAAGAGGAGTTTTGCCCCCCCTGATCGAGTCCGACAAATATTAGCATGACTATAACCGGTCCAAAAGCGAAGAAGCAGGCGTAGAACAGAAATCCCTCACCGATTCCAGAAAGAACGAACAGAGACATCACTCCAGCAGGAACGAAGAACACCCATCTGTTGTCGGTGTGCTCGTCCACGTACTTGATTGCAGACCAGACACCACTGAAGAAGAGGGCAATCAATCCGAAGATAATCTCAAACTCAAAAGACACAGGTTACACATCCTTGAGGCCCGGGCGCTGTCCCGGCGCCCGGGCCGGTGAGGTACTGAGCATCGAATGCGTAGCATTCTGCAGTCATTGCCCATTGGGCTCCTTCTTCGGAACGTATCGCGGTTGGCACTACGGAACATAAACTCAGCGCCGGACGGCCACTCTGATGGATGCCTTAGGATCTCCTGAGATATCACCTGCACCATGCCTTATTGGTAGGTCGAGCCTTTTGCAAAGGTCGAGATGGGAGGCTGACCAGGGGTGCATGCACCTCTGACTAGAATCGTACCCGAGCACTGATATTGGTTTCATCTCGGACTCCCAACCCCCCTCAACCATCCTTCCAGAAATCCTGACCCATGAGTGTTCGAACCTCCTGAGGTCATTCTCTAGCCCCCTCATCCCCATCCTACCTATTCTGCTCAGAAGGAAATCTCGAGGGATTGCCCTTGGGATTATTGCCAGTACCCTTTCCCCGTCGTGCATGTAGGCCACGGGCCCTAGGTCGATGGAGTCAAACTCCCTCTGGGCCCTATCGACCGATTCAGTGACGTTTCCCCACCTATCCGGGAGCCATGCCACCAAGGCGGAACGGTCCTTCGTTCCAGGGACATGGCTGCTGACCTCGAGGCTGATAAACTCATCACTATTTTCCATGATTGTACTTGTCCCCACCACCGGCTTCTTTCTGGGCTTAAAGCGAGGAATCTTGATCGGAGGTCTTCTGGGCATCCGAGTGGCCATCTCATGTTTCGGGATGTCAGCTATCCACTCCCTTACTGGCCTCTCTAGCCACCCTTCCTCGATAACTGAGCAAGCCCAACCGTTTGAGCCGTGCAATGTCCCGGGCACTCGGATAATCCTACGTGTGTCTGCAGTCACCACAGGGTCGACATCGTGGCCTGCTTCAATCACCCTTTCTAGCAGATCCTTCCTATTCTCTCTTACCGCTTGCTCCCTCTTTGCTGGGTCTGGCTCTTCGAACAGTGACCTGTCTGGGTCACTAGCCACTATGTGGAAGCCCTTGCTTCCAGAGAAGGAGACATGCCGAATTTCCAAATCAGTATTCTCGGTGACCCATTCACTCAGGATGAGGGTCTCTTTCCTCGCCAGCTCTAGTCTACTCCTGCAGAATGGCCTCATATCGATGTCGAAAACGACCATGTGGTCAATCAGAATGGGCGGTGGGCGCTTGGAATCCTTCAATCTAGGAAGATTCACTGGATCTAGCCAAGAGGAAGTGGACACATACACATCAGTGGGCATCGAGTCGAAGGCCTTCACGAGTGATTGGCCTGATGAAATCCTCTTCCTCGATGTAACCCATGGCCCCTTCATAGTTCTCCATCGGAATTGGTGCCTGGTTGGCTTATCTAACCACGAAAGATCGATTCCAGATCCATCTGAGTAGTACTCAGAAAGGCTACTCTCCGTCCAATCTGGAGACTCTACCATAGACTCCAGAACTGGTTCTGAGTATTGGACTAATCCCCAACATGGTCAAAGAGGCCGGACGACTCGGGATACTGTGAGCGATCCTCTTGTAGTTGTGAACTTCAAAACATACCAGGCTGCTCATGGTGCTTCGGCTGAGGATCTAGCACGGGCTATGGCCAGCATAGAAACGGATGCCAGGATGATCGCCGCTGTCTCGGCGTTTGACTTGTCAGCAGTAGTGACCACGGCGCCCAAACTGGAGGTTTGGTGCCAGCACCTAGACCCCGTGGGGTTCGGCTCAAACACAGGATGGTTACATCCAGCGACCGCAATAGAGAGGGGTGCTTCGGGCACTCTAATCAACCATGCAGAGCACAAGGTCAGTCTGGAGCATGTGGCAATGCTGCTCGAGCAGGTTCCCGACGACTTCGATGTCTGCGCCTGTGCCGCAGATATCGAGGAGGCGAGGGCTCTCGCTGCTTTGGAGCCTAGATTCGTAGCCGTCGAGCCACCCGAATTAATCGGCGGTGAAGTCTCTGTGACGAGTGCTGATCCGGAGATAATCAGCGGGACTGCTCAGGCAGTAAGGGATGTGTCAGAAGTGGTTGGCATTCTCTGTGGAGCCGGTGTGAAGACTGGTTCGGACGTTTCCAAGGCAATTGATCTTGGTACTTCGGGAGTTCTCCTGGCTAGTGGGGTGACCAAGTCATATGACCCGACTTCGTCTCTGAAGGATCTGGTCAGCCTACTCTGAGGTGAGTAGTTTCTGAATAAATTTTGACCAGAGGGCTTTTGTCACTGACGGGCATGGAAGTCTGATTATAATGGGCGACAAGGGAGATAGGAGCATCGAAAGGATTGGCAAGAAGAAGTACAGTGCGGAGCTATTCAGGCTCCAACTTGAGCTAATCAAACTACAGGAATGGGTGAAGGCAAAGGGCCTCAAGGTCGTCGTGGTCTTTGAGGGTAGGGATGCAGCTGGGAAGGGCGGCGTAATCAAGAGGATTGCACAGTACCTCAACCCAAGAGTTGTGAGGGTGGCTGCTCTGCCAGCCCCAACGGAGCGACAGAAGACCGAGTGGTACTTCCAGAGGTACGTCAACCACCTTCCTGCTGCTGGGGAGATAGTGATGTTCGACAGGAGCTGGTACAACAGGGCAGGAGTGGAGAGGGTCATGGGTTTCTGCGATGAAGACGGTTATGACGAGTTCATGAGATCCTGTCCGATGTTCGAGAGGATGCTGATGAGATCAGGGACGATTCTGATCAAGTACTGGTTCTCGGTATCCGATGACGAGCAGTTGAAGCGTTTCAAGGCGAGGTTGGCCGAACCCCACAAGAGGTGGAAGCTCAGTCCGATGGATCTGGAGTCACTTACCCGGTGGGAGGAATACTCCGAGGCGAAGGACGTCATGTTCGCTCACACGGACACCAAGCAGGCACCATGGTTCGTAGTTAACTCGGACATCAAGAGGCATGCACACCTGAATTGCATCAACCACCTACTCTCCGTAATCGAGTACGAGGACCTTACGCCTGAGCCCATTAAGCTCCCAGATAGGAAGAATGCAAGGGGATATGTCCGGCCGCCGATGACAGAGCAAACCTTCGTTCCGGACCATCACGATACACTAATGGATTGAGTTCTCAGAGATAAATTCGATATGCAGAGCTGGCCCGATGCAAAGAAAATTTAGTTCTCTTTTATTGTGTATTTTTCTCGTCACTTCGGGTTGCGTAGAGAAATCTCCTCCTGACTTGGACGGAGATGGGATTCAAGATTCCGAGGATTTTGACGTCGATGGTGATGGTTGGGAAAATTCTGTGGAGTTGAACTGCACTTCCGACCCCAATAATGGTGATGATATTCCAACGGACACTGATGAGGACGGGGTGTGTGACATTTTGGATGGGGATGACGACGGGGATTTCTGGAGCGATGATGCCGAGGGGACCTGTGGCACAGACCCAATAGA
>Ga0302120_10000697_pt1 | contig 15356 bp, 10 predicted proteins | sample AG5_Bottom_MG_FD_203118 | JGI IMG/M metagenome (GOLD analysis project Ga0302120, IMG submission 203118) | Marine microbial communities from Western Arctic Ocean, Canada - AG5_Bottom | ecosystem: Environmental > Aquatic > Marine > Oceanic | place: Canada: Western Arctic Ocean | collected 2017-10-01 | reverse complement strand
AAGCAAGTGGTCGATGCGCTGATCGAGCGTATGCCGGATGCACAGGGGCGGTTGTTGGAGGATTTCAGTGATGCCTTGAACGAGTTGACATCTCAGTCGCATGGTCACAGTGCTGCCGCTTGGCGAATCTGGTGGCGCGAAAACAAGTCCACTTGGGAGCCTCCCGCCAACCCAACGTCCTCGGATGAAGATGAAGAAAAGAGTCTTGGAACTGCCGTGCGTCAAGGGTTGTACGGCGAGATCGTCAGCGAGCGCGTGGTGTTCCTGCTCGATATTTCTGGAAGTATGCTGGCCGAGACATCGGTGGGTGGGTCACGGATCGAAGTCGCCCGAACGGAATTGTGTCGTGCTCTCGAATCGGGATTGAGCCCCAAAAGTCGATTCTCGGTGGTGGCCTTCAGTGAAGGGGTGCTGAGGTTCTCCACCAAACTGGTCAAGGCACAGGGAGCAAGTCTCAAGAAGTCGATCCAGTTTGTCCAGAAATTGACAGCGGGGGGGGAGACGAATTCCTATGGAGCCCTCGAAGCGGCGTTTGCAGATCGTGAAGTCGATACCATCTATTTGCTGTCGGATGGTAGTCCGACGGTGGGGGAAGAGACTTCTACGACGCTGATCCTCGACGCGGTGAGTCGTTGGAATCGCTACCGTGGCACCAGGATCCATTGCTACGGGTTGTTTGCCGGAGAAGCCCCACGTCAGGATGAGGCGCAGGCGAGAGAGTTCTTGCGGCGCTTGGCCCGCAGTAATCATGGCAGATACACCGAGATTCGGTGATATGAGACTCTTCTGAAGCGTGGTTGACGGGCCCCTCCTGAAGCGCTTTCATCGATATCTGTGCCTATTGCCCTTCATACAGGAGAATCCCCTTGGTCGATCATCAGCCCCCGGAGCCAGACGTCGGAGATCTTATCGGGCCTGCCGACGATAGGAATGCTGGGCGGTCTCCCCGGCAGAGGGCCAAGGAGATCCAAGAGCAAGCCTTCAGAGAAGTCTCCGGCTTCTTGGGCCACGCTGACAAGGCGCTGCTGCTGATCCACAACGGGCATCCCGATGATGAATATGATCTGCATCGTCAGCTCCTTCACCTCACCGAGGTCGGGGCGAAATTTGAAGATCAAGAGGTGAGACTCTTCACCGTCAAATCTCTCGAAGAAGCAACGGCTGAACATCCCACTCCGGATGAATCCAACTTCAAGTTTGTCGTGGTCAGTTGTGGCGTTGCGTCTCTATCCGATGATGACTACCGGGCCTATCGAAACTATTGTGATCGATTGATCTGGATCGTGGATGCGGTGCAGCCATCGCCACCATCGGGCTTGCGCTTCGACCGTCCCATCGAGGGGAGTCACAATCAGCAGCTGTTCGACAAGATCTTTGAGGAGATCGAAGAACATGGCGAAGGCTACAGTGATTCCTCGGACGACAGACATGCTGAACTTTCTGCTGATTCGATCATCGAATCGAGCCCTTCATCTGCAACAGGCCTGGCCGATGTCTCAGAAGAAGAACTCAAGAGACTGGTCCTTCCTCACAGTGTCGAGTACGCACCGACGGATCTTCAGCCCGATGGGCTCGCTGCAATAAAGGTGTTGCTGGAGGCCCGGATGAATGGAGAGTTGCTGGTCGATGCGCTGAGAAGGTGGGTGCTGGACGATCCGGCCTTTCTCGGCTGGGCGGAACTGAATTCCAGCGATGACCAGGTGGATCTGACGGTCGGTGGGCGCGATCGGGGAGCGGTGTTGAGAAGCCTCGGTGATCCACTCGATGAGGAACAACCACTGCCAACCGGGGTCGGGCAGTTTGGTCCGTTGATCGGGCTGCCACATGACGGCTCCTGGCTCGGCTTTCTCGCCAGAGACCCCGATGCTGGACGCCGAGAGCTGTTCAAGGTGTTACAAATGCTGCCGCTTCTCGAGCGATTGATCCCTCCGCCGGAGGAGAGTGAATCGCCACAGGTGGAAGATCCCGAGAATCGCTTCAGCCGACTCCTCGCCACCCGTCTACGTGCGGTCGAGCGGGGTGGTCCAGCGCCGGGAGTGTTACTCCTCGAGCATGCCGTGGATTCGAATCGACTGGTGGATAAAGACTTGTTGCGTGGCACCGACTGGATCGAAACCAGTGAGTCGGGTCTTTGGGTGCTGCTCGACCATCCGGCTCTGGGGGCTGCCGAGGCGTTGACCAGGAGACTCGAAGAAGCGCTGCCTGGGATTCGCGGCGGAGGAGTCATCGGGGTCTCAGCGGGAGAAGTGGCGCAAGAATGCATGGAGAGATGTAAGGATCTGCTGCGAAACAGCGATCACCTGCGCATCGTCGATCAGATGAGGTAGCATCTGGGTGTGGGTCGGAGAGATCCGCGGAAAGGTGGCACCTTGTCCGGACGCGAGGATCCCGCAAGGAAGAAGAGATCTGATCAAAGATCACGGCGAGGCACCCGAGCGACCTCCTCTTCTTCCTCGGCCAAGACATCCAACCTCCTCGAAGTCAGCCATGACAGCCAGCGTCGCCTCGATTATTCGGAAATCCTCACCTGTATCTCCGGCTTCGCCTCTTCACGACCGGGCAAGCAGTACATCCACGCATTGAGTCCTGACCATGACCTGGACCGTGCCAGGATCCAGATGGAGGAGACTGCAGAGGTCTGCCAGCGGCTCGGGCAATCCTCCTGGCAACTGGGTCTGGAGGGCCTGGTGGACCTCCCCGCCATCCTGCCCGATTCAGGGGGGACGGTTCTCGATGGGCCGATGCTGAATTCGGTGTGGCAAGTCATCGATCGGTCGAGACGATTGAAATCTCTTCTCCAGTCCGAGTCCTCTCCACGCCTGAGTGACCGATCGACATTGCTGGTCGATGTTCCGGCGCTGCGGGAACGTCTCGAGAGTTCGATCGATGGCTCCGGAGAAATTCTCGATGAGGCCAGTGAAACCCTGGCTCGTCTTCGATCGGAGTCCTCCGGATGGGATGGCGAGATTCGCAAGTGGTTTGCCGATCATGCCGAAAAGGCTCCATGGAAGAAGGCGCTCCAGGGGCATGTGGTCACCCCGCGCCATGGTCGTTTCTGCTGGGCGATTCGTACCGAGTGTAAGAATCAGGTTCGTGGTGTGGTCCGGGGTGAATCCTCTTCGGGGCAAACACTTTTCATCGAGCCGGAGCCGGTGATTCGCCTGGGAGATAAGAGTCAGCGAGCTCGTGCGGCAGAGCAGCATGAGATTCAAAGAATTCTCGCCCGGTTGACCCAGGAGGTACGGTCCAAGCGGCCATTGATCCTACGACTGTGGCAACAGTTGGTGCAGATGGATTCGATCGAGGCGCGGGCCAGGTTTGCGGGAGAACTGGGTTGTGTGATTCCGGAGTTGGTCGAGGGGAGGAGCATCGAGTTGCTGGACGCTCGTCACCCCTTGTTGCTCTGGAGAGAGGGGAAGGCGAGACTGGGCGCCACCTTTGATCTGCAGACGGCTCGATCAAAGGTGGTGCCGATGACTCTCTCGATGAATCCTGGACGCTATCAGTTGGTGATCACCGGTCCCAACACTGGTGGCAAGACGCTGGTGCTCAAGACGGTCGGCTTGCTCTCTCTGATGGCCGCCTCTGGAATTCCGGTGCCCGCTTCGGAGGGCACTAAAATCCCCATCTTTGATTCTGTCCTGGCCGATATCGGCGATGAGCAGAGTCTGGAGCAGGATCTTTCGACCTTCTCCGCTCATGTCACGGTGGTCGCTTCGATCTTGCGTCATTCGACCAGTCGTAGCCTGGTGCTTCTCGATGAACTGGGATCGGGAACCGATCCACTGGAAGGTGCGCCGCTGGCCGAGGCTGTGCTGGATCGATTGTATGAACGTGGAACCTTTACACTGGTGACCACTCACCTCGGCAGACTCAAGGAGTACGCGTATCGTCGGCGCAAGTGTGAAAACGCCTCGATGGAGTTCGACCCGGTCAAACTCGCTCCGACTTATCGAGTGGTGGTGGGGCTACCGGGGAGATCGAATGCACTGGTGATCGCTGAGCGCATCGGGATGCCTGCAGATGTGGTGGAGAGTGCCAGGGAGGGCAGTCGAGAGCAGGATGGAGTGGATCCAGGTGTCGTCGATGCGATGGAGCGGGCGCAGAAGGATCTGGAGAGACGGGCTCGGGAAGCGGAGAAGCACCGATTAGAGGCTTTGCGTCAGAGGCAGGAGGGATTCCTTCGGGAGCAAGAAGCGCAGAAAACTCGAGGGGCGCTCGAGTATCAACTCGAGCGGATCGTGGAGCAGAAAGTGACAGCGATGGTGGCGCAGATTCGCAAATCGCTCGATCACCTCGGCGATTTACCCGGTGACAAGGGCGAGGCGCTGCGGCAAGCGTATCGATCCCTGGATGAGGCTCTGGCGGGAACAGACCTGGCACAAAGACGGCTCGACACTGCTCGTTCCCTGAGTAAGGGGGACGCTGTGTTCATTCCTCGTTTCCAGCAGGTGTGCGAGGTGCGCAAGATCAATAAAGAGAAACAGAGACTGGTGGTGATCATCAATGGTGTCGCCACCGATGTTTCCTTCGCTGACATTTCCTGGGTGCTTCCACCGCCGGGCTTTCAGGTCTGGTGGGACTGTGATGAGGGACTGTGATGAGGGACTGTGATGAGGGACTGCGATGAGGGACTGTGATGAGGGACTGTGATGACGGACCCGGATGCGGGACTGGAATCGCCCGCGAGTGAGGTGCGCTAGTTGAGGAACCAGCCGAGATCGAAGGAGAATTGCTGGATTCGATCTCCATCCTGCTTCTTCACCGCTTCGGTCCAGGTGATGGAGATGGGAAGCGGCTGACCGAAGATGGGGACATTGAGCACCACGCCACCGCCGACTCCTATTCGATAGTCATCGAAGGAGAATGCGGCCGTTCCGTCGGAGAGGTTTCCGAAATCAGTGAAGATGATTCCGCGCAGAGAATTTTCCATCAGCGGCCAGGTGTATTCGATCGATCCTCGGTGGCGAACCGTACCGCCGATTTCTTGGTCATTTTCTCGTGGGCCGGCTCCACGGTAATCAAATCCACGCAATGACCGTGGTCCGCCGAGATAGTATCGCTCGAAAACCGGAACCTGGTCTTCAGCCCCGAGCGGTTCTGCCCAGTTGAAACTGGTTCGAGCGGCGAAGACATGACGGTAATCCTCACCGTCTTGAAACATGGTCTTGAACAGGCCGGTGCTGAAATCGAGTTTGGCGACCTCGAGGTCGCCTCCGAGAGGGCCGCCGATGTGGCTGTAGCCACCCTCGACATACCATCCATCGACGGATCCGATCACTGGGCGATAAACCCTCTGGTTCCACTCCAGGTCGAGATCCAGAGCGGTGTATCGTGTCTTTCCCGCACTCTCGATGACTACCGAGGGAGCCGAACTGGAGACATCATCGACCGAGATCAGGTCATGCCGTAATCCGAGAGAGCCGCGTATTTTTTCTTCTCGATTGAACAATCGACCGAAGGTGAGGCCGACGCTATTTCGATCCTCGATGTATTCCCTGCGGAGCAGCACCGATCGGAAGGCTGAAACATTCAAGGAGTTCTGCGATCCGCCGAGGTAAGGCTCGGAGAAGAGCAATCGATACCTCGAGTACTCGGTCCCCGGTTGTGCTTCCAGCACCAGGCGCTGTCCACCGCCGGTGAAGGATCCCGGTAGATCGGACAAGGAATCGGGAAAATCGGAGATGTCAAAGTTACGCTTTTCGATGGCCAGGTTTCCCACCGCACCGCGGCCACTGGAGTAGCCGACTCCAAACAATGCCCTGCCGGTGGACATCTCGGACAGTTCAAAGACCACTGGGCGTTGATCCGATTCGGTTCCGCCTTCGAACTGCGGCCGGACCTGATCGAAGTACTGCAGTCGGTGGAGATTGCTCAAACTGTCCTGGATCGCATCCATGTGCAGTTCTTCTCCGGGATAGACTTCCAGCTGGCGGCGAATCACAACGTCCCTGGTGTTACCGTTGCCGCGAAATCCGATCTCGCTGGCCTTCACCTTGGATCCCACGGTGATCCGGTAGCTCAGGAGCACTTCTTGACCCTCGAGGGGGTAGGTGAGGGAAGGGGAGACCGCTGCATCGAGAAAACCCAGATCACTGAACAGCGTCCTCAGTACTTCGGTATCTGCCTGGACAATCTCGCCGTCCCAGTCCGATCCGGCGGTCAATTCGAGGGCAGCCAACAGCTGCTGTTGGGAAAGGTCGCTCGGACCCGTCATCTGGAACTCAATTTCTCCGACCCTGTATCGGGGGCCCTCATCGACCAGGATCAAGATCCTGAGATCCTCTAAGCCATTCTGGAAGTCCAGTTGGCCCAGTGAGACCTCGGCGTCGAAGAATCCCTTGGCGACGTAAAGGGTGCGAATTTGGTCGAGGTCTTGCTCGAGCAGGCGGGGGTCAAATTTGCCGGATCGACCGAGGCCCAGATAGATCCGGGTGCGCAGTTGCATGACCCCGAAGATGTCAGCGATGGGAATCGATCCAGTACCCTGGAGATCGACGCGCTGGATTCGTACCTGAGGGCCTTCATCGAGTTCAAAGATGATCCGCAATCCGTCATCGGTTTCCTCGGTCCGGGTATCGACGCGAGCGAAGGGATGCCCCAACTTCAGCAGTAGATCGATCACGGTGTCGAGATCTTCTCTTACCAGTAGAGGATCGTGCAGTTCATCCTTGCGACTGCGAATTTCGTTCAAGGCTGTTCGGATCGAGAGATTTTCGGCTCCTTCGAACTGGACATCTTGAATTCGCCGACGTTCCCGCAGCATGATGGTGATGATCACGCCATTTTCGGTGTGATCCACCAGTGGGGCATCGATGGTGACAAAATCGCCACTGGTCCAGAGTCGTCGATATTCTTCATCGAGTGCTGCTGGATCCCAGCGATCTCCGACTCGGACCTTCATCCGAGCCAACACCTGGGCAGTACCGAGACGATCGAGGCCCTGCAGGCGGATCTGTGAGATCACCTCCGATCGTTCGCTGGCATCCTGGCCGAACAGGTCGAGGGAAGGGCTGAAACTGCAGAAGGAGAGGAGTAGGCAGGCCCACAGCAGCAGCGACGGTACACACCGACGAGCGCATCGCCCGGAGACGGAGGGATCGGTGAAACCAGTGCAATCTGGTTTCACCTGGGTTCCTTGGATTCTCGGGGATCCCGCATATTCGGGGGATCCTTCCTTGGGCAGGCTCAAATGACAATTCTCCTGTTGTTGATGGCTGACTGGATCGGACTCTTCGACTGTAGAGGCAGCGAAGCTGTTTCATTCCCCTGTCACGAAGTTATCGAGCCCTTGGGGGGAGAAGTCAACCGACGGACCCGTCCAACCGGTGGACATCCAGTCCGGGAATGGAACGAGATGGGACGGGAGGAGTCTCCAGGCGGAGTTTGCAGCCGAATTTGACCGGGCACGGTGCTTGCCAACTAGTCCCCTGAACATGAACCCGGTTGAAATGGAGAGTCCGATGCGCCGTACTAGTATCACCCAGGGACAAAGCCGTCTCGTGACCGTTGACGATGCCAACAAGATGATGCCCCTGCTAGAGCGGGTGGTGTGCGATATCATCGAAGTTTGGGATGGGATCATTCAGAAACGCACCGAACTCGAATGCCTCGAGAAGAACCCGATTCGCAGCGACGACGAAACCTGTGCAGCCGCCGCCCAGGACCTGAAACTGGAGTTAAACTTGCTCATCGATCGGATCAATGGATACATCCGAGAGGTCGAGGAGTTGGGGTGCTTCGTCCAGGAGTTCAAGCGCGGCGTGATCAACTTTCCGACACTGTATGTGGGAAGAAAGGTCTTCCTTTGCTGGAGACCCGGCGATGACGAGGTCTGCCACTGGCACGAGCTCGATGAGTCCTTCACCGAGCGGACCCCGATCAGAGATTTCAGGGACTTCTTCTTCCAGCGGTCGGATCAGTAGTCGATCGACTCGTCAGCGGTCAGGACCGGATCGGATCAAGCATTGATCTGGTCGAGCAAGTCTGGCGGTAGATCCAGATTGTGGCTGACCTTCTGGACATCATCATGGTCCTCGACCTCTTCGATGAAGTTCAACACCTTGATGGCCTTCTTCTTTTCATCGACGGTGACAGTGTCCTTGGGAAGTCTGGTGACTTCCGCGAAGGAAGGGGTCAGATTGGCCGATGAGATCGCCTCTTGAACCTTGCTGAAGGATTGAGGGTCACAGAGCACCTGTAAGTGCCCATCCTCGACCTTCACATCCTCTGCACCCGCTTCCAGAACCAGATCCATCAGATCTTCTTCACTGATGGAATCTGCTGGAAGTTCGATCACCCCTCGGGTTTCAAAGTTCCAGGAAACAGACCCTGGGCTGCCCAGGGTTCCGCCCTTCTTGTCGAAGAGTTTCCTCAACTCGCTGGCGGTACGATTTTTATTGTCGGTCAGGATGTCGACCACCAGGGCGACCTGAGAAGGGGCATATCCTTCATAGACCAGTTCATAGAAGGAAACGGTCCCCAGTTCTCCGGTACCCTTCTTGATCGCCCGGTCGATATTGTCGTTGGGCATGTTGGCCGATTTCGCCTTGTCGACGACCAACTTCAGGTGAGGGTTTTGTGTCACGTCTCCGCCGCCATCTCTGGCAGCGACGGTGATCAACTTGGCTATCTTACTGAAGACCTTGCCACGCTTGGCATCATTGGCCGCCTTCTTGTGCTTGATTCCTGCCCACTTTGAGTGTCCAGCCAAGGGAGTCTCCTTCCGTGGATGCTCGGAGCATCCGGAGTCGCGGTGTCGGTCCAGTGCACTCTGTTAGCGCTTCTTTGGCTTCTTCTTGGCGCTCTTCTTGGCGCTCTTCTTGGCGCTCTTCTTGGCGCTCTTCTTGGTGGCCTTCTTGGCGGTCTTCTTGGCGGTCTTCTTGGTGCTCTTCTTGGTGCTCTTCTTGGTGCTCTTCTTGGTGCTCTTCTTGGCGGTCTTCTTGGTGGTCTTCTTGGTGGCCTTCTTGGCGGTCTTCTTGGCGGTCTTCTTGGTGCTCTTCTTGGACGCCTTGGCTTTTGCGGCCTTGGCAGCCTTGGCTTTGGCAGCCTTGTCTTTGGCAGCCTTGTCTTTGGCAGCCTTGGCTTTTGCGGCCTTGTCTTTGGCAGCCTTGTCTTTGGCGGCCTTGGCTTTTGCGGCCTTGGCTTTGGCAGCCTTGTCTTTGGCGGCCTTGACTTTGGTGGCCTTGGCTTTGGCAGCCTTGTCTTTGGCGGCCTTGACTTTGGCGGCTTTGGCTTTGGCGGCCTTGTCCTTGGCGGCCTTGGCTTTGGCGGCCTTGTCCTTGGCAGCCTTGTCTTTGGCGGCCTTGGCCTTGGCGATCTTGTCCTTGACGGCTTTTACCTTGGCGGCCTTTTCCGCATTTTTCTTGGCGATCTTGTCCCTGGCGGCCTTTTCTGCGGCCTTCTTTCTGGCCACCTTTTCTCGTTCTATCCTGACCGCCTCATCTTTAGCAGCCTTGGCGATCGCCTTCTCCTCCGCGGCCTTCTTGATCGCCTCTATCTTGGCGGCTTTGGCTGCCTTCAGAGCCGCAGTTTTGGCTTGCTCCGCCTTCAAGCGCAGGGCTTTCTCGACTGCAGGATCCGGATGTTTTCTCGCTTCATCATGGAGGGCGAGAACGGCGTGAAGGAGTGGAATCTCATTGAGCTCTGCGAACAACTTGCGCTGGCGTTGAGCCGAGGAGATGGACGAGGTCAGTAGACCCGCTCGAATCAGGCCTCCCTGGGCCCATGTTTCGAGCGGCACAGTGGGTTGGCCCTTGACGTAACTGAGCACCAACTGGCGCGCGAGATCGGGGAGATCCGGTGATCGCTTGAAGAACTCCTTGACCTCCACGATGGAATTCTCATGAATGAATTCCAGGTTGAGCATGTGGCGACGCTCGAAGATCACCTGCATCATCTCTTTGAGTTGCATCGCCAATTGTAAGGGGTCGTTCGCCTTCGAGATGACTTCGGAGACCTCACTTGCGGAAGAGATTCGAATCTCATTCCAGTCGACGAATTCAGTCTTGAAGACTTCCCAGGCCTTGAGCAGATGGACGAGGGACATCGAGGAAGCCAACGAGCCGAGAATCATCGTTTCCAGGACATCCAGATCCTTGATCTGCTTCAGAGTCGAATGGGATTTGTAGGCCTGCTGTGTGATCTGTTCGAGCGTGAGTTTTCCATCGGGAGAGGGCTTCTTACCATCAGAAGTGGGATCACTGGTCGGGGCAGTTTTTGCCGACATCGGGTGTCCTTCCAGGACGGGTTCCAGGTTCAGGTTCTAGGTTCAGGTTCCAGGTTCGGGTTCCAGGTTCGGGTTCCAGGTTCGGGTCAGGGTCCTTCGGAGATCGGGATCCTCCAGCGAGTGGAACAGTTCGATCTCTGTCGCCAGGATCAGCTCTCGTTTGGGGAGACCGGGGAAGCGATCTCACCGATGGGGGATTCTATCGGGGAGGGGACAGGGGGGCAACGAGCGTCACTCTTCAATCCGAGCTTTTGGTCACCAGTGGATCTGCCTGGGGGGGGTGGTCTGGAGTTCTTGGAGTTTTGCCGCTGGGAATGCGGTGGAAAGAGATCAACTCCGCTGCGATCGAGATGGCGATCTCCTCGGGAGTGCGTGATCCGATCGGAAGACCGATCGGTGCCCGAACCCTCTCCGCAATGGAGGCATCGGCACCGGCTTTTCGGAGATTCTTGAGGATGGCCCCGATCTTGCCCCGACTTCCGATCAACCCGATGTATCCGGCCGTGGTTTGCAAGGCTCGATCGAGTGATAATTCATCATGCACATGGCCCCGGGTAGCGATCACGATACAACTATTACCGGTCACCAAGAGCCCATCGAGGCATTCTTCGAATGGGCGGCAAAGGACTTCCTTGGCCGCAGGAAATCTCGCAGCATCGGCAAAATCGGCTCGATCATCGATGATTGTGACACGCCATTGCAGGTTTGAGAGTACATCGCACAGCGCCGAGGCGATGTGGCCGGCTCCCAGGATGAGCACCGCTGGAGTTCCGATCGGTTCGACATACACTTCAAATTCTCCTCCGCAGAGCAGCCCAGTCTCCGCCACCGTGGCGGCGGTCAGGCGAAAGGAATCCCTCTTCGGAATCCCGGTGGCGATCACTTCCATCGCCAGCCTCCAGATATCGGCCTCGGTACAGCCGCCACCGACGGTGCCGACGGTGGTCCCATCTTCGCGCACCAGCATCTTGGCCCCGTTTTTTCCCGGGGTGGATCCGGTGGTGGAAACGATGGTCGCCAGTGCCGCACGCCCACCATTTTCGAGGATTTGAACCGCTTCCTGCAGTACTTCGAGCAAGGCTTTTTCCTCCATTTGGTCACTTCAGAGCAGTGTGGAACGGTATCAGAGACGGGCTGGACACGCCACCGGGTGGGCCGAATCGTCGACTCCGTGATATTCTTTCCTGCGGGTCATCTAGGTACCTGCAAGATACCTGGAGGTGGGACTGGATGTCGCGTTCATTACTCTCGAAAAGGCCCGGTGAGTGGCCCCTGCCCCCTGATCCAGGGGAGTCTCGCTTGCTCCTCGATCTCTTTCCGGACCCCCTGATCGTGGCTCGTGGGCCTCATCGGAAGGTGATTGCCATCAATCGGGCATTTCTCGACCTGATCGGCTGTCAGGAGGCTGAGGATCTACGAGATGTTGAACTGAGTGGCTGGTTTCATGAACAGGATCAGCATCGACTTCTCTCACTGGGAGGCGATGGAGAGTCAGAACCCGCTGCGATCTTGTTACGCATTCGTCACGGTCATGGTTGGCGACCGGTGGCAGTGGTGGGTGGGCGACGCGTCAGTCCCCGTGGAGAAGCACGCTGGGTCTATCGATTGCGCATCCTCGATGAGAGCGGCGTTGGCCTGGAACGGGAAATGGAAGAGCAACGTCGTCGCGCATGCGATGCTGTTCGAACTTCCCTACGTATTTTTCAGTTAACCGAAAAAATCAGAACTGCCCCCAGGCTCTCGACCCTGCTGATCGGGGTTCGGGACGAGGTCGATTTCTTCTGCAGAGCGGGCACCCTGCTCTGCTCGGATGGTCTGGGCTACAGAGATGTGAGATTGTGGAGTTATCAAGGAGCAGCGGAAGAGATCAGTTGGTGCAGTCATCCTTCATTGAGCAGCCACGATCACCTTGCGGATGAATCGGATCCTGGATACCGGAGACTCCCGCTGGCGGTCGGAAACGAACCACCCTGCGGATTGCTCGAACTCACCATCGATCCCAGGGAAGTGAAACTGCTGGAGGAGGCACCTCTTCTCAAGGATTGGCATGAAGAGGTACTGCAGACGATCGGAGAAATCCTCGCGCTCACCCTGCAAAACTTGAGACTTCATGACCAGCTTGAAAAACAGGCACTTCTCGATCCATTGACCGGCATTTCCAACCGCCTTGCTCTGGTCTCGCAACTGGAAAAAGAAGTGATCAGAGCTCGACGTGATGACGAGGATCTCGGTCTGTTGTTCGCTGACCTGGATGGGTTCAAGGGTATCAACGATCAACTGGGTCATCTGGTGGGGGATGAATTACTGCAGGAAATATCTGTAATGCTGAAGGGCTTCTTCCGGGAAAGTGATCATGTTTGCCGATACGGTGGTGATGAATTCGTGATCTTGATGCCAGGAACCGGTCTCGCGGACATCGAGTGCAAGGGGCGGGAATTACTGGCGCAGTTTCGACAGATCCAATTCCTCGGTGGACGGGCGCGAGAAGTCTCGGATCTATCTCTTTCGGTGGGAGTTACTGTCCTGCGAGATGGACTGTCCGGTGAGGATCTTCTCGCTGAGGCCGACACCGCGCTGTATCGGGCCAAGCGAGAGGGTCGAGATCGGCTGGTAGTGGTCGAACCGGACGTAGGAACCGACAACTAACCCTGTTCCTCACCGACATCCTGATCGGGACTGGAACGCTCCTCACGCTCGAGGGCTGCTTTCTCATCTTCATCCCGAGCCGCTTTGATCACATCTTCGATCGCTTGGCTTTTCTGGTGGCTCTCATCGAGGATGAACCGAAGGATCGGAGTTTCGCGCAGGCGGATCTGTGTGGTGAGAAGCGATTGAATCTTGCCTCGAGCGGCTTCGAGACCTCGCATCGAGGTTCGTTGCTGAGTCTCTTTCCCCATGATGGAGACGTATACCTTGCACTCCTTCAGGTCGACGGTCGGCTCCACCGAAAGAACCGACAGGAACCCGATTCTGGGATCCTTCAGGTCAAACTGAATGATACGAGAGATTTCCTCTCTCAATTGACTGGCGATGCGAGCACGACGGATCGACTTCATCGTTACTCCGAACGTGCTTCTGATTCTTCTAGAGTTCGAGTGGTCTGGATGACCTTGATACTCTCGATGAAGTCGCCCACCTGGATGTCTTTGAATCCCTGGATCACGATCCCGCACTCGAAACCTTCGCGGACTTCCTTGGCATCATCTTTATCCCTGCGAAGGGAGGCGAGTCGACCCTCGTGGAGCACCTCGCCGTCACGGAGCAAGCGGATCTTGTCATCACGAGTGACGATCCCCTGACGGCCAATACAACCGGCGATGTTGCCCAGTTTGGTCGACTTGAAGATGGCCTGGATCTCGACTTTTCCCTGCACCTCTTCGGAAACGTCGGGGGCGAGCAACCCTTCGAGAGCCTTACGCATGTCATCGAGGATCTCGTAAATCACCGAGTAGGTGCGGATCTCGACTCCCTTGGAATCAGCCTCGGATCGTGCTCGGTCGGCGGCGGAAACGTGAAATCCGATCACGATCGCTTTCGAAGCGTCCGCCAGAAGGATATCGGATTCAGAAATCTCACCGACACCGGAGCGAATCACTCTGACAGCCACCTCACTGGTACGCATCGCTGCCAATTCACCCTTGAGAACCTCGAGTGTGCCCTTCACATCGGTCTTGAGCACGACCTTGATCTCGCGAGTCTTGGCTTCGTCGATCTTGTCGAATAGCCCCTCGAGGGTGACCTTTTGCCGTTCTGCTCGGTCCGCTTTCGCTTTCGCTTCCTGGCGCTCCTCCGCGATCTGTCTGGCCTTTGCCGCATCTTCGAGGGCGTACAGTCGATCTCCAGCCTCGGGAAGGTCATTGAGTCCAGTGATCTCCACCGGAGTGGCGGGTGGGGCACTCTTCAGGTTTACTCCGGAAGTGCTCCTCAGGGTCCGAATCTTGCCGTGGGCCGGTCCGCAGACCACCGAGTCACCGGGTCGCAAGGTTCCATCCTGGATCAAGGCAGTGATGACATTGCCCTGTCCGGTAGACGCTCGGGAATCGAGAACCGTACCGATGGCGTTCTTTTCAGGGTTCGCCTTCAGTTCGAGGATTTCGGACTCGAGGGATAGTTGCTCGAGCAACTGATCTACCCCTTCTCCGGTCAGAGCGGAAACCGGGATCATCTCGGTCGTGCCACCCCATTCGACAGGGTTCAGTCCCAACTCCGCCAGTTGAGCCTTGACCTTGTCGGTGCTGGCTCCCTCGCGATCGATCTTGTTGATCGCCACGACGATGGGGACGCCAGCGGCTTTGGCGTGTTGAATCGCTTCTTCGGTTTGCGGCATCGGGCCATCATCGGCTGCCACGACCAGAACGACCACGTCGGTGACGTTGGCACCACGAGCTCGCATACTGGTGAACGCTCTATGACCGGGAGTGTCGATGAAGACGACGTGGGCGTTACCCTTGTCGACGCGGTAGGCACTCATGTGCTGGGTAATGCCACCCGATTCGGATTTGGTGATGGAACTCTCTCGGATCTTGTCGAGGAGAGTGGTTTTTCCGTGGTCGACGTGACCCATCAGGGTCACCACCGGAGCTCGAAGGATCAGATCTTCTTCCGAGTCCTCGACCTGATCGAGTTCATCGAGAGATGAATGCATCGCCTTCGGCTCGACCAGCAGAATCTCGCAACTGATCTCAACCGAAAGAACATCGGTGATCTCCTCGGTGAGGGGAGAGTTGACATTCGCCAGCATCCCGTGATTCATCAATTTCTTGAGAAGTGCGGTTTGCTTGATTCCCAGCGCCAACGAGAGGTCCTTGATGCTGGCGGGTTCTTCGAGGGTGATCTGATCTGGTAAGTCTTCCGGAAGGATCTCCTGCTGGAGACGGCGTCGGGTGAAATCAGACTCCTGGCGTCGTGGTCGACCTCCCTGGCGTCCTCTTCCTTTACCGGCTGGTCCTCCTCTACCGGGAGGTCCGGATCTTCTGGGCGGTCCACCGGTGGTATCGGCACCAGGGAACACCATTACTTTCTTGCCTCCTTGTGGAGGGCCGCTGCTCGCTCCACCGGGGCCGCGTCCGGGAGGACGGCCGCCACCAGGACGACCACCTGGACCACCGGGACCACCAGGACGACCACC
>Ga0302120_10000694_pt1 | contig 15371 bp, 16 predicted proteins | sample AG5_Bottom_MG_FD_203118 | JGI IMG/M metagenome (GOLD analysis project Ga0302120, IMG submission 203118) | Marine microbial communities from Western Arctic Ocean, Canada - AG5_Bottom | ecosystem: Environmental > Aquatic > Marine > Oceanic | place: Canada: Western Arctic Ocean | collected 2017-10-01 | reverse complement strand
GCACCCTTTACTCCCTCCAGCGCGGTCTTCAATTCAGCGCGAGTCGATCCGTCCAGTTTGTCCAGCGCTTGGATTCCCTTCGGGTTTCCCATGATCTTGTCGCAATCGAAATTCAGGAAGGTGATCATTTTCCCTTCCCGATAGGTCGCATCACTCTCCTGAATCCCGGGATCCACGATCAATCTTGAGCTGATCTTCATCCCCTTGAACATCTGCATCATCACCTTCTCCAAGGCCGGGAGGTCGACGGGAGACTCTGTTGCTTCGCTCTCCTTCCCATTCTCAGTTCCGCTCGCGGAAAGGGCGGGGACCTTCACCGTGAGCACCCCGGCCGCATACTCGAAGCACAGGGATTCCTCTCGAAGCCCCTTCTTCTTGTTCATTTTAAGCTCGTCGAGAGTCGACCCCGGGACAAGCACCACCTGGTTGATGTCCGCGAAACGGTAGGTCACTCTCACTCCCTCCCCTCCAGCGCGAGCAATCCTCTCCATCTTCAAAAATTTCACTCCGGCCCCGTAGTTGACCTCCAATTTCTCGTAATTTTCCTCCTGGTAGAGCCCCACCAAAGGATGGTCTGCCAAGTCGCCCGGAATGTCCTTCAGGAATGTCAGCAACCCTTTTCCAATCAACATCTCTTCCGTGATGGTTCCGCTCCCGTCCCTCTTCAAAGTGATCACTTGATCCACTTCAAGGCAGCTCGAAATGCCGAAGAGAACCACCAAAGCAGCCCCCAAGGATGCAATTCTTCCTTTCACAATGGACCCAGCGTCGCGATTTCCTCCCATTGCGCTACTCTAATCTCGCCATCACAATACTTCGCTTGGAGCGAGTGCCCCAAAACATCGGCAAGCAGCCTGCCCCTGTCGCCCTCCCACCTGCGACCGAGGCGCTGTCGCTCCCCACTCCGGTCCTCCCATTCAATCCCTGCCCTCACTGTCCGACAACCAAGTTGCACTTCGGGACAATACGAGCTGCGTGACCCAGACGCCGAGGATCGTTTGCATCGCTACCGTGACATGCCTCCTTACGAAAATGCGTTCCCATGAAAGAACGCCGCCGAGATTTTCTATGGTGAGAAAGATGGCCAATTTCTCAAAACCCGTTGCCAGTCTTCCTACTCCAGCTATGATCTTTAAAAGATGAGCGAAACGCCCGCGGTCCAAATCAGTAGTCTCGTGAAGGACTTTCGTGGCTCCTTCGGACGAGGAATCATTCGGGCAGTCGACGGCGTCACTTTCGAAATCGCACCCGGTGAAGTCTACGGGTTGATCGGTCCCAACGGATCCGGAAAGTCCACCACCATGAAGGCCCTGCTCGGGCTCGTGGCCCCCACCTCCGGCAAGTGTGCGATCTTTGGAAAGGACTCCACCAAAGTCGATTCGCGACGCGACGTTGGCTTCCTCCCCGAGAATCCCTATTTCTACAAACACCTGAGTGGAGAAGAGACCGTTCGCTTTTACGGCAAGCTTTGCGGCATGCGCGGAGCCGAGCTTCGCAAGCGCACCGAAGAGGTCCTCGATCTTGTCGACCTCCAGGCCGCTCGCCGGCGCCGCTTGGGAGGCTACTCCAAAGGCATGCTTCAACGCATCGGACTTGCCCAGGCGATGGTGCAGGACCCACGCCTTCTCATCCTCGACGAACCCACTGCCGGAGTGGACCCAATCGGCTCTCGCCAGATCCGCGACCTGATCCTCACCCTCAAGAAGCGGGGCTTCACCGTCTTTCTCTGCTCCCACCTTCTCGAACAGGTGCAGGAAGTCTGCGACCGCGTGGGCATTATTCACCAGGGCGTCCTCGTGAAGGAGGGTCGCCTCGATGATCTCATCTCGATCGAAGATCAAACCGAGATCGTCCTCCGCAATGCCACTCCCAGCCTGCTGGAGAAAATTCGTAACCTGGCCGAAAACGAAGAGGGCGTCGAGTTCGTGCACACCGGTCATCCCCGCACCACTCTTGAGCGACTGTTCCTCCGCGAGACGGTGCAGAAGGATTCCCAAGAGGACCACGCACCCGTAGTTGTATCCACCGACAACGAGAATTCATGAGCACTGACATCCAACAGACTCCTCTCTTTTCCCTACGCCGCGTGTTCATCATCGCCGGCAATACCTTCACTCATCTCATGCGAATGAAGGTCTTTTACTTTCTCCTCGTCTTCGTGATGGTCGCGATTGCGGTCAATTTCCTCAAACTCCCCCACACCGCCGGACCGGAGAGCGTCGGCGCTGAAGAGCTCCGCATGCTCAAGAGCCCCATGATCGGGGTCATGAAGCTCTTCGCGATCATTCTCGCCATCGTCGCAACTGCTCTCCTCATTCCTCGAGATCTTGAGGATCGGACCCTCTACACCATCCTCTCGAAACCGGTCCCCCGCCTCGACTACCTGATCGGCAAACTCCTCGGAGTTCTCATCCTCATATTCGTCGGCCTCACGGTCATGACCGTCCTTCTCGATGCCGTCCTCTACTTTCGCATGCAGAGCATTCTGGAAAGTTGGACCCAGGCGGCTGACATGCTGGTCCTCCAGGAACAGTGGACCGATGCAGACCGGACCGAGGGCCGCCGCGAATTGCTCAGCCACGGCGTGACCTGGAGCCTGCAGGCCGCCATGTTCGCCATTTTTCTGGAAGCGGCCATCATCGCGGCCTTGGCCCTGCTGGTTTCCACCTTCTCCTCCAGCACCCTCTTCACAGTGGTGATCTCCTCGCTCTGCTACTTCATCGGCCAGTTCATCGGTGATGGACGCGACCACTGGTTGAGGGAGTCCAGGATGGCGGATGATCAGGTCACCGTCATTGCCTCCAAACTCATTGTCGTGGTCTTCCCCGACTTCCGCCCCTTCAAAGCCGTCGATGAAGTCGTGGCAGGGCAACCGTTCCCTCCCGATCTCATCGGCACTCTCCTCATCTCCGCCGGACTCTACACCGGAATCTATCTCGTGCTGAGCTGGTTCATCTTCTCGGACAAGGAAATCTAACTACCGACGTTCATGAAGTTCCTTCGCAACATCATCGTTGTGCTCATCGCCTTGGCGCTCGCAGGACTGGCCCGCCTGCCCTGGGACGACAAGGTCGCAGCCGATCTGCACGAGCGGCGATTGCTTCCGGAACCGATCAATCTCGATACCCGCGAAGAGCTTGGCCAGACCGGCCTGGCCATCGCGCTCGGTGGCTTGCGCCCACTCATTGCCTCCATGCTCAACCTGGAAGCCCATGTCCACTGGGAGAATCAGGACTGGTATGATCTCGAACAAACCTACAAGACCATCGTCGCCCTCCAACCCCGCGTCCGCTACTACTGGACCACAGGTGGGTGGCACCTATTCAGCAATGCCTACGCGGACTACAGTGATCGCCCGGGCCTCTCCGAAGGAAGACGCAAACGCAAGCAACGCGAGTTCTTCGACAAGGGAATCGCCTTCCTCGAGCGCGGAGTGGAAGCCAATCCCAACGACTGGAAGCTCTGGGCCGAACTGGGCAATGCCCTCAGTCAGAATTGGCGGCCCGTCAATCTCGAGCGCGCGGCGGAAGGCTTCCAGCGGGGATTTGAATTCAGCGGCCACCTCCAACTCCAACGACAGCATGTTTACGTCTTGAGCCGCATTCCCGGCCGTGAAGCCGAGAGCTGGGAGGCGGCCCAGAAGATGTGGGCCAATCCTCAAAACCGCCGCTACATTTCCCCGCGCACGATCTTCTATGCACTCCAATCTCGAGCCGGAGTGCGCAAGTTCAGCGTAGAAGAGATCTTTGACAACCGTTGGAAAGCGGCCTTGGACCTCCCTGACTATTGGTTTCGACAAGGCGAAGGCTATCCCATGGACGGAATCAGGGAACTGCTCGGCGAGCTCGCAGAGGAATACAAAATTTCGCCCCAGATAGGCCCTCTCCGCTACCCCCCAGATAAAAAATTCATCCGTCATCCCCTCACCGGAAAGCGATTTGGAACTAATCCCGTGACCGGGAAACCCCGCGAACGGACCTGGCGCACCATCTGGATGAACCAGCCTCGCGATTACTATCGCCACCACCTCCGCCAGACGAAGTCCGGGATTCAGTAACCTTTCACTCGACAGTCTTTCGGGCCGTTCCTATTCCTTCCTTCTCGCCTGCCGCGAGGGATAAAATGCGAATCGCTCTCTTTGGAGATATTCATGCCAATCTGGAGGCCTTGAACGCCGTTCTGGACGACGCCGCTGGTCAGGGCTGCTCGGAATGGGTGTGCCTCGGCGATATCGTCGGCTACAATGCCAATCCCAGCGAATGCCTCGAACTCGTGCGGGCCATGGAGTGCCCGGTGGTGAAGGGAAATCACGACGACGACGCCAGCGGAGATCATTCCCTCGAAACCATGAATCCCACCGCCGCCACCGCCCTCGAGTGGACCCGCGAGCATCTCTCCGAAGAGCAGCGCGAATGGCTGCGGGGCCTGCGCATGGTGCGACAAGTTTCAAATTTCACCATCGTCCACTCCACCCTCGACCAGCCTCAAGCGTGGAATTATGTCACCAACAAGTTCGATGCCATGTCGAACTTTTCCTACCAATTTACTCACGTTTGCTTCCACGGACACACTCATGTCCCCCGCGTATTCGCCCGCGGAGCACGGGTCAAGGAAGTGCCCGCCGATTCGATCGAAATTGAGGATGACCTCAAATATTTCATCAACATCGGTTCGGTCGGACAACCACGCGATGGAGACTGGCGAGCCTGCTATGCGATTTATGACCTCCCTGCCCGGCTCGTGACCTTTCGGCGCATCGACTACGATATCGAGACCACGCAGAAGAAGATCATCGAGGGAGGACTTCCCCACTCCCTTGCCGAACGCCTCGCGGACGGCCGTTAGACGGGGCTCATCTTTCGTTCTTGAGCGCGTTCCAGATTCTGCGATCTGCCTCCGCCAATCTGAGCGCGAAAACTTCCTCGCAGTCGAACCATCCAATCTCCTCATGCTCGAGGGCGAGAGGTTCGCGGGCTGAAACCACGCACCGATAGGGTTGCAGTCGAATCGCGATCTCCGGATAGCAATGTTCCACCGCCGAGAGGGGCTCGCCCACTTCGATCTCACAGCCGAGTTCTTCGCGAATCTCCCTGACCAGCGCCATCCGCGGCTCCTCGTTCTCCTCCACCTTGCCACCTGGAAACTCCCATTCTCCAGCGAGGTGCGCCCCCGTCCCTCGTTGGCAAAGGAGCACCTTCTCCTCCCGATAGATCACCGCACAGACAACCTCGATCACAGGCGCTCCATAACAGGAGGTCAGGAGCGCTCAAGGTCGAAAGCCTCGAGCCTCCCTCGGCCTCCCATTTCGGGATGATCAATGCTCCTTGCCCCCGCCTCACTTCGTCCTATCTTGCCCAGATGCGCGCCCTCCTCATTCTCCTCGCTTCCAGCGCCGGACTCTGTGCTGCCAAGCGCACGGAGCTCGGGTTTCCCCAGCTCAAGGAACGCATCCAAGTCGCCTTCCCCGAGAATTACGACTCCGCCAAGAAGTGGCCCGCCGTGTTTTACTATCACGGCACCGGCGGCAAACCGACCACCGAGCTCATGCAGGGCCACACAGGCAACAAGGACTGGTTCGTGGTGGGCATGACCTACCTTCAAGGCGGCAACATCCCGGCCACCGCCGAATACATCGAAAAGGAATTTCAGATCTTCAAGTCCGCCCGCAAGTACCTCGCAGGCAAGTGGAACCTCGATCCCCGGCGCACCTATGTGGCGGGATTCAGCAAGGGCGGATGGATGAGCGGATTCCTTCTCCAGCGCGATCCGACCATCGCAGGTGCCATCATCCTCGGAGCCGGACACAACTATCTCATCAGGAAGCCCTACAAGTTCCGTACCAAGAAACCGATCTTCCTCGGGATCGGAAGAAAGGATCCCATCTATCCCTTCGCCCTTCGCGCCCTCGTTCACTACCGCCCCCTTGGAGCCCAGACCACCATCGAGACCTGGCATGAACTCGGGCATCGTTTCCCCTCCGACGGATCGCAACCCCTCCGCCAATGGCTCACTCTGCAAGCGCACCCCGGGACCAATCACCAGGCCGCCACCAAGTGGATCGAGGAACGTCTCGACGAAATCAAGGGCAAGCCCAACCTCGTGGACCAATGGGTAGCCCTGCGCGACCTCGAAGAGACTCCCTACCTCCGCCTCCTGGGTGAGAAGTGGAAAGAGAAGATCCAGAATCAAATCGTCGACCTTGAAAAGGGAGGTCGCGTCTCCGCCGAGACAACCGCCCTCAAGGAGCACCGCCTCTTGTTGCGCAAGGAACTCAAGGGACACTCCCTTCCCCTCTGCCAACAGTTGGCGGGGAACTACCTCGAACTCAGTGAAAAACACACCGGCACTCGACAGGCCGAGATTGCCCTCCTCGATCACGAGCGCATCAAGCAACTCGCCAAGCACTTCAAGGAGCAGGTCAAGATTGCGAAGGACAAGAAGGACAACACCTTTCCCCCGGCAACAGGCGAGGAGGAAGATCATCCCTTCCCGAAACTTCCCACCCGCCTGCCCGTCATCCCCCGCAATCCGCTGATTCGATGACCCGTTAGATTCAAGATCGAGCACGGGCCGGGAAGGGCCGCCTATCCGGCCTGCGCCATCCCAGGGCCGTTCTCCGCTTTCCGGGGCAGAAGAATCGTGAGGAAGGCTGCCACCAGGACAAACCCGGCACTGGCCCACAGGCAACCAGGCAATCCGGCCGCCAGGTAGAGCACCCCGGACAGCAAGGTCCCCACCAAACGACCACCGGCATTCGCCATGTAGTAGAAGCCCACATTGAGGGCCACCTCATCGGCCTGGGTGTATGCGAGAATGAGATAGGAATGCACCGCCGAGTTGACTGCAAAAACCACTCCAAAGAGAGTCAGCCCCCCCAGGACCGCCCCCACGGTGTGATAGTCAAAGTGGACCGCCGTGGCCATCGCTGTCGTCACGACAAGCAACAGGAATCCCCAACTCAAGACCGCCTGGGCTCCGTTCGCGGGTCCCCCTCGCCGGACAATCTGGGGAGCAAGGGCCTGCACCATCCCGTAGCCGATGACCCAGCACGCAAGAAACGCACCCACTCCCGCAAAACTCCAGCCCAGCACATCCTTCAGAAAAATCGGAAGGCCGACCACGAACCAGAGATCGCGGGAACCAAAGAGAAAGAACCGGGCCGCCGAAAGAATGTTGATCTCTCGGCTCTTGGAGAACAACTGGGTGAACGTCACCTTCTTTGTCGATTTCCCCAGGTCCCCTTGCAGCCAGAGGAAACCCACCATCAGGATCAACGTTAGAGCTCCTGCCATCGCCCACAAGGACCGCTCAAATCCCAACCAGCCCAGGAGAATCCCACCGAATAGAAATCCCGCTCCCTTGAGGGCATTCTTGGATCCGGTCAGGATGGCAACCCATTGGAAGAGTCCATCAGCGCCCGCGCCCGCCGGAACAAGCAACTTCACCGCGCTCTTGGAACTCATCTTGGTCAGATCCTTCGCGATGCCCGACAAGGCCTGCGCACCCATCACGTAGCCAACCGACATCGCCACCGCCCAATCCGGCTGAAGAAAAGAGAGCATCAGCAAGGCGACAATCTGGATCGCGAGTCCCGCGAAGAGGGTCACCTTCAACCCTAGGCGGGAACCAATCCACCCCCCCAGAAGATTGCTGACCATCCCGCAACCTTCGTAGAGCAGGAAGAGAAAGGCGAGCTGCACCGGCGAGTATCCGAGGGTGTGGAAATGGAGCAGGACCAGCATGCGCAGGGCCCCGTCGGTGAGGGTGAACCCCCAGTAGGAGGCCGTCACAATCCCATAGTTGCGGAGGTCCATCGCGCCGGGTTCAGGAGGTCCGCAACGAGGAAGCCACTTTTGCAACGAGCTCCATCAAGCGGTGAGCATACCCCATTTCGTTGTCATACCAGATCAGCAGCTTCAACTGGGTCCCGTCATTCACCATCGTCGCGGGTCCATCAACAATCCCCGAGCGGGGGTCATTCACATAGTCTGCTGAAACGAGGGGCTTTTCTTCAAATCCCAGGATCCCCTTCAACGAGGTCCGTGAGGCCTCCCGCAAGAGACCATTGACTTCCTCCACCGAGGCTTCCCGTGAGAGCTCGAAGACGCAATCCGCGAGACTCGCATTCAAGAGGGGAACCCGTACCGCAATCCCATTGAGTTTCCCCTTCAATTCGGGGTAAATCATCGCGATGGCGGTCGCCGATCCCGTCGTCGTTGGGATCAGGGAGTTCAGGGCCGACCTCGACCGCCGGAAATCCCGGTGGGGGGCATCGACCACAACCTGAGTATTGGTCACATCGTGCAGAGTCGTCATAATCCCATGCACAATGCCGATCTTCTCCTGGATCACTTTCACCACCGGCGCGAGGCAATTCGTCGTGCAGGACGCCGCCGTGACTAGGTGATGCTCTCCGGGATCATAGAGCTCATCATTGCATCCCATCACGATGTTGAGAGCACCCTCCTTCACGGGCGCCGCTACCACCACCTTGCGCACTCCGCGATCGAAGTAGGGCTGCAACAGCTCCGCGGTCCGAAAGGCTCCCGAACTCTCAACCACCACCTCAACCCCCATCGAGGCCCAATCCACTTCGCCCGGCGTTTCCTTCTCGCTGAAACTGACCCGTTGCCCTTCGACCGTGAAGTGATCGTCGCCTCCCTCGATCCCGCGGTCCCAACGACCGTGCACAGTGTCGAACTCTAACAGGTGAGCTCCAAGTCGTGCCCCACCCTTGATCTCGTTGACGTGAACAATCTCCAGGTCCTCGCAATCCCAGGCTGCCCGAAAACCGAGGCGCCCCATGCGACCGAAACCGTTGATCCCGATGCGAATACTCATCGTCCTCAGTTGGCGGTGTTGATTCGCCTTGCAGGCGCGTAACACTCTTCTCCCAGTCCAGGGAGACAAAGTTCGGGACGCCCCTGGCAACAGTCTTCGGTCATAAATTGCATCAGTTCACGAAACCCCGGCACGCACACCCGATAGAAAATGGAGCGGCCCTCTCGTTCAGATTCAATCAGTCCCGCCCGGCTGAGCTCCTTCAAATGAAACGAAAGCGTCGGCTTGGGCATCCCCAACTCAGTGGCCAGCTCGCCGGCGCATAGGCGCTCGCCGGTCACCAGAAGACGAAAGACCGCCAGCCGGGATGGCTGGGCGAGCGCGCTCATGGCATCTGCCGCTTCCGTCAATTCCATAATTCCATAATAATGAAATTATAGGAGAGGTCAAGTCACGAGATGAGAGCCTTGCTCCCCCAAGATCAATTCTGACCTCTATTCGCCGCCCAATTGCAGTCCATCGAGAAGCCCCCGCCCGTAGGCGGAAAACACGGCCTCAAGTTCCCGGCGCGTTCTTCGGAAAGCGGTCCGCACCATTTTCTCCGTTCCCACCACCAAGGCCGGATCCTTGAAGGGCCAATGATAACGCTTCACTTGGCCGGGATAGACCGGGCACACCTCATCCGCCCGGTTGCAAACGGTAATCACAATCTCAATCTCTCGATCGAGATACTCGTCCAGTGTTGCGACTTCGCCTCTCTGAGATCGAGGCCCTTCTCTGCCATCGCCTCGATCGCTCCCTCATGCACATAGCCCGAAGGCAAACAGCCCGCGCTCACGACTTCAAATGCGTCCCCCACCACCGCTTGGAGAATGGCTTCCCCCATTTGTGAGCGACAGGCATTCGCGGTGCACAGGATGAGGATAAGCGATTTGGACACGGCGCACGATTGTCCGAATTCGTTGGCGATCCCAACTTTTTCATCGTCCCTCCTGGTCAGCTGTTTCGCTCCGGCAGCTCTTCACCCTTCCCCCCATCGAAGATCCTCGCGCCGCTCTGGGGCCCGATCTGCTCCCTCCTCTTGGATGCCCTTCCTGCTCCTAAACTAATTCCCTGCCACTATGGAGGCGATCATCCTGGCTGGTTCAACTCCTCATCGTAGACCCGCCGCTGCCATGGCCATTGCCCCCCTATGGTAGCCTTAGGGTAGACTAAGGTAACCCAGGGTGTGTTCGAAAACCGGGGGCGTGGCGGCCCTCCTTCCCACCCTGGAGACGAATAATTTGGAATAAATCCCGCCCTCCACACCGCTTACCCCACAACAACGGGCGGGTCAGGATTGACCTTTTGCTCTCCCGTGATAGGTTTCACAGCAAGTGATTCGCAGAATTTCAGGATCCGGATTTGCCCTCGCGATGATCGCTCTCATCGCGCTGCGGCTTCCCGTGCTCGGATTCTGCCTCTGCGAAAATGATGTCATCCTCAACGGTGACTCCTGCTGCGAAGAGGCCGCCACAGGGCAGTCTTCCTGTGGTTGCTGCCCCGAAATTCTCCGCCAGACCGAGAAGAAACCCTGCCGTGATTGTGTGGTGATTCTTTCCCTCGATCCCGGTGATTTCCAATGGACCGCAAGTCAGTTTTCCCCCTCCAAGGAAGACCTTACTCCCCTCGACCTGCCCATCAACTTTTGCGACGTCTTGCCTCCCAAGTCGACCTCCCACCAGTGTGCCGCACCTATCCGTGGCTCGCCTCCCTTGGGAAACGTCCCGCTCTATTTGCGGATCCAGGTCCTGAGGCTTTGAGGCTTCTGGTCACGACCCCTCTTCTGTCGCTCACCCTCCGTGCTGCCCTGCAGCACTGTGCATGCCCATTGCATCCTCCCGGACAATCTTCGTCCTGCATTCTTTCTCACCGGACCAATCATGTCGCTCGAAAAACTAGAATCTCTCCGCGGATCAGGGCCCTCCTCGCCCAAGGCAGGAGGCCCTCGCCGTCTGCCCGCAGCACTCCTCCCGATCGGGTTGGTGTTCGCCTTCCTCGTGGTCTTCGGACTCATGTTCGGATCACGCCTCCTTCCCGCTCAGGAAGTGAAAACGGCCCCCGTGATTGTCCGGCGCACCTCGGGCGACCTTGGGAGTGAATCTCCCGAGAGCCAGCCCCAGCCCTCCAGCGCCCAACTCCTCTTCCAAGCGTCCGGCTGGGTTGAGCCTGATCCCTACATCACGAACGTCCCCTCCCTCGTCAATGGCGTCGTCAGAGAGGTGCTCGTCTTGGAGGGACACGCGGTGAAGAAAGGCGATATCCTCGCCACTCTCATCGACGACGATGCCAAACTCGATGTTCAGGAAGCCGAACGCACCATCGCCACCCTCGACGCCACCCAAGTCGCGCACTGCGCCCAACTCCCGGTCCTCAATGCGGGGATGCATGCCATTCAGCAACGCATCGCTGCGCATAGGGCTCTCCACGCCGAACTCGAAGACAAGGCCCAGCGCCTCGCCGCCGTGCGCAAGGGCTCGGTCCCCGAACAGGATGTCAAACAGGCTCAACTAAAGGTCGACGGACAACAAGCGGTCATCGAGGAAGCCAACGCGGAACTCGCCGGCATCATTGCCGAAATCAACAAGGTCGATCTCGAACGCCTCACCGTGGTGGCCCGCATCAGCGCCGCCCAGACCGCTCTCGCCCGCAAACAACTCGCTCTCGAGCGAACCACCATCAAAGCCTCCATGGACGGCATGGTTCTTCGCCTGCATGCCGCCCCCGGCAAGAAACGCATGCTCGAGGGCAATGAGGCCACCAGCGCCCTGATTGTCGAACTCTACGATCCCGCCAAGCTCCAGGCCCGCATCGACATCCCTCTCACCGAAGCGGCGGGCTTGCGCATCGGTCAACCCGTTAAAATCACCACTGACCTCCTTCCCGACGCCAAGTTCGACGCCGAGGTGACCCGCATCGTCGGAGAGGCTGACCTTCAGCGCAACACCCTTCAAGCCAAGGTAAGGATTCTCAATCCCGATCTCCGGCTCCGCCCCGAAATGCTCGTGCGCGCCGAGTTCTATCCCGGCGGAACCTCGACTCATTCCAGTTCCTCCCCCTCCCACCGCAACCAGCGACTTTCCATCTACGCCCCCACAGCGGCCCTTCTCAATCAATCGGGCACCACTGCTCAAGCCTGGGTCATCGAGGACCACCGCGCTCAACGGCGCGACCTCAAGGTCGGCACCGAGGAACGCGACAATCACCTCCATGTCCTTGACGGGCTCCGCCCAGGCGACCAGCTCATTCTCCCTCCCCACAATAAACTCAAGGAAGGTTCCCGAGTGCGCGCCAAGAACCAGGTTGCCCGCTGAGCACTGAAAACTGATCCCCGAAGATCTCCCAACATGTTCATCACCATCCGCAACCTCACCAAGTCCTTCAAAAAGGGGCCCAACCTCATTACGCCCTTGCAAAACTTGAGTCTGGAAGCGCCCCGCGGAGAGTTCCTTGCCCTCATGGGACCATCCGGCTCCGGCAAAACCACCTTGCTCAATCTCATCGCCGGGATCGACTCCCCCACCAGCGGCGACCTCATGATCGATGACCATGACGTCGCTCGACTCTCGCGGGCACAACTCACCAAGTGGCGCTCACGTCACGTCGGATACATCTTTCAGCTCTACCATCTGGTGCCTATTCTCTCTGCCTTCGAGAACGTGGAACTGCCCCTCCTTCTCATGCCCCTCTCCCGCTCCGAACGCCGGGCTCGCGCAGATGCTGCCCTCGACCTCGTGGGGCTTTCCGATCGCGCCCAACACCGCCCCACCGAACTCTCCGGCGGCCAGGAACAACGGGTCGCCATCGCTCGTGCCATCGTGCACGACCCCGAACTCCTCGTCGCTGATGAACCCACCGGCGACCTCGATGGCGAATCCGCCCGCTCTATTCTCGCCCTCCTCACTTCCCTCTCCCAAGACCACGGCAAAACCATCGTGATGGTCACCCACGACCCCAAGGCCGCCGCCGTCGCCAACCGCGTCCTCCACCTCGAAAAGGGCCAACTCGTCAACCCCCCCGCAACTCCGGCGAGCGCAGTCTCCTGACCACCCCTCTCTTCCATCCGATCACGGTCTACTCCCATTCCCAATGAAGCTCCTCATCCTCGCCCTGAAAAACATCACTCGCCACCGGCTTCGGTCTCTCCTGACCATGGCCGGAGTCGCCGCGGGCATGTTTCTTTTCACGGCCGTGGAGACCATGCAACATTCCCTCGCCAAGGTCACCCAGGCCAGCGCCGACGACACCACCCTCATTGTCTATCGAGAGAACCGCTTCTGCCCGGCAACCTCGCGCCTCCCCGAGCACTACCTGCCCACCATCCGTAGGATCGAAGGCGTGCGCGAGGTGATCCCCATCCAGATCGCAGTCAACAATTGCGGGGCCAGCCTCGACGTGATCACCTTCCGGGGCGTCCCGGCAGAGGACCTGCGCAAGTACAACCCCGACCTCGTGGTCATAGCAGGATCCTACGAAAACTGGATCAAGCGCAGTGATGCCGCCCTCGTTGGGGAGACCTTCGCCCAACGCCGAGGGCTCAAAATCGGTGACAAGTTTGAAGCGGTCGGAATCAACGTCCACGTCGCCGGCATCATCAAGTCCAAGGAATCCCAAGACAACAATGTCGCCTACGTTCATCTCCCCTTTCTCCAGCAGGCCTCCAACATCGGACTGGGAACCGTCACCCAATTCAACGTCAAGGTGGCCTCCTCGGATCTTCTTGATCCCATTGCCAAAGCGATCGACGAAACGTTCCGTTCCGATTCGCAACCCACTGTCACTCGTCCCGAGAAGGCCTTCTTCGCGGAGACTGCCAAGCAAATGATCGAGCTCATCGGCTTCACCCGCTGGCTCGGACTGGGCGCCGTCGCGGCCGTCCTCGGCCTCGTCGCCAACGCCGTCCTGCTCATCGTCCGCGCCCGCGTGAAGGAAACCGCCATCCTGCAGACTCTGGGTTTCTCGCGCCTGCAGATTGCTTCCCTCGTTTCCTTCGAAGGAATCCTCCTCGGCCTCCTCGGCGGAGCAATCGGTGTCATCTCCGCCTACCTCTTCTTCCACTGGCAATCGTTCACTCTCGGCAACGAAGGCCTCACCCTCGCCATCACTCCCAGTCCCACCATCCTCCTCAAAGGCCTCCTCGTCGCCCTCCTCCTCGGCCTTCTTGCTTCCCTCTATCCCGCCTGGCGCGCCTCCCGCCAGCCCATCGTCCAATCCCTGAGCCAGTAGACAACGCCCCTCGCACTCCCGTCGCTCTCTTCCCTTCCTCCCATGCTTCCCATCACCTACGCCATCCGAAACCTCTTCCGCGATCCCAGCCGACTCCTCCAGACCGTCGGCGGAAGTGCCTTGGTGGTCCTCCTGGTGATCGCCGCCGCCGCCCTCACGCGTGGCATGGAAGGCGTTCTGGAGGCCACGGGCTCCGCACAAAATGTCATCCTCGTCGGGGCCGGTAGTGAAGAAAGCATCGAACGCTCCGAAGTTCATCTCGATGCCGAGACCGCCGCTGCCACCGCGGTCTCCGGTCTCTCCAGTCCCCTCGGAATCACCGCCGCTTCGGGAGAGATCCTTTACATGGCACCGCTGACAATCGCGGGCGGCCACGAAGAACCGGCCCTTCTCCGCGGGGTCACCGAAAAAGCCCTTCTGGTACACACTCGCGTGCGCGTCATCGAAGGAGCCTATCCCAGTCCCGGACAGGTCATGGTCGGCCGCCTCATGTACCGGCGCTTTGGCGTCGAGGCTCTCGATCTCGCGCCGGGCAGGACCATCGCCTTTGGCAAGACGGAGTTTACCATCTCGGGAATCTTTGAAGCGCCGGGCACTGTCCTCGAATCCGAAGTATGGTTCGATCGCAACGACCTCGCCACCCTCACTCAACGCGACACACTCTCGGCCGTCTATCTGCGCCTCGATGATGCGGAGTTCGATGACGTCCACGTTTTCACCCTGCAGCGCAACGACCTCGAACTCTCCGCCATCCGCGAAGATAAATACTACGAGAAGCTCAGTAGTTTCTACGCCCCCATCCGTGCCATGACTTGGGTGACTGCTGCTCTCGTCGCAGCCGGAGCCATCTTCGGCGGGCTCAACACCCTCTACGCCGCCTTTGCCTCCCGCATCCGCGAGATGGCCACTCTCCAGTCCATCGGCTACACCCGCACTGCCCTCCTCCTATCCCTGGTCCAGGAGTCCCTCCTCGCCACCCTCACGGGCACTCTCCTCGCGTTCGTCCTCGCGATGTTCTTTCTGGATGGTCTCAGCATTCCTCTCTCCCTCGGCACCTTCACCATGGAACTCACCCCCGGCATCATCCTCACCGGACTCGGCACCGGACTCGCCCTCGGAACCTTCGGCACCCTCCCTCCCGCCCTTCGCTGCCTCAAACCCGCGCTCCCGGTCGCACTGCGCTCCTCCTGACTCCCCTCTCCCAAGTGCCCTCCTGCTGCTCCCATCCCACGCCTGATCCCCAGGCCCAAGACCCAGCCGATTCCTGCTGCTCTCCGCACCGGAAAATCGACTGGTTCTTCTGGTCCTGTCTCACCGTCGTCGTC
>Ga0302120_10000693_pt1 | contig 15391 bp, 12 predicted proteins | sample AG5_Bottom_MG_FD_203118 | JGI IMG/M metagenome (GOLD analysis project Ga0302120, IMG submission 203118) | Marine microbial communities from Western Arctic Ocean, Canada - AG5_Bottom | ecosystem: Environmental > Aquatic > Marine > Oceanic | place: Canada: Western Arctic Ocean | collected 2017-10-01 | reverse complement strand
GGGCAAATGAGAGAAGAGGAGCATCCTGTGGGCTTTTCCATACACAGGTATTACCGCACATTATGGCTGGAATCATCTTCCAAAATGGCACCGCGGCCGGGAAATTGCAGGCATTGATGATACCACAGACCCCAAGTGGTCGGCGATAGGTGAACAATTCCTTGTCGGGTAATTCACTGTTTACTGTTTGACCATACAGGCGTCGACCCTCGCTCTGGAAGAACAAGCAGGTGTCAATGGCTTCTTGCACCGAGCCGGCGCTCTCCTTCAAGGTCTTGCCAATCTCCCGACTCTCGAGGGCGACGATGTCGTCCTTGTGTTGCATCAGGAGTCGACCCATGTTGCCGATTATCTGACCTCGGGTCGGGGCTGGTGTAGCTGCCCAACCGGCAAATGCGGAGCGGGCGGCGGCCAGCGCCGCCGAGACGTCATCTTTGGTTGAGAGGGGGAACTCCCCTAGACAATCGGTTAGGCGAGCAGGATTGGCACTGGAAAAAGTGCCACCATCGCTTGAACCCGTCAATTGACCATTGATTATATTGTACCCCCTAACCTTGGGTAATCCACCGGGGTTCTCATTTTCCATGAGTTCAAGACCAGACTCTAACACGTGCGTCATTATCACTGCGAGAGTAGTTTCCGACATGAAACCTGCGCTACCCATTTGTCGCCAATAAGTGGATTTTCGACGATTTAATTGATAGAAGAAATCTCGGTTCTTCAAGTGGGACGTATTGAAGGGTTCTTAGGGGTTCATAGTTGAGGGGGTGTTGTAGAGGTGTTGTAATGGCTGGCGGTAAAGATGAGACATTGTCCTTGCGTGTGACGAAAGCGATTCCCAGCGACGTCGGGCACGGTCGCGCCCGAATATCTGGGGAGAATGAGTTGGGACTGAAGCCGGGTGACATCGTTGAAATCAAATCGGAAAAGCGTACCACCGCCGCGACTTTCTGGCGCAGCCGACCTGAAGACAATAGTATGGATATCATCCGTGTCGACGGAATAATCCGCAAGAATTCCGGCGTCAGCCTTGGCGACCGCGTCACCGTACGCAAGGTCGAAGCGAAAATCTGCAAGAAACTGATGCTCTCTCCGGTTATGGCCAATAAGCAGAAGGTCAAGTTTGGGCCTGGCATCGAGGGTTTTGCCCGCCGCGGCCTCAATAACCGCCCGGTGGTGGTTGGCGACCGCATTTTTATTCCAGGAATGACTCTGTTCGCCGAAGCCTTGCCCTTCGCCATCCTGCAGACCACCCCGAAGGGAATAGTTCGGGTAACCGACGAGACTGAAATAGTCATCAAGGACGAATCCATCGATGCCGATGAGGTAGGTGAGGCGACCGGTATCACCTACGAGGATATCGGCGGTATTGGCCAGCAACTGCAAAAGGTCCGCGAGATGATTGAACTTCCTCTCAAGCACCCCGAGTTATTCCGCCGGCTCGGCATTGACCCCCCTAGTGGAGTTCTCCTGCACGGCCCGCCGGGGACCGGTAAGACGATGATTGCAAAGGCGGTCGCCAATGAGACCAACGCATATTTCCACTCCATCAACGGTCCCGAAATCATCAGCAAGTATTACGGTGAATCGGAAAAACAACTACGAGAGATTTTTGATGACGCCGCCGACAATGCTCCGGCCATCGTTTTCATCGATGAAATTGATTCAATCTGCCCGAAGCGTGAAGACGTTTCTGGCGAGGTTGAGCGGCGTGTCGTAGCCCAGATGTTGACCTTGATGGACGGCATGAAAGGGCGGGAGAACGTAATCGTAATCGCTGCCACCAACCGCCGTGATGCCATTGACCCGGCACTGCGCCGCCCCGGTCGTTTTGACCGTGAGATTGAGATTGGAGTTCCCGATCGTAATGGCCGTAAGGAAATCATCGAAGTACACACTCGAGGTATGCCGATTTCCGAGGACTTCGATATAGATTGGGTGTTGGAGAATTCATATGGTTTCGTCGGCGCCGACATTTCGGCGTTGGTACGTGAGTCAGCGATGAAGGCCCTGCGTCGTTATCTGCCGGAAATCGACCTTGAGGAGGATACCGTCCCCCCCGAGGTGCTGGAGAAGATGGAGGTCAGGATGGGAGACTTCAAGATTGCAATACGTGAAATCGAACCCAGTGCATTGCGTGAAATCTATGTCGAGGTTCCCGAGGTCGGATGGGAAGAGGTCGGCGGATTGGAAGAGGTCAAGGAGCGTCTGAAGGAATCGGTCGAATGGCCACTGACCAAGCCGGAATTGTTTGAACACTTCGGCGTCAAACCACCGCGTGGAATCGTTCTTTTCGGTGCACCAGGTACTGGAAAAACCCTACTGGCCAAAGCCATTGCGACCGAGGCAAAGGCCAACTTCATCTCGATAAAAGGCCCTGAAATGGTCAGTAAATGGGTCGGCGAGAGCGAGCGGGCGGTGCGGGAGATTTTCAAGAAGGCTAAGCAATCGGCACCATCGATTATCTTCCTCGATGAATTTGAGAGCATTGCTCACGTTCGCAGTGGTGGTCAATCCGGTGAAGGTAGCGATGTGATGAACCGGGTAGTCAATCAACTGCTGGCCAGCATGGACGGTGTTGAATCTATGGATGGAGTCATCGTCGTGGCGGCCACCAACCGTCCCGAGATGATTGACCCTGCGCTGTTGCGCAGTGGTCGTTTTGAGAGGGTCCTGCACGTTCCGCCCCCCGATGCCGCGGCGCGGGCAAAGATTGCCGAAATTCACACCGCACCGATGCCTTTGGGCAAGTTCAAGATGGCTGACATTCTCAAGAGGCTTGAGGGCTATACTGGTGCCGATATCGAGGCAATTTGCCGTGAAGCCGCGCTAATCGCCATGCGTGAAAACAAGAGATCGGTCAGCAAGAAGAATTTCGAGGAAGCTTGTAATCGGGTCAGGGCAACCGTAACCCCGGATATGATGGAATACTACAATAAGATGGAATCATTGCTCGTTAGTGGCTTATCCAATATCAAGCGCGACAAGCGAGATTTCATTGGCATGGAAGCGATGTGAGTGAATTATGACGTCGACGGGATTCGGTCATGAACTGATCGGCCGAGAAGTCGTCGACTCACTCGGTGATACTTTGGGGCATCTCAAGGATATGCAAGTCGATATCAATACCGGGCAAATCATCCATCTGCTGGTGAATTTAGAGGATAATCTAGACCCGGCTAAACTTCCTTGGTCGTTGGTTGATGGATTGATGCGAGTTCCGGCCGACCTAGTTGAGCGGGTCGCGACCAAGATTCACCTCCGCCCATAACCGAAGTCTGTGCTTGAGGTGAATCCCGGTAGCCTTCTAAATGGTGATTCATCACCCCCGCAGGGGGTGGCAACCTTCTAAACAGGAAGGATGTTCTCAACGTCTGAATCCTGCTCCAGTTGAGGTATTTCCATGGCCGCCGCTAACCGAAGAATCCGTAGAACTACCCTGCTGGTAGGATTCTACGGAGTGTTACTGATTCTCCTGTTGACTGTGGTATCATCCTATGTCGAACTCGATAACGAATCACAGTTATCGGCATACGATAATAGTTGGAACGATATTTCAGCGTTTCACGACGAGGCAGAGGCATTGGATGGCGTTGTGACCAACAGTGTCGTCTCTTCCCCTTTGCTACTCGCTGAGATTGAAGACCCTTCACACACATTATTCGTAATCTCCGGGGTCGAGCGTGACACCCTTTCCTTCCCTCATTTCGATGATGACGGATTCATATCCTTTTCCGATGCCGATGGCTATTCTGATTCCGAGATCGATGCGATTATTTCCTTCGTCAAGGCCAATGGCACGGTAATAGTGCTAGATGATTTCGGCTTTGCCGGCGGTCTCGGTGAGACCCTTGGCGTCAAGTATACCGGCTACCCACTTTATGACACGGTCTATGCCCATAGCCTGGATTATAATTACGTCTGGGCCTGTATTCAGGCCAATCCCTGCGGCATGGATAACTCAACACTGGATCCCGAGTCATTTGGTACCCACCCGACATGGGCACTGGAGAATGCCAAGAGCGCCCACCCCTGTTCCGAGTGGACCGCACCGGTCTTCACCTACGCCGCCGCCGGGTTGTGCGCCCATCATTGGAACCCCGATACCAGCCGCATCGAGTATAACGGCACTTATCGCCTACTGATGAACGGCCCTACCGCACTCGAGATTGAGATTGGCAAGAGGTCGACTCTAGCTACTCCGAAGGTTCAATCCAACAGCAGCCGTGAAGCGTCTATCGACGTCAATGGCGATGGCGAGATTTGGGCTGGCAATGAGCAGACTGAGGAGACACCAGACTTGGCTAATCAAAATTTCCCCCTCTATGTCGAGGTCTGTGAGACTACCAAGTGTGAGGCCGGAAAGGAAGGCCGTATCATCTTCGTCGCCGATGGTAGTCTGCTTTCCAACGCGCTGTACGATTATTCGGGTTTTAATCGCGGCGAATATGGTGACTCTAGCAAGGATATTCCAGCCAACGATAATCGCAAGTGGGCGCTGGATGTATTGGCTATGTCTCTTCTGGACAATGATTCAATCACCGGGGAGGGCCAGATTCTCTTTGACGAGAGCCGACACCCCCAGAATGCAGTGATGGCTGAATCATACAATTTGGTCTACTTTCTTTTGGTTTACTTCACCAGTGAAGCGATGGCTATGCTGATTCTCTTCTTGGCGCTATTCGTCACCTTTGAAGCAGTGTTAATCAAGAAACTTGATCCGGAGCCTTGGCGTCATGTCTTCAGTATCATCTATTATGGATTCGGCGATGCCCATCGCTATGGCTACTACGCCAAGCCAAACAAGATTCGCCAGGTGTTCCTGTCAAAGATACGTAATGCCTCCGGCTTGAGTCGAAGTGAGTTCGATGCGATGGCAGCGCGTGAACTGCAATCGCTCATCAAAGACCCGGTACTAGAGAAGTTCGTCTTTGAGAAGAGGCAATATTCTCTTGAACAGATGGTCACAATCGTCAAGCGCATCAAGGCTTGGGGGACGGCGAAGAATCCGCTTGGAGGGATGTCCTGATGTGGACTCGTAAAGCATCCTTCACCTTCACCGGTGGAATCGCCCTGCTGCTAATTGGGATGATGATTTCGAATCATCAACTGATGATTCTAGGTTTGTGTTTCATGGGTTTCATCGCCATCAACTCTTGGCTCTCTGGGCATGGCGATGTCGAGGTCAAGCGAATGCTATCGGCTGACAATCTGTATAAGGGCGATGACCTCTACGTCGAATTGGAGATTACCAACAAAGCGCTACGCCGCACTCAGCAATTGGAGATTTTCGATAACATCCCGCACGAGATGAAATTACGTAGCGGCCTTAACAGCATGCGAGTCAACCTCGGTCCAGGCGAGACCACACGCATTCGCTATGTCCTGCGCTGTCCTCTGCGCGGTCACTTCTCTCTGGGCCCAGTCAGTCTTCGCTTCCACAATTCGTTCAACCTGTTCACCGATGAGATGTATGTTGACCACCGCAGTGATATCATCATCTTCCCGCAGATTAAGGATGTTGAGGAGGCATTCATCCGCTCTCGTACCCCAAAGATGTACACTGGGGCCACGACCTTACCCACACCAGGCCCGGGCACTGAATTCTACAGCCTGCGTGAATATGTTCCCGGAGACCCGTTCAAGAACATCAACTGGAAGGCTTTTGCCCGCACGGGTGAGTTGATGATTAACGAGAAGTGCCGTGATGCGGTCACCGACGTCTACATCATTCTCGACAGTCGCGACATCTCTCGCATCGGCACGGTGCTGAAGAATCCCCTCGAGATGGGAACTGTCGCCGCCGCAAGCATCGCCAATTTCTTTCTCAAGCGGCGCGACAGCGTTTCTCTGACCATCTACGACAATAAATTATCATATCTCCAGCCCGACACCGGTGACAAACAGTATTTCAAAATCCTCAGCAGTCTAGCTGGGGTTACACCGAAGGGAGAAATGCCCTTACAAGCGGTGACCAACTCAATCGGCCCGCGCTTCAGCCGCGGAAGCCCGGTCTTCATCATCTCCAGCGCCGAGGGTGATGGTACCGTACCACACGCGGTGCGTGATCTGGTCGGCCGTGGTCACGAGGTCAACATCCTCTCTCCCAGCAGTATCGATTTTGAGCGCCTAGTAAGCCGGATTCCGCGGATGTCCTACGAGGTGTTGAGCCTTGAGCGTGCCAACCGCATGACCGGGCTTGCCGGGTTCGGGGCGCAGGTCATCGATTGGATGCCTGATATGGAATTGAGTCAGGCGCTCCTAACGGCGCGGGGGTACTGAAGATGGCAGAAGAAGTTGCGATTCAAGCCGAGGGACAACGCACCTTGCACCTCAAGTTGCTACGCAAGCAGTGGCAGATTGTCACTCTACAGGTAATTGCAACAGTGGCCTTGGTGTGGATGTATCTCGAGGTATTCCAGACCTATGTAGTCGGTTCGATTGACCACACGATGTTGCTCAGCCTGTTCGATCAATTCCTCAATATCAACAGCAATGGTGAACACCGAGTACCTCTAGGAGACTGGGTCACTGGAATCAGCAACGAAGGCCTCGGGCGAACCTACATGCCGATAATCCTAGGAATGATGCTGGGAGGAGGGATGGCCTTCCTTTCGTTTCAGGATGAGACCATTCAAAGGCGTATCAAACTTGGTTTCATGATTACCCTGATGGTAATGCTGGTCGGCCGCCTACTCATTGGATGGGCTTGGGATATGTTGGTCAATTGGGATTTCCACTCCCCCACTGATGCGCAGTGGGATACCTTGGTAGGGCCGATTTCTCTCGTCATCAGCGTCGGAATTCTCGCCTTTTACTTCCTACCCATCATCATGGGGGCGAAAGGAATCTGGGGATTGTCACGCCGGGCTGTGGCCTGGGCGATTGGCTTTACTTTGATATTCCTCGCAATTCACGCTATCCTTACCTTCCCCATCATCCAGTCACAACTGGGATTGGTCGGCACTCAACTGATTTCTCTTGAGACTCAGATCGGTGAGCCGACAGTTGGCCTATTCGGTTATGACATGATTTCCAGCGAGCAGTTCAGCCTCATCTTGATTGCAATACTATTGATGATATTCCAAGAATCGTCATTCGCCGTCATTCGTTACCTAGAGTACGCCTACAAACTTCCCGAATCGTGTAAAAAGGACCCCGAGTACGTCCGTCAGATGGATAACCTGCTAACGGGGCACCTTTGGCACACTGGGATAATCCTCGGTGCCACCGGTCTGGCGACAATGGTGGCGCTCGGCTTCCATCGAATGTTACTCGATATGGTAGAGGGGATAACTGGGAGTCAGTGGGCGGCTCAGGTAAGCGAGTCGATTGAATTGCAACTGACCTATGGTTTGGTCATCTCAGCGTTGTTATTCATCTCCTTCATGGCGGCTCTGCGCTTTATCGTGCCATGGCAGAGGGTTGCCGGGTTAATTGAATCGATTAAGGCTGGACGTGGAGAAAAGGTTACCACTCCCGAGGTCAAGAACTACGAAGAGCCACTGCTTCAGTAGTAGTCGTCACACCAGGAGGGCTGTATTCCGGCTGAGATATCAGCTTGTACGATTGATTCCCAATCATAACGCCACAACCCATCATCGACCTCATCCATCGTCATGCCATCGGGAACTCTGGCCAATACCATACACGAGGTATTCCAGCCGCTCGCATCTAGGGTCATCGCTCTCCACATCGTTTTCTCGGTCATCAAGGATGGAAAACAGGTTTCTGATGAATCGGTATTATTGGTGAAACGAGTGCAGAATAGTGTCTCGTTGGCCGGCACATCTCCAACGCCGGTCACGGGGTAGGCCCAGACAATTATTGGATTTGAATCGTCGACCTCGGTTCTAACCGCGTTGGTCCAACCATCATTACCGTAAATGTCGAAACTACCATTGTGATGTAAACGCAGTGCTGCGGTGAACAGGTGGTCGACCCACATGGTCGGTTCCGGTTCGGGCACGGGTGGCTCAGCAACATCTCCGAGACACCCCGAGAATAGCGGGATGAGCAGAATCAACACCAGCCCTAACGGCTTCGACATGGATGCCGGGTATTGTCCACTATTGTTGAGACTATCCCAGGGGTGTCCTATTTATCAGCAGACAGTAAGGAATGGGTGATGGGGGATATTGAAGTAGATTCTGACATCACTAGGGCGAAGGCCATTCCTTCTCGTTTCTACCACGACTGTGAAACCCATAACCGGATGATGAAAGCCTTCTCAAATTCATGGCTTTTTGCTGCCCATCAGCACGAGATGGAGAAACACAACATTCTCCCGCTTCCACAGATGACTGAACTGGGTGAGGCGATGATTCTGACCAAGAGCGATGCAGAGGGAGGTATTCAGTGCCGGTCGAATGTCTGCACTCATCGAGGAATGTTGGTTGCCCAGCAACCTTGCCTTGTCAAAACCCTCCAATGTCCCTACCATGGTCGTACCTTCTCTCTCGATGGCAAGTTTCGCAGTATGCCAGAGTTCGTTGGCGTTGCCGACTTTCCCAGCCCGAGAGACGACCTGATGGAATATGATATCGATGTTTGGAACGGCTTGCTATTCACCATATTCGACAACTCTTCTGTCGAATCATCTTCTGACTTTGCCCGAATCAGAGAAGAATTAGAACTCCGTTTAGGGTGGCTTGAGGTTGAGAAATTCCGTTATGACCCGAGTCGCGACAGAGATTATTTGATAGCCGCAAATTGGGCTCTGTACGTCGATAATTATCTTGAAGGATTGCACATCCCCCATGTTCACTCTGACCTCAATCAAACTCTTGATTATGATTCGTATCGTACCGAGACCTTCCCCGGGGGGGTGGTTCAGGTAGGCATCGCCAAACCGGGAGAGGCCTGCTTTGACCTTCCCGAATCATCCCCTGACCACGGACAGTTAATCGGCGCATACTACTTCTGGATATTTCCCAACACGATGCTCAATTTCTACCCCTGGGGGCTATCGGTGAATATCGTCATCCCCTCCGACGTCGAGGAGACCAGAATACTCTACCGCGGTTATGTAGGCAGTGTCGATGACCTTGGCAAGGGTGCGGGTGGTGACCTAGATAAGGTCGAGGCTGAGGATCAATCTATTGTCGAATCGGTTCAAAAGGGGATTAAGTCCAGTGCCTTTCGGCGGGGGCGTTATTCTCCGAACCGCGAGACCGGGGTGCATCACTTCCATCGAATGTTAATCGAATTTGACCATTGACGATGGTCACTAGTATTAGTTTTCAATCACGGTCTTCAGTAACTTTTGATTGGATAATTCTGCCGAAGGCTTCCGTAGTAAATAGTACCAGAATTGGTAGACCACAGATAATCGCCGACCATTTCCCCGCGACATGCCAGTCACTGCTCTGCCAAATACACATGCCTAGCCAAATCGCACCGACAACCGATGACACAAATACGAGTTTCTCCAACCAACTGGGATAGGTGCGACCGATTACCTCTTCTCGTCCTGCTAAGGTGGTGGTCTCGTGGCTGGTGACCTCAGGTGCGATGTCCGTAGTAGGTGTGACATCGTAGGTTGTGATGGCAGAGGTACTGCCCTCAGATGCAAGATTAGACATTATCTCACCTCAGATTTCGAGGTCGGCTAAATCAGATTCCAATTCGGCAAGAGCACTCGCTGCTATCGAGGTTTCCATCTCCGCATCACCAGCGGCAGTCTCGGATTCGCTAACAGAACCTCCTTCTCTGGCTCCACCACGGCGCTCCCACTCGACATCGAGGCGGGCGAGTTCCTGTTCCAGCACCGCCCTCTCATCGTGTTCAGAGGAGGTGGGAATCATATCGGCGGTGACCATTGGTACCGGTGCCACCATCGGCGCATCGGGACGAGGATTATCTTCGGCATCGGGCAAATTCTCCCAGATCGGTGAATCGCTGACTCTGTCGACATGAGCGACGGCGATGGCCTCATCATGGCTCAGATCCGAGTCATCAATCTCCTCTGTGGCTGAGGTGCCAGAATAATCCTCGATACCTGGTAGTGCACCGATTTCGCGATTCATGTCTTCAAGTGCATCCAAGGGTACCGCGATTGGAATTGCACCATCGTGCATCTCGTGGGGTAGCAGTCCACTGCGTTGGAAGTCCCACAACGGGCCTTTTGGGGTGCCGCTGGAAAGTCCAGTGCCGTCGATCTGGTCAATAAGTTCCTCCAGCACTTTGGTTGTCTGCTCAAGCCTTACTGCCATTCCTGCATCACGTTGGTCTGCTTCCATGTAGATGTCGTCAAGCGCTCGCCTAATCATGCCGCGTGCACCGAGGGAGATCTGTGGCAGTGATTCGGGTTGATTTGTGGCTTGACGAAGGGTTTCTAGTTCATCGCTGGGCACGCCAAGTGTCTCAAGATTGTCTAGTACCTGGCGCAGGCGGCGCAACATCGTGATACTCATCTCAAAATCCTCGAGCAAGCGTTCGAGGTCGAGCACGACATGGCTGACGGTTTCTCCCAATCGGTGTTCCAAGCGCTGTTGTACCGACCATCGAGTCAACCCACGCACTGTGCCGGCGGTCTCCGGTGATTGCCGCTCAAGCAATTCCATGACTTCGTTTGAGAGCAGATAGCGCGGAGTTTTGGCTACGTGTTCTACGGTGTGCTGAATCACAGCCAGGCCTCTCTCGACCGCCCTGTCGAGCAGGGTGATCGAATAGCCGAGGTCGCGGGCATGCTCGAGGCGTTCCAGCACTGGCCCCAATGCCTTGAACGAGGCTTCTTCGCCCAGCAGTGCTTGTGCCAGCGGTTCCTGATTCATACGCGCTCGAATCCTCTCTGCTTCATCGATATCGTCGAGCGCCTCTTCGTGCGCTTCGCGTAATTCCTCACATTGCTCTATCAGCGAGCGCAATTCTCCCTCAGTCTGGCCGCGGCGGGAGCCCATGTCGCCCAATTCTCGCAATATCGTCCGTCTTTCTTCCATCAACTCACGCAATTCAGTTTGCGCTTGGCCACTGCGAACCTCGGCTTGATGCGATCGAGTCTCGTGGTCGAGCATCAACTTACGGCTGCTGTGTGCCTCATCTTCCAAGGCGGTGATTTCACCACGGTGCTCGGCTAGTCGGATATCGACCTCTTGAGTTTCGGCCTGTGCTTGACGATGACGGTCACGAAGTGCCGCAACCTGCTCGCTCAACAAGCGCTGGCGTCTCTCATCGGCCTCGAGTTGGTCGCGAATAGTCGTCAGGCGTTCAGCACCTGCCGCTAATTCTGAATTGAGAGAGACTTCCTTCTCGATCATTTCCTCTAAATTGACGCGCAGGCTTTCACTCGAATCTGCATCACCGATAGCCTTGGCCAGTTCGGCGGCTCGTTCACTGAGTTGGTGTTCAAGGAAGGTCACCCGTTTCGACAACTTGCTTGAACGTTCATTGGCTTCGGAATGCTCCATCTCCTCTTCCCGAATCTTCGCTTGCAGACCATCAACATCGGCGTGCAATCCCTCGATTAAGGCTCGTAGTTCGGCAATCCTGTCGTTGGCCAAGCGTAACTCATCCTGACTTGATTCAGCGATTTTCGCACTGGCCGAGGTTTTGCGTTCAAGCCGAGAAATCGTTTTGGTGGCGACATTCAGGTCCTTCTCGGTCTTTGCCAGAGCATTGGTGAGAGTATTGTCAACAGGCCGCAGCACACTGGCTGCAGTGGCGATTGGAGTCAAGTTGGAAGAGCCAACTTTTGCACGCTCATCTAAAGTCCACTTCGCTCTACTGCTGGTAAGTGCTTCGATTGCCGCCTCAAAGCCGAATAAGATGTCGAGGCGGCGGGCCAGAACTGCTCTGCGATTCTCCGACTTGGTGCGTCCGGTCGTCATTTCGTCACAGAATTTACCCAGTGACCAACCCGGCATCGTGCCCGCTAATGCGGCTAGTACTCCTGCTCGTTCAAGTCGGTGCAGGTCGAGGGCCATGCCTGGTCCTGAAAATTCGTAAACAGAGTTGGCTAAATCTGCTCCTTCGGCGGCGCGCATTCCGACCGGAATACCATCTTTGATAACCAACTCGATTTCCACCTCACCCTTTGAGGCGCGCAGGAAGCCACTGGTACGGGCATCTTTGGCGGCGGAGAGAAGAGAGATGCATTTGTCGATTCCTCCTTTCGATTGGCGAAGTATGAATCCTTCCGGTAGCGGTGCATCAGCACTTACCTCTGTGCTTTGGCGGCCGGCGTCAATGAGGGCAACAGCATTGGCAATTATTGAATCGTGGTCAGCACTGTGTTTGACCCAAAGGCCCAGTGACGCGGTACCGGCACTTACCAAGAGCAGAACTCCATCATCGAGCCATAAACTAGTGCGCAGTAGAGCACCGAGGCCGAGGTCAGTGCGCATCGAGTCATAATGATTGAGTTGCTCCTGCGCCATGGTCGCCAGGGAATTCGCTGAACACGGGAGGTCACCACTCGATTCAATGACCATTCCATCCTCAAATGCCAGCGCACCGATGACTGATGCACGTCTGGCCAAGTCCACCGCCAAAGCGGCGATATCGGCTGGATCGAGTGTGTAGATGTCGGCGCTACCCGGCATCAAGGCACCGAGTTGAGTGGTATCGGGGAAGGCCTCGGGCAATTTGGTGATGACGTTTGTCAAATCATTTCTTCTCCACGTCGAGGCGGTTGAGCGAATCTTGGCAGAATTGGCGATTTGCAGTAACTTGGCACGCGCTGGTTCACCAGCGACGTAGACATTTTTCTCGTCACCCTCAGCTAGCCACCCTACAACTAATCCATCGCACACTAGGCGGTGGCCAATAGGTGTTTTTCGCCGTCCGGAATAATGTGAGATAACCCCACAGTCAAACGGCATCTGCATCGCTCCTACCGAGAGGTCTGCTGTTTCATCGACGGGTTCTCCTTGGGGAAGTTCAAACATCATATCACCTATACAAGTTCAGCGAACGCCGGCCTTGCCTTGTTCACTTCGTGCCGTAGTCGTCCGAGGTTTGGGGTCGAATCACCGGTCAGCAGAAGCGTATGGCCTGCCGCCATATTGGCGATGACTATCGTTCCGTTACTGGATTCAAACCACAATTGGTCGACATTACCGAGGTTGTGTTCTGCTGCGATGGTCTCAGCCATGTGCAAACAGATTGCTGCATTATCACTATCTTGAACAAAGTCAACGACGTTGGCGAATCCAACCACGTGGAAACCTTGAGCATCGAGCAGAGTTGCACCATGAACCCCCTCGATTTTGCAGAATCCCGCCACCAGTCGTTGTAGCATACGCTCCCTCAGTTTCATCCGATGTTTCGGGGCACTTCAAGAAGTTTCGGGAATTCACGGCCCTATAGGCCGTTTTGGCGAGGCAAATCAAATCTCCAACTGCATTATTTCATTTACGCCGGTAAATTGCTAATTTAACGATGATTTTCTGACACCAATACGCTCGCTGTGAATGTCCGAAAAGCGCCAACTTTATGCGCATAATCTAGGTCAAAGCGGTTCTGATTTTGGAATCTCCACCGCCATCCTATTCAATTGCAAAAAGACCTTTTCCAATTGGATGATTAGCGCGATTGAATGCCACTCTTTTCACTACCGAACAGGTCAAGGTCACATGTCCGGTCGCAGGCACATGGCAGGTGGCTTGGAGATCCCGAGTTGTGACAGTTGTGCTAAGCCGGCGATTCTGCATCAGGATTATTCAGGTCGCACTCTATGTGGCGTCCATTTGGTGGAATCAGTTCGCAAGCGCGTCTCCCGCACATTACGGCAGCAACTCACTCTGCCGAAAAGTTCGACAAGAAATGGTGAAGATGATCGGACGACGATTCTTGTTGCCATCAGTGGCGGCAAAGATTCGGCGGTATTGCTAGAGCGAATTCACAGCATACTCGGCCAGCGCCCGGATGTCCACATCGTCGCTGGCTGCGTCGACGAGGGAATTACCGATTATCGCTCACCGTCGATGGAATTCGCTCGCAAACTCGCCGATGGTCTAGGAATAGAGTTCATTACCACCTCTTATCCTGAACTTGGGTTTGAGGAAATGGACAAGGTGGTCGAATTACTTCCAAAGATTCGCCAACAGCACGGTGAAGCCAAGGGAATGGCACCGTGTTCATACTGTGGTGTCTTTCGTCGCTCAGGCTTGAACCATCTCGCCAAGGTGAGTGGCGCCGATTTCATGGCTCTAGGTCATAACCTCGACGACATGGCGCAGAGTGTGTTGATGAATATGCAGAAGGGTGACCTTGACCGAACCCTGCGCCTCGCCCCGCACACCTCTCGCCCGCTAACTGGAATCGCCCCTAGAATCGTGCCACTGCAATGGGTTCCTGAGCAAGAGGTACACGCCTATGCGATGTACTTGGAACTGCCGTTCTTTCACGACGAATGCCCGCACGCTCCTGGAGCATTGCGCCAGCGCCACCGTGAATTCATCGCAGCTCTTGAAGCCGATGTACCTGGCAGCCGGCACGGATTTCTCCATACCGCCGAGCGGCTCAAGGAATTACACGAGACCGCATACCCCGGAGTATTTGATGAACATTCAGCCAATTCTTGCCAGCGCTGCGGCTCGATGACCAGTGGCGAGGTCTGTAAGGCCTGCGAGATGATGGATTGGATTGGCCAAGCCGGGTCAACTTGACGACAATGGCAAGGAAGTTAGAGGAGATTCTCTACTATAGAGTCCATATCCTGTTCCCGACCACAGTAGTGGCAACGTAGTTGTAAGGGTTCACGACCGTGCACGATTAAGTGGTGAGGAAGCGGCTCACGTGGCCCGTGCGAAGCACAATTAACAAAGGTGCAGGCGGCGACATTGACGACATCATCTGCGAGGTTGACTTGTAATTTCTCGGCTACCGAGTAGGCGCGGATTATCGCCACCGAGGCTTCGGGTGCAACCAGTGCCAACTTATCCAATTCGGATTGGTTAACTTCACGGTCTTCGATTTTTACGATATCCTTGAGCCCCATTTTAGCGCTTGGAACATTCATCGCCAGTGTTACCGGGGTGGCGCGCCCACCATCGACTCCCAGCATCTTCAGCACGGTGATGGCACAACCTGCAGGAATGTGGTCGATTACGGTGCCGTTGTTGATGGCGGTGACACGTCGCATCGATACCTCATTCGACATTAGGATTCACCTCCATTTGTTCCGGCGTTCTGGGGGACGGCAACCCCAAGGAGTCGGCAGATTAGGGCCATTCGAGTAACTACGCCGTTGAAAGCCTGCTCGAAATAGCGGGCGTGCACTGTCGTATCGACATCCGGGGCAACCTCGTCGACCCGAGGTAGTGGGTGCATCACAATCATTCCCCCCTTAGATGGGGCTAGGTCGGCAGCGGACAATTTGAAGATTCCAGCGACCCGCTGATACTCGTCCTCATCGGGGAAGCGTTCCTTTTGGATTCTCGTCATGTAG
>Ga0302120_10000692_pt1 | contig 15400 bp, 10 predicted proteins | sample AG5_Bottom_MG_FD_203118 | JGI IMG/M metagenome (GOLD analysis project Ga0302120, IMG submission 203118) | Marine microbial communities from Western Arctic Ocean, Canada - AG5_Bottom | ecosystem: Environmental > Aquatic > Marine > Oceanic | place: Canada: Western Arctic Ocean | collected 2017-10-01 | reverse complement strand
AAACAGAAATGACACCTATTACCAGAGTACATATTTCATTTTAAATGGAAAGAATAGCACTATCACAGTCACGAACAATGATTCGTACACGTTTAAATATGAAGTTGTCGGTGAAGTCCGGGATGTTTTCTTAGGGGATTTAAAGATAGGGTACAAGGTCATGATTAATAATAAGCTGTTAAAATCAGTCTCGGTATTTGTCTTAGGTGAGTTAGAAGAGAATTCAATCTTGCAAGAGTATCACGATGGAACGATGTTGGAGTATTTTGGAATATCGCTAATAGAATAGCAACATGTCTTGGAGCTTCCACCTTGTGGCCTAGCCAACGCCCTTAAGGCGCGGCCCCACCTAGATGATTTACCAGATACATCTCAATGAAAATATCAAGGAGGTTTAAATATGGTTTAAACTGTTTTTCACTGGCTAAACCAAGTCTTATTCCCGGACCTGCCTGCAGGCAGGCAGACGAGACTTATTTTGAATCTGGTGGAGGCCCTTGTTGACACAAAATTGACACACATTTTTTAGGTGCTGGGACCGCGTTATTTGCCACAATTAGCACGCGCCGTATCTGGTGGAAAATCAAAAATGGAGTTCGAAGTCCTGTGCAAGAGGCCAGTAAAGTTGTGATAACCTGATTGTTAGTCTATTAAGGCCTATTGTTTGTAAGATTACTGACACATTTAGGTCCATGAAGCTACTGTTTAATGAGTTTCTTTCTAACGATTTTCGTAACTTGGGTGGGTTAATGCGACAAAACCTATGCTCTAATTGTTATAAATTTAGTGCAAATTGCTAGCCCTATGAACCCTGTTTTTCTCACCTCATTTTTTCTGATTCTTCTTACCCAAACCTGTAATACTGGAGACAGCTCGACGGTTGAGGAGGCAAATAAGTTGATGGTGGTAAGTGGACAATACAACAATTGGGTTGCTGGTAATAAAGGGAGCGGTTCAGGTGTAGAGTACTACTTAACACTTGTTGCCTTAGATGATGCTGTAGGAATAGATTCTATCCACATAGAAAATGAAACCTTAAAGACAATATCCAAACCCAAGGGAGGAAAGAAGTTCTATGACATAGGGGGTATCAATTATTCCAAAGGGGACACAATAATACTGAGGGCTTCTGGAGGTAAAACTTATCAAATAAACGAAGAGAATGTTAAAGACGACAAACTGCACTTTTTTGTGGGAGAGTCTAATTTATCTATTCCCTTGCAATCCTTAACTAAAGTAAAAGAGGCTAAGCGTCTATAAATTCAAACTATGAAAAAGATATTACTGTTTATTGTTATTTCCCTTTTCGTTAATTCGGAATACGCCAACGCACAGCGATGGGCCAAAGATGTTAAAGGAGAAAGCCCCAATTTTTTTGAAATTCAAAAAGCCTTTACCGACCATTGGAAACCCTATAATGTAAAGAACGGGAAGTACCTCGAAAACGGTATCGAAAAGAAAGCTCCGGGGTGGAAACAATTCAAAAGATGGGAATGGTATTGGGAACAAAGAGTAGGTCCAACAGGACACTTTCCAGAAAATACGGTCATCTGGGATGAGTGGCAAAAGCAAGTTGGTGCCAGTAGTCTTAAAACCTCCGAAAACGACAATAAAGTAGCGGCAGCATGGGCACCAATTGGACCTTACGACGAGACCGTTCACGGATTGGGAAGGGTTAACTGCATCGCTTTTCACCCTACAGATCCTAATACTATGTGGATCGGCACTCCCGCCGGCGGAATCTGGAAAACAACAACAGGAGGAACTTCATGGACGCCTTTGGCAGATGATCTTCCCGTACTTGGCGTTAGCTCTATCGTTGTACATCCTACCAACCCCAATATTATGTATATCGCAACGGGCGATGGAGAACGAGCGATATCACTCCAAGCTTTCGGTGCCCAATCGGCAGGAGATACGAAGAGCGTGGGTGTTCTAAAAACAGTTGATGGGGGAGCTACTTGGACAACAGTTCTGAGTGCTCAGCAGATGGATGGCGTGCTTATTCCTAAGTTATTAATCAATCCTTCATCACCTGATATGGTTTACGCCGCCTCAACCTTGGGTATCTATAAAACGTTAGATGCAGGCGTGAATTGGAACAATATCCAATCGGGGGATTTTCAGGATATGGAATTGAAGCCCGGTGACCCCAATACTATTTATGCCTCAACCTTTGATGAAGCAGGGGATGCTCAAGTTTTCGTTACGACGGATGGAATGAATTTTACACAAACGTCAAGCTTTAGCGGAATTGGGCGAATAAACATAGAGGTTACCCCAGACAACGCTGATGCAGTTGATCTGCTATGTGCAAATTCTTCTAACTCAGGACTACATGGTCTCTATTACTCCGTGACCTCAGGAGCCACATGGACGCAGTATTGGGATGGTAGTGTTGCAGGGCAGAATATGCTGGGTTGGCACGATGATGGGTCTGATCAGGATGGCCAAGGAACATACGATTTGGCTTATGCCATTGATCCTAACGATTGGAATACAATACTCTTAGGTGGAATAAACACCTGGAAAACATCGGATGCCGGGGCGAACTGGGGCATCAGTAATATTTGGACCTCTGGTGCTCCTTATAATACGAATGGAAGTACGGAAATTGTCCATGCCGATAAGCACGCTTTGGTATTTCATCCCCTCCTTACAAATACTCTCTATGAATGCAATGATGGCGGAGTCAATAAATCGACCGATGGAGGCACGACCTGGACAAATATCACCAACGGCATTCAGATCAGTCAGTTTTACAGTATCTCTAGCTCACAGATGACCGCTGACCTAATGAGCGGTGGGCGACAAGATAACGGCTCTTTAGCTCTTGAGTCGGGCCTGGAATACGCATTGTCAGGAGGTGATGGAATGATGACACATATAGATTATTCTGATGACAATTTTATTTATACCTCATATATTAATGGGGAGATTTATCGATACGACCTCAATAATATGCCTGAGGTTACCATTTCTAACAATCTTCCAGGGGCACCTTTGAAGGGGGAGTGGATGACACCTTATCTGATTGACCCTTCAACGCCGACCACGGTCTATGCCGGATATGATGAAATCTTCAAATCTATTGATCGAGGCGATTCATGGACTCAGATCTCTAATTGGAGTTTCGGCCAAAATGTGAACTACCTAACAGTAGCACCGTCGAATTCTAATTTCATTTATGCCGGGTGGTTTGACGGGATTATGATTACATCAAATGGGGGCGGCTCGTGGTCAGATATAACAGGCAGTTTGCCTGTTGGAAATCAGAATATAAGTAGCATTTTAATTGATCCCACAGATGAAAATTCGGTGCTGGTTACATTTTCTGGATACACGGCAACCGAGAAGGTCTTTCTAACATGGGATGCAGGTGCATCTTGGTCTAACATCACATTGACAGGCCTGCCCAATCTGCCTGTGAATTGTTCGGAGTCGGACGAAAATACGGGAGACATCTTTTTAGGAACTGATTTAGGTGTTTACTATTTAGATACGGCAACTGCCTCTTGGGCTCAATATGGTACAGCATTGCCCAATGTTGTGGTGACAGACCTGGATATTCAGGTAAGCTCTTCTAAATTGAGGGCAGGGACTTTTGGGCGGGGAATCTGGGAAACTGCTTTGAATACACCGACTGTTTCGAGTCCTGTAGCCTCGTTTACGAGTAATGTAACGTCTATTTGCACGAGTGAATGCGTGAATTTTGCCGACAATTCGACAAATACGCCAACGAGCTGGAGCTGGTCATTTCCGGGAGGTACGCCTGCTACATCTACCCTTCAGAACCCTACAAGCATCTGTTATGCCAGTGCAGGAACGTATAGCGTAACCTTAACCGCAACCAACTCGGGTGGGAGCGATACCCAAACGATGACCAACCTTATTACAGTGGCAGTATGTACTACACCTCCGGTAGCGTCGTTCTCGTCCAGTACCACTAGCATATGTATGAATGGTTGCGTTAGCTATACCGATAACTCTATCAACATCCCTACATCTTGGAATTGGTCATTCCCAGGTGGTAACCCGTCTAGTTCAACTCAGCAGAATCCTTCTATGATCTGCTATGCAACACCAGGGACCTACAGTGTTACTTTAAGTGCTACTAACGCTTACGGTACCGATATTGAGACAATGACAAATCTGATAACGGTCAATAATTGCACAGGGATTAGTGAGAGCCTTGCAGGAAGTGGAATTAGTATATACCCAAATCCTTTTAGCGAAGCGACTTCGATTTCTTACGAACTATTGGGCAAAGCGTTAATAAATATAGGCGTCTATGGTTTGGATGGAAGGTTGATTCAAAATCTTGTCAATGAAGAGCAAGCCGCTGGTAAACACGAATATAGTTTTAGCGCCAAGAAACTTGGTTACTCGTCAGGTGTGTATCTTTTAAAGTTTAGAGTTGAAGGTCAAGAATCTACTTACAGGTTAGTGGAATTGGAATAAAGAAGCGGTCTCAATCTACGGATTAGCGGTAAACATCATTTGTGCGGATTAATAAGAATCAAGCACCCTAATTGGCACAAATCCTATCCGGTGGGTAGTCTGAGGGGGCTAATTCGGATACTTTGTTTACTTCTAAAGGTAATAACCTGAAGCTTGAGCGCTTGGTTTTGTGTCTTATACCTCCCACGGGGATACGCGCTTTGAAGGCGTGTATTGATCCTATACAACCTCTGATACGGTGGTACTGAAGAAAACTATCAGTTTAATCATGGGTTAAACCATTTTGAAAGCGCCCTATTCTTAATGACAATTCTGGTAAAAACTCCTAGCGAATACCTGTCTATATCAAAGGTGTCGAAGTGCAACAGCCTGGGGACCAATTCGGGTGCCTAATTCTCTGTGAACTAAATTCCTCAGATAGAGATACGAGCAAGTTCGAATCTTGTGCCAAGCCACATTAGACATAACACGTCCTTATTAGAGCAAAGTTTCTTAAGTAAGAAACATACCCTACTAAAGAATATTACTTCGGCGTATAAATGGTAGTAGTATTCCCAAATGTATCCGTTGGACCTGTTTTTGAAGTTCCAGTCGTATTTCCATTTGCATCTTTGAAAGTAGTGGTTGTATTTCCAAATATGTCCGTTTGGCCAGTTGTAGCTTTCCCAGCATTGTTGCCATTCGAATTGCTGTAATTTGTGGTTGTATTTCCAAATATATCAGTTTGGCCCGTTGTCGCTTTCCCAGCATTGTTGCCATTGGAATTGGAGTAATTGGTGGTTGTATTTCCAAATATATCCGTTTGGCCCGTTGTCGCTTTCCCGGCATTGTTCCCATTCGAATTGGTGTAGGTGGTAGAAGTGTTTCCAAATATATCAGTTTGTCCCGTAGTTGAGCTTCCGGCAGCATTGCCAGTGGGGCTCGAATAGGTAGTTGTTGTATTTCCGAATACATCAGTTTGACCTGTAGTGCCGGTCCAATTCTGTGAATAACCACTCACGTATCCTAGAAGAAAAAGCAATGTGACTACTAGCGTTTTCATAATATAGTTTTTTTGGTGTACAGCAATATACTCAATTTTTCGGGTGTTGCTGAGATGCCAGCATAAGTTTTATACGAACCGGCCTGATTATTTGGAGAATAACCAGCCATTTAGGGCTATTTCGGTTACCTAAATTTCAATTATCCAAATCCTAATCAGAAACCACCCATAAGGTTCTAATCTACATGATCCGACCGAGTTTCACGCCTGTAAGGAGTGTACCCACTTAGGAGTTGTACCTGATATAAGAAACCAAATGTGGTAGGGTAGTTTCAATATGGTTTAAACCGCCCTTTGTTACAGATCCTAGTCTTGGGGGTGGACCCGAACTCGGTCCGGTTCCCCAGCGGGAAGGATCAGATTGACCGGCCACTTTCCTCCTATTTCAGAACTTTCAAGTCATTGGCTGCATAAAATCTAGCAAAACTGATTTTTTCGCAACTTGGTTAGAATAACGCGACAGAACCCTAGATAAATAAGATGTCGTGCCGTTAGTGAAAACCAGACGGGTACTCTTGTAGTTTTAAAACTGAAAGTAGATAAAAGCTACCACATCTGAGGACATAGCCTGGTAGATAAGAAAGACTGTAAGCACAGCCACAGCCACCTGCACAATTATTGGGAGTTTTATGAAGGCCTCCCTGTACCATGTTTTGGTGGTGGAGGGTAGCCAGTGAATGATGTAACCTATAAGCATCGTGATAAAAACGAAACGATATGTATATAGTATTTCAGGTATCAAGCCAGGACTAAAGTTCCCTGAAATCTGATTCATGATCTGCAGGGAAGTGTCCATAGTTTCGCTTCTGAACCAGATACGCGTAAATGTGATAAAATTAAAAGTGATGAAAATCTTGAATACAGTCGCAATCATGTTATTTATTCCCTCATATGGACTGATCCTTTTCCAGAATTTATAGATAACCAATCCCAAACCATTAAGGCCTCCCCAAATAACGAATTGCCAGCTGGCGCCGTGCCACAGCCCACCCAATAACATTGTAATCATCAAGTTGATGTTTTCCATAAGTGCCCTTCTGAAGCGGGGAATCCAAATAGCGAGAATAAACACAAGCACGGACAATCCCCCCAAGAGGAATGCCACCCATATCTTTCCGGATATCAAGGCAATGAAGGCAAGAATAGCCACCGTGCAGATATAGGTGCCAGCTGATCCACCTTTATTTCCTCCCAATGGGATGTACAGGTAGTCCTTTAACCATGAGGAAAGACTCATGTGCCAGCGTTTCCAAAATTCACCTACACTAGTCGCCTTATAGGGCGAATTGAAGTTTTGTGGTAGAGTAAACCCCATAAGGAGTGCAACACCGATGGCAATATCTGTGTATCCGGAAAAATCGGCATAAACCTGAAGGGAATAGCCATAGAGAGCCATTAAATTTTCGAAGCCGGTAAAGAGCATCGGATTGTCAAAGACTTTATCGATGAAGTTTACGGCAATATAATCTCCAATCACCACTTTCTTAATCAAACCTTTCAAGATCCAGAAGGAAGCCAAGCCAAAATCGTATCGCGTCAGATGATACGGCTTGTAGAGCTGAGGGATGAAGTTGGCCGCACGTACAATTGGGCCGGCGACCAACTGCGGGAAAAAGGAGACATAAAACCCGAAGTCTAATATGCTTTTCACCGGCGCGATTTTTTCCTTGTACACATCTACTGTATAGCTGATGGTTTGGAACGTATAGAAGGAGATTCCAACCGGAAGTAATATCTGATCTACAGAGAAAGTCATTCCCGTTGCGCCATTGGTCCAATACGCGAAATGGTTGAACACTTCCAGGTCCGTTGTAAAAAACTCGTTACAGGATTCAGTAAAGAAATAGGCATATTTAAAATAGGCCAATAACATGAGGTTGATGGTCACGCTGACGGCCACCCACAATTGCTTAACAAATTTCGGCTTCGAACTGTGAATCAGCCAGGCAATTATATAGTCCGAGACAGTAGAGAACAGGAGTATACTGACGAATAGCCCGCTGGTTTTGTAGTAAAAGAAGAGGCTTACCACGAAGAGGAAAGCATTTCTCAGTTTGTTCCGCTTATGAACAATAGAATAAAGCAGGAGCACCACTGCCAAAAACCCCCAAAAGAAGAACTGGGTAAAGATCATCGGAGTGCCCTCGTCATATAACAACAGGTCCCTCAGTCCCTCTCGGGTTCCAAGGTCAAGAAACCAGGTCAATAGATGATAGAGACTATTCAAATGATAGTTTAAGGTGGTTATCGTACGCTTCAACAAGTGCAGAGAACATGAGGTCACCCACCAATCTATATCCGTCTCTGGTAAAGTGAATCTTATCCCGTTTCACCAGTTTATGCCTTTCCCAAGTTCGGGAAGAGCCCAGTCCGCCCATGACTCCATAGAGATCCCATACCGCCGCACCATGGCGCTCTGCAAGAGAGATCATAACGGTTCGTACCTGCTCTGCCCTCTTGTTTGGATATTGTCTCTTATAATAGCTGTCATTATTGGTAGTAAAGATGATGGCAGCGTTGGGCGAAACGGTCCGAACCCATTGAACAAGCGTATCATAATTGTGTTCGTAGTCTTTTGCATTAAAATCCGAAGTGTAGGCATCGTTGATCCCCATACAAAAAATGACCAGGTCCGGCTTGAGTATCAGAAGATGCTGGGTGAATTTTTCACAACGTAGGTAGCTCTCGGTACTCGCTCCATTCACCCCAATAGAATGATAGACAATACCCGGTTCGTCATTCTCCAGCGTAAGGCCATAAATGCTAAAATGGTCCTGAAGCGTATCCGTTTTGGTAATGGTGAAGGCAACAGTGTCGATGTAATGATCAAAAAGGAACTCGGTATATCCAATTTCTTCATTCACCACGACGCTATGGTTTGAATCTGATCTAAAAGCTAGCTTATAGCTTGTATTGTCCAGATCGTGGAAGACCTTCACCCGATTAATATTGTATTTGGGACAGTACTTATTTCTAAATGTGATCTGAAAGGAGGTCAGGGAATCACGGGTAGTAGCGGTAATGCCCGACACCCCATACACTGATTCATGCTTTTTTACGGAAGACCTAAATCCCTCCCAGGTACCGGTATAGCTTACTTTATAATAATAGGGATTGTTGGTATGTGCCATAGTAAATGGAAACAAAAACCCACGCCCTCCATTCAAACCAGGAGAAAACTTAAAAAAATTCCTTCTAATCCGGTCCGACCAAATGTCTGCTTGAATATGAGACCCACCTACCTGCATGACGGAGATCTTTCCCTTTCCGTCAAAGATCAGATCATCGAGTTTGTCGAAGAACGATTCAAAGCTGCCGCTGTCATTGTAAAACTTGATGGTATTGTTCTCGTAATGCACAAAGTCATACTGCTTAAGTAGGTGTGGGTTTTCCAGACCCTGACCCTGGGCCGTGCCAATTAGTATCAGTAGAAGGCCGGGTAATATCACCATCCTGAAATTTATTATTCTCTTCATTTTTTAATTGTATTATGCACTACTGTGTTAGTCTTGTTCATGTTATAGTCCTCATGTTTTTCCATCAACTGCTGATAGAACAAGGATGCAATTTTCTTCGCCCCTTTTGGTGTAAAGTGGGTGTAGTCCTTCGCTGCCAAGGGCGGCTCGGCCTTCACCCACTTTATCATTGAGTTCAAACCCCCCATCGCTTCGTACATATCCCAGAATACACAATTGGATTCCATGGCTGCTTGCTTAAGTACATCCCTAACATAGGGCAGGTAGGTGCGTGTGCGATATTCTGTTTTAATCTTGCTGGCCATGTCACTAGGCCCAATTAGTATTATGGCGGCTTCCGGATTCATCCTTTTTAATAGTTTGATCTGAGCTTTGAACCAATTCCCATAATTGAGGCACTCTTCCTGCCCATTAATATACGGGACGGTGTTACCGCCAAATTCCAATAAGATCAAGCTCGGTTTCAGTTCTGTAAACATGGATTGCAGTAAAGCACGGTCCTGCCGTTTGAATATGGTACCGGAAGATCCACGAAGAGGGATATTGTCCATGACGACCCCTGTGTTTCCCTCCAACGAAATCCCATAAATATCGGGGCTGTCGTTGCCCTTGAATTCTATCTTAATCTCCTCTGGCGTGTTCTCCATTTCCAAGAAGATATCGCCCAGCAGTGCTCCGGTTAAAAGTGTATCTGATATCCGTAAATCCCCATCCACCCATACCTGGTATGTGACTGTACCTTTTACATTCCCATAATAGACTTTAAGCTGATGATAGGTTTTGGTTCGTCCGTATGACTTGTGTGGTTTGCGTATAGTAACCCAGCCCTCGTATTCGGCAGTATCGCTGGGTTCAATCGGCGCGAAACGGCTAAAACTCATCAATGCTCCGTATTTCATGTGCTTAACGGTAGAATCCTTCTTGCCAAAACCACTATAGCGTTTCCAGTTTTCGCTGTAGTTAATATTTACAAATAGTTGGGGGGCCACGGGTACAATGGGAAACAACCCACCTCCGAATCCGGTAAATTCCGTTTGGAGCTTGTTACGTAAATAGCCTGTGATGCGATCACCCTCAATCTGTGAGTCTCCAAAATGCATGACTCTTACTTTTCTCTGCCTAGCCATTTGTAAGACTTCGAAGAACTTGCTCAACGATGGATTGGACGCATCTACAAATTGCAATTTCTTCTTCGCTTCTTTGATAGAATCCAGCTTCTGATGCATTTTGAGTGAGTCAGCAGTTGTTAGAATAATCGTTGTATCCTCTAATAGATGGGTAAGCTCCCTTTCAGATTCTGTTTTCATCGGATCAATGTCTTCAAAAAACTCTTCGGCGTTTGGGAACTGGAATTTTATACTTCCGATCTCTATTCCGTCAACAGGAAAAGCAGCCATAATTCCAAAGAGTGCCAGCATAGTTGCCAGCAACGCCAGAAAGGTTTTCGCAGGGTGCATTTTCTTCTGAGCCATTGAGGGGCCTCCGTCTTTTGTTGGCGGTTCAAAAGATGGATGGAGCAAAGGTTCTATCTTTTCTTGATCTTTAATATCAGCTCAGTTTGAATGTTATCATCTATTTTATTTATGTCCCTAATATTCCGAGTAGATATACCGGGGAACTTTTGTGCAATTCCATCGAGACATTCCCCTCGTTGAACCACGTAAGTGATGTACTCGCTATTGAAAGGATTGCTCTCTTCTACCTTTTTCTCCACAGCGGCTGTTTTTATAGGCTTCTTCATATCGTAAATTACCAATCGCTGTCCCACGTTAATTCTGGTGCTTCCTCCCATGTTGTTCCAGTATTGGATTTCCGACACCCGAACCTTGTACCTCTCCGCAATCACACCTAGTACCTCGCCTGATTTGACTGTGTGGGTGATCGGCGCTCCATCCGGTGACGTCATCACAGCTACTTTTGGTTTGGGATAAAGTATCACAGAACTCTGATACACGTACACGCTGTCCTTCATTTTTGTGAACCGTTTCTTTACTTCATTGGGCAGCAAAGCGGTGTAATTAGCCGGGAATTCTTTCTGGTTAAGCCCTGGATTGAGAAAGCTGAGTTCATTCACATCCGCTTGAACAAGATCATTTAACGCCTTGTACAGCAATCTCTTGTGAATTCGGAGTGTGTCCGAATTTTCCTGGTAGGCTAAGGATAATATTTGGCTGCGTTGCTCCTGAACATAAGTCAAGGCCGCCATAGCGGGAACGATATCGCGCAGTTCCTCTGGTAAAACGTCATAAATACTCCAGAACGTGGTAGTCTTTTGGCTGGCGAGTGCCTTGTTTATAGTTGCGGGTCCGCAGGTATATGCCGCCAGTGCTAGCTCCCAATCGTTGTATGACTTGTACAGATGTGCCAGGTAGGCTGTAGCAGCTACGCTTGCCTTTTTCATCTCCCTGCGCTCGTCTATATACTTGTTGATTACCAATCCGTATTTGATTGATTGTGGATAATTGAGGTGCCAGGGGCCAGCACCTCCGTGATCATTAGTAGAGCTTGGTCCGTAGGAGGAGCATACTGCAGGGAAGAGGGAGAGGGAAAGGGGAAGGCTATTTTTTCTAAGACTTGAGGATACAGATTCTGAATAATACTCGGTTAAACCAAAGAGCAACTTCAAACGCTCATGATCCATCGTCATATAGAATTCAATATAGGGCCTTATAGCATCATTGTAGGATATTGCCACCTCGTATTCTTCAAGGCGATTTCTAATCTGTTGCTCATCATATTCAAAGACAGTATTCTCGCTTTTGCCCAGAGATAGTTCGGTACCTGATCTAACCAGTATTTGTGCAATATAGATGTCCTTTTCAATGTTTCGCAAACCATTTGCATAAATGCTGAGTACCTGAGTAGGTTCTACGGGTGGTTTGGCGTTTAGACAGTCGGTCACGAACAGTAGCCCGATGGTCACTTGTAGCATCGATTTTAGCATAGAATGAATTATTTGAGCGTAATATGTCCAATATGCCAGCGCTAAAGATGCTGAGTACCAGATTTTGTACACAAGGGTTTGTTGAAATAAACGAAGCAAGCCAGTGTAAATTTTATTTAGCATGTAGGCGTATGTGGGTATTGCTGCAAAAGGCAAATGCCCAGCAACTATCTCATGCCAACTTTTACAATCAGAACCCCTACAGTATCAACCCAGCCTATGCGGGCTTTAATGATGGCTTGGAAGGGTACTTTGATTACCGCACGCAGTGGGCCAACGTTGCGGGAGGACCCGAAGACGGTCTGATGTATATACACAAAAGGTTTTTCGGGAACATGGGACTAGGACTGCAGGTAAAAACGGCCAGTTTTGGATTGCTCGGCCAGAATCGGATATCCGGGAGCTACGCCTACCACCTGACCCTTGGCGATAAGCACAACCTGATGGAATAAGTTCACGGCTTTTACTCACCTATTGCCGGACCTTGTTGGCCCCGCCCTATTTTCCGATGCAACATCTGACCGCCCTCATAACCCATTGATTTACAGTACACTTACTAAAAGCGGGTTACAGAATAGTAACAGTTTTGCAGCAACTTCGCGGGACAGGCGGGCCACTTTTCCGCAGGCAATTCGTTGTTGATAAGTTCTGTGGCTGCACCCTTGTTTTGAGGGAGTGGGATGTGATGGTTTTGGCGGGGTGAGGTAGCGTATGTTTCTTATATTTGAGTATGCTACGCCACCTTCTTATCCTCCCCCTCTGCCTTTGGCTCACCCTGGCCTCAGCAGTAAACCTCGACTCCCTCTGGGGTGTTTGGAATGACAAAAGCCAGCCCGACACCAACCGCCTGAATGCCATAGATAAAATAGTATGGGAAGGTTATTTGAATAGCAAGCCAGATAGTGCATTGTTTTTTGCAGGCCTGATGTATGAGTTAGCCGAACAAAAAGAAAATAAAAAATGGATGGCAAAGGCCTTCCATTACATGGCCGCCACTTTTCACAAAAAAAGAGAATACAAGAATGTGGAGGAATATTATGTTAAAGCATTGGAGTTTTATGAAGAAATCAATGATGCAAAGGGTCAAGGGCTTACGTATCACCTATTGGCAAATCTCTACTTAGAGCAAAGCCAATACAAGAAGTCTTTACAATACTTTAACAAAAGCCTCATTTTCGCTGAGCAAGCGAATGATAGAACGGGAATGGCAAATTCATACAATGACATTGGATTAATTCATTACATGCAAGGAAATTATACTGAAACGCTAAGTTTTTTCAACAAATGCCTCGAAATCAAGGAAGAAATTAGAGATGTAAGGGGAATAATGATTGTCAATTCCAATATTTCCAGCATTTATGCGTCACAGGAGAATTATGACAGAGCTCTTATGCATCTGGATAAATCCTGTAGCTATTTGGAGGAGGCTAAGGATAAGCGAGCCATTTCTGGAGTATATCAATCTTACGGCAATATTTACCAATTACAAGGAAAGCTGGACCTGGCCCTGGAACATTTCATGAAATCATTAAAGGAAATTGAAGAGACCAAAGATAATTGGGGTTTAGCATCATGCTATTTTAATATAGGGAACTTATTGAATGAGATGCTAGAATATGATAAAGCAGTGGAATATCTTGGAAACAGTATTAAGATAAGCAAAGAAATTGGTGACAAACAAGGATTGGCCAAATCATATACAAGGCTAAGCTCCATTGATTTTCAAAAAGGAAATGTAGATGGAGCCATTGATTGGGGTTTACAAGGATTAAATCTTGCACAAGAGGTGGGTGCTGTGCTAGCTATAAGAAATGCAAGCGATGTACTTTACAAGGCTTATAAAAGTAGTGGTCAGCTTGAAAAGGCCTTAAAAATGCACGAGCTGTATTTAAGAATGAACGACAGCATAAACAGTAAGGAAAATAAAGGAGCTGCCATAAAAGTTGAATACGAGCACCAGTATGAAAAAGAGCAGGCCCTGGCCGATGCCAAGCACCAGGAGGAGCTGGCCCTTTCGGCAGAACGAGAAAAGCGCCAAGAATTAATTGCCTGGTCTGCAGGTGGGGGGTTGTTGCTGGTTGTGGCCTTTGCCTTTTTCATCTTCAACCGCCTGCAGGTCACCCGCAGGCAGAAAAAAGTGATAGAAGAGCAGAAAGAGCTGGTAGAAAAACAAAAAGAAGAACGGGAAAGAATGATGCAGGAAATTCATCACCGGGTAAAAAACAACATGCAGATCGTAAAGAGTTTGTTGGGATTACAAGCCGGTAAAATCGATGATAAAAAAACAAAGGATATGTTTAAGGAATGCCAGAGTAGAATTACAGCAATGGCAACCATTCATGAAAACATGTACCAAAGCGAAGAATTGGTCAGGATTGATATTGATCATTATCTGAAGGTAATAGTAGAGAAGATAGCTTATTCCTATCAAATGGATAAGGAGATTACCTACAACCTAAACATACCAACTATAAAATTCGGTTCAAGGACTCTGGTTCCATTGGGCCTTATTATCAATGAGATCATGACCAATTCATACAAATATGCCTTTAAGGACAGGGAGAGTGGAGAAATCACCCTGGAGGTGAAGGAAATAAACAACAATGAATATCAGATGATCATTGGGGATAACGGCATTGGAATGCCAATGGATTTTGTGCACGAAGAATCCAACTCCCTGGGAACTGAGTTAGTGCACATCTTCACCGAGCAATTAGAGGGAACCATCGAACGAATTAAACAAGCGGGTACCATGTTTAAGATCACATTTATCCCGCAGGATGATTAGTACGCTGAGGTGTTGAAGCATTGAAGCATAGAGGGGTAAGAAGAAAAACCCAGGAGAATAGAGGCGGTCCTGGGATACAGATCTATGGGGCATCAATGCGGATACATTTGACCGAGTTGTTTAGTAGTTGCCTACTTACCAATGCAACATCTGACCGCCCTTATAACCCTTTGATTTACAGTGCACTTGCTAAAAGTGAGTTACAGAATAGTTACAGTTTTCCAGCAACTGTGCGGGGCATGCCGACCATTTTTTCGCAAGCAATTCGTTGTTGATAAGTTCTGTGGGGTGGGGGGGGTAATTTAGGGTCCAACCAGCTATTTCTCCAGCATCTCCAACAAATCATACATACGCTCCCAATTGACCTCGTCTTCCGTGCGGGCGTACAGGTCCTTGAGGGATGTTATAGTACTTCTGTCGGTTGGGTTCAACTCCAGGGCTTTTTCAAGCAACGGTAGCGCTTTAACCATTATGCTCTCTGCTTTATCTCGCTCCACTGTATAAACCCTATTATCTTCAATATCTTCAATGCTCTTCAGTTTCGCCACGCCCCTGTTGTAGTACAATGCCGCGAAATTATATAGTATATTAAAATAGTTCTCATGAATCTTATCAAGCGCAGCCTTACTGCTCCTTTCAGTTTCAGTACCTCTGGCTAACTTGTACGCTTCCTTCTGCTGCCTATATTC
>Ga0302120_10000688_pt1 | contig 15430 bp, 17 predicted proteins | sample AG5_Bottom_MG_FD_203118 | JGI IMG/M metagenome (GOLD analysis project Ga0302120, IMG submission 203118) | Marine microbial communities from Western Arctic Ocean, Canada - AG5_Bottom | ecosystem: Environmental > Aquatic > Marine > Oceanic | place: Canada: Western Arctic Ocean | collected 2017-10-01 | reverse complement strand
CTAATAAAATGAGCGACGTACTCAAGCACTCTCACGGCCTTACGCTAACCGACGACGCTAAAGAAGCCGACGTGTTGTTGCTTAATACCTGCTCTATCAGAGAAAAGGCCGAAGAAAAATTGTTCCACCAGCTTGGTCGTTGGAAAAAATTTAAGGAGAAAAACCCCAATTTAGTGATTGGCGTTGGTGGCTGCGTAGCCTCGCAAGAAGGTGAGTTAATTCTCAAAAGAGCGCCTTATGTGGATCTTATTTTCGGCCCACAAACACTGCACAGATTGCCAAACATGCTTAACGATGTGCTTGAAAAAAATGAGATAAGTATTGATATCTCTTTCCCTGAAATTGAAAAATTTGACCACCTTCCGGAGCCCGAAGTAACAGGTTCATCTGCCTTTGTCTCTATTATGGAAGGTTGTAGTAAATATTGCACTTTTTGTGTTGTGCCCTACACCCGCGGTGAAGAAGTGTCTCGTCCGTTTAATGATGTCATGCACGAAGTGGAAGTATTGGCAGCGCAAGGTGTAAAAGAAGTTAATCTATTAGGGCAAAATGTTAACTCTTACCAAGGCTTAATGGACGATGGTGAAATGGCTGACCTAGCCCTTCTCATCACTATTGTTGCCCAAATTGACGGCATTGAACGCATTCGTTTCACCACATCACACCCGGTAGAATTTAGCGATCGATTAATTGAGGCCTATCGAGATGTTCCTGAACTTGTTTCGCATCTACATCTGCCGGTGCAAAGTGGCTCGGATAAAATTCTTGGACTAATGAAACGTGGTCACACAGCGATTGAATACAAATCCAAACTGAGAAGACTCAAAAAAATTCGCCCTAATATTTCGTTCTCATCGGATTTTATTATCGGCTTCCCTGGTGAGAGCGAGGACGACTTTAATCAAACCATGAAGCTCATCAACGATATTGGCTTTGACAAATCTTTCAGCTTTATCTACTCCAAGCGCCCTGGTACCTTAGCGGCAAGTTTTGCGGATGACGTTAGTGAAGAAGTTAAAAAACATCGCCTAGCCATTGTGCAAGACACACTCAATGAAAGCACCGATGCTATATCCAAATCAATGATCGGCAGTGTGCAAAAAGTACTCGTTGAGGGCAAGTCCAAAAAAGGCAGCACCTTAAGTGCTCGTACAGAAAATATGCGTACCGCGCATTTTGCTGGCGATGAAGACCTTATTGGTCAGATCGTTTCAGTGAAAATTACGGACGGTACTGGCAATTCTCTACAAGGCGAATTGGTTAATCAGCCTGAGCTAACCACAGCTTAGAATACCAGTAATAGCGCCCTTTCTGCTTAGAAGGCACGGTGCAGTTATAGCGATTTCTGCCTTTCGATAAGGGCTCGACTGCTTGAATGGTCACCCTATCCAAGCCAATCCAGTTGATCCTGGGTTTTTCTTGCCCAGCAACAAAACAAGCAAACTGATAGCGCTCATTAGCATTCATTGCTCTAGAAAACTGCAATATTAGCAACGGACTATCACCAATGTCGATTAGCATCGATTTTGGCTGCTCAGAGGCAATTGGCATTGGCAGCGAATTAACCTTCAAGGAAAAACTGCTCATTTTTGCGTAAGATCCCGCCATGGCATAACGCGGCAAATTAAGCCAATCACTATTGACACCAATAGCGCCAGACTGTTGGCCAAAACCCACATAAGCCAACGCTTTCAATTGGTCGTAAGTAACGTCATCAAACTCCCCATAAGGGTAAGCAAAGAATTTGGTTTGAACGCTCAATTCCATCTCAAGTCTTTTTTGAGCGTTAGTTATTTCAGCAGCAATTTCTTCATTGTCTTTACCCACTAAATGTGAATGACTAACGCCATGATTGTAGGTGGCAATTAAATCCGATATTTCATCAAGATGCTGCCACGACATCATCGCTGGAAAATGATTATCTATTGCCTCTGTTGCAACAAATACAGCCATCGGCATTTGAAATTCTTTGAGTAAAGGATAAGCATTATCGTAAATTGATTGGTAACCATCATCAGCCGTCAAGCTCACGCACTTATCGGGCAAGACTCTCCTTTCTTGTAGTGCACTGATAACCTCATCCAAAGGTAATACCTCAAAATCATTGTCTTGCAAGTAGCTTAAATGCGAACGAAAAAGCTCAGGCGACACGCTGGTTGACTTTGGGCCGTCATCAGTAAAACGGTGGTAAACCAACAAAACACAATGATCGCTTTCAGCAACAGCTTGCTGTGGAAAAATACTGAACAAAGAGCATAACGTCGCCAGTAGAATTTTTCGATAATAACGCATCTGCAACATCATAAATGAAATTTAAGAAAATATCAGCTAAGTTATTGTTGTTTGATACCCAAAGCAGTAAAATATAATATAATAATATTTACACTCAACCAATGAAATTCACACTTGATATTCAAAGCTCCGACCAATTGGCCAATATTTGTGGCTCCCTCGATAAAAATCTTGAAAATATTGCAAAAAGCCTTGATGTAGCCCTCTCCAACAAGGGTGCTGATTTTAGCATTAAAGGTGACAATGCCCACTTGGCTATTAATGTCTTGCAAGACCTTCTATCTCAGTCTAATGGAAAAACATTTGAGCTCAGTGATATCGATCTCAGTATTAAATCGCAAAAAAATGGCAACGACTCTTCAAAGGTTGTCACTATTAGAACTGCACGCAAACACGTACACATTCGCAGCGCCAACCAACAAATCTATGTCAATGCCATTGAAGAAAAAGACGCCACTTTCGGTGTGGGTCCAGCAGGCACAGGAAAAACATACTTGGCAGTTGCAAGAGCGGTAGAGGCACTTGAAAACTCAAACGTTAGAAGAATTATATTGGTCAGACCCGCCGTTGAAGCGGGAGAAAAGCTGGGCTTCTTGCCCGGCGATTTAACCGAAAAAGTTGACCCTTATTTACGTCCAATTTATGACGCACTGTATGAGTTTCTTGGCTTTGAAAAAGTTGCCAAATTATTGGAAAAGAATATCATCGAAGTTGCGCCACTCGCTTTTATGCGTGGTCGCACACTGAATGAAGCCTTCATTATTCTTGACGAAGCGCAAAACACAACCATTCCGCAAATGAAAATGTTTTTGACACGCATGGGCTTTGGCTCAAAGATGGTGATTACTGGCGATGTTACGCAGATTGATTTGGCTAACCCTAAGCAATCTGGCTTGCTGGATGCTATGAAAATTTTAAAAAATGAAAAGCGAATTGCATTTTGCAATTTTGAGGCGAAAGACGTTGTTAGACATAGTCTTGTGCAGCGCATTGTCAGAGCATACGACAACGCAGAATGACTAAAGTTGTCAATAAGATCATTGTCGGTTTGTCTGGTGGTGTCGACTCTTCCGTTACCGCCCTTTTGTTACTTGAACAAGGTTACGAAGTAGAGGCCTTGTTTATGAAAAACTGGGAAGAAGATGACAGCTCGGAGCATTGCTCTGCTGCACAAGATCTAGCCGACGCCAAACAGGTTGCTGGAAAGCTAGGTATTAGACTGCATACCGTTAATTTCGCTCACGAATACTGGGAAAATGTTTTTGATCATTTTCTAGAAGAACACAAAAAAGGACGAACACCCAATCCTGATGTCCTGTGCAATCAACACATTAAATTCAAGGCTTTTCTTGACCACGCGAAAGATCTGGGTGCTGATAAAATTGCCACCGGCCACTACGCCAGAATTATTGAAAATAAAGGTCAATATCAATTACAGACGGGACTGGACGATAGCAAAGATCAAAGCTACTTCCTCCACCTTTTGAATCAAGAGCAATTGTCGCAAAGTCTCTTTCCACTTGGAGAAATTGACAAAACTGAAGTGCGAGAAATCGCCACAAAAAATGGCTTTGTAACCGCTGAGAAGAAAGACTCAACCGGTATTTGCTTTATTGGTGAGCGTCACTTTTCCGAGTTTTTAAACAACTTTTTACCGAAGGAAAAAGGCGATATTATTGACGAAAATGGTCGCTTTATAAAGCACCACCACGGCATCGCTTTTTATACTGTTGGCCAAAGAAAAGGTCTGGAAATTGGTGGTGGCTTCAGTGATTCACCAGAGCCTTGGTTTGTTGCTGAAAAGCGTATTGAAAGCAATGAAATAGTCGTCGTTCAGGGCGACCACCCATTACTCTATCACAACACGTTAATCGCTGATGGCGTTCACTGGATTGGCGAAAAACCCAACTTCCCACACGATTGCAGCGCCAAAATTCGTTACCGTCAAGCCTCACAAAATTGCAAAATTGAAATACTTGAAAGTGGCGAAATGAAAGTGCACTTTGAATCCACCCAAAGAGCCATTACCGAAGGCCAATCGCTTGTGCTTTACGATGGCGCTATTTGTCTTGGTGGTGCTGTCATCAAATCAAAACACAATGAGTAATCACAAACAACAAACCTTGGCATTAGCAAGCTTACTGCAAAGCACGGCATTGGTTCACCAGTTGGCATCTACTGGACAATGCGATTCGCAGGGAAATAGAGCGAGTCTTGGTAGTATTGTTAATCAAAGCACTCAAATTGAGGATATTTTTAAATCGCCAGAGGATTTAAAAGTTGGCCTCAATTCTCTAAAAACTATCTTGGATTCAAAAGCGAAAAGTGTACAAAACATCATGCTTTACGCCATTTCTTTGATTAATCTCGAAAAGAAACTAATGAAACAGAGTCAACTGTTAACAAAAATCTCTAGCGAGATCGAGTATATCAATAAACAAGAATTTTTTGAAATTCACCACGCCAACTCCATTGCCAGACTTGCGGAACTCTACAAAAACACACTGGGTAGTCTTAATCCAACCATTATGGTTAAGGGCGAACAAATCTATCTAAGCAACCAGCATACCGCAAACAACATTAGAGCGTTATTATTGGCGGGCATACGTGCGGCTTCATTATGGAAGTCCTTGGGTGGCAAGACTTGGCACTTGGTACTCAACAAGAAGAAAACTTTACAAACTATCAACTCTCTTAAGGCCTAAGCACGCAAAACTAATGCTTGCATAAACTCAACTAAGACTTTATAATATATCGTTTTGTAATTTACCTTTAATTTAAGATAATATGGCCAATTCAGCAGGTTCTAAAAAACGCGCAAGACAAGCAGTTAAACGCAACAAACACAACTCTCAAATTAGAGCTAAAGTACGTACTTTTATTAAGAAAGTAGCTTACGCGATTGAAGCTGGAAAAAAAGAAGAGGCACAAACCGGTTATGCAGCAATGCAAAAAAATGTTGACCAAGCGGTCAGCAAAGGTCTAATGCATAAGAACCAAGCAGCGAGAAGAAAATCTCGTCTTGTCGCACAGATTAAAGCACTTTAAGAAAAACCTAATTACTGCCTGATAAAACCATCAGGATAGCAATTCAATAGCACATTCGTTGCTATAATAAAGCCCTCTAGCGAGGGCTTTTTTTATGCATGATACTTATCCACACAATGGTTAGCGAAAACGACAAATCGTTGTTCAGAAGTTCGATTGATAAACAGATGCCGATCGACAAAGACGGCAATCAAGAACCTAAATCCACAACCACTCATTTCGCAGAGCCATTTGAGGCTTACAGTTATTTGTCTGAGGCAAACATTTCTGGCTCAGAAGTTGTTAGCCATGCACAAGACGGCATGTCACCAAAAACCATTAAAAAAATGAAGCAAGGCAATCTTGAGTATGCGCCAAGTCTTGACCTCCATGGGCAAACTGTAGAGGAAACTTGTCAGTCGTTATCAAAGTTTTTGCACTACCATCGTGATGAGCGCTTTATTCAAATAATTCATGGCAAAGGCTACCACTCAAACCAAGGCCTATCGATCATCAAATCACAAGTAGTGAGCTATCTTAAGCAGCATCCGCAAGTATTGGCTTTTTGTTCGTGTCCGCAAAAAGATGGCGGCACCGGCGCCGTTTTTGTTTGCCTTAAAGCCGATGTTTAACCTGGATGAAATTTACAGCGTCTCAGACTTCCTGGGACTTTGTAGACGCACAGTTGAGCGCAATATTCCTCACTGCTGGGTGCAAGGTGAAATCTCAAACCTGTCCAGACCTTCTTCCGGTCATTGGTATTTTTCTCTAAAAGACGAGCGCGGCTCTATTCGTTGCGCACTGTTCCGCCTAAACCAGAGAAAACTCAAGTTTTCTCTTGAAAATGGTATGTCTGTGATTCTTAGGGGTGCGCCCACGGTTTATGAGGCACGCGGTGATTTTCAAATGGTTGTGCAACAAATTGAACCTGCTGGCATTGGCAACCTACAGCTGGCTTTTGATCAACTAAAAAACAAACTACGAGCAGAGGGTTTATTTGATGTAGAGCACAAGAAATCCCTCCCAACTTCGGTTAACTCCATCGCTGTTGTTTCGTCGGCAAATGGCGCTGTTATTCACGACATCATCAATGTACTCAATAAGCGCTACCCATTTGCCAAAATCAAACTCTATGACACTTTAGTGCAAGGAGATAGTGCCCACCTACACATTACCAAGGCATTACAAATGGCTGAGGATGACGAGCACTCAGAGGTAATCATCTTAGCGCGCGGTGGTGGCTCAATGGAGGATCTTTGGGCATTTAACGAGGAAAGCCTTGCCAGGGCAATTTTCGCCTGTAAAAAACCCATTGTAAGCGCTATTGGACATGAAACCGACACCACCATTACTGATTTTGTTGCCGACGCAAGAGCGCCCACACCAAGCGCTGCTGCTGTACTTGTAACACCAGATAAAAATGAACTTCTAAACCAATTAGAAAAATTCAAACAAAACTTGATCGGCACCATTAATCAAGCACTTGAAAAAAATCAATTCTTATTGCAACAGCTGCAGCTAAGAATTGTTAATCCGAGCCAAGAATTACAGAATAAAGCACAAAGGCTGGATGAAGCAGAGGCAAGGCTAACTCGAACCATCAAAACACTGAAAACCCTAAGCCAAGCCAAGTTGAAAGCGCTCAACACCGAACTACATCAGCACTCACCTACACGCTTTGTTACTTATAAAATTGAACAAAGCAAGCTTGCGCAAGAGCGATTGCTTAAAGCGGGCGCCAAATGCGCTGATCTATTCAAAAGCGAACTAAAGCACCTTAACACCCAGTTGCATCAAAGTATGGCGCATTCATTTTTTGAACATTCTTCCAAGCTAGGCAATCAAGCAAAAGCATTACACATACTCTCGCCACTATCTACTTTGTCACGCGGTTACAGTATTACCCACAATGAAGAAGGATCTGTCGTTCATGGTGAAAATGAAATCAACGTCGGTGACGTCATAAGCACCACATTGCATCAGGGAAAACTCCTTTCAAAGGTTTATGATAAAAAAGACAGTTAGTGGTTTTTTACTATTACTGCCAAGCCTACTTTGGGCCAACATCAGCGCAACAGTCGATTCAACGCCAGGCGGAATTGCACAAATTACCTTTGAATCAAAACAACTCAACCCCGAGGCTTTTTATGGCTCAGTGCCGCTTTACGTTCAATCCTTAGGTGAAAATCAATACCAAGTACTAATTGGTCTGCCTTTAATGACAAAACCTGGAAGTAAGCGCATCACCTTACAGGGTGCTGATGATAGATACGTCTTTATAGAGGTTGACGATCAAAGCCACCCAGACGAATATTTTGAGACAATTGTTAATGTTAGCGATAATCAAAAATCGAGCAGTGGGCGAATTAAAACCGAAAAATCGCTGTTTACCAAAGCGCGTAAAACTTTCAGTGCAAAACCATTAAGCGAGGGGTATTTCGTTTCACCAGCCCATGGCCGAGTAACAAGCGTATTTGGCGTTAACCGATATGTCAACGGGGAAAAAGGCTTGCCACATATCGGGCTTGATATTGCCAACACTATAGGCACACCAATCAATGCCAGTGCTTCCGGTCGAGTCATTCTTGTTCACGATTTTTATTATCTGGGCAAAACAGTGTTTATAGATCACGGCCAAGGACTGATCAGCAGTTATAGCCATTTGAGCGAAGTCAACGTAATTGAAGGTCAGACCTTACGAAAGGCCCAGGAGTTAGGTAAAATTGGTACGACTGGTCGCTCAACAGGTCCGCACCTACACTGGGGCATCTTTATGAACCAAGTGGCCATTAACCCCGAATTATTGCTAAAAAAACCGCTGTAAATATGAAATCAAACATCTCATTTGTAAGCCGACTTGGCGCTATCACCTATGATTTTTTCCTAGTTTTTTCCCTGGTGTTTTGTACGGGACTTGTGGTTAACCTTGTCATTCAAGACAGTACAAACAATCCGTTATATTTCTTACTCATGCTGCTTTTGACTTATGGCTACTTTGCCCTTTCTTGGGTTAAGGGCAGACAAACACTTGGAATGAAAGCATGGAAATTTGAAATTATGCAAGCCAACAGAAAGAGTATTACTTATACACAATCACTAACTCGCTTTGCACTAGCGCCCTTGTCGCTTGTTGGCGTCGGCTTCATCTTTCAATTTTTCAACAAAAAAAGACTACCACTGCACGATTACTTTTCAAAAACCTACTTACAGTCAACCAAAAAATAAATGGCTTCCGAGTCTAAACAAGGCATTATTGGATTCATTATTAAGTACAAGTTCACGCTTGTATTTACGGTCATTTTTATCGCGCTTTTTAGACAAAATATTTGGATTAATGGCTTTCCGATGGTGATTCACGATCGACAAAATACAATCGATAGCATCATCGCTGACAACAGTAGAATTAAAGAAGAAAATCAAGTCTTGTCCGAGCAAATTAATAACTACTTTGATGGCGATTTAATCTTGATAGAATCTCGAGCGCGTTATAAATACGGACTGATCAAAGACAGTGAAACTTACTATCAAATCAATGCAATTATTGAGACTGATAATAGTGACAAAGCATCTATAATAAAATCTAATTAATACAGCGCTAAATAGGAAATTGAGACTTCATGAACTGCTTTTTAATTATTCCAGCCAGTGGCAGCGGTTCGCGCATGAAGACAAGCATGCCAAAACAGTATTTAAGACTTGAAAATGGCTTGAGTATCCTCGATCAAAGCCTAAAAACACTGCTTAAAATGGATGACATTCTTGGCTGTGTCGTCGCTATACCTCAAGACGATGAATACTTCCACACTTCCGCTTATCAAAAACATGGAAAAATGCTCGCCATTACCGAAGGCGGGCAAGAGCGCTTTCATTCCGTATTAAACGCCCTGAATACTTTATCGGAATTTGCCAATGAAGACGACTGGGTGTTGGTGCACGATGCTGTCAGGCCTTGCATTAAAGCAAGTGATGTTCAATCACTTGTCAACGAATTAAGGGGTGGAGAGGATGGCGGCATTCTAGCAACACCGGTGGTGGATACATTAAAGTATGTGGATAACTCCGAAGTGCAACAAACCGTTGATAGGAAGGGCTTGTTTCAAGCACAAACACCTCAAATGTTTAAATTTGGCGTGCTGGTAAAGGCGCTAGAAAATGTGATTAGCAACAACAGTCACATTACCGACGAAGCTGAGGCGGTTGCGCAGATCGGTGGCAAGGTTAAGATTATCATAGGCTCAAAAAACAATATCAAAATTACAGTTACTGACGATCTGAAATTAGCTAACTACTACATAGACAACAACGATGAAAATTAAAACGGGACTTGGTCAAGACTCTCACGCCTTTGAAGATGAGTCAGGCAAAGCGCTAATCTTGGCGGGTGTTACATTCGAGCACGAAAAAGGTCTGAGAGGAAATAGCGATGCCGATGTTGTTTTGCATTCATTAACCAACGCAATCTCAAGCGTCACCGGTAGAAATATTTTGGGAAAAATCGCAGACGAACTTTGTCAGCAGGGCGTCACAGACTCTCGTGAATATTTACAATGCGCGCTTAATGATTTGGGCAATTGGAAAATCGAGCACATTGCTATTTCACTGGAATGCCTTGTGCCAAAAATAACCCCTCAAATCCAACACATGAAAGACAGTATTGCTGGGTTTTGCAATATTAGCGTCAGCGATGTTGGTATTACCGCTACCACAGGAGAGGGTTTGACGGCCTTTGGCAGGGGCGAAGGCATTCAGGTATTAACCATTATTACTGTTAGCAAAAAATGAAATTAATAGACATTCCTACGCGTTCAAAAATACAAAAAATTCACTTCATCGGTATCGGTGGCACAGGCATGAGTGGCATTGCCGAGGTTCTGAATAACTTAGGCTATGAGATTTCAGGCTCTGATTTACAGCCCAATGCTGTGACTAAGCGCCTTGAGAAATTAGGCTGTGAAGTGATGTATGGTCAAAAAGCCGAGAACATCGCCGGCAAACAAGCGGTTGTTGTCTCCTCTGCTATTTCAAAAAACAATCCCGAACTGGAGGCTGCTAAAGAGAATCATCTGCTGATTGTTCCTCGCGCCGAAATGCTGGCTGAATTGATGCGCTTTCGCTTTGGCATTGCGGTTGCCGGGACCCATGGAAAAACAACCACAACCAGCCTTATCGTTCATATCTTGAGTGAAGCAAAACTCGACCCAACCTATATCATTGGTGGCATTCTCAACGCCACGGGTATGAATGCCAAGTTGGGTAAAAGTGATTATTTGGTGGCGGAAGCCGACGAAAGCGATGCCTCATTTCTGCATTTACAACCAATGCTTAGTGTGATTACCAATATTGACGAAGATCACATGGAGACCTATGAGCACAATTACGACAATCTAACCAATGCCTTTGTTAACTTTACCTCCAACTTACCTTTTTATGGGGTTTGTGTTGTTTGTGTAGATGACCAAGGTGTGCAAGACATCCTGAAAAAGATCCACCGCCCTATTCTCGGCTACGGCTTCAGTGACGACGCCGATGTGCAGGCCTCTAATGTTGGGCAAAAGAAAATGCAAATGACCTTCGATGTGGATTGCAAAAAACACCAACAGAAATTTATTGTCTCTCTAAATCTTATTGGCAAACACAATATCCTCAACGCACTCGCAGCGATTGCTGTGGCCATTGAGCTAGAGATAGATCACAAGATCATTCAATCAGCTCTTGATAATTTTAGCGGCGTTGCGCGCCGACTCGATTACCATCAAAAAATTACCATTAAAGGTCATGCTGTGCCTCTGTTTGATGACTATGGCCACCATCCCAATGAAGTAGCGGCGGTTTTAAGCACCCTTAGAAACACTTTTGTAACAAATCGCTTGGTGGTTATTTTCCAGCCGCATCGCTACAGCAGAACCAAAGATTTGTTTAACGAATTTGTCAGCTGTCTCTCTCGAGTGGACGTTTTAATTTTGTTGGATATTTATCCAGCGAACGAAGCACCCATTCATCAGGTCACGTCCGCTGCACTCGCCGACTCTATTCGACAAAGAAGCTCGATTGATCCAATTGTGCTGAGCAGCTCTCAAGAAATACTCAACGTGTTACCGAATGTTATTTTAGCTGAAGACGTACTTTTGACATTGGGCGCTGGCGATGTTCACAAAATACCACGCGAATTGATCGAGCACTTTGGGCGTCTGTAATTATGATTTTAACGGATGAACCAATGTCCAAACACTGCTCGCTTAGAGCGGGTGGTCTGGCCAACGAATTTTTTACGCCGGCCGATGTTGATCAACTCTCAAACCACCTAAAGAAAAACAAAAAAACGGTTATTTTTATTGGGCTGGGAAGTAATTTACTCATTCGCGATAATGGCTTTGATGGCCTGATCGTACACACAAAATACTTAAAAAATCTTCATTTAGACAATGGCTTCATAACAGCAGAAGCCGGCACAACACTGACTAAACTTTCTCGATTTGCAGGGGCAAATAATAAGCACGGTGCCGAATTTCTCAGCGCCATTCCTGGTAGCGTTGGTGGTGCACTAGCAATGAATGCGGGTGCTTTCGGCTCAGAAATTTGGCAATACGTCACCTCGGTCGAAACCATTGACAACAATGGCAATACTCAACAAAGGTCGCCTGATGATTTCTTCATTACCTATCGCAGCGTTAGGGCTAAGTATAGTAATGAATTCTTTGTAAGCGCAAAGTTTGATTTTAACCAGGCCGAAAAAAACATCGAGGCGCGTGACTTGCTTGATAAAAGAAACGCTTCGCAGCCTATCGGGCTGCCAAGTTGCGGTAGCGTCTTCAAAAACCCTGACAATGGCTTTGCCGCCAAACTTATTGAAGCATGCAATTTAAAAGGTTTTTGTGTGGGTGGGGCCTGTGTTTCTGACAAACACGCTAATTTTATTATCAACCAAAATTCTGCCACTGCCCAAGATATAGAAGAACTGATTAAACACATTCAAACCACCGTGACAGACGCACACGGTGTTACCCTTGAGCCGGAACTGGTGATTATATGATTGCCGTACTGATGGGTGGTTATTCTGCCGAAAGAGAAATTTCACTGAAAAGTGGCAAAGCTGTTTATGAAGCCCTTTTAGCAAACAACGTTGATTGTTTTGCTTTCGACCTGACTAAAGATAATCTCGAAACATTATGGGGTAAAAAGTTTGACAAGGCCTTTATCGTGCTCCATGGTCGTGGCGGCGAGGACGGCTACATACAATCTCAATTGGAGAATAAAGACATCCCGTACACTGGCTCCGATAGCTCGGCCTCTGAACTTTGTATGAATAAAGCAATCACCAAAGAAGTTTGGCAACAACACCTTTTGCCTTTATCGCCATCCATTGTTGCAAGTGAAAACAATCCGCCAGAGACTGTGGACATCCCCCTGCCTTGGGCGGTCAAACCTATTCTAGAAGGGTCAAGCATTGGCATCAGCAAAGTAGCTAACGCCACCGAGTTAGGTATCGCTCTTAAATTGGCGTGGCAATATGGTGATGCACTGATTGAGCATTGGATTGAGGGAAGTGAATACACAGTAGCTATTTTGAATGGCGAAACCTTGCCTAGCGTGAAGATTGTAGCCGACAACCTATTCTATGACTACGACTCAAAATACTTTAGCGATAATACAGAGTATCTTTGCCCTTCCGATTTAACGGGTGAAGAAGAGGCCTACCTACAGACAATTGCCATGGAGGCTTTTCGCGCAACTGGCGCATCAGGATGGGGGCGAGTTGACTTTATTATCGGCAAAGACAAAACCCCTTATTTACTCGAAATTAATACCGTACCAGGTATGACTTCGCATTCACTTGTACCAATGGCTGCAAAAGCAAGAGGTATGACATTTGAGCAACTCGTTCTGAATATTTTGCATGGCTGAGGTCTTTGTATAAATCATGCCTAAACAACGATTCAATCGCTTAAATAAGCCAAAAAAACCGACTAAAGTTGTTGTTCGACAACTGGGGCGGAAACTGCCATTTTTACTGCTTATTCTGACCATTGCTGCCATTGGCTACAATCTTCATCGCTCACATTTATTTGAGCCAGAGGTTAGCTGGACAATTGACGAAAAACTAAGCAAAAGTAAAGCTCACTATGAACAACTTATTACCCCCTTCTTTAACAATAAATACTTAATCAGCTTAGCCGAATTAAAAGCAAATCTCGAGGCTGAACCATGGATTGCAAGCGCTGAAGTTAATCGGTTTTTTTGGAATAAAATTGACATTGAGCTTACTGCCCATACCATAGCAATGCGCTGGCAAGACAAAGGCTACATTTCAACGAAAGGTGTGCTATTTAAGCCAGAAGTGCTACTAACGTCAGAAACTCCCCTAGCTGTTGTTGATGAAAATGAGACGGCTAAATTCTTTGAAGATTACCAGCTTTATCAAGCCATCCTTAAGCCGCTCATCATTACAAAGTTTGCGCGTGGGCAAATAGACACACTTACCATTGGGCCCGACGTGGGTATTATTCTAGGACATCAAAAGCAAGAGCAGCGTTTAGGGGATTTTGTTAAAGCTTATAACAGCCTAAAACAAAGGTCTAAAGAAATACGCAAAAGAGGAATTTTTGATATGCGCTACGCTAAGGGTTTTGCGCTGAGCTATCAGCAACAATAACTCGATAACAAAAAGCAAGATTTACGCCAGACCAATAAAAAATAAGCACCTGAATAAACATAGAAACGTAGCCACTCATGCCTAAGGCGTCCGCAGCACTTCCAATAAGATAAGCGAACAATGTTGGCAGCAAGACTTGCATAAAAAACAAATTAACATGGACAACAAAAAGTATGCTCCAGCGCAAATTAAGCGTCTTTCCGATGGCGATATTAACAAAATTAAGGGTTAATGGCACAATCAAGAAATATACAATTAACTGCACAAAAAGCAACCCAGTAAGTGCTGTAGGAAACACAATAGCAAAGCCAACCATCATCGTCAATCCGATATATTTAGCAATTCTACCAAATTCCAAAACACAGCTAAAAACAGAGACCGAGGCCGGGCCAAGAATGACCAAGCGAGCCAAGTTAATGGAAAGTAGGGCGTAACCATACAAAAATAAGAACATATACAGTGGTGTGTTATCCGGCACAATAAGAGCGGTATCCACTTGGCCAGCAAATAACTGCTTAGATAATTCCATTAGCTCAGGCAGAGCAAGCAGCAAAGGAAATGCAAAACCCAGTGGAATAATAGATATTTCTAGAATTTTCCGCCAGTTCACAACAATAAACGCTAGGCTGGCTAAAATGGTTTTTTTGATTGGCAATATCATCAGCTTAGACTCGAATTCACAACACTAATTGTAATTTTTAACTTTTGGCCCGGATGAATAATGTTTGAGGATCCGAGCTCATTCCACTCGCGTATTTGAGTTACTGTCACACTGTACCTGTTGGCAATCTTAGACAGACTGTCACCAGACCGAACTTTATAAGTAATCTTACGGGTGATATCAAGACCGGTTTTGGCTATTTTAGCGAGTTCAGTTTGGTTCTTATTCGTCAGCCAAATAACCAGCTCTTTGCCGATTGACAAGGGCGCTGATGGCTGAATATGATTCCAGCGTACAAGATCATTAATACTGGTACCGAACTGTGCGGCAATTTTCCATAGGCTGTCGCCAGAGACAACTTCGTATACCACTTTAGAGGCGCTTTTTTGCGCGTTGAGGCGACTCTTTTCCCTTTGCCCCTCAGACAGTGCGTAATACGCTTCACCTTCCTGCGCAAGCGGCACAATAATGTAATCACCCGCACGAATCGTGTCATCGCGCAACTCATTAACACTGATAATCTGCTCTAATGTGGTGTTGTATTTATTCGCTAAAAAATTAAGACTTTCACCGGATTGAATTTGATGACGAACCCAGCTAACTTGAAGGCGCTCACCCGATTCATTGAGCTTTTTCTCAAAAATTGACACCACCGAATTGGGTAGTAATAATATAAATGGTAAAGCACTTGGTGTCGCCCACCGTCGTAAGCCAGGATTGAAAGTATAGATTTCATCAATACTAAGCCCCGTCCACTGAGCGATTAGCGCCAAATCAAACTGAGAATCTAGCTCAATCGC
>Ga0302120_10000684_pt1 | contig 15449 bp, 14 predicted proteins | sample AG5_Bottom_MG_FD_203118 | JGI IMG/M metagenome (GOLD analysis project Ga0302120, IMG submission 203118) | Marine microbial communities from Western Arctic Ocean, Canada - AG5_Bottom | ecosystem: Environmental > Aquatic > Marine > Oceanic | place: Canada: Western Arctic Ocean | collected 2017-10-01 | reverse complement strand
CGCCCATCATCGGAGCGGGAACCTACGCCGATAATGCCACCTGTGCGGTTTCAGGCACCGGCATCGGGGAGGAATTCATTCGTCACGCGGTGGCCCATGATCTCTCCGCGCGCATGAAATACGCCGGGCAAACCGTCCAACAGGCGGCGGACAAGATCCTGCGTGAAACTCTCCAGCCCAATCAAGCCGGTCTCATTGCGGTCGATCGGATGGGGACGATCGTGATGGACTACAACACCAGGGGAATGGCCTGCGCGGCGGCAGATTCGAGCGGTCGCTGGGAAATCCGCTGGCCACGAGGCCTGCCAAAGTGATGAGGTAGCCCCGTCATGAATGTCATTGCATTGCAGTACGAATTGGCTTGGGAAGATCGCGAGACGAACTTTGACACCGTCCGGCGGCTTTTGACCAAGAGTGGGGTCGAGCCCGGTTCTCTCCTCGTGCTGCCCGAGATGTTCTCCACCGGGTTCAGTATGAATGTCTCGGCGGTCGCGGAAACCAAGAAGAGTGGGACCGAGAAGTTTCTCGCCTCGATCGCCTGGCAATATCAGAGCCACGTGATTGGCGGGATTGTGAGCAAGGATCCGTCCTCGGGGATGGGGCGGAACGAACTGGCGGTCTACGATCCCTCCGGCCGGCCGGTCGCGCTTTACCAGAAGAACTATACCTTCTCCTACACCGACGAATCGAGCCACTACCAGGCTGGCGAAGGCCTCGCGCTGTTCAAGTGGCACGACTTCACGGTCTGTCCCCTCATCTGCTACGACCTGCGCTTCCCCGAGCTATTCCGCAGCGCCGTGCGCAATGGCGCGGACCTCTTCACCGTGAGTGCAAACTGGCCGGATGCCCGCTTGCGACACTGGAAGACTCTCATCGATGCGCGTGCGATTGAGAACCTCGCCTGTGTCGTTGGGGTGAATCGGGTGGGAAGCGACCCGAGGTTTCGTTATCCGGGTTGCTCGCGCATCGTCGACCATCACGGAAAGCTGCTCGCCGAAGCCGGGGATTCCGAGTCGGTGCTCTCCTGCGAGTTGGATCACGGTGATCTCGTGTCCTGGCGACGGGAATTTCCAGCCTTGGACGACATCAAGGTGTAACTCTGCAGGGGTCGCGGAACGGACTTGTCGCGGAGGACGCGAATCTCCTCCTCATGCGCTCCGCCTCTTGCTGCGGTTTTGTCAGGGAAAATACTTTCCGATCTCGACGCAAGGATGCGTGACATGCCGCCGGGGGGCTTGTTTAGTTCAGGCACGCTGAGCACTTACGACGTCATCGTGGTCGGCATCGGGTCCATGGGCTCGGCCGCTTGCTATCACCTCGCCAAGCGCGGATTGCGTGTGCTGGGCCTGGAGCAATTTGATGTGCCCCATGAGCGAGGCTCGCATCACGGGCACTCGCGCATGATCCGGCGGTCCTACTTCGAGCACCCCGACTATGTCCCGCTCCTCCGGCGGGCCTATCAACTTTGGGATGAGCTCGAAGAGGTGGAGGGATCATCGCAGAGCGAGGCGAAACGCCTGTTTCATCGGACCGGGGGACTCTATCTCGGGCCGCCTGACGGGGCCGTCGTGCCCGGAGCACTGCAGGCCGCAAGAGAGCACGGCCTCTCTCACGAGCTCTTGGATCGCGCCGAACTTGCCCGGCGCTTTCCTGCCTTTCGGGCTCCGGTTGGATTCAGCGCCTTCTATGAAGTGGAGGCGGGATTTCTTGTTCCCGAGTTGGCAGTGGCCGCCCATGCCAGGCAGGCAATCGCGTGCGGAGCTGAGATCCGAACCAGGGAGGAGATCTTGGATTGGGAGACCAAGACCCTTGGAGTATCCGTCCGCACGGGCATGGGTCGCTATGAAGCCGCTCACCTCGTTGTGACCGCGGGGGCTTGGAGTGGTTCCTTGCTGCGCGATCTCGAGGTCGAACTGACCGTGACCCGCCAAGTCCTCGCTTGGTTCGATGCGCAGGGCGACCGCGAGAGCCTCGCGCTTGGAAATTTTCCGTGTTGGTTCATCGAGAGCGATCCTCCCTACGGGCACTACGGCTTTCCCATGCTCGATTCCGGTCAGCGCGGTCTGAAGATCGGGCTCCACAAGCCCGGGGCGCAGATTGCCCCCGATGCCCTTGGTTCATCGGGAGCGGAAGCCACCAACGAGGAGACCGACTCCTTGCGCGAGATCCTGGGCACCTGCATTCCGGATGGCGTCGGCCCCCTTCTCGCCACCCAGACCTGTCTCTACACCAATAGCGCCGACGATCACTTCATCATTGGCCCGCATCCGAGCCGGGAAAATCTCACCTTTGCGGCCGGATTCAGCGGACACGGCTTCAAATTCTCGAGCGTGATGGGCGAGGTGCTGGCCGACTTGGCGAGTGAAGGAACAACGCGGCACCCGATCGAGTTTCTCAGCCCAAGGCGGTTTGGGTAGGCGGCCCTGGTGTTTCCCTGCATCAGCAGGTGGTGGGCGCGGGCGAGCCATCGAATTCCGCCCTCATGACCCACTCCAGTCCGTCCATTTCGTCCATGTGTTCGCCGACCTTTCGAAAGTTCATCGCTACCGCGCTTTCGGTCGCATAGCCCTTTTGGCGGGAGGGCTCGTCAGTGGTGTAACCAAGCCTGGCTCCGCAGGCCACATCCTTCAGGAGGTAGGGGTCAGGTGCCTTGTGGTGAAAGTCGTAGGAGCCGACAAGATCGGGATTGCTAAGCCCTGAAATCTCTTTCGCATTGTAGTCGCTCACATAGGTCGCGTGATTGGGATCCCACTTCTGCACGTTGGCAATGTCGCGGTTTCGCAGGGAGGTGCACAGTTTCTCGGCACCAGCGGGACTTTTGTAGAGGTGGTGATCGCTCGCGAGAAGCCCGCAAGCGAGTTGAGAAATAGAGTAAGGAGAGGAGGCATGGCGATCTCCAATCTGAGTATTGATCGACAAGGGAACAAGAAATGCGGCTCAAATTCGGGGGGGGAGGCTTTTGCGCATTGCTCCCTGCGGGGTCATTGCCTTCAATCGTTGCCACCGCGTGATGACCTATCGCACCGTAACCGCCATCCTTGCAGTGCTCAGCACGGCTTTTTGCGCTGCGCAGGAGGTTCCCCTCGCCGCCGGGGGCTTTGGTCATCCCTATCACAAGATCAAAGCCTACGCGCAGGCGATTGGCTGGAAACCCGATGTGGTTGTCATCAGACTGGGCACCAACGACAACAAGCATCCCAGTCCAGAAGGAGGAAAGGGATCCAACTACTGGAGGCGCAAGGCGGAATTTGGTTTTGACGCCCATCAACTGGTGGATGAGGTTGACGCTGCCAATCCGAAGGTGGAAGTCTTCGTCGGTCTGCCTGTTCCGGCCTTTCCTGGAGGTTGGAACATCGACGGAAAGGCCGTCAAGGAGGAGATCATCCCCATTCTCAAAGAAGTCGACAAGACTTCCCGGTGCCTGCTGATCGATCTCTACTCAGCCTTGGAATCTCACAAGAAATTGTTTCCTGACACGGTGCACCCAAATGCGAGCGGTGCGACCGTGATTGTCCGCACGGCCTTCTAATCCTTCACCGGGAAGAAGGCCTCGCTCAGAATTCCCGCCGTAAAGTAAAACCGCATTCCCTTCTCCCCCATGATCGCCCCCTCACGAATTTCTCTTGCGCTCTCCGTTTTGCAACTAGGTGTTGTGTTCGCTGCGCCTACTCTGACCCTGGATCTCGCCTCGCCTCCACCGGGGGCAAAGATCACGCGCATCCTAGGTCACGGCTCGAACAATGATGGCGTCTTTGGCGTGCCTGTTTGTGGAGGAACCGACTGTGATGGTGATGGCTTCGTGGACTTCGCTTTTGCGCAATTTCGGGCCGACCCGCTGGGGAGGACCGGGGCTGGTGAGGTGACGGTGGTTTTTGGAGACGGTACCATCGGAGGCACCGCCGACTCTGACATCGCTCAGGCCGGGATTCTTCTCATCGCCGGATTTCAGCCTCACGAAACGGCGGGCGACGAAGCGTGGATGGAGGACGTGACTGGTGATGGCAAAGGCGATCTCTTGATCGGTCGCCAGAACTACTCTTTGGAATTTCCCCCTCCTGCCGCACCGCGGGTCGGTTGTGGAGGGTTGACCATCCTGGTGGGCGATCCCGCTTGGAAAACCCACGCCGCGACCCTTTCTCATCTGGATCTCGGAGCCCCGCCCCCAGCGCTCAAGTTGATCACCTTCGTTGGTCCGGACCACTACGATCGTCTCGGCATTTGGTTCCGAACCGGCGACATCACCGGTGATGGCATCGCGGATATTCTTGTGGGGGCCGACGAAGTCGATGCTACCGGTCAATCGATCAATCAGAATCAAGGCGCCGTTTTCGTCATCCGCGGAGGCCCGCATCTGCTGGACGCTCCCGCCACGATTGATCTCTCGGACTTTGGACAACCCTCCTTTCCTGAAAGTCTCAAGGGGCACGTGGCCTGGATCGATCCCCCTTCGGGTTCCAACGATTATCACTTTGGGGGCACCGTGCAGGTGGGCGACCTCGATGGAAACGGACGGGCGGAAATCATGGTGGCGGCGACCCTCAATCGAGCGGGTGCTGGCGTCAGGCTGCCGGGCGCTCCCTCGGGAACAGGCGAGGCTTCGGGAGGGTCTTCTGATGGCACCGTCTACATCGTCTGGGACGAGAATTTCCCGCCCGGACCTTGGCCTGAGAATCATCGCTTTGTGGTCACCAGCCCACCCTTCGGTGATTTCAGCGCAATCGATGGGGAGGCTTCCGCGCGCTCCTTTGGGGAAGAGATGCTGGGAGGGCTGGATTACAGCGGGGACGGTTTTGCCGACCTCATGATTGGGGACCTGGTGGCGGATCCGCTGGGCCGAAACAATGCTGGTCGGGGCTACATCTTTTACAGTGCAGGCAACCTGCGGGGCTTGGACTTTGATCTCGATAGTCCGCCTCCCGGGATCGTCTTCAGCGTGATCGATGGACCGGTCGCGGGCGCGATCAGTTCGGACACTGCCTTGCATGGCGACTTTGATGGAGATGGGATTGGGGACATGGGCATTGGGAATCCACACGACGATCCCGCGGGCCGCCGTGATGCGGGAACTCTCCACGTGCTCTACGGTCAACCCGGCGGGTGGCCGCTGTCCATCGATCTCAATCCAGCCGGCTTGCCGGGTTCGGATGTCATGCGAATCGCCCTGGTGCAGGGCGCGAATGGTGCCGCCTCATCGGATAGTGGGGACACCCTTTGTTATAGCGCCGCGTCCGGGGATATCGATGGCGACGGACGGCTGGATCTCATCGTGAACGAAATGGCGGGCAATGGCTCGGGGGGATCACCGGAGGACGTTGGCAACATGCTCGTGATTGATGCCAAGGCTCTCCTCGATCCCTATCAGCCTTCGCTTGTGGTTTCGCCTGCTGGGCCGGTGGATTTTGGATCGGTCCAGCGCGTGGGAGGAACTGCGATGCGCACCATCACCATTACCAATACCAGTGGCGGGCTCGTTGAGATCGTGTCTCTTGGTCTCACGGGCCCCGCAGTTGCGGACTTTACGATCACTTCTGACAGTGGCGAGAGCACCTTGGGTGTGAATGACCTGCGCACGGTGATCGTGACCTACAATCCTTCCCTTGTGGGGCGGTCTGGTGCCGCGTTCATGCTGACGACCGACGTCGATCTTCATCCCTCTGGGGTTGGCTTGGGCGGACGCGGAGTGGACACCGCTTTTGTCTCTCCCGGCCGGGTGTTCACCCTGATTGGCAATCACGGCGTGATGGAGGTGCCGAGCCAGTTTGGCACGAACTACAGCCTGGCGCGGACAACCGATGTGACGAACCAGACCCCGCCGGTGCTGTTCACGGTCCCGGGAAATGGGCAGACGCTCTATCTCACCGATCCCGATGTGCTCCCTGCCTTCACGCGGGCTTTCTATCGGGTGCGAGCGAAGCGAAATTGAGGTTTCAGGGGATGGGTTGAGGAAGGCGACGGCCCTGCGATCGATCGTGGGGGTTCCGGCGAGCCATGCAAAACCAGCTGCCGGACCTACGGCGGGTCGGTGTAGGCGTGCTTCTTTTCGTTCGCGGAGTGGCGGAAACTGGTCCACCATGCGATGGAGTATCTGCACCAGTCCTTCTCGAATGCGTTCCTTCTTCGCAGCGTTGTCTGCCCTCAGCATTGTATCCCTGGCGCTACCTCTCGCGGCGGAGCCCAAGTTGAAGGAATCGTTTGTCCCGCCCCTGAAGGCGATTCCCGACCTCACCCAGACCGACCCCAAGGGGAAGTTTGCCGATGGAGGAAAGAATTTCTGTGGTCCGGTGGCGGTGTCCAACTCATTGATGGCTCTCTTCCGGGACGACCTGAAGTGGAACGACGTTTCGCACTACGACCTGGTGAACCAGCTGGCGTCCCAGTCCCGCATGAACACCGATCTCACCAAGGGGACAGGGGTCCGCCAACTCATACACGGAGTGGAACTCTTCCTCGATGAGCGTGGGGAAAAGGGCTACTTCCTGAAATTCCAGGGCTGGCGGCGTCACGACAATCTGCATCGCACGGGCGTGACCGAACCCCAGCTCACCTGGATCAAACACATCGTCGCCAACAAACGGGGTGCGGTCTGGCTCAACGTCGGTTGGTACCGCGAGACCTCCCCCGATGAACCACTCGTGCGGATCAGTGGTCATTGGGTGACTGCGGTCGGCTACGGCATGGACTCCTCGGGCAAGCTCGACCCCGACTATCTCCTCATTCACGACCCTTCACCGCGGGCGAGCACCGCTGGGCCGGAGTATGTGATGATGACCAAGATCAAAAGTGGCGTGTTGACCGGAGCGGTGCGCAATCTTCCGCGTCCAGCGCGCAACCTGTATCAGATGGAAGATGGCATGCGGCTGAAAAAAGGAGCGCAGTTTGCCATTCTCGACGGAGCGGTCGGCCTGATCCTCAAACCCAAAGCGCCTGCCAAGCCTTGACCACTCGCCCCTGCCATCATAGATCTGAAACCTCCCCCAGTTGCCTCATGATGACCAAATCGATCTTCGCCCTCGTGGGACTTGTTCTCTCCCTCTCGCATGCCAGCGCGACCATCATGATCGGGAGCATCAACGATTTTCAGGATGGGACTCCGCAGGATTGGAGCCATGGAGGGCCCTCCCAAGTGCCGCCCATCAACGTGGCCGATGCGGGCCCGACCGGGACAGGGGATCACGTCCTTCACATCCGCACAACGGGTGTTGGCTTTGGCCCGGGCAGTCGTTACATCGCCTTCAATACTGCGGACGCCTGGCTTGGTGACTATGGAGCGGCCGGGGTGACTGGAGTGCGGGCCGATGTGCGCAACATCGGCGACAATGCACTCGACCTGCGCTTTGCGGTCAATGGCCCGGGTGGATGGTTCACCACTCCAGCCATTCAAATCGCCGCCGGAACGGCATGGCAACACCACATCTTCTCCCTGCGGCCTCTGGACCTCGACTACATCGACGGCGGAACCAACGATGTCGATGCCACCCTCGCCGCCGTCAACTTTGTGCAGATTTATTCGACAATCACTCCAGTGTTGGGTGGCGGCAATATCCCGATCGGTGACGTTCTCGAAGGTGGGTCGGCCCACTTCGATAATTTCCGGACCGTGCCGGAACCCTCGGGTCTGCTTCTCGCCTCCCTTGCCCTTCTCTGGATGGGCGCGAAAAGAACGCGTCGCGGGTAGGCATTCTATTCCCAGTCGTCGTCCACGATCTTGCGAAAGGCCGCGATGTCCTTGTCCCCGTAGTAGGCGATCAGGATCGCACCCTCGGCGGCCACCGCGTCGAAGAGATCGTGCATGAGTTCCTGCTCGCCGGGCCACGGGTAGACATAGAACAGGTCAATCTCATCAATATCGCAGTCCATGCCCTCGTAGGGAGGAACGACCACGGTGGCTTCCTCCCAGTGCGAGTCGGGCTCAGGGACCATGAGCTCCGCCCCCCCCTGCGCGGGATACGATCCGTAGCCTTCCGGGAAGTAGCTGGCGCAGAGGTTTTCGACCTTGATTTCAAGATCGCTCGCGAGTTCCTTGGCGAGCTCGACAAGATCCTTCTCGATTTCGAGCCCATACGATTTGTATCCGAGGAGAGACGCCAGACAGGCGCCCACTCCGAATCCACTACCCCATTCGCAGAAGGTTTTTCCCGGTGGAAGATCGTTTTTGGTCAGGTGCTCGAGGACCCGGTAAAGCAAGATCGGATCGCTGGGCAGAAAGCGCGGGACGCGGCGATTGCGATTGGTTTCGAAGAGATTGTCCAGCCGCTGATCCGCATCTTGGATCAGGGTAACGACCTGCGAAGGCAGTTCCCCTTCGTCCAGTTTCAGTGCAATTTCTTTGAGCGCCATCGGTGCGCAGCCATCATCTACTTGTCGCCCCGTCGCGCAAACACTTCTACGTTCAGGCACTCATAAGCGGCCACCTGCATCGCTCCGCTGGTGGGAAGAATGCGAATGGGATACCCCGGAATCGGCACGCAGGCGTCGCCAAAGGCGAATCCCAGGTCGATCTTGGCTGCCCAGTCGTCGCGATAGGCTTGATTCTCCGGGTAGGGGTTTTCGCTGGTGATGGAAATGACCCGCTGTTTTTTGCTTTGAAAGAGGGCGGCTAGCTTGCGATCGAAGCCGCTCTCTCCCAGTTGCACGACCAGTGCTCCCGGTGCGGTCTTTTCCTCAAAACTCTTCATCTGAGAATCGAGAAAGGCATGAACCTCCTGGTTCCTCGCCCAGACCGAGTCGTCGTAGCGCGCGATGTAGTACATCGCCATGTGCCCGGTCGAGGCGATGACAGTCTTGCGCCCGGCCCGCATCTCACCAGCGATCAAGTTCGCAGCTTGGGCAATTTGTTCCAGTTCCTTGCGTTCAAAGCGGTGGAGCAGGTAGCGAATCCGGGAGAGGTATGCGCGGGCGACTTTACCCTTTGGGAGGGGCGGAATCTTGTAGTTGTCGTGGTACTGCTTCTTGCGGAAAAGGGCCTCGCTCCAGGCGCGGCCATCCTTGTAGGCCCACGATTTCCACATCGTGGGCATTTTTCCCTGGCGGGTCAGAGCTGCCACGGTCTCCCCGGTGAGCGCCCAGGCGTAGATGACATTGATGAAGTGGTTGATCTTCCCCGCCCGGGTCCCATCGGGATAGCTCACCACGCGGTCATCGGCCGCTCGTCCGGTGTCGAACCAGAGGTCGACCAGTTTGGTGTGTTCCCGGAGTTCCGGCATCGCCTTCGATCCGAATCCGATCACATAGGAACCGCGTTCCTTCTCCTTTTGGACCACTGCCAAATCGCGTTCCTCGGGAGGGGAGTCCCATCCAAAGATGGAGACATCGTGCTTCTTCTCCGCCGCCGTGCGCTCTTTTTTCCAGGGCCGATCGAAGCCGGCATGCATCACTCCACCGCTCCGTCCATACAACTCCATGCCGAGCGTTTGCCTGAGGTAGGGAAAGCCCATCAAGCCGCCCTTGAGGTAGCGCTGGGCGAGATCTTCTCCGGCCTTGGTGAGGCGAGGGAGATCCGCCTCGATGCGATCACAGGCTTCCAATGCTGCCCGAAGATACTGTTGCGCTGGGGTCGCCTTGGTGCTGGGCTTCATGAAAGCGTCAATCTTGAGGAGAGTGAACGGATACAGGATGGTCGCGTAGAGAGTGCCGTCCTGACCCGCGATCAGGGCCATGTGGTGGTGCAGGGGCGTCAGGGTTCCATCCGGCAGAGTGTGGTAGCCGTGAGTCCACTTCTTGCCGGGTGCAAAGTCGAAAAATTCCGGGTTCTCCACCGCCAGCACACCGAGGTCGGTGGTTTTCTTGGTGGTGGGATCGAAGCGGAGGAGGTGATGCAATTGCCCGGATCCAAAGCCGGTCTTGTTCTTGACCCGGACGAGGGAATAGACCCGCCCATCTGGAGCGATCGTCAGGGCGGAGCGGGAATCCGGACCCTCGCCGGCAATCATCTTCCCGTGGCTGATCGCCGCCACGGTGGCCCCTTCGCTCAAGAGATCGATCGCGAGCAAGGTCGGGTCATTCATCAGGATCAGGTAGGCCGTACGGCCGTCGGCGGCCAGTTGCCAGGTCGGGATCGAGCCTCCGCCTCCGCGAGTCCAGGCCTTGCCGTTCAGGATGACCGGCCGGGTGTGGACCTTGCCGGTCGCGGGATCGTACTGCGCGAGCTGAAAGTCCTTGGTCAGAACATTGGCGCGCCCCTGGGAGTCGATCAAGGTGGTGGCGTAGGGTGTGAGCATCGGTCCGAGTTCGCGGTAATTCTTCGTCGCAAGGTCGTAGTGCATCCAATGCTGGTTCTCGCAAGTGACCACATAGATGAGGCCACGTTGTTCATCCGCCACCACGTCGATGACGCCCTCTTTCTCGTAAGGCATCCCGAGGTTTTCGATCGTCCCGGTGCGCGGATCGTAGGTCAGGACGTAACCACCGGCATACTGCGCCTTGTTTTTCTTGTCCTCTGCGGAGGGATATCCCTGCTTGGTGCCGACGTACACTTTCCCGGAGGAACCCACGAAATTACGGGTGTGGAACTTCGCTTGCGCCGCGTAGCCGGTGTCGCTGAGCCCGAGGTCGCGGTGGGCATCGATGACGATGCGCTGCCTCTCTGTTCGCGGATCGAATTCAACGAGGTAGGCATTGTGGCCGTATTTGGCGGTGCCGATATGCACTCGTCCGTCGTGCGCTTCCGAGAGAGAAAAGTAGCCCGACTGCTCGCTATGCGTGCCGGTAAGGACGTGCCAGGCCCTGGCCTGCACATAGGGAAAAGGTGCCGTGGCCTTGCCCGGTTTTTCGGCAGCCAGAATTCCTCCTGGCCCGGCGAGGAGGAATGCGCACGCTCCGAGGATGCAGTCCTGCTTTGATTTCATGATGCCAGTAGAGGTTCCCAGTTACGGTTGGGAAAGCAGGAAATCCTTCCTTCGGGGTCGGAGGCATTTGACTCGACAGGAGTTTGGGATCACCGACCATCCGCAACATTGAAGGAGGTCGAGATATTTACCGATGGGGCTTGTCGCGGAAATCCCGGACCAGGTGGTTACGGAGTGATCCTGAGGGCTGGCACGCATCGGAAGGAATTGAGTGCCGGGTTTGAAAAAACGACCAACAATCGCATGGAGCTTCTCGGGGCCATCGCGAGCCTAGAGCATCTCAAGCAACCCTGTCGGGTCACCCTTGCTTCGGATTCAAAGTACCTCATCAACGCCATGACCGAAGGGTGGTTGCGAAAGTGGAAGGGCTTCGGGTGGATGCGCGGCCCTGGGAAACGGCTCCGCAACGAGGATCTCTGGAAACGACTCGATGCCGCCCAGGCAGTCCACGAGATCACCTGGAAGTGGGTCAAAGGCCACGCCGGACACGACGAGAACGAGCGCTGTGATGCCCTTGCGGTGCAGGGCGCGGAGGGTTCCGGGCGCGTTGTCGATGAAGGCTATCTCCGGGAAGATGCGATGGATGCCGGCGAAGCGGAATTGTTGTAATCTGGACGAATAGGAATGGGTCGCCGAAACCTACACTTCGCGACCAATGACGGTCCGGTCCAAGTTGCCTTGGAACCGGACGCCCGGTTCTTGGCCGACGGCTGGCCTGCCGACTGGAAAGCGCTGGCTCAACGCGCTGGTGGAGATGATAATAGATGAGCTTCCGGTTGCCCTCCTTGCTGTATCGCGAACTCGCCAGGACGGGTATCCAGGGGGTCGTAGGGGTGCTTTCTCGAAGTCGACTGGGCAGGGTGTTTTTTGCTTAGCGAGCCGAGATCTGCGGTGCTTTCCTTTCCACTCAGATATAGTCTCAGCGGCGTGCTCGGGATGGTATCGAAGCTGCCGGCATAGTTCCATGCCTCCGCGCCGATCACAGAGTAGGCAATGTTCTTTTTGAGAAAGGCCGCCCCCTCGGTTATCAACCGCTGCGAGGAGGTAACCTCTTCTGGCCCGCCAGTGCCCGAGTCCTGAATATGTACCGCCATACGGTGTGAGACAGAAAACGACCGGCAAGGGCCCGGGCATCTCCTTTGGCATCTAGACGTGTGCAGCCAGGTTGATGCCATCGCGCATCGGTATCTGGACGTCACTCAAAATGGAGACCGCTTGTTCATCTTGATCTCCTCAAATGACCTGTGGGTGCAGTTTGGGGTTAGCCAAATAATTCACCTCTCCAGCTGCTTCATCAACTTGACGACTTGCTTCCACTCGGAGCAATTGCTCGACCTCGATCACAAGAAACTCACTGATCGCGCGAACGGTCGCAATTTCCGGTTCGCCGATGTCTACCGAAAGGTGGTGCATGACATCATCGCGTAGGATGCCAGGCTTCATTCCTGATATTCTGAAATCTGCAAAAAACACATCTCGCTCTCGGTATTGGTCGTGTGAGAATCTTGCCCATCATTATGACTCCTTTCAACTCACCACGCTTTCAACTGGCGATATTAACGGTCGTCCTCATCGGCCTGGTCTCGCCCGCTGTCTTTGCCGACGACTGGCCGCAATGGCGCGGCCCGAACCGCGATGCACGTTCCCAAGAGAGCGGGCTCCTCAAGAAGTGGCCCGAGGATGGGCCGCCGCTGGAGTGGAAGACTCAAGGCCTCGGAGGTGGATTCTCCAGCATCTCGGTGGCAAACGGCACGATCTTCACTCTCGGTGACCTTGACGATGGTTGCCACGTGATCGCCCTCAAAGAAGCGGACGGCTCACCCGCCTGGAAAACGAAAATCGGAGAAGCTGGTGGCCACCGGAAGTATCCGGGCCCACGGAGCGCGCCCACCGTGGATGGCGCACAGGTTTTTGTCTTGAATCAACATTCCGATCTGGCCTGCCTCGATGCCAAGAGCGGAGAAAAGATTTGGTCCGTCAACCTCCAGGCTGATTTCGGTGGAAAGATGATGTCAGGTTGGAAATACAGTGAGTCACCCCTCGTTGATGGGGAGGCCGTGATTTGCACGCCGGGTGGGAAGGAGGGCACTCTGCTCTCCCTCAACCGAAAAACAGGAAAGAAACTCTGGCAGACGAGCGACTGGACGAATCCGGCCGGATATTCTTCGGTCATCATCACCACCATTCACGGTGTCCGCCAGTACGTGCAACTTACAGGGAAGAGCGTGGCGGGCATCGATCCCAAGTCCGGCGACATTCTTTGGAAGGCCGACCGACTCGGCAAGACCGCTGTCATCGCGACGCCGGTCGTCCACGACAATATCGTGTTTGTAACCTCTGGTTACGGCATTGGCTGCAACGCGTTTGGCATTAACCGAGAGGGCGACAAATGGACGGCCGGGCAAGTTTACGCCAGCAGCAAGTTCGCCAATCACCACGGCGGTGTGATCGCTCACGACGGCCATGTCTACGGATCAAGCGGCAGCATGTTCGCCTGCATGAACCTGAAGAGCGGCGAACTTGCCTACCGGGAACGCAGCGCAGGCAAGGGAGCGACCGTTTTTGCCGAGGGACATTTCTATTTGCGCAGCGAGAATGGCCCCGTGGCCCTCATCCAATCGTCCTCCGAGAAACTGAAGGAGGTGAGCCGGTTCGAGCAGCCTGAGCGAAGCGACATGAAGGCCTGGCCCCATCCGGTCATTGCAAACGGTAAGCTCTACCTCCGGGACCAAAATCTCCTGCTCTGTTACGATCTCTCCGCGAAGTAGCAGGAGAAGACATAAATTACGCAATCACGTCCCTCCCCGGATGGGAAACACATCGGCTCCGGGGGCGCGGATGGCTTGCTCCAGGTCTGGAACGCGTCGCGGCAGCTCGTGATAAGGTCCAGGTGGTCAAATTCCTACCAGCCTTTCGTCGGAATCGCGGAAGCGATCGAGCTTCAGACCCATGCGATCCATGAGGGAAAGATATATGCGGCAGGGTTTCCGGTTTCCGTCGCCCTTGTCCTAGTGGGAAGAGCTGTGGTGGGATCCGCGTGCGTTGAGGAAGGGGTAGACCAGACCCGACCCATCGCGGCAGAGAAGAAGGGTGGTGATGCGGGTCTTGTCCGTTTGAAAAGCGAATTTCGCGATGCACAACTTTCGCATTCCCAACGTGGAGCACATTAATCTACCGCCACTACGGCGTGGTCCAGTCGTGCAACGATTCGGGATCGACGAGTCCTCCGATCTCCTTGAGCAAGGAGCTCAGCTTGTTTCGCCAAAGCTTGAGATCGGGCTCGCGCATGGTGGTCCTGGATCGCGGGAAGTAGAGATAGGTCACGGTGAGATCGCTCACTGCTCGCGTTTTGCCGTTGGCCTTGGGATTGAGTGCCCGGGCGAGGCGGAGGGAGGCTTCGCCCACTTTGTCGGAGGGACCCGCGTCGCCGAGGACTGCGGGATAGATGCGATCCTTGTAGATCACCGCCGCGTAGTCCCCGATCTGGGCTGACCAGGCGGCCTCCTTGTTGACCCAGGGGACCGGGAGGACGACGAAGGGATCGCGATCAGAGAGCAGGAAGCGGCGGCTACGCAGTCCAGACTTGGTGCTCCTGCCGAGGCCGCGCATCTTGATGCGGTGAATCTGGTCGTCGCAAGTCTTGAGCATCTCGCGCCAGATCACGCCCTGGTCGGCGGCGGCTTCGGTCGCAAGTTGAGTGCGTAGCTTCTGCAACTTGGTCAGGGCGTCCGGGTAGTAATTGAGAAACGGGTTCGCCGGACCGGAGCCCTTGCCCCAACTGTAGGAAGTTTCGGGCAGGTACCAGTCCGAGCTCCGCGCCAGGTTGTAGTCGGTGAGCTTGGCGGCGCGCAGGGAATCGGAGCCATCGGTGACCACATCCATGTCGGCCTGCAGGAGGAGGACCTTGCGTCCGGTATCGGGATGCTTGAGGCGCAGCACCGTTTCGCAGTCGAAGTAGTTGTGGGCGGTGAGGAGCTCTCCCTTGCGAAGGGCCTGCAACTTTCGTGCGTAGAGTTCCCTGTAGCGCGACGAAACTTCGGCCGAGTTCATCAACTTCTCAAAGCCGGGGAGAAGTTTTGGAAGATGGGGATTGAGGGCGGTGAGCTGGGCCGCAGTCTTGGCTGGCGCCGGTCGCAGAAGCTCGATCCTGCGGATGTAGCTCGCCTTGTGGGCCCGCAATTTGACGGCAGTGAGCGCGGGTTGTCCGGCCGGGGATTCCGCCAACTCCCAGGAGGGGACGTTGGTGAGCTGAGCGTGGGAGAAGGGGAGAGGGAGGAGAGTGAGCGCCAGGAGAGTGAGTCGGGTCTTCATGATGGCTGGGTCGATGCGCTTGGCACGCTATCGAAATCGTGCCGCCTCGTCCAACCCCCACCGAACGACTACTGCGATCCCGGCGGTTTAAGGACGGCGGCGGCTCCTGCGGACTCCCCCGGGTTGGGCTTGGATCGCTTCTCCTTCGCTCGCTTCTTCCGTCCGGATTTCTTCTTGCTCGAGTCGGCAGGTGCAGACTTCGCCTGCTCGGCCTGGCCGCTGTCCTTCCCGGCATTGTCTTCCGCCTTTTTCACCTCGGGCTTGTTCTTCTCAGGCTTTTTGTCGGCAGGGGCA
>Ga0302120_10000683_pt1 | contig 15451 bp, 14 predicted proteins | sample AG5_Bottom_MG_FD_203118 | JGI IMG/M metagenome (GOLD analysis project Ga0302120, IMG submission 203118) | Marine microbial communities from Western Arctic Ocean, Canada - AG5_Bottom | ecosystem: Environmental > Aquatic > Marine > Oceanic | place: Canada: Western Arctic Ocean | collected 2017-10-01 | reverse complement strand
CCTGCACCTACTTCACCCCGATAATCCAGGACCGCACCGGCACCTCGATGACCGATTCGGCCAAGTGGGCCTACTACGCCCCCGGAAACCTCGGCCTCGAGGTCGTCTTCGGGAGCACCGAGGACTGCGTGGAATCGGCGATCCTCGGCCGGGTGGTTCGTGACGAGGGGATCTGGGCCGATGCCTGAGGCGGGCCCGACGCCGTTGGTCCTGGTGGCTGGCACCGCCAGCGGGAAGGTCCTTCGCCTCGATGAGCCCCTCAGCTTCTGGGGAGGTGTGGAGACGCTGCAGGGCCGGATCATCGACCAGCGCCACCCCCAGGTCGGCGAGATCGTTGCGGGTCGCATCCTGGTCATGCCGTTCGGTCGGGGGTCCAGCTCCGGCAGCAGCGTCATCTGCGAGGCGGTCCGGGCGGGGACCGCTCCAGCTGCCATCCTGATGGCCGAACGCGACGACATCATCGCCCTCGGGGCCATTGCCGCCGACGAGATCTACGGGCTGGTCATGCCGGTCGTGGTGCTCGCCCCCGACGACCACGATGCCCTCCTGGATGGTGCGGCGGTGACCATCGGGATCGACGGCACGGTGAGCGTGCCAGACAGCGACACCGGCATCGTCTGACTGATCAATCCTCCGGGATCCACTCCTCGAGGGTGATGCCCAGGCCGTCGGCTATCCGGTTGGCGTAGGCGTAGTAGGCGGTCACCTCGGTGATGTCCAGCACGTCGCGGTCGCTGAAGCCGGCGACGCGCAGGGCCTCCACGTCGGCCTGTTCCATTTCGCCGGGGCTGCGGGTCAACTTCACCGCGTAGGCGATCATCGCCCGACGCTGTGGGGTCAGGGGAGCGCTCGTCCAGTCGGCCTCGATGGCGGCCAGCAGGTCGTCGTCCTTCAGGAGCTGGCGCAGACCGCGCCGGTGGTGGGTGATTCAGTAGTGGCAGTGGTTCTCGAGGCTGACCACGAGTGCCACCAGTTCCCGCTCGACCTTGCGCAGGGTGCCGGTTCCTGACATTGCCGAGCGGTACAGCCCCTCGTGGGCGGCCAACCCGGCGGGGTTCAGCGAATGGACGGCCATGATCCGGTCAACCCGCCCGAAGGAGGCGTCCACCACCCGGCCGTAGAGGTCGCCGAGACCGTCGTCTCCAGCCCAGTCGTCGTCGGGAACGGTACGGATCCATGCCATACCGGCGAGTCTGGCATGGGCCGGGTGGCTGTCGGGGCTCCGGTCGGCTTCAGGCGTCGAGGGTGAACTCGCTGAGGCGGTCGTACAGCGGCCTCGCCTCGGCGACCACTGAAGCCAGGTGCGCCGGTGCGGGTTCGGTGCTGGGCCGGCTGGCAGCGAAGCCTGTCGAGCGATGCGTGCTGGAGTACCAGTGTTCGGCCCAGACGCCGTCCTCGGGCTTGGGTCCGTCGGGCCACGAAAGCATCCCGGTGTCGAACTCGAGGTCCAGACGGCCGCACAGAGTTCGCAGGGTGGCCTCGGGGGCGGCCAGCAGTGCGGCGGAGTCGATCACGATGGGATCACCGCCGCCGGCCAGAATCGACTCCAGGAGCTCCACCTGTATCGGCAGGCCGGTGTCGGCAACCTTCACGTCCGGCACGTTCTTGGCGAACGACGTGATGACCCTCTCTGGGTCCCGGATCAGGAGCAGGTTCCGGCATTGTCCGAGGAAGGAGCGGTCCAGCTGCACGAAGTGCTGGGCCATCTGCTTGAAGAACACGACCGGTGTGGGGTGTTCGCCGAGGATCAGGTCACGGACGACCGCCTCGCCGTCCGGGTCCTGGCTGGCCAGCACCTCGTCACGGCCGGGGTGCTCGCGTCCGGTGACCCGCAGGTAGTGCGCGTAGATCGGCTCGTCGAAGACCGTGGTGTCGCTCCGCTGCCGGAAGGCGTACATGAACGACGTGGAGATGTTCCGGGGGCCGGACCAGCAGTTGATGCGCAGTGTCATGTGTCCGGCGCTCAGTCGCCGGAGACGTCGGCCTCGACGGCCGCCCGGTAGAGCTCCTGGAGCCTTGCGGTCATCGGGCCCGGTCGGCCGTCGCCGATGGTGCGACCGTCGATCTCGACGACCGGGGTGAGGCCACCGAAGGTGCCGGTCACGAACGCCTCCTCGGCCGAGTAGACGTCGGTCAGGGAGAAGGGCTTCTGGTGGGCGGTGAGGCCGGCGAGCGGCGCCACCTCCAGCACCAACTGGCGTGTGATGCCGTTCAGGTTGTACTGACCGGTCGAGGTCCACACCCCGCCCTCACGAACCACGAAGAAGTTCGTGGCGTTGCAGGTGGCGACCGCACCGGTGGGATCGAGCATGAGCGCCTCGTCGGCCCCGGCCTTCACGGCCTGTATGAGGGCGATGACCTCGTGCAGTTTGGAGTGGCAGTTGAGGCGCTGGTCCAGCGTGTCGGGCGGCGGTCGGCGCACCGTCGTCGTGAACAGGGTTATGCCGGCCGCAGCCACGGCCGGGTCGGCGGCCTTGTGCTCGGCGATGATCACCATGTTGGGGCCGCCCACGACGTTGGATGGATGCTGCGAGGGGGTCTTCTTGTCTCCCCGGGTGATCATGAGCCGGGCATGCACGTCGTCGTGCATGTCGTTGTGCCGGACGGTGGAGTACAGCGCCCCGGCCACCTCGTCGCGGGTCATGCCGATGTCCAGGTCAATGGCCGCTGCACCGGCGAACAGGCGGTCCAGGTGCCTGTCCAGGAAGGCGAAGCGTCCATGGTGCAGGCGCAGCCCCTCCCATATTCCGTCGCCCACCAGGAAGCCACTGTCAAATACCGAGATCCGGGCCTCGTGGCGTGGGAAGAACTCGTCGTTGATGAAGATCTCGACCGACTCGTTGCGTTCGTCGGCGAGGGCCTGATGGGTGCTGTGTGGCATGACGGCGAGCGTACCGACGGGGACGGGGCCTGTTGGCGCCTCCGGGAACGGCGGGGGAGAACAGGGCGGTATTGGTGACCTAGGTCACGCATGTGCGGCGGGGTTCGGATATCGTCCCGTCGGCCCACTGCCGATGACTCCAACGGAGCGCATGTGACAACCCACGCAGTCTCGACGAAGTCCGCGAAGCGCGTAGTGGCCGTCGACCGCTTCCTGACCTTCATCCGGATCTTCCTGGTCACGATGATCGTGATCGGGCTACTGGCCTTCATCTGGCAGCAGATCGATGCCGACAACGTGTTCGCCCGGTGGCGCAACCCGGGCGCCCGGGGCCTCACCGGCGACCAGTTCAAGGGCCTGCTCATCTCGGGCCTCTCGCAGGGGTCCATGTACGGCCTCATCGCCCTTGGTTACTCAATGGTCTACGGCGTGCTGGGGTTCATCAACTTCGCCCACGGCGAGGTGTTCATGGTCGGTGCCATGACGGGGTTCATCGCCTCGGACAAGTTCGCTGCGAACGGGCTGTGGGAGTCCAACTTCCTTCTCTGCCTGGCACTGATCATGCTCATGGCGATCTTCTTCTCGACCTTCACGGCGATCCTCATGGAACGGGTGGCCTATCGGGCGCTGCGGAATTCGCCGCGGCTCATCCCGTTGATCACCTCGATCGGCGTGTCGTTCTTCATCCAGAACCTTGTGCTGGGCCTGTTCGGGCCGGCCACCAAGAGCTACCCCCGCCTCCCCGAGTGGCTGGCCGACCAGCGGTCCATCCTGACCTTCGAGATCGCCGGCACCCGGATCCTCGTGCTGGTGGTGGCTGCCGTGTCGATGGCGGGGCTCTGGTACATCGTTGAGCGCACCAAGACAGGCAAGGCAATGCGAGCCGTGGCCGAGGACAAGGAGATCGCCTCGCTCATGGGGATCGACGTGAACCGGACCATCGTCACCACGTTCGCTGTCGGTGGGGCCATGGCTGGCGTGGGCGGGATCCTCTGGGGCCTCATGTTCCGGTCGGTCACCCACATGACGGGCTTCCTGCCCGGCGTGAAGGCGTTCACCGCCGCGGTGGTCGGTGGCATTGGCAACCTCGGCGGTGCCATGGCCGGCGGCATCTCGCTGGGTTCCGCTGAATCGCTCGCCCCGCTGCTCATCCTCGAACCCCTCGGGGTGCCGGGCGTGTCGCAGCTCAAGGACGCCGTGGCGTTCACGGTCCTCGTCCTCGTGCTCCTGTTCAAGCCGACCGGGCTCTTCGGAGAGCGGCTCTCATCGGAGGATCGGGCATGAGCACAATGACCGCAACCATGCCGTCGTCGGCCCTCGACCAGGACTGGCGCAGGGTGCTGCGCTGGGGCCTCATCTGCGGCGGTGTCCTGATCGCCCTCTGCCTGGTCGGCATGCCAGTCGAACTGGACAGACGGGAGCTAATTGAGCGCTACCTCAGCCTCGGTTATGTCTCGGTTCTGATGATTCCGATCCTGATCGGCCGGATCGCCGCCACCCAGGTTGTCCTGGAGGGCGTCGAGTCCCGGAAGCAGGGTCTGTACGACCTGGTCACCGGCCTGGCGGTCGGCATCCTCGGTGGTGTCAGCCTGTCGGTGCTGATCGTGGCGCTGGACTCCTGGAACCTGCGGGACCCGCTGGTCAACTGGAGCCCGAAGCTGTTCCGCTTCCTCACCTACGAGAACGGCATTGGTTTCGGTCTCATGGCCTGGATCGTGACCTGCGGGCTGCTGGGCATGATGGGAGCGGCGTCGCACGTCGTGCCGGCAATGGTGCGACGGGTGTCGGGAATCGTGGTGCTCAGCCTGCTGGGCATCTCGGTGCTGGAGGGAGCCATAGAGGACCTCTCGGAGGGCTTTCGTCTCGAGTGGTTGACGGACCTTCTCTACGCCAAGAAAGGCGGCCTGACGCTCACGTCGGCGATCCTGGCTGGAGCGGCCATCGCCGTTGTCGCGGTCCTCACCAGCGGGCGCGTGAAGGCGCTCACCACCAGCTACCGGGAGAAGGAGGGCGCCGACCGCCAGAAGGCCTCGATCATCCTGTTCGTCGTGGTGGCCGTGCTCGTCATCGTTCTGCCGATATTCCTGGGCAAGATCATGAACGAACTGCTGGCCAATGTCGGCCTCTTCCTACTGCTCGCCCTGGGCCTGAACATCGTGGTCGGCCTGGCTGGGCTCCTGGACCTCGGCTACGTGGCCTTCTTCGCCGTCGGCGGTTACACGACCGCTGTCCTGACCTCGCCGAACAGCCCGTTCTTCGCTCCTGAAATGCACTTCGGGTTCGCCCTCATCTTCGTGGTCATCTTCGCCATCGTCGTGGGACTGGTGATCGGGGCACCGGTCATCAGGATGCGCGGCGACTACCTGGCCATCGTGACTCTCGGATTCGGTGAGATCATCCGTCTGCTGTTCCTGTCGGACTGGCTGGGCCCCTACTTCGGTGGCGCCCAGGGCATCACGAACATCCCGGGCGTGGACCTGGGCTTTGCAACGGTGAAGGGGACCGACCCGAGGTCGGTGTTCTACCTGGTGCTGTTCTTCTGTGCTATTGCCATCTACGTATCCTGGCGCCTCCAGGCCTCGCGCCTGGGGCGGTCCTGGATGGCCATCCGGGAGGACGAGCAGGTGGCTGAGACCATGGGCATCAACACCGTCAACTCGAAGCTGATGGCGTTCGTGGTGGGTGCCGTTATGGCGGCCTTCAGCGGGGCGGTGCTGGCAGCCAAGGTCGGGTCGATCTTCCCGACCAGCTTCATGATCCTCATCTCGATCATCATCCTCGTGGTTGTGATCGTCGGTGGGATGGGCAACATCGCCGGAGTGATGGTCGGCTCGTTCGTCCTCATCGGAGTGCTGGGTGGGCCCAAGCAGCCGGGCCTGCTCCAGGAGTTCCAGAACTTCAAGTTGCTCATCTACGGCATGCTGCTCGTCTTCATGATGTTGAAGCGCCCAGAGGGCCTGGTACCCAGCGCCCGACGCAGCCGTGAACTCCACCAGGACGAGTTCCTGCAGGACGCCTGGCTGAAGGGTGACAAGCCCGGCACTGACGACGATGACGGAGAGACCGTGGGCGACGACGGGGGGGAGGAGGAATGAGCCTTCTCGAGATCAAGGACCTGAAGATCACCTTCGGTGGTCTGGATGCCCTTTCGGGGTTGAACTTCCATATCGACGAGGGCGAGATCGTGAGCGTCATCGGCCCCAACGGGGCTGGCAAGACGACGTTCTTCAATGCCATCTCTGGCCTCGTGGCTCCCACGGAAGGCGATATCGAGTTCGAGGGAGAGTCGATCCTGGGCCTGGATCCCAGCACCGTGACCTCGCTGGGCATTGCCCGCACCTTCCAGAACGTGCGCCTGTTTCCCAACATGACGGTCCTCGAGAACGTCATGGTGGCCCAGCACTGCCGCACCAAGGAGCTCATCTACGGGGCGTTGTTCCAGACGAAGGCATTCCGGAAGGAGGAGAGCGAGATCCGGGAGCGGGCCATCGAGATCCTCGGATTCTTCGGTAACCGTCTCATCGGCTACCGCCTGGACCAGCCGGCCTTCATGCTTTCGTATGCCAACCGCCGTCGTCTTGAGATCGCCCGCGCGATGGGAACCCAGCCGAGGCTGCTGCTCCTGGACGAGCCTGTTGCCGGCATGAACCCAATCGAGACGACCGAGTTGACGAACCTCATCGGCCGGTTGCGTAGCGAGTGGGGCTTCACGATCGTGATGATCGAACATGACATGAAGGTGGTGCGCGACGTCTCGGACAGGGTCGTCGTGCTGGACCACGGCGTGCCCATCGCCCAGGGCTCCTACGACGAGGTGTCCACTGATCCGAACGTCATCGAGGCCTATCTGGGCCGCCCGGTGGAGGCCAAGGCATGACCGACAACAACGGCGCAACTGCGCTTCTCGAGTTCCGGAAGGTCAACACCCACTACGGGGCCGTCCACATCCTGAAGGACGTGGACCTGGCCATCTATCCGGGCGAGTTGGTCTGCCTGTTGGGCGGCAATGCTTCAGGCAAGTCCACGACGCTCAAGACCCTTCTCGGCATGGTCACTCCGACGTCGGGTGAGGTGGTGCTCGACGGTGAGGTCGTGAACGACAAGCCCACCAGCTACCGGGTCATCAACGGCGTCACGATGGTCCCGGAGAACCGACGGCTGTTCAAGCGCCTCAGCGTCAAGGAGAACCTCGAGCTGGGTGCGTACCTGCGTAACGACAAGGACGGCATTGCCGAGGACCTGGAGAAGATCTACGACCTGTTCCCACGGGTCAAGGAGCGCCTCTCCCAGAAGTCCGGCACGTTGTCTGGTGGCGAGCAGCAGATGGTGGCCATTGGCCGGGCGCTCATGTCGAGGCCCCGGGTCCTGCTCATGGACGAGCCGTCGATGGGTCTGTCCCCAGCGCTGGTGCAGCAGAATTTCGAACTGATCCAGCAGATCCACGCCGACGGGATAGCCATCTTCATGGTGGAGCAGAACGCCAACATGGCGCTGTCCATTGCCGACAGGGGATGGGTGCTCCAGACCGGCCGGGTGGTGCTGGACGACACCGCCGAGGCCCTCCTCGCCAACCCGGAACTACGGGCCTCCTACCTGGGTGAGGGCTGAGACTGCGGGATACGACCCCTGTCTCCGGTACTGCCCAGAGCGGTCCCGCCAGGAGTGCCGACGCTGAGGCCCGGAGGCGGCGCTAGTCCAGCATCTCCTCCCGGCAACCGACTATGGCCTCCGTGCCAACGCTTTCAACTCGTGATGCGGTCGGGCCTGGAACCGGCCACCACCGGGGCACGGGTCGCCTCAGATGATGGCCTTCTCGAGGAAGGGTTCGCCTCGCACTATGCGGTCGTGGCCGAGGTCGGCCAGGTCCAGGGTCCGGTATTCGCCGTAGATGATGAGCTCGCTGAGGCCCCGGCCCACGCCTGCGCTCTGCTGGAATCCGTGGCCGCTGAAGCCGTTGCAGAAGTAGAAGTTGGGCACGGCGTCGGCGGGTCCGACCACGGCGTTGTGGTCCAGCGTGTTGTAGGCGTAGTGGCCCGCCCACGAGTGGGTAACGCCGATCCGCTCGAACGCCGGTATCCGATGGGCCAGCGCAGGCCAGATGACCTCCTCCCACTGGTCGTGGCGGACAGCGAAGTCATCGGGGTCCACCTCCACGTCGTCCAACGGCGGGGCACCGGCCAGGTAGTGGGGTGGTTCGGTCCGGACGTGGACTCCGGTGGTGTCGATGGTCAGCGGCAGGGTCGGCCCGTCGAGGGCCTCGCGGCAGGCAAACACGAAGGCGGCGCGGATCCTGGGTTCCACCGGCAGTTCCAGGCTGGCCATCTCGGCGATCCACCGGCCCCGCGGCCCGGCACAGTTCACGACCCGACCACAGGACACCACGTTGCCCGACGCAAGCTCCACGTGGGTGATCCGCTGTCCGCCGTCGTCGGCTCCGGCCAGCCTCAGGTCCACCACCCGGTCGGTGAGGTACTCCACGCCGTTGTGGCGGGCCCGCTGTTGGAAGCCCCGCATGAGGCAGTAGGCGTCCAGCGTGCCTTCGTGCCGCAGCCCCAGGCTGGCACCGGCCAGGTCGTCGACGAACAGGTACGGAAATCGGTCTGCCAGCTCGCCGGGAGTCAGCAGGGCGACTTCGGCACCGCAGGACCGCTGCACCTCGTGGTTCTCGCGCAGGACGTCCATGCCGTCGTCGGTGCCCAGGAACAGGTAGCCGGTTTCCCGGAAGCCCAGACCGGGGGCCTCGTCATCCACCTGGACGTTCTGGTGGAAGTCGGCGAAGAACTCGGTGGCGAACATCGACAATCGGATGTTCACCGGTTCGGAGAACTGGTGACGGATGCTGGCCTCCGACAGCGTCGTGGATGACTTCTCGTAGGTGGGGTCGGGCTCGACGACCAGCACCGTGCCGTCGTGGTCGGGGTTCTCCGACAACCAGTAGGCCAGCGAGCTGCCCATGACGGCCCCACCGATGATGACCGTGTCGTAGGAGGTGCGGACGGGACCGCTCAACTGACGTAGCCCTGCCTGTGGTCGCGGATCACGTCTTCGGGGTCCCGTTCGCCCTCGTCGCCGAAGCCGCCGCCTCCCGGTAGCTCAAGTATGAGGGTCCGTCCCTCGGGGACCATCTGCTTCCCCTTGGCATTGAAGGGGGTGCCGTCATCCAGGTACACGCGGCCCGTGGCGCCATCGCCGCCGCCGTGTCGACCCCGGGCCGGGTTCTGGACCCGGTCGAACATGCAGGAGAAGGCGAACTCGTAGCCCTCGGTCGGGCCCAACTCGATCACCTGGCCCAGCCCGCCGCGCATCCGGCCCGCTCCGCCGGAGTCGGGGCGGAGTTCCTTTCGCCACACGACGATGGGGCCGGCCTGCTCGGTTGCCTCGGCCGGCATGGTGCGCACGCCGCTCGGGAAGGCCGTGGCGTTGAGGCCGTCCAGCGTGGGTCGTGCACCGGTGCCCCCGCTGTTGAACATGAGGATCTCCCGGGGCGGCAGTCCCGACATGGGGTCGGTCGCCCGGGCGCTCACCTGGAAGTTCCAGAGTGCGCCGGCGCCCTCGGCCGGCACGATGTCGGGCAGCGCGCCGGCGATGGCCCCGAGGCACAGGTCGGTCACGAAGTGGCCGATGACGTGGCGCACGGCCACCGGCTCGGGATGCTTGGCGTTGAGGATGCAGCCCTCGGGTGCGCTGACGGTGAAGACGGCCAGCGAGGCGTGGTTGGACGGCATCTCCGGTGCCAGAGCCACCAGCATGGCGTAGGAGAAGTAGGCGTGGGCGTAGGTGAGCGGCACGTTCACGCCGTGGGCGCACGTCGCCGAGGTACCGGTGAAGTCGGCGTGGGCGCCGTCGTCTGTGACCGTGAGCGTCACCGCGAGGTCCACGGAGTCGTTGTACCCGTCGACGCGCATCTCGTTGCTGTAGGTGCCCACAGGCAGGGTGCGGATGCGCTCCCGGGTGGCGGTGTCGGTCCGGTCGAAGACGAAGGCGGCCAGGTCGGCCAGATCGTCCAGGTCGAACTCGTCGAGCATGGCGTGCAGGCGTCGGATGCCGGTGTCGTTGCAGCCCGACAGCGAGTAGAGGTCGCCGACCACCTGGCCGGCCTCGCGCACGTTGTGGCGGACGATGTTGAGCAGGTCCTCGTTGACCACACCGCGCTCGGCGAACTTCATGATCGGGACGAACAGGCCCTCCTCGTACACCTCGGTGGCATCGGGCCCGTAGCCGCGGCCACCCACGTCGACCACGTGGGCCGTGCATGCGAAGAAGGCGACCAGGGTGCCGTTGCGAAACACCGGGTTGACCACCGTGAAGTCATGCAGGTGGCCTGTGCCCTTCCACGGATCGTTGGTGATGTAGGAGTCGCCCTCGTAGATGCGATGCGGGCCGATGTCCTCGATGAAGTTGACTACGGCGGCAGCCATCGTGTTGACGTGGCCAGGTGTACCGGTCACCGCCTGGGCGATCATCCGGCCCTCGGCGTCGTAGACGCCTGCCGAGAGGTCACCGGCTTCGCGCACGCTGGTGGAGAACGCGGTGCGTACGAGGGCGAGCGCCTGTTCCTCCACTATGGAGATGAGGCGGTTCCACATGACCTGGTTGCGGAGTTCGCTCATCGCCCGGATCCCTCGTTCTGGCTCTGGGTGATGAGCAGGCAACCGTCGGTCTGGACGACCGCCTGGCGGCTGGATGACACCCAGGTGGTGGTCTGGGGTTCGACGATGACCGCCGGCCCGGCAACCCGGTCGCCGGGCGACAGGGCTTCGCGTTCCACTACCGCCGCGACCACGACCGAGTCGGTTCCGGCGTCATGCACGGGCCGGGTGCGCTGGATCGCCACCTCTCGGAGCGCCTCGACCCGCTCCACCCGTTGAACCGGGGGCCGCGGTGTGGCGACGCGCACAGACCAGCTGATGGCTTCGACGGCGAGGCCGGCAATGGCCCGCCCGAAGAACTCCTCGTAGGCCTTCTCGAACCTGTTGGCCAGCAACTCGCCACCCAGGTGGTCGAAGGGTCCGCCCTCGAGGCGGACCGGGATCTCCCAACCCTGGCCGGCGTAGCGCATGAAGGCACACCGCTCGGTCTCCAGTGCCGGCGGGTCTCCAGTGTCATCGCTGGCGGCCAGCGCCGCTGTGACGAAGCTGGTGGCCTCGTCGGCCAGGCCCGACAGCAGCAGGTTGACCGCATCGGCGTCGAACTCCCCGGCCGCCACGTGGTGGCTGCGGAGCGCCTCGTAGGCGAATGGGGCCCGTAGGAAGCCAATGGCCGATCCCACGCTGGCACCCGGTGGTACGAGCAGTTCGTCCACGTCCAGTTTGTCGCAGAGCCGACCGGCGTGGAGCGGGGCACCGCCACCGAAGGCGATCATCGTGTACTTCGACACGTCCTTGCCGTTCTCGACGGCGTGGACCCTGGCGGCGTTGGCCATGTTCTCGTCGACCACTTCGGCCACGCCACCGGCAGCCTCGTCGGCGGTCAGGTCCAACACGTGGGCCACGTCGGTCGTCAGGGCGGCACGTGCCGCCTCATCGGACAGATCGATGCCGGGGGCTCCGAAGGTGTCGGCCGAGAGGCGACCCAGGACGAGGTTGGCGTCGGTCACGGTGGGTCGGATGCCGCCCAGCCCGTAGGAGGCGGGCCCGGGTTCGGATCCGGCGCTGAGTGGGCCGACCCGGATCTGGCCGAGCACGTCGACCCCGGCGATGGAACCGCCACCGGCCCCGATCTCGATCATCTCGATCACCGGGATGGAGATGGGCATGCCGCTGCCCTTGGTGAAGCGCTGCGTGCGGGCCACCTCGAAGGTCTTGGCCGTGCTCGGGGTGTGGTCCTCGATGAGGCAGATCTTGGCGGTGGTGCCACCCATGTCGTAGCTCAGCACGGCGTCCAGGCCGTGGCGGGCTGCAATGTCGGCGGCGAAGATGGCGCCGCCGGCCGGGCCGGACTCCACGAGCCGCACCGGGAACCGCACCGCACTGTCCACGCTCATCAGGCCGCCGCCGGAGTGGATCAGGTAGACGGGGCAACGGGCACCCTCGGCCTGCAACTGCCTGTCGAGTTCATGGAGGTAGGAGGCCATGAGCGGTTGCACGTAGGCGTTGGCGCAGACCGTGTTGAAGCGCTCGAACTCCCGCATCTGGGGCGAGACCTCCGAACTGATCGACACGGCCACGTCGGGTAGGCGCTCCAGCAGGAGGTCCCGGAACCGACGCTCATGAGCGCCGTCCACGTAGGCATGGATGAACCCGATGGCGACGGCCTCGTAGGCATCGTCCTCGGGGCGGTCCGCCAGATGGTCGACGAGGGCGCGGGCCTCCGCCTCGTCGAAGGGCCGCAGCACCCGCCCGTCGACGCCGATGCGTTCCGCCAGGACGTGACGGTCCTTCCGTTCGATGAGCGCGGCGGGGAGCACGAGGTTCAGGTCGTACTGCTCGAAGCGGCTCTCGGTTCGCATCTCGATGGTGTCCCGGAAACCCGCCGTCGTGACCAGGGCGGTGCGGGCACCGGTTCGCCCTATCAGGGCGTTTGTGGCCAGCGTGGTGCCGTGGATGAACGTGTCCAGGTTGGCCAGATCGGCTCCGGCTTCGGCCACGACCGTGGCCACCCCATCCAGGATCCCGCGTTCGGGGGCGTCGTACGTGGTGAGGACCTTCGTGGAGAACATCTCGGCGTCGATCTCGAGCACCACGTCGGTGAAGGTGCCGCCGACGTCGGCTCCGATGCGCATGGTTCCGCCGGCCATCTGTCGGTCCTCAGTCCCCGTTGGCCAGGACGTCGGCCAGTGACGGGAAGTCGCTCGGCGGCATGATGTCCACGGTGGCCGAACGCTGCTGGGAGAGCATCCCACCGTCCACCTTGATGACGTCGCCGGTGATGTAGGCGGCGTCGGGAGAGGCCAGGAAGAGTGCGGGTCCGGCCATGTCGCTCGGATCGCCGGGCCGACCCAGGGGAATGTTCTCGCCACGCAGGTTGCGGGCGTCTTCGTCCATGCCCTCGGTGTCGATGGAGCCCGGCATGAGCGCACACACCCGGATGCCGTAGGGGCCGAGGTCCAGGGCCATGGCCCTGGTGAGGGCCTCGATGCCGCCCTTGGAGGCGTCGTAGGCGGTGAAGGCCCGGTGTGCCCTGGTGGCTCCGCCGGATGACATGTTGATGATCACTCCGGAGCCGGCCGCCGCCATGATCCGTGCGGCCCGGTGCGAGCAGAGGAAGTGGCCGGTCAGGTTTACGTCGATGATGCGACGCCACCAGGTCTCGTCGGCCTCGAAGAAGTGGAGCATCGGGCTGACGATGCCGGCGTTGTTGACCAGCACGTCGACGGTTCCGAAGGCCTCCAGCGTGGCGTCGAACATGGCGGCTACCTGGCTGCTGTCGGACACGTCGGCGACTGCGCCGATGGCTGTGCCTCCGGCATCGGTGATGGCCGCCACGACGGAGTCGACCCGCTCGGGATCGATGTCGTTGACCGTCACGTGTGCGCCTGCACCCGCGAATCGTTCGGCAATTGCCTGTCCGATGCCCTTGCCGGCACCTGTTACCACCACTACCTGGCCTTCATGGCTTCCTGACATGTCCTGCACCCTCCGGCGGCCGATCGGGGAGGCCCGCCCGTGAGCGGGAGGCTACTGGTGACCGGCCGAAGACGCCGGGCCGGGGCGTTTCAGGCGCCGTCGAAGAAGCGGGTGAAGGAGTCGACGACCAGGTCGGCCTGGGTGTCGTCGAGGTCCAGGTGTGTGACGAAGCGCATGGTCGGTGCCCAGAAGGTGGCGAGGATCCCGTCTGCCACGAGATGGTCGACCAGGGCATTGTGGACCTCGGCCGGCGGCGTGATCCACAGCATGTTGGTGGCGTGCACGACGCCCAGCCCGTCGATGCCGGACATGCCGGCGGCGATGCGACCGGCCCGGGCGTGGTCCTCGGCCAGCCGGTCCACGTGGTGGTCGAGGGCGTAGAGGCCGGCGGCAGCCAGGTGCCCGACCTGGCGCATCCCGCCGCCCAGCATCTTGCGGAGCCGGTGCGCCCTGCCGATTGACGCCCGGTCGCCGACCAGCACGCTGCCGACCGGGGCACCCAGGCCCTTGGACAGGCAGAGCGACACGGTGTCGGTATGGGCGGCATAGGCATTGATGCCCACACCGGAGGCGACGGCGGCATTGAACAGGCGGGCCCCGTCGAGGTGCACGGCCAGGCCGTGTTCACGGGCTGCTGTGGCCAGCGAACCCACGTGGGTAACGCTCTGGACGTGGCCGTTGACGGTGTTCTCGAGGCTCAGCAGCGTGGTGACCGGATGGTGCTGGTCGGGCTCCTTCACGGCGGCTCGCACGTCGTCGGCTGAGAAGTGGTTGATCTCGTCGACCTCGATGGGCCACGGGATGGCGCTGCCCAGTGCGGCGGTGCCCCCCGCCTCGTTGAGTAGCACGTGGGAGGTTCGGCCGATCAGGTACTCGTCGCCGCGCCCGCAGTGGCTGAGCACACCAGCGAGGTTCGACTGGGTGCCCGACGAGAAGAAGAGCCCCGCTTCCTTGCCGGCCATGGCGGCCAGGCGCTCCTGGAGGGCGTTGACCGTCGGGTCCTCGTCGTAGACGTCGTCGCCTACCTCGGCGTTCGCCATGGCCTCGCGCATGGCGGGCGTGGCCCGGGTGATCGTGTCGCTACGAAAGTCGGCATGGATCGGCCGATCGGTGCCAGTCGGCGTGCTCTGGTGCATTGGCGCAGGCTACGCGCCGGATGTGTCACGATGCGCCTCCGGACCACCCCTTCAAGCGGTCGGAGACCCCATGCCCGAAACCGATGGCCCGCTGCTTCCGAACGGAGTGGTTTCGCCGCTTCTGACGCCGTTCGAGGCCGACCTGTCCGTGTCCCACGACCGATTCGTGGCCCACGCGCAGCGCCTGCTCGACGAGGGATGCGTGGGCCTGGCCGTGTTCGGCACGACGGGCGAGGCCCTGTCGGTCGCAACCCGGGAACGCGAGACGGCACTCGAAGCCCTCGTGGACGGGGGTATCGATCCCGGTGTGATGGTGGTGGGTACCGGCGTGACGAACCTGCCGGGCACCGTGCACCTGACGCGCCATGCCATGGAGTTGGGCTGCCGGGCCTGCATGGTGCTGCCGCCCTTCTACTTCAAGGATCCGGATCCCGAGGGCCTCTTCCGGCATTTCGCCGGCCTGGTGGAGCGCATCGGCGATGACCGGTTGCGGATCATGCTGTACCACATCCCCCAGGTGGCCGGTGTGGGCATACCGGTCAGCCTCGCGGCCCGCCTGCACGCCGAGTTCCCGGAGGTGGTCGTGGCCATCAAGGACTCGTCGGGGGACTGGTCCAACACCGAGGCGCTCTTCGATATCGACGGCCTGACCGTCTACCCGGGAGCCGAGCTGCCCCTGCTCGACGCCCTGGACCTGGGCGGGCCGGGCTGCATAACGGCCACCGCCAACGTGAACGCCGGCCCGGTGGCCGAGGTGATCCGTCTGCACGGGTCAGGCGGCCGTCAGGCGGCCGAGACGGCCATGGTCGACGTTCGGGCCTACCGCCTGGTCATGCAGGAATACCCGGCCATCCCGACCATGAAGCGGC
>Ga0302120_10000681_pt1 | contig 15476 bp, 12 predicted proteins | sample AG5_Bottom_MG_FD_203118 | JGI IMG/M metagenome (GOLD analysis project Ga0302120, IMG submission 203118) | Marine microbial communities from Western Arctic Ocean, Canada - AG5_Bottom | ecosystem: Environmental > Aquatic > Marine > Oceanic | place: Canada: Western Arctic Ocean | collected 2017-10-01 | reverse complement strand
AAAGAACGAACCACACTAGATCCCGCTCAGTCAACAGGGGCGAAAAACGTACAAGAGCAGATTTTATCAATAAGGAATTTTGAACAATCTGATAATGTTGAAAAACGAGTATTAGTTTCTTCAAAGCTTAAGGAATTTGTTAAAGAAATCCGGATCGCAGCTGATGGCAGTAAGCCAAACTATGAAAGGGCCATGTCGTCATCCGAGATCACACCCGATGGAATCGAGGGTTCTGATGAAATTAGGGATGTTCTTAAAGAATCATACTTAACCGGAATACTATCCAATCCATATTTTGTAATTATTTTTTATGACGGGACGGAGCGTTTAGTTATCCCCTCAGCAGATAATCCGACAAAACTCCTTCAACAGACAGATTACCGCGACAACGAATATTCGGTTGTAGATGGGTCGGGAAATATGTCGCGTACCAGACGTATTTTAGATTAGACCAAGTCGACCACTTTCATCCGAGCTTCGCTGCATTTGTGATGAAAGTTCTCCCACCGCTATGCGATGAATAGCCCGTCTAACCGAGATCTGAATACCAGCGATGAAACATGTTAACAACTGCCTGTAGTGTCTGACGTCAGCGCCTATAGGTCCAAAAGTGTATGTTAACACAGTGTTTTGAAAAGCACTCGTTAACACATACAAAAAAAGCGCCGTTAAAAACGACGCTTGTTGATTTGGTATTTTGAGATACTAGGCCGCTTTTTGTTGTTTTATACGCATTCTTAGCACAATATTTTCCAATGTCCTTTCAATGTTGCGCATGTCGCCACCACAAGTTGCTAAAGCCGTCGATAGTTTTTTGTCGTCAACCGTTACACCTTCAGCAGTCAAAATATACTTGGCCCGATTTAACATCGATGCCGCTGTTAACGGCGCGATTTCGACAACTTCGCAACGACTTTTAAAGGCTGTTTGGACGTTATGCAGATTATTGGTTGTGAATATAAATCCTGCTATACCCTTATAATTATCCATAAGAGCTCGCACTTCGTTTTGCAGCAGAGGCGGCAGCATATCTAACTCGTTAATGATGCAATACCCATACGGTGCTCTGTTTGCTATCTGCCAATCCCATCCACCTATAATTCGCTTAAAGTTTTTATTCGTTAATTCCGCACCGTGATACTCATCAGTAACCCAGTCAGAATCCTTCATTGCGCTTTTGACAATAACATTTGCAGCTGTAGTTTTGCCCGTACCGTATGTGCCGTGTAAAAGCACATTGCCGCAGCGCCCACCTGTTGCATATTGCTCCAGCAAAAATCGTATTACAGCGTCAGCAAAAACAAGCTCGTTAAAGGTTGTTGGTTCATATTTGTTATTAAACATAGTGTTTTCCTAGTGTTGTTTGAAAATGTCTGGCTGCGCACGCACTTACTGCGTGCACAGTCCAAAATTTAATTATGCAGCTTCACAAATTTCGTTAACTGCTTTTTCGTTGTCATTGCTGCGCAAGCGTTCCAACTCAAGCTCACGTTGCTTTTCTTTTTCAGCACGTTCAGCTTTTCCTGCATCTGCAAGCACAGCATCTACAAGCGTCACGTTATTTGTTCCGTAAACAATGCTATTTGTGCCGTCATCATTTTGGCGAATGAGCGCAAGTGAGAACAAGTTGGATGCATTCTTACTTGGCAGAAGATCGGATGCTGCAATTACGGTTTCGCTTACAATTGGATCACTTTTTGCAAACAGGTTTTCAGCAAAATCTTTTAGAGATTTACGTTTTTGAGCAGGTGTTTCACCGTTAACTTTACGACGAATTTGTTCAACACCTCCTGCGTTTGTAATAAACGTATGCATAGTTTCATTTTCTGGTTTTGTTTCAGCAGCAACTGTAATTACACGCGCATAAGCATATGCACGCTTGCCACAGTCACCAAAAACGGCGCGCACGATGCGTGTAGTTAGATCTGAATTTTTGTTAAATTTAATGCCGCGATTTTCGAGCAAAGTGTAAAGCTCTTTGCGTTGTTCAACGCTAGCTGAAACGACATTGTAAAAATCGAGGCAATCACTCAACAGTTGGTAAAGCTCTGTGTTACTGGTTTTGTACGCACCTTCATTCCATGCATTATGCTGCTCAGTTAGCTTGTCAATTGTTGCTCTGATATCTTCTGGTTTCATTGTGTTAGTGTTTATCATTTTATTTCTTTCTGTTTTGTTAAGTTTTGCGCCACCATCATGGTGACAAGTACAACCTAGCACCCACTAACCTACTGCTTGAATAACTCCGAACAATGTGGAATTAAGGGGTTAATGTTTTAGGTAATTGATTTGCAGGAATTGGTTTTGACACAGGAAAAACAGCGCGGTTCTATAAGCACTATTCCAAATGATTTTAGGCAAAACGGCTTGTGGGCAACAAAGCTTGCCTTTTATATGCTTTGGGTCGAATACCTTGCGCTCAGCCCAAGTTACGAACTTGCACGACAATATAGAGCTGGAAAACTGTCCACCGAAGATAAGGGGATTTTACCTGAGGACTTCGACCAAGTTTTAGCCACTTACGATGACTTTGGTGATGTGCAACGACAAACATTTTTACCATGGTGGCGCGAGCGAGGAATGAGCCTATGCGGGTTTAAAGGTCAAAAACCCAAAGTTACAAGATTTGCAGGTTTCAAACACATTCTTAATAGAGGCCCAGACCCTTTTCCCAATCTTCACAAATATATTGACGAGAATTGGATTAATGAAGGCGGCCAAACGACAATTCTAGTTGCCATCCCAATTGGCTTGCCAAAGGCGCGTATCACAAGCCAAATCGGCGCAATTTTGGACAAATATCCAAAACCCGTAAAAAAGATAAAAGCTCAAAAATCAAAGTATTCGCTAGCTGGCAAACGTCAGAATAAAGACATGCTATTTCGCTACATGAAAGTGTTGCGTATGAGAGCTGCATATCCAAACGAAGTATTGTGGCGAGTTGGTGTAAGATCGGGCGTTAGCGATACATACAGTCCAGTACTCGACTATAAGGCTAAAACTGTCCCCAAGCAGGATACATATTATAGAATGATGCTTACGATTTTAACCAGTCGTGCATTTCAGAGAGGTACGCTTATTGCTGAAAATGCTGCTAGGGGTATTTTCCCAAGTTATGCACCCTGCTCGCACGCAGTCGAGACCGATTTGCGTGCACTGCATAAAAGAGATGGTTCACGCCAGCTTTGGCTAAAACAACAACCCGTAGTTCAGAAAAGAACCAAGTAGTGCCAAGGCACTAAATCAAAAGTGTATGTTAACACACACTTTGACGATGGGTGCTTGCAGCATAGACATGGTCGCTAAGGGCGGAATGCGGACTTTCGCTGCAAGTGCGCCCGCAAGAGTGAATTACCGCAAAGCCGGCCTTCAATTCATCGAAAAAGACAACTGGCATGCAATTGGCTGAACATCCGCGCGCAATACTGACCTGATGGGCTTTTGCACCCTTTTGGGTGATCACAGGAATTTAGTTAGGATATGGTATTTACAACACCATTTTATGTGATTATAATAGAATCAGGAGTTATAATGAAACAAGAACCACATAAAGATCTCATAATTATCGGTGGCGGTGTTAATGGCGCAGCAATTGCACGAGATGCATCGCTTCGCGGTTTGAGCGTCTTATTGCTTGAGGCGAACGATTTTGGCTGTGGTGCATCGGGCAACAATGGACGCATGATCCATGGCGGTCTGCGCTACCTGGAAACCGGGCAAATCGGCCTGGTGCGGGATGCGCTCAGAGAGCGTGCCACCCTGTTGAAAGTTGCGCCTCATATTGTCAAAGCACAAACGCTTCTAATCCCCAGCTATAAAAATAGCGGGCGGCCTGGCTGGATGGTTCGTATGGGTCTTCTGGTGCTGGATGTTCTCGCCTTTGGAGTCGCCCCCATGCATCGTCGGCTGTCGCGAAAAGTGACGTTGTCGCGCGTTGGATCATTGCGCAGCAACAACCTAAGTGGTGCCTATATTATGCATGACGCGTTCGCAGAAAATTCCGAACGATTAACCATCGAAAACATCATTGATGCTGCTGCACTGAATGCAGATATTCGCAATCGCTGTCGTGTTCGTGACGTTTCCAGAAATCCCTCAAATTCTCTGAGCGTCCGTTGGTCCGGCCCACAAGGTGATGATGTCTGCTCTGCGCCTGTGGTTGTGAATGCAACTGGAGCTTGGGCTGACGATTTTTTGTCGGGCGGTACAGTTGCAAATAGCCAAATGGTAACTAAGGCTGCAGGGTCGTTCCTTGTTATGCGCTCCTTTGAGGGTGGCCCGAAAGAAGCCGTTTTCTTTGAGGCGAAATCTGATGGTCGACCAATCATTATTGTCCCTTGGCACGGAAACTACCTGATCGGGACAACCGATCGTGAGATCGAGGGTCCTGTAGCGGAAGTGCAGGCCAAAGCTGATGATATCGACTATCTGTTTGATGCCCTTTCAAATACTTTTGATGCCAGTCGATTCGATCGCTCCGACATTCTCTTTACCTATTCAGGCGTGCGCCCTCTGCCGCGCAAATCCGGTGCATCGCACAAGATCAGCCGCGATCACGTCATCCACCATCATGAGGCCCCGCTAAACGGTATGGTAACAGTTTTAGGTGGCAAATTGTCTACATTCCGCAGCCTAGCGGAGGAGGTCACCGACAGCGTCTATGATTTACTAGGGAAAAAATCGCCGACATCTGTTACCGCGCGTCGGCCTTTGCCAGGCGCTAAGCATAGCGGTAAAGCAGCGAAAGAAGAATTGGCGGATTCGGAATTGTCTGAGCGGACGCAGGAGCGATTGCTCGATCTATATGGAGGCCGGTCAAAGCAGATCTTGCAACTGACGATAAAAGCTCAGGATTTGGCTGAGGTCATCGATGAAACATCGGGGGCAATTGCAGCCGAATTCGTTTTTGCAGTTGAAAGCGAGTTTGCACAAAGTCTGGCAGATATCTTGTTGCGCCGCACCTTATTAGGCTATCGGACCGGTCGGGGTAGGGATTTAATCGATCACTTTCGCTGGATAGCACGCCAGCACCTAGAGTGGTCAAGTGCGCGCATCGAGAACGACATTGAAGAATACAAAGCGCAATTAGCGGCAACGGACGGCACGATGTTCCATACGACAGATCACCGTGTTGCGGCAGATGAAAGGGTGATCTGATGTCTGAAAAAACTAGAACGAAATTCGAGCGTCTGGAAAAGATCAGTGCTGATGTTCTTAGCAAAGGTGAGGTCACGGTAGATGACCTTGCACGAAAACTTAGCGTTAGCCGTATGACGATCCACCGTGACCTTGAAGAGTTAGAGACCCGCGGCGTACTGAGAAAAATACGCAATGGCGCAACGGCACAACCCTCTTCGGTTTTTGAAAGTAATGTAGAGTTTAGGATAACCCGTTCCATTTTGGAAAAAGAACGGCTAGCTGCTTATGCCGCAAAACTTGTTGAACCGGGTGACGTCATCTTGCTGGATGAATCGACAACTCTTCTACCTATGATTCCACACTTGGCAGAGATTGAAGGCCTTACAATTGTATCTAATTTCCTGCCAGTCCAAGCGGCAGTTTCCAAGATGCCGCATTTCCGCCTAATCGGATTATGCGGCGAATATGTTCGTCAATTTGATACGTTCAGTGGCGCGCTATGCGAAATGTCCATCAGTCGGTTGCGGATCAACCGGTATTTTACATCGACGACAGCAATCGATGGTGCGTCTGCGTTTCATCCAAACGCGCTGGTCGCAAGTACAAAGCGGGCCATGATGAAGGCTTCTGTGCAACGCTATATGTTGGCTGACCATTCAAAATTCAGTCGAACAGCGCTTCATAAGTTTGCAGACTTAGACGAGTTTGATCAGATTTTTGTCGATAAGAGCCCATCTTTGGGAAGTGTGGAATTGCTTGAGGCTCTGCGAGAAAAAATCACTGTAATTCCCAAATAACTTGGAAAACACAACAAAAAGGAGCACTTTTGTGTCCATAACAACAACGCTTTCAAAGGCGATTTCACCTGAACGTCTCTCCGACAATCCATCAACGATTGAAGCGCACAGCTACGACGCTTGGCCAGTCGCCATTAAGTGGCGCCAGCAAGGGAAACAACCTTGTAAACCAGAAGCCATCGCACTTCCACACACAACGTCAGAAGTCAGTGCGCTACTAAAGCAATGCAACGCAAATTGCATACCGGTCACACCATGGGGGCTTGGTTCCTCCGTAGTCGGTTCTCCTCTGACAGAAGCAGGGGGCGTCGTGATCGACCTGTCTGAAATGGCAAGGACCATCCACGTCGACGAGGAAAACCTTCTTGTTACGGTTGAAGCAGGCAAGCGAGGCGATATTCTTGAAGCTGAATTGAATGACAAAGGATACACCCTTAATCAATCGCCACAGTCGCTAGACAGATCGACCGTAGGCGGGTGGGTAGCTACGCGCGCAACAGGTCAACTATCCTCCCTCTATGGAGGTATGGAAGATCAACTAATAGCGATCAAAGTAGTTTTGCCTGACGGGCAAGTAGTTCAGACCAAACAGACGCCACGCGCTGCAATTGGTCTGGACGTCAAAGAAATTTTCCTTGGCTCCGAAGGTACTTTCGGAATTGTTACAGAAGTAACAACCCGTATTTTCACCCTTAAACCATATCGTCGCCTAGAAACGATCACCTTTGATTCAGTAAATGACGGAATCAATGTGATGCGCAGCCTGACGCGTCAGGGAATTAAGCCATTTTTGGTTCGCTTTTACGATGTCGATGAAGCCCGACATGCCATGCAGGACCCCGAATTTGACAAATGTGCCATGTTCCTTGGTTTTGAAGGCATTCAAGTCATGGCCGATGCGGAGTACGACGTTGTTCTTGGCATCTGCAAAGAAAACAATGGTCAGGCAATTGGTTCTGCGGGCGTTGATGGCTGGATGGGGCGTCGATATGATTTCTCCGCCATCGAAAAAGTACTTGCCCAACCCGGTGGCGTCGCAGAAACGATCGAAATATCGGATTTCTGGAGCAGCATAGAAGGCACATATACCGAGCTGAAAGAGGCGCTCGCTCCTTTGGCAGACGAAGTTCTTTGCCATTTCTCACATGTTTATGCCCAAGGCACATCGCTTTACGTGATCCTTGTCGGCCAGGTTGAGGACGCCGCCGCAGCCGAAGCGCGTATTAAACAGTTCTGGGACATCTCGATGAACATTTGTTTGAAACGAGGTGCCGCCACGTCACACCATCATGGCGTCGGTCTGGCACGCAAGGCGTTCGTTGCAGAGGATCAAGGCGATGGGATGATGGTTGGTCGGAAGATCAAAGCCGCGCTCGATCCCAACAATATCATGAATCCGGGAAAACTGGGCTATGGCGTCAAAAGCCATTTGAATAAGGGAGAGGTCTAATGGACTCGAGAACAGGAAAAAAGATCCGCATGGCGCGGTTTTTCAATCAGGAAAGCCAAAAAGCACTTTTAGTGGCTTATTCGCACGGAGTCATTATGGGGCCACTGCCCGGCATGATGAGTCTGCCAGAAATGGAAAAAGCTTGTGACGAAATGTCGGCGGTAGATGGTCTAATGGTTGCGCCTGGTATGTTGCCAGCCCTTGAAGATTACTTCATAGGTCGCGACAAGCCAGCCCTCATGATGCACATGGATTATCAAAGCTATGTGCGCGAAACCCTTCCTTACGAACATGGCGGCACAGTCGAACTTGCAAGCGTCGAACAGGCAATGGCTGCGGGTGCCGACGGGATCATGACGTATCTTTATATTGGTCATCCAGACCCTGAGATTGAGAAGCTGGAGATTCAAAGGAATGCCAGGCTGGCACGCGAATGTGAGCAATTGGGTATGGTTTTCATGGTTGAGGCACTTAGTGCACAATTGCGCAGCAATCCTGAGCATCGCACTGACATCGCAATTCAGACCCTCGGATGCCGTATCGCGGCTGAGCTTGGGGCCGACATTGTAAAAGCATTTTATCCTGGCTCGCTGGAAAACGTTTCAGAAATGGCACGAACTTGTCCAGTGCCATTGATGTTGGCGGGTGGTGCCAAAGCTGCCAATCCAGAGGATGCATTTGGCCATGCAGATGACGCGATAAAAGCCGGAGCCTCGGGTTTGGTTTTCGGACGCAATATATTTGAAGCCGATGACGTACGCGCAACAGTTCAGCGCTATCGCAGCATCGTCCACGGCGCGGCAGCATAAAACAAGAAAGGGTGCAACGAAATGCGTTATCTTATAGGACTTGATCTTGGATCGGGCAGTATACGTGCTGGTGCTTTTGACTTAGCCGGCCGACCAGTTAAGATTGCAGCGCGTCCAAGTGTTAGTGTTGCCCCTGACCCATCCAAGCCAGGACATCTGGTTTGGCGACATGAAGATGTCTGGTCGAAGACATGTGCCGTCCTCAATGAGGTGATAGATGCGCTTCCAGCTGGGGCTGAAATAGGTGGTGTTTCGACAGCTTGTCTTGGTATGGACGGTCTTCCTTTTGATAGCGACGGCGAGCCACTCTACGACTTTATTGCTTGGACAGACACGCGGTGCGTTCCTTATTACGAAGCTTGGTTGAAAGACTTTACCGAAGAACGTCAGTTTTTGACCACGGGTACACCGCCGCGCGGGTTCAGCACACTGTTTCGCTTGCAGTGGATGAAAGAGCATCACCCCGATATCCTGGATAAAACACATAAATGGGTGTTGATGGGAGACTTCATCAACAACAAACTATGTGGTGCGTTAGCGACGGACTATTCGATGGCCGCCTGCACACTGATGTTTTCACCAGAAACTAGGACATGGGACAAAGACGTCGTTGATGCGGCTGGCGTTGATGCAGGTCTTATGTGCGATCCGTTTCCTGCAGGGACAGTGTTGGGACAGGTGACTAATGCGGCTTCTGCAAAAACTGGACTGCCTGTTGGCACACCAATCATTCTAGGTGGACATGATTACCTGTGTGGCGTTCTGCCGGTTGGTGGCCATAAACCTGGAACTGTTGTTAATATCGGTGGAACTTGGGATGTCATTCAAGCAACATTGCCTGACTTTCGACTGCCCAAAGCTGCGGTTGGCACAGGCTGGACAGTTGAGCATCACGTTGCTCCTGACATGTTTTCTGCGTTTGGTGCGGCAATCGGGGGCGCAGTAACCACTTGGTTCCGAAGCGCATTCGCTCCGGATATGTCAGATGAAACGTACTTCGAATTGGTTACACAAGCAGCTAACCAGCGTTCTCAATCACTGGTTTTCCTGCCACATCTAGCTGGTAGTACTGGCCCTGTTGTGGATAGCACTGCTGCTGGCGCATTTCTTGGGCTACGACCCACACATACACAGAAGGATTTGTTGGCGGCAATAATCGAAGGTTTGAATTTTCAAACGCGCGAAATTTTGACCTCTGCCAAATGCCTCGGTTTAGAACCAGAGAGATTAATTCTGGTCGGAGGAAGCGCGCGTAACCCGAGCCTTGTCCAAAGCAAGGCGGATGCGCTCGGCCTGCCGGTAGATGTGCCAGATGTGGCAGAAACAACCGCGCAAGGCGCTGCGATGCTGGCCGGATTAGGGGCCGGAGATTTCGCAGACATGGATCAGGCATTCAGCGCAATGGAGAGCAATACAACCCGCACTGAACCGGATCGCGCTGGGATGAAAATTTATGATGACCGACTTGACGTGTTTCAAACAGCTTTCGCATCGCTCGCGGCAGTGAACCAAAAACTAGCGCAATAAATATGAAAATTTACGAATCACGCCCTGTAAGGGGCGGTGAAAAACCCCGCCATAAACAAATGTTTAAATAGGCGGATAAAAACCCCGCCATAAACAAATGTTTAAATAGGCGGATAAACTTTCCTAAGGGAGGAAAAAAAATGAGAAGATTAATAGCATCAGCAGTAGCTGCACTTACAATTGCATCGGCACCAGCCTTTGCACAAGACGAGCCTGGGTTTCAGGGCAGCGAGGACGACCAATATTACATGATAACGTTTGTTTCCGGGGTCGAATACTGGTTCCCTGTTTACGAAATGATGAAACAAGCAGGACAACAGCTGGGTGTAGACACAGTTTACACTGGTACGCCCGAATACGATGTGACGAAGCAGCTTGCTGTTTTTGAACAGGTATTAGCAAGAAGCCCTAAGGGTATTTTGTTTGCACCAATGAATCCTGAGCCCTTCATCGAGCCCATTGCTCGCGCCGCGGCAATGGGCATTCCTGTTGTAACCTTTGGCGCGGATTCTCCAGATTCCAAGCGCATTGCCTTTGTTACTTCAAACAACGAAAACGAAGGGCGCGTCGCTGCTGATGCTATTGCAGAAGCAATGGATGGCACCGGTGAATACGCTGTTCTAGAAAACCCGGGGCAGGACAATCATGATCGCCGTATCGCCGCATTTATCGGCCGGATGGAAAGCAATTGGCCTGGCATGGAATTGGTAGGACGCGCTGCATCCAACCAGGATCCGACTAAAGCCTATAACGCTTTACTAAGCATCGCTCAGGCCAATCCTAACCTCGGTGCTGTCTTCATGCCCGAAGCCAGTTCTGCACTTGGTGCAGCGCAAGCTGCCAAAGAGCTGGACACTGGCATCTTGGTCATGCTGACTGACGTGAATGGCAAGATCTTGGATATGATCAAAGCTGGTGAAGTTTTTGGTTCACTTAATCCGAACCAAGGCATTCAGGGTTATCTCGGCATGATGATGCTCTATATGGCAGCCAACTCTGATCTGATTGATCCGATGAATGCTACATCCATGACTGGTGAAAATCCGTTCTCGGGCGTCCTCATTGATAATGGTCTGGCTGTTGTTACTGCTGAAAACGCTGACTATTTTTACTGGGATAAGTACCTAGAGCGTCGTGGCACAGACGGGATCAAAGAATAATCTCGCGTTGGATCGCAAAATTGGAGGGCGCACATGTGCCCTCCTAATCCATCTTATTAAATGACCGACACAGTCAGGTACTTTTTTATGACCGAACAATCCCCAATTCTCGTCCTGAAGGACATCCGTAAGAGTTTTGGTTCAATCGAAGTCCTGCATGGGATTAATTTTGAACTTAAACCAGGAGAGATCCACGCACTTGCCGGCGAGAACGGTGCCGGTAAATCCACCTTGATGAATATTATCGGTGGAGTCCATGCACCGACCTCTGGCGAGGTAAACTTGCGCGGCAAGAATATTCGTATCGCGTCGCCTCTTGACGCCCAAGATAACGGAATTTCTTTGGTACATCAGGAAATTGCGCTCTGCCCCGATGTCTCGGTCGCGGAAAATGTAATGATGTCAACGATTGGTCAGAGCAAGTCGTGGTTTGTGAGTCGCAATAAAATTCGGAATAAAGCTGCTGAGACTCTTGAAAAACTGACTGACATTTCTCCCGATATGCGATTGGGACGGTTGTCAATTTCAAACCAGCAACTTGTCGAAATTTGTCGGGCATTGTCACTGGATTGCGAAATTCTAATCCTCGATGAACCGACCGCCGCACTGACGCAATCAGAGGCTGATGCGTTGTTTGAATTGCTGCGAGAACTGCGTAACCAAGGCGTGGCAATCATTTATATCAGCCACCGAATGTCAGAAATATATAAACTTTGCGACCGCATTACTGTTTTGCGCGACGGGCATTATATCTCGACTGACAATGTGGCCGACGTTACGCCCGATGAGGTGGTTCACAAACTTGTCGGAAAGAAGCTCGATGTGCTTTATCCGCCAAAGTCCACAGCACCAGATGGGCCAAACCTGTTGCAAGTTGCTGATATGTCTGACGGCAATATGGTACGCGGCATAAGTTTTGAGCTCAAACGCGGCGAAGTGCTCGGGGTTGCAGGCCTAATTGGATCAGGGCGATCTGAATTGCTACATTTGATCTGTGGCTTGCGGCCTCGTACTTCAGGTCATGTCACGCTTGCAAATGGAGATAATTTTGCGCCGCGGAACTACGCAGATGCGGTAGCGGAAGGTATCGTCTGCCTGTCGGAAGACCGCAAGATCAACGGCGTGTTTCTAGACCTGACAATCGCACAAAATATTTCGTCCTTGAAAATATCCCAAGTTTCTACGGGTTACGGCTTCGTAAACCGTCGGGCAGAGCAGCGCCAAGCCGAAACAATTTGTAAACAGTTGAACGTCAAAGCTGAGAGTGTTCATCAGCGCGTATCCGATTTAAGCGGCGGAAATCAGCAGAAGGTCGCTATCGCGCGCCTGATGTCAGTCGCCCCAGGAATTATGCTTTTGGATGAACCCACCCGCGGTATTGACGTTGGAGCAAAGGCGGAAATCCATCAACTTTTGCGTAAATTGGCAGACGACGGCATTGGAGTCCTGGTCGTGTCATCCGAAATCAGCGAAGTGCTAGGTCTCTGTGATCGTGCCATTGTGCTTTCAGAAGGCAAGTTGACCGGTACGCTTCACGGCGAGGACTTAACCGAAGAGAATCTGATTAGTCTGGCAGCCGGTACTGCTCAAAATCAATCGAAAAATAAGTGAGGCTACCCATGACCAATCAAACATCGACGCGTGCAGACGACCGAGACGAACCTTTGGGTATCGTCGGTTTCCTGAAGCGATTAATCCAAATGCGCGAAGGAATGCTTTTGCTCATACTCATAGTTCTTTTCGTCATAATGAGCTTTGCGTCTGAGTATTTCTTGACTTGGGGCAATATGCGCGCTGTGCTTTTGTCCTTTTCAACCGAGGGGATCGTGGTTGTCGGAATGACCCTCCTCATTATCGTTGGCGGCATCGATCTGTCGGTTGGTGCCACCATGTGTTTGGCAATGGTGGTCGCCGGCAAACTGTTTCTAGTTGGTATGAATCCGTGGCTCGCCAGCCTGTTTGGTGTAGGAGCAGCTGGTGTTACAGGCTACATCATGGGGCAATTCGTAACCCGAGTAGGCTTGAGCTTCTTTATTACCAGCTTGGCCTTCTTCGGTTTGATCCGAGGTGTGTGCTTTATTATAACCGAAGGCACACCTCTATCGCTATATTCACTACCGCCGGAATTTAAGTATATCGGCCAAGGCAATTTTCATGGTGTACCTGTTATCATCATCATCTTTTTTGTCGTGGCCATTATTGGAGATATTTTGCTGCGAAATGCCAGTGCATTCCGAAAAGTGATTTATGTCGGCAGCAACGAAAACGCAGCCAATTATGCGGGAATCAATGTGCGAAAAGTACGACTGTGGACAACTGTTTTGTGTTCCTCGCTCGCGGGATTTGCCGGAATTATGTTCATGTCTAGGCTGGGTGTTGCGACACCGACATTTGGTATTGGCAGTGAATTGAACATAATTGCCGCAGCCGTCATTGGTGGAGCGTCGTTGAACGGTGGGAAGGGATCGGTGCTTGGCGCGATCCTCGGCATTGCACTGCTGTCGCTAGTGACCAGCTCAATGATCTTACTAAATATCTCAATTTTCTGGCAGGAAACCATTCGTGGCTTGATTTTGCTCGCAGCGGTTTCGGTCGATCATCTTGCCAACAAACATCGCTGAATCAGAATTGGAAAATACAATGTTGAAACGAGAAATAGGAATCTCTGGCATCACTTGTTCGGCCATTGGTTTGGGAACATGGGCAATCGGTGGCGCGATGTGGGGTGGATCAGACGATGCGGCGTCAGTTGCCGCGATCAAGACGTCGTTGGATAATGGCATAAACCTAATTGATACTGCACCTGGTTATGGATTGGGACATTCGGAAACATTGGTAGGGCAGGCCGTTGCTGGACGGCGCGACGAAGTAGTAATCGCTACCAAATGCGGGTTAAACTGGCATCATGGCAAAGGTGAGTATTTTTTCGAACAATTAGGTAATAAAGTGCGTCGTTACCTAGGCGCTGATGGGATTGTTCATGAAGCTGAGCAAAGCCTCAAGTTGCTTAATACGGACTATATCGATCTCTATATAACACATTGGCAAGACTCCGGAACGCCGCTAGACGAAACGCTCGAAGCGCTGCAGACCCTCAAGAAAGATGGTAAAATTCGTGCGATAGGAGCATCGAACCTAAGTGAAGATGATCTCAAGCAATATTTGCAAATTGGTGGGATCGACTGCATTCAGGAACGTTATTCTATGATTGACCGCCAAATTGAAAAAACGCTCTTGCCATTGACGAAGGGGAAATCCGTTTCGACGCTGAGCTACTCACCACTTGGCATGGGATTGTTGACAGGCAAAATTACACCGGATCGCTCCTTTTCCGGTGACGACATACGCAAAGACGACCCCCGCTTTGCGGTTGGAAACCGTCTTGCCATCCAAAAGTTCGCAACGGAGCTCGGCGATATGACGCAGAATCTCGACGTCAGTTTGTCACAATTGGTGATCGCATGGACGCTGCGACAACCACAAATTGATTTCGTGCTGTGTGGTGCGAGGTCACCTGACCATGCGCAAGAGAATGCACATGCGGGCCAAGTCAAACTTGGAGCAGACGAATGCAGTTTAATCGACGCGGCAGTAAGTTCGTATCTTGCTCCCCTCTTGTTTTAGGTAAGTACCAATGAACAAAGGGACTATTCTCGACGGAACGTACGACTATATCATCGTTGGCGCAGGTACGGCAGGTTGTGTGTTGGCCAACCAAACTACATCAGACGCTGCACTGGCAGGCTCAAGGTAAGCCGTGGAACGGCCTACATATTCTGGTACAAAGTTGCTACCACTCAAAGTTAAGCGGGCCACTCCCACAGTGCTGCTTAGGTCTGTACCCTCCGTGTTAGTGACCGTCATTTGGGTATCTAGTATAAGGGTAGGTGCTACGTCACTGGAGTCTACAATTCTCACTTGGCCAGCGCCCGACAATACCTTTAAGCCCATGTCGGTGAGCGCCGTCATATTGGCCGCTTCTATAACCACATTATTCGCTACTGACAGTTGATTAATGCCGGTAATATTAAGGCTAGAAATATCTAATGTAGTGCTAGAAGAGTTGCTGTCATTAGCCACCACACGCAGGGTAGAATCGCCATCGCCTATAATGGTTACGGAAGCCGTGAGCTGTGTATCAGAGAAGGTCACGTCAGAATGCATAGCAATGTTTTCGATGCCCGTTAAGGTGACCGAACTCATGTCTAAGGTACCGTATAGGTGCAGCGTATCGGTGCCGTCGCCGGCATTAATACTCTCGCCAGAAGCCGCCTCACTGGTGCCTTGGCCATTTAACGTGGCCAAGGTCAACACCTTAGCCAAGCTTGTTGCAATGTCACCGCTGGCGTATTCACTGGCTGTGGTGGTACCTACCACTACAATGGTGTCGTCCCCTGCACCAGTGCTTACGTTGTCGGCACCCGTGCCCGCACGCACTAGGTCGGCCCCGGAGCCAGTAGTGATGGTATCAATACCGGCAAAGCCGTTAACAAAAAGGCCGGCCGTGGCGGCCGATTGTGCCAGGGTGTCGGCGCCACTGGTGCCGGTGTAAACACCGTCGGTTAAAGTGAAGTACGAGTTAGAAGTGGCTGCG
>Ga0302120_10000679_pt1 | contig 15493 bp, 13 predicted proteins | sample AG5_Bottom_MG_FD_203118 | JGI IMG/M metagenome (GOLD analysis project Ga0302120, IMG submission 203118) | Marine microbial communities from Western Arctic Ocean, Canada - AG5_Bottom | ecosystem: Environmental > Aquatic > Marine > Oceanic | place: Canada: Western Arctic Ocean | collected 2017-10-01 | reverse complement strand
GAAACCGAGTGGGAAACTGGGGTATGAACAGGGTGCGCTCGCGATGAACTGCGGAGCCAGGAGGCGTGTGAAGCCAGGAGGCAGGCTCAGGAGGCCGATTCTTCCCCGGGGATCGGACGATCGAGCCGGTCGGTCTGGCAGATCTGCCAGATCGGGCACAAAAAAAAGCACCGCCCAAAAGCGATGCCGTACATCTCATGCCCTCGGAACAAGGTTTCTCGAGGATTCTTTTCTGAAAATAGCCAAAAAGCCTCGGATGGAGCCCTCCTCCGCTCGCTTTTGGCGGTTTTCCTCGCTCCTCGCGGGTTCATCCCGTCTGGCAGCGGTCTCTTCCACCGTGGCGGCGCGTCCGCTTTCACTCCCAGCTGACGGATCGGGGCCTGCAGTCGCAATGACGCCACATCCCGGTTCCGGACGGACCCCTGGACACCCTCTGGATTTGCCCTAAGTGTAGTGAAACAAACGGGATACGAAAAAGGCACAGCCCCCTGAGGAACTGTGCCGTATACTGATAGCCTTCTGAACAAGGTATTTGGCCCTGAAAAATCGGAAACTTTCTGATTTCAGGGTTTCTGCGGCACAGGCTTCTGCAGCACAACAGGCTTCTGCAGCACAACAGGCTTCTGCAGCACAACAGGTTTCTGCGGCACAACAGGTTTCTGCGGCACAACAGGTTTCTGCGGCACAGGTTTCTGCGTTACAGGTTTCTGCGTTACAGGTTTCTGCGTTACAGGTTTCTGCGTTACAGGTTTCAGGACTCCCACCTGCGGCTGTCCCGTCTTCAATCCTGGCCACGGCTTGGCCGAGGGAGACGGATTGGCCGTGGGCGCAGGCTTCCTGCCCGGAGGGGCAGGCTTGGCCGTCGGAGCCACCTTGCGCCTCGGTGTCTGCGGTAGGCGAGCGCCGCCACCACGAGTCGGAGGGGGAGCAAACTGTGCATACAGACGTGCGGTGATCTCAGGCATTCCCTCGAGATCGGTCTGGATCCTCAGGGTGCCTCGAATCGATCGCTCTGGGCGGCTCTCCAGCACCTCGACCGAGATCACGTAACGCTCGGATTCTCGAATCATCCGTTGAGTGACACCGAACACGCCCTCGGGCACATCATCGATGGAGATACTCTTGATATTGAAGCGGGTTCCGGGGGTGGTGGCGAAGACCTGGATGTCTTTCTTGACCACTGCGGCACCGGGTACCGAGAGTCGCTCGGTCTCCTTGCGCTGGAACACGATGTTGCCGCGAGGAATGATGGTGACGGGAGACTGGTGATCGAGGGTCAAGGGGACGGTGGTGGTACGGATTTCTCCGTCACTACAAACCACCTCTACATTGACGATATCCCGGGTCATTCCGGCGACCAGCGCCGGCGGTGCGGTGAGGTGGATCTGGTACTTCTCACCCTCCACGACCTCGACGATCTGATAGAGATCGGCCTGGTTCTTGTTGACGGTCACCTCGGTGACCGTGATTCCCAGTTCGGTACCCCTGGACACCTCGAACATACCGGAGAGAGTCTCTCCCACCGGACCCTTGAGGATCAGCGCATTGGGAGTGGACTTGATCACCTGGCGCAGGATGCCATGGATGTTGAGGCGAACAGTGGGCTGCCGAGGATCGTTACAACTGACGGTAGCGTATTTCCGTACCGTTTCGGTGCGCAACTTGGAGGTGTCGACGCTGAGGGTGATTTCGCCTTCCCCACCGGGGAGGACTTCGCGGGTGAAGGTCCCGCGACTGCAGCCTCAGCCAGGCTTCACATTGGTGATGCGCAGTACCGAGGATCCGGTATTACTGAAGCGGTAGGTGTGTTCCACCTTGGTGCCTTGGAGCACGGTGCCCCAGTCATGGGTCAGTTGGTCGAAGGAGATGCGTGGACCCACCTCCGCCGGCGGAGCTGGAGGACCGAGATCATCATCGCTCAGTTGGAAGGCTGAAAGGGGCAAGCCTGCTGCGATGGTCAGGAGAACTCCCAGGATTGCATTTTTCACCGAAAATCTGCCTCTCATTTGATGGATCGCCAACTGGATCCGATTTCCTGCACTGGAGGACCGTGGTCGACCCGGACCCCGCCGTCAGGCAACAGTGGACGATCACCCTTAAAGATAACGGGAGAAGGCGCTTGTGGTCAAGTGGTCAGGGAGTCCGGATCAGGGCGAATCGGGCTTTCTGAGCCGAAACTGAGCGATGATCGGCTTTTCCCTCACCTGATCTTCTCCCTCACCGATGCGAATCCGAAGTGTGCCTCTGGCCTGGGAGAGAGGGTGGACCTTCAGCACATCGATGCGCAACTTGTAGTGATGTCCGGGCAAGATCTCGGTGATGATGAGGCCAAAGAGCCCCTCGGGGGCATCGATGATCTCCGCCGAGAAGGTCTCGAAGGGGAGGTCGTCGCGAACCGAGCGGATCTGCACCTCTTGCTTCACCTCACGCCGTACCGGTCCATCGAGCGGTGCGGTATGTCTGCGATAGAACACGACATTGCCATTGGGGATCATCTGGACCCGATCCTGGTGCACGACCACCACCGGCAATGGAATCTTCAGCTCTTTCTGATCCTCCAGCAGCAGCGACAGTTCCAGATCATCTCTGAGGCTTCCCATCGTCTCGGAAGGTCCCGCTTCCAGCATCAGACTCCAGCCCTTCTTGCCATCCTCGAGGGGGTCGATCGAGACCACCGAAAAGGAGCCGTTCTTGGAGCGTGCACCGGTCACCTCCAGAGGAAGTTCGGTGGCCGGCAGAATCGTGGTGGTCAAGCGCTTCGATTCGAAGGAGAGCCCCTCCAGTTTCAGGACCTTTTTCTCGAACTGGAGCAATGGATCGACCAGTCCGGTCATCCACAACTGGATCTGCGGAGACTCCGGATCACTGGTCTGGACCCGTGCATTCTTGCGAGGACGACCGCCGCTGAAATCGGTGGTGTCGACTTGCAGTTCGATGATGCCGACCGCACCGACCTCGATCAGTTTATCGAAGCGCGTAGAGGTGCAGCCACAGGTGGAAGTCACCTCGAGAATTCTCAGCGGTGCCTTGCCATGATTCTCGACCTCGAAGGAGTGCTTGACCAGGGTCCCCTGGAGCACTGTGCCCCAGTCGTGTTCCGTCTCGCCGAGGTGAATCACCGGCGCGGGGCCGATCGGCAGCGGGGCTGGCGGTTGTGGTTCTTGAGCTGCAATCGGGGTGACCGGCATCCGCAGAAGAAGCAGCAGTAGCAGCACAGCGTTCCACCACCACGATGAAGAATTCGATTTCTGGAGGTTGGAGTCTGGATTCGAGCTCCAGCAAGCATGGATCTGCGGGACTGGACGAAAATTGGCGGCGCTGGTAGTCATGGTCTTGAATACTCCTGATTCAACTCGAAGTGCGGGCCATTACGAGTGGACTTCGATGCTAGGACTGCAAAGTTGAATTGGCAACCCCACTTCGAATTCAAGGATTCTGGAACGAATGGCAGCCGAGGACCGTTGCGGAGGAAGTTGCTTTGAAGTCCATTTGACGCTACTTTGATAGGCAGAGCACTGATGGGCTCGAAAGGAGACCAATGTTAAAGAGAGTCATGACTCGAGGCAGTGCGTTGGCGATCGCCATCCTCTTGCTCTCGAGTATTCCTGCGGATGCCGGTTCCGAGGTGGGGGATGTCGCTCCTCCACTGAACGCAGGAGGTTGGATTAATATCGATACCAACACCTCCTGGGATTCCCTCCAGGGGAAATTGATCCTGATCGAAAAATGGGCCACTTGGTGAGGACCTTGCAAGGGCCAGATTCCGCACTTGAATCAATTCCATAAGGAATTCAAGGATCGCGGACTGGTTGTCATCGGGGTCACCGATGAACCTGAAGCCAAGGCGAAGCCCTACATCGACCGTAACAAGATGCAGTACCCGGTAGCTTTCGGTGGTGGTGCGAATGAATACAAGACCCGTGGGATTCCCCACTCCTGGTTAGTGGGTCCGGGCGGAAAGATCGTCTGGAAGGGCCATCCCGGAGGTCTCAATGCGTCCATCATCGAGAAACACATCGAGGGTGCCCGCATGGGGCCGAAGATCACTCTTCCTCCGCAATTGGTGAAGAGTGAGAAGTATCTCAAGGCGGGCCAGTTTGGTAAGGCCTACAATGATCTGGAGAAGCAGGCGGGCCGGGCCAAGGATCCAGTCGTGGAACTGGCCGCTCGAGATGCGATGAAAAAGATCGCCGAATTCGCATCGGTCGATTTTGCCCGGGTGGCTCAGTTCAAGAAGGAGCAGAAGTACTCGGCGGGCTTGCAGGCGCTACAGCGTGGTGCCGTCTCCTTCAAAGGGATGGCAATCGCCAAGGAGTTCGAAAAGGAACTGAAGGCGTGGAAGAAGGACAAGTCGATTCAGGCGGAGATGGCCGGAAGCAAGTTGCTCGATGATGCCAAGGACCTGGTCAAACGAGGCAAGTACCAAAAAGCAGCCAAGATCTATGCGACTCTGGCCAAGAGCAAGAAATACGCAGGATCGGCAGCCCAGAAGGAAGCGGAAATTCGCCTCCAGGAGATCAAGAAGTACCTCTAGTACCCTCTTCCGATCTCAACATTGAAAGCAGCCCCGCAGGTCACGACCTGCGGGGCTGCTCTCATGATGGGATGATCTGGAGGAGAGTATCAGGGACGAACGCGGTCGATCAGGTCCACCACGCGGCTCGAATATCCCCATTCATTGTCGTACCAGGAAAGGATCTTGGCGGAGTGAGTTCCTATGGTGGCCGTCAGCCTTGAATCGAAGATGGAAGAATGTGGGTTTCCGATGATGTCCGAGGAGACCACCGCGTCGGTGCAATACTGGAGTATCCCTTTCATCGGGCCCTCGGCAGCTGTTTGCATCGCAGAGTTGATCGCCTCGACCGACACCGGGTTCTCGAAGGTGGCCACGAGGTCCACCACTGAACCATCGATTACGGGAACTCGCATCGCCATACCGTCGAGCTTTCCCTCCAGCTGAGGAAGTACTTTCCCCACGGCACGGGCCGCTCCTGTCGAGGTGGGAATGATGTTCTCACCGGCAGCACGACTTCGCCGAAGATCCTGGTGATACCAGTCCGCCAGACTCTGATCATTGGTATAGGCGTGGACCGTGGTCATCACTCCACGGATCAGGCCAAAAGTATCATCCAGAATCTTGGCGATCGGTGCCAAGCAGTTGGTTGTACAGGAGGCATTCGAGATGATTTGATGTTCAGGTTTGAGAATCTCGTCGTTGACTCCGAGAACCAGTAATGCATCGATGGCGTCCTTGGGAGGGACGGTGAGGATCACCTTTTTTGCACCTGCATCGATGTGCATCTGGCACTCTTTACGGGTGCGGAAGCGTCCGGTGGATTCGACGACCACATCGACCCCGAGGTCTTTCCAGGGCAGTTGAGTCGGGTCCTTCTGCGCCAGCAATTGGCAGCGCTGGCGTCCGGCCGAGAGGATTCCAGAATCCAGCGTCACCGTTTCAGGATAGGGCCCCATCACCGAATCGTACCGTAGCAAGTAGGTCAGGGAGTCGGGATCAGAGATGTCATTGATGGCAACGACATCGATGTCTTCGCGGCTCGATGCGATTCTGAAAACACTTCTTCCGATGCGACCAAATCCATTGATGGCGATTTTCATGATTCTCTCCTCTCTCCTGCGGCGGGACTTCTCGATCCGATGCGAGCGGCAAGCTCGACAATCCTGTGGGAGATTCCGCCGCCCTGCTCGTACCAGCCAAGGACCTTGAGAAGAACCCCATCGGTGACCAGAGTTGCGAGGCTATCAAAGACACAGGAGGCAGAGTTCCCTCCGATGTCGCTGGAGACGATCGGTTGGTCGGTGTAGGAGAGATACCCCTTGTGAATACTGGCGGCAGCGCTGCGGAACACCTCGTTCACCTCTGCTGCTACCACGGGTCTTTTCATCTGCAAGGTCAGGTCGGTGCAGGAGACGCCGGGAACCGGCACGTTCAACTTGAGCCCCTTGAATTTTCCCCGTAGGTGGGGGAATAACTGTTCGATGGCCTCGTCGGTCCAGGTGGTCTGAGGGACGATATTCTGCATCGCTGCGCGGGAACTTCGTAGATCTCCCCGAGCAGGAACATCGGTAAGGCTCTGATCGGAGGTGTACGCATGGACCGAGGTGAAGGATCCCTCCTCGACTCCGAATGCATCTTCGAGAACCTTGACCATCAGTGCGGTGGCATTGGCCGTCGATGATCCGCACGAGATGATCCGGTTCGATCGATCGACATTCGAGGGCGTCACACCCTGGATGTGAAGGTGGTCGATATCGTCGGTCGGTGGGGTGGAAAGGATCACTCGATCCGCCCCTTGATCTAGATGTTGCTGGAGTTCGTGGCGGGCTCGATACTTGCCGGTGGCTTCTACCACCACATCGACGCCATGGTCATACCAGGGAATCTCGCCGGGCTCTCGATGGTGCAAGACCTGGATCTGCTTGCCACCGGCGTAGATCGAGTCATCGAGGATCCGGATCGGCTCCTCGAAGGGGCCACGCAAGGAATCAAATCGGAGCAGGTATTCCATCGCATGGGTTTCCGCCAGTTCGTTGATCGCCACGATTTCGATGTCCTCACGGCCATAGACTGCCCTGAACACATTTCGACCGATTCGACCGAAACCCATCAATCCAATTCGAACGCTCATCGAGAAACTCCTGTCCGGACATCCTGAATCCCAGTAGTTCCCGCTTGGTCGCAGGCACCTGTGGGTTCCGGGTAGCGGTAGTTACGATCCCCATACAGAATAGCGTCAACAAGAAAAAGGTCGAGGGATCCGCCAGTATCCGATGGGCAACCCTCTGGCCATCCACTCGAAAAATAGGACTCGAGGTCTCTTTGAACAGCGAGGTCTCTTTGAACAGCGAGGTCTCTTTGAACAGCGAGGTCTCTTTGAACAGCATCGTGGCGACCTACAGGGTCGAGGGTGATCGAGCACACTCCGCCGAACTGGCCAGGGCGATGGCGGTCGAGTTGACGGTCGAGGTTCCTCAGTCGTTGATCGATAGATACCCGAGAATCGCTTCGGAAATCGTCGCCGAAGTGCGCCAGGTCGAGGAACTGGAAGCCGGGGTTCAGCAGGTGACCCTGGGGTTGAACGGAGATCTCGCTCGATCCGATTTGAATCAACTGCTGAACCTGGTGCTGGGAAACTGTTCGATGCTGCCATCGATCCAACTCACCCGATTGGTCCTGTCCGATGAAGTCCTCGATCGATTTCAGGGACCCCACTGCGGCATCGATGGAGTTCGAGAACTGGTCGAGGTGCCTGGTAGGCCACTGGTAGCGACCGCTCTGAAGCCAAGAGGTGCCCCGGTTTCAGACCTGGTGCAGATCTGTAGAGAGTTCATCCGCGGTGGTGGCGATCTGATCAAGGATGATCACAATTTAATCGATGATGATCTGGACCAGTTTCGCGATCGAGTCCAGCGTTGCACCGAAGCCATTCGGCAGCAGCAGGGAGATCGACACCGTCTCTACCTGGTCAATCTGCTGGCGCCCTCCGAACAACTGGATGCACGGATGGAGATCGCCCTCGAGGCGGGAGCCGATGGAGCATTGCTGGCACCATGGGTGATCGGGCTCGATCGCGTGAGGGAACTGACAGGCAGGTGGCCTGGCGTATACCTTGGACATCCTTCGATGAGTGGCGCCCTCACCGGAGGCTCCGGTATCGCAGGGCCGATCGTTCACGGCACCCTGGCACGGCTGGCGGGACTCGATGGCTCGGTGTTCGTCAACAGCGGTGGCCGCTTTCCTGTGACCAGGTCTGATGGTAGGAGCATCGCAGCCGCTCTTCGTCAGCCGTTGGCGAATCTGAAGCCAGCGTGGGCAGTACCTGCGGGGGGGATGAGTCCCGAGCGACTGCCGGAGATGATCGAAGACTTTGGCCGCGATACGATGATGTTGATGGGGGGAGCCTTACTCACCGCGAAGGAGGGGATCGAGGCCTGCACGAGAGAGATCGTCCAGCAACTGGAGGATCGATTCGAGACTGCGGGGGAGATGTAGATGGGCACCCGCACCGTCGGGGCGGGATTGCTGCTGCTGGCTCTATGGATGCTCATCCTGTCGGGTCAGGCATTCATCGAACTGAACTCGATGGTCGCTGCACCGGGTCCTGTTTCCGAGGACGATCTCTCGATGTTTACCGAGCAGTGGCTTCATCTCGTCGTGAAGACGATTCCGACCTCTGCTTCGGCACCGCAGGTGGCCGCTACTCGGGTTCAGTACGCTCTCGTAGGATGCTGCCTGCTGGCCCTCATCATCGGTGGTTACGGAATGTCCCTTTTGTGGCGCGATCTCGCAGCGGAACGATCAAGGAACTGAGGAGTCTGTGGAGGCTCTGCCGGTCAAAGTGCGGCTGCTATTTCAGGCCACCTCGAAGGAATCGGCGAAGAGGATGGAATCACACGCCAGCCACTGGAGAGGTGAGAGATGGTCAAGATCGTAGGGATTGCGCTGATGTTGCTGGCGCTGGGGATGGGTGTGATCGTGTTCCTGATCGGGCGGGATACGTCGAACAACTATATGCGCATCTTTTCACCGCAGCCGCATCCGAGCACGCTCTCGATGCCGACCCGCATAATCTTTCATGTCCCCGCTGATCCCACCGATCGATCGTGGAAAAAAAAATACGACTGGGTCTGGCTGGCGACCCTCACCATCGCTGGCGGTGTGTTCACCCTGATCATCGCAGGTACGGGGTGGACGATGATCTTGAGTGAGCCGAATCAGGGGCTCGACGAGAGGATCACCTGATGCTGGCTTCAGTGATTCAATGTGGTCTGGATCGTTTGCGAGATGAGAGCTTTGAGTCACTTCGTGGCTGCCGTATCGGGGTCTGCTGCAACCGATCCGCCATCGATGGTCACGGAACTGGTCTGGAACACCTGCTCCTCGATACAGCCATCGATGTGGTGCGCTGGTTTGAACCGGAACACGGTATCGAGGCGACAGCCCAGGACATGGAGACGGTGGTCTCGAATCGACCCGAGGTGATCAGCCTCTACGGCGCTGACGAGGCTTCCCTTCGACCCGATCCGAATGCCCTGGAGGATCTCGATCTGCTGCTCTTTGATATCCAGGACATCGGCAGTCGCTACTACACCTTCGCCGCGACCCTGAGATACATCCTGGAGGGGGCAGCGCTCACCGGCACCCGGGTGATGGTGCTCGATCGCCCCAATCCGATCGGCGGGGTTGCCGTCGAGGGGGGCACCATCCATCCGGGATTCGAGAGTTTTGTCGGAGCCTCGCCCATCAGTATCCGCCACGGTCTGACGATGGGGGAGATCGCACAACTGCTGGTCGGGCCGCTGGGAATCGCTGCGGACCTGACGGTGATCCCCTGCCAGGGATGGTCGCGAGAGATGTTGCCGCAAGACAGTGCGTTTCCCTGGGTAGCCCCTTCACCGAACATGCCGACACCGGATACGGCCCTCATCTATCCTGGCCTCTGCCTGGTCGAGGGCACCGACTTGTCCGAGGGACGCGGTACCCGGCGTCCCTTCCACAGAGTGGGAGCCCCATGGCTCGATGCTGATCGTCTCGCCGATGCCATCGAAGCTCGGTCGAGACAGATGGAACTGCAAGGGGTGAATTTTTCGCCGGTACACTTCGTTCCACAATTTCAGAAGTTTGCCGCTCAACAGTGTCATGGAATCGAGATCGAGGTGATCGATCCTTCGGCAGTCGATGCACTGTTGTTGGGAGTGACTGTCCTGGAGCAGGCTCGTGCTCAGGACCCCGAGCGGTTTCGCTGGCGCACCGAGACTTACGAGTTCATCGAGGATCCGATCGCCATCGACTTGCTGTGGGGTGGCTCCGATCTGCGTCTGGGTCTGGAGCAGGGGGGCTCGCCGCGCGACCTGATCGAGGCACGAGAGGAAGAGCGCCTCCAGTTTTTGGCCCTGCGCCAGGAGATCTTGCTCTACTGACCAGTTCCCACCTCAGGATGTCTGTTGTTGTGGCGCCAGTCGCGTGACCTTGTGGGCGATCACCGAGACCGCTCCCAGTCGTTCCTCGACCTTTCCCTCGACCAGTAGAGGACCACTTCCATCGAGCAGGGTGCGCCGTACCGAGGGCCATATTGAACTGAAGCAGGTCACCTCACAGGTGCCGTGTTCATCTTCGAGGGTGATGAAACCCATCGCACCGCGGGCACTGGGGTGATGTCGAGAGGCGATGCGGATCCCGCTGATCCGGACCCTGTCCCCGGCTTTTCTCGGGACCTCGCTCAACGAGATGCAACCGAGACGCCGTCGGAGGTCACGGTGAAACTGCATCGGATGAGCACTGACTCCTGCTCCCAGCAACCGGATCTCGTGTTCGAGAAGCTTTTGCGGCGACAGTTCCACGAGGGGAGGTCCCTCGTCGACGATGCCTGCGAGGTCTCCGGTGGTGGCCTGGTCTCTGGTTGCGACCAGTTGACGATGGCGGGTTCGAGTACGCCACAGCAGTCGGGTGCGGGGAATCTTGAAGTGGTCGAGTGCACCGACCAGGATCCACTCCTCCAGTTCCGACATCCCGATCCGTGTTCGACGCATCAGATCCTCGGGAGAATCGAAGGGGCGACCGGCAAAGACCGACTCGATGCTGGTCTGGCGTGAGCCGAGGATCATCGTCAACGGCATGCGAATCGCTCCATCCGACTCCAGTATGAAGGTGTCGGCGGAATGTTCGACGCAGGGCAGCCGCAATGGTACACCTCGTCTTCTCGCTTCGGCGACGAAGGCGGCAAAGGGATACATACCCGCGTGATGTCGAAACAGCGCACACAGGAACTCAGCGGGGTAGTGGGCCTTGAGCCAGGCACTGCGCCAGGCGAGCAATCCGTAGGAGGCGGCGTGGGCCTTGTTGAAAGAGTAGCGGCCGAAGCGCTGCAACTGTTGCCATAACTGGCGCGCTTCCCCGGCTCCGAAACCGTTGCCGATGGCGTCGGCGATGAACTGGTCTTCGAGTCGTTGCAATTGGGCCTGGGAATCGCTGCGTGTTGCGCGGGCCAGCGCTCTTCGCAGCAGGTCACCGGCGGCGAGGCTCCCGCCGGTGATGAGGGCGACCAGTTCCATCAGGTTCTCCTCGTAGAGGAGCAGACCACGTTGCTGTTCCAGTAGTGAAGCGAGCGCCGGATGCGGTGGATCAGGGGCTTCCAGTCCCCTCGCTCGGCGGCAGAAAGCGTCCTTCAAACCGCCGGCGGAGGGGCCCGGACGGATGAGGGCGATCGCCTGGATCGTCTCCTGTGCATTGCCCGCCTTCATCTGGATCAACAGCGATCGCATCGCAGGACTCTCCAGTTGGAAGCAACCGAGGGTGTCACCACTTTGCAACAATCGCGCGGTTCGTTCGCATCGTTCCGGGATGGCCGCGATGTCGGGGCGTTTGCCGCTGCGTTGCTCGATCAGATCGCGAACCGTTCCGATCTCCGAGACACAACGGTTGCCGAGCAGGTCGATCTTGATCAATCCCGTCTCCTCGATGGAGTACATGTCGAGCTGGGTGATGATGATTCCCCGTGCCGCTCTCTCGACCGATGCGATCTGCTGGATGGGGCGATCGGCGATGCAGATTCCACCCGGATGTACCGACCGATGGTGCGGTCGCCCCAGTAACCACTGAGCATCTTCAAGCAGTTCCCGGCGAGTCGTTGCAGAGATCCCGATCGCTGCGACGACGGGATCGTTGCGGAGGAATTCCGGGATCGTTGGGGGGCCATTGGATCCGCCACTGGATTCGCCACTGGATCCATCGAGGCGATGGGGCAGTCGCCGAGAGATACCATCGACATCGGCCGGGGAGAGACCGTGAGCCCGGGCTGCTTCTCGCACGGCAGAGCGAGGCTGTAGCGTGGTCCGGGTACAGATCATCGCCGTTCGGTCCTTACCGTAACGCTGGTAGACATGATCGATGATGCGATCTCTTCCCTGCCAGCACAGGTCGATATCGATGTCGGGGAGGTCCTTGCGGTCCGGATGGAGGAACCGTTCGAAGCGAAGACCGTGGGAGAGGGGGTCGACCTGGGTGATTCCCAGGGCATAGGAGACGATGGAAGCGGCTCCCGAACCGCGTCCTGCACATTCAATCCCGAGCCGATGCGCCTCCGAAACGATGTCGCCGACCACCAGGAAGTAGGGAACGAATCCCATCGAGTCGATGACATGTAGTTCGGTGGTGAGGCGTTCCAGGGCGGCTCGGGTGATGCTGCCGTAGCGTCTCACCAGACCTCGATGGCACTGTTCGTAGAGGAGCCCGAAAGGGGTCTGCCCCGGAGCGATCGGAAAGGGTGGGAAGATGGTCGGAGTCGCGGTGGGATCGGTCCTGGAGGCCTGCTCTTCGATGCGTGCGGCGGATTCGAGGGCGGCGGGCAGGTCACGGTACAACTGTTGCCACCGGGCTGGAGTGGGAATCGGCGCGAGCAGGGGAGAGATTTCCGGATCGCGCTGATCTTTGCGATCACGAGCGACCCGGTCGATGGTCGAGACACGACGTACTGCTTCGAGCAGATCAAGCCTCGGTTGTGTCACTGGTTGTTGCATGCCGATCCGCGATGAGGCGATCACCCCGAGCCCCAGTTGATCCGCCGCATCGAGGGCACGATGTTCCCGTGCGAGGGGATCGCGCAGACGGTCGATCTCGATCAGCACCCGCTGTCGTGCCGGCGGACCGAGTTGGTCGACCAGTTGCCGTGCCAGCGACAGGTCGCGCACCAGGATCATCAGGGAAGGGGCATTGCAAACTTCATCGACCAGGTCAAAGGGAGCCACTACCCGATCGGTTCCGATCGGTTCCGAGAGACGCCGACCGCTGACCAGTGAGTGCAACTGCTTACGGCTTGCCGGGTCCCTGGCGATGGCGACCACCGATCGACCGCAACTCCCATCGACCTCGGCGGCGGCCAGCAGTTTCAGATCGACCGTTCGAGCCGCCCGAGTCGCCTCGACGATGGTCCCGAGGTCGCCATCTTCGGCGACCACAGCACTGCGCCAACCGAGCCGGGCCGCTTCCTCGATGAGAGAGGAGATCGGCTCCAGCCCCTTGAGCAGGGAGCCCCAGGAGCGCAGTGAGAGAAGCAGTGAGAGAAGCAATGGAGAGTCAGCAGGCACGGTAAACCTCGGATCGGTGGAAACGGAGCGATCGCAGGATAGCGAACATCTGTTCGCCATCCAAGAGGCTATTACGGATGAGGTCTGGTGGGCCGGATGCCCCGGCAGGAAGAGGGATGGAAAAGAAGAGGGGCCGAGAAGGAGTTTCCTTCTCGGCCCCTGGAATTGCGAACTGCGAACTGCGATTACCGCCCGATGAAAGATCAGAGGCAGGCGTCGTAAGTCACACAGTCGAGAGCATCCGTGGTCGGATCTGCACCGCACACGGGAGCGGTCGGGGCGGGCATGTTGGGCCCACCCGAGAACAGAGTCGACAACTCGTACACCGCATCGGCGATGTTGACCAAGCCGTCATCGTTACAGTCTGCTGCATCTTCGCAGTTGAGAGCGCCACCGGTGAAGAGACCCGCCAGTAGCGAAACGGCATCGGCGATGTTGATCGCACCGTCGCCGTTGGTGTCGCCGCGCATGAAACCACCGGTCGAGGGCTGAAGGGTGACGGTACCGTTGGTCAGAGCGGCGGGATTCGCCTGTCCATCGACCACGACGATGTTGACCACCGAGGGAGAACCGAGCGAACTGCTCCAACTCAGTGGGGTGGTGGTTCCGGCACTGTTGCCGATGAGTCCAGAGGGAACCGTGTCGTAATCGACGCTTCCCACCGAAGTACTGCTGGAGAAGAGCAGGAAGGAGGTGTTGGAGAAGCTGTAGACACAGCCCACAGTGAGACCATCGACGTAGAAGTTGATATCGATGAAGTCGGGCCCGCTATTGCTGTTGAGACCGTCGAGCGACGCAGCAGCATTCCAGGTGGTGGCCGTGATCAAACTCGGGTTGTTGGCGAGGCCGAAAGAGAAGCCCTGGGTCTGGTTGGGGAACCCGGGGGCGGTGGCATCTTCTTCGATCGACAGGGTCGCCGAGAAACTGCCATTTCCTGTTCCAGGAGAGTAACTGGCCAGCACATCGGAAGCGATGAAGGTGAATCCATCGAGCGGCACCTGACATGACGGTGCGCCCGAGCAGTCCGGATCGTCGCAGTCGGCCAGGCCATCGCCGTCGTCATCGGTTCCATTGGTGCAGTTTTCCGGCGGAGGACCGGCACAGGCCGGATCGAGGTCACAATCGGTATCTTCGCAATCGATCAGACCGTCACCGTCGTCATCCACTCCATTGGTGCAGTTCTCCGGGGTCGGGGCACCAGCGAGGGTGATGTCGAGGGTTCCGGTTCCGGAATCTCCTGCGGCCCAACTACCGACTCGAATCCAGTAGTTCGATCCAGCAGTCATGCTGACATCGAGGATCGAGGTGAATCCGCCGCAGCCGACGCCATCGCCGTTGCAGGCGATCTGTGTCAGGGCACCACAGGTACCCTCGTAGATCACCACGTCGCTGTCGAAGGTGATGCTGTCGCAGGTCGAGATGGTTGCGGTCCCCGAGGTGGGAGCGGTGAACTGGTACCACGCATCCGATCCCATGTCGCCGAGTGCGCTACCCACACACTGTGCATCGTTATAAGGATCAGCACTGGCGGTCATCACCGTGGTGTCGACCGCATTCGATCCGACGACCGCCACCAGAGGATCGGCGCACTCGTCACCGATTCCGACGCTACCGCCACAGGCGGGGTTGCCCGTACAATCGGGATCTGCGCAATCGACCAGCCCATCGCCGTCATCGTCGGTTCCGTTGGTACAGTTTTCAGTCACCGGTCCGCCGCCGCCGACACTGATGGTGAGGGTTCCGGTTCCGGACTCTCCGATCGCCCAGCCACCCAGCCGGATCCAGTAGGTGTTACCAGCGGTCATGCCCACATCGAGAGAGGATGTGTATGCGGTACAGGCGGGTCCATCGCCGTTGCAGGCGATCTGGGTCAGTGCTCCACAGGTGCCCTCGTAGATGACCACGTCGCTGTCGAAAGTGATGGAATCACAGGTCGAGACCGTGGTGAGACCGGTGGTGGTTGCTGTGAACTGATACCACGCATCCGAGTCCATGACGCCGAGGAAGGTGCCGACACACTGGCCATCATCGTAGGGATCAGCACTGGTGGTCATCGCAGTGGTGTTGATCGGGTTGGCACCCTCCACCACGGTCAGCGGGTCTGCACATTCATCTCCACCGCCACCGCCGCCGCCACCGCCGCCGGCGGTGATGTTGAGGGTACCGATTCCGGAGTCGCCAGCGAGCCAGCTTCCAACACGGATGTAGTAACTGTTACCCGCCGTCATGTTGACATCGAGGGTCGAGGTGAATCCGCCGCAGACTGCTCCATCGCCGTTGCAGGCGATCTGGGTCAGTGCACCGCAAGTGCCCTCGTAGACGACGACGTCGCTGTCGAAATCGATGGTGTCACAGGTCGAAATGGTAGTGGTTCCGGAAGTGTTTGCGGTGA
>Ga0302120_10000675_pt1 | contig 15533 bp, 13 predicted proteins | sample AG5_Bottom_MG_FD_203118 | JGI IMG/M metagenome (GOLD analysis project Ga0302120, IMG submission 203118) | Marine microbial communities from Western Arctic Ocean, Canada - AG5_Bottom | ecosystem: Environmental > Aquatic > Marine > Oceanic | place: Canada: Western Arctic Ocean | collected 2017-10-01 | reverse complement strand
GCCGGAGACTCCGAATACAAGGAGCTTCTTGCGAAAGTTGAACAATTTCTGGCGGATGAGGGGGCCAAATTGCAGTTCCAGAGCGTGCAGGAGCGCGGGGAGGAACTGAGTCAAAAACGGCAGGTGGGCCTCGAATTGAGCGACGGAGAAGTGAAGGACTTTGAGTCCGCCCGCGACGCTCTCATGAGCAATGCGGTGGCCCGGGAGTTTCTCGATGCCCAGCAGAGTTTGCAATCCGTGCAGACCGCTATCGGCAAGTATGTCGGTTTGACCCTGGAGCTTGGGAGAGTCCCTGCGGAGGAAGATCTCCAGGATCAGGGCGGCTGCTGCAGCGAGGGTGGATGAGGATGCGACTAACTGACCGTCCGTGTGACGGTTATTTGAGCGGCCAGACCGCTGTGACAATTTTCCCTTCCGGGAGTTGGAGGACCCTAGGGGGGGAGGTGACGTTCGTTCTTTGGAATCGCCCTCCTGGGACCTGGGCTAGGCTGTGAGCGATCGAGACAGGTTCGCTGGTTGGGCGACTGCCTGCATGAGGATCGTGCGCGCCGAGGCGTGCGCGATTTCACCTCGGGCAAGGTGGAGGTGCGCAAGTTCATGGGGGGGACCGAGCTCCTGGTCACCGATGACCTTCCGAGTGAGGTGGTGGGGGCCACCTACGGCAAGCGCATGTCGCAAAAGCGCGCCACCCACGGACTGCGCCGGGAAGCTGTCCATGGCACTCTCTTCCTGACCGCGCGATTCATGAACAAGACCTGGTGCGCTCCGGTCCTACTCACGCCGAGAGGGGCGTTCCCTCGGGATCGATCTCATTGGACACTCCGGGGAGCTGTGCGAAGCAATCGAAGAAAAACGAATTCGAGTGCTCGCGCGCGTTGGCTTTGTGCTACTCCGGTTGGGACTTGGAGAGTGGCGCACGCGCAAAGCGGATGTCCTGCGCGAGGTGCTCAAGCGTCTCTAGAGTGTGTTCGAGAATCATTCACAGTGCCAGCTGAGCCTGGGGTTGGAACACACCCTGGCAGATCCTAACCCTGGCTGAGCATGGAGGCGGCTTCTGCGTCGAGGTAGAAGGTCGCGTCCTGATGGTTGTGAAGATAGGTGGCGGGAAGATCAGCCGTGACCTCCGAAGTCAGGGCCTCACTGACAATCTGAGCTTTTGAAGTGCCGAAGGCCATGAGGACCACGCGGCGGGCATCGAGAATGGTGCGGACGCCCATTGTGATGGCACGGGTGGGAACAAACTCAGCCCCTCCAAAGGCACGGGCCGCATCCCGGATCGTGATCTCGTTCAAGGAGGTCACATGGGTAGTTACATCGGGGGGAGAGCCGGGTTCGTTGAAACCGATATGACCATTATGACCGATCCCGAGCACCTGGAGATCGATGCCGCCGGCCTCGCAAATGGCAGTTTCATAGCCCGCACAGTAGGGAGCGAGATCCTCATCGGCAATCGTGCCGTCCGGGATGTGGATATTCTCGGGAGGGATGTCGATGTGATCGAAGAGTCTGAAGTGCATGAACTGCCAGTAGCTCTCGGCATGGCTGCGTTCGAGTCCGAGGTACTCGTCGAGGTTGAAAGTGATGACGTTGGCGAAAGAGAGTCCCATGCGGTGCAGTTGGGCGAGCTCGGAGTAGAGCCGGATGGGGGTGCTGCCGGTGGCCAAGCCGAGGACGACCGAGCGGTTCTCGCTTGCGCGAATCCGGACGAGGTTCCCAATTTCGTTGGCGAGGGCTGCAGAGGCGTCCTCGGCGGATGGGAACACTTGGGGAGTGAGAGTGGCAGGCATGGAGAGGGCTGCGGAAGAGAGTGGAGTTCACAACTTTTGTTGATCAGAATCAACTCGAACCGCGTTAAATAAACATGACTTCCCTTCTCCGGTCTGTCCCCTCGGCCTGCTTTCTTCTCATTTAGCTAGCGCCCTTGTGAGCCGAGGAGCTTCCACCGTTGCCCTCCAATGACGTCTTGGTCCGTCTTTACGAATCAAAGGTTTTTGAGCCTCAGATCACGATTGGGGTGGTGGTCCATGGCGAGGCGAATCTCTCCAAGAAGTTCAAAATCCAACCCGTCATCCACATGGCCGATCAATGGAGGCGGCCGCCGCGTCAGACAGATCGAGACCCGAGTCTTCCTCTGGAACGATGAATACGGCTGGTTCAATGCCATTGTGGGACACGGTCGCCCTGAAAAAAATACTCGCGCCGCCACGCACCCGGTTTTCAAACACACCCTAGCTCTCGGTCCCTGCCAGGATGGCTCCCGCGGTGGTCACAAATTGATCTTTCGAAGAGTCTCCCGCCATCGCGGTGAGCCACTTCTCCCGTCTGAACCAGGAGCGCTGTCGTTTGGCGTACTGGCGAGTGGCAATGACAATGAGTTCTGCGCATTCTTCGCGATTGATTTTTCCGGCGAGGAGGCGCCGAATTTCCGGGATCCCGATCGCCTTGGCCGCATTCTCATCGAGTTGGGGATGGGCTGCGACTTCCTCAATGGCACCTCCCGAGAGCATCTCGCTGGTGCGCAGGCGGATGCGCTCTTCGAGGGGCGCGGGCCTCCAAGTGAGGAGTAATCCGCGGAGGTGACTGGTATCGATCTCAAAGGACGCACGTTGTTCTGAGACGGGACGACCAGTGAGGAGACACACCTCGAGGGCTCGTTGGACATAGCGTGGATTGTGGCGGTCGATCTGAGCGGCTTCGACCGGATCGAGCTCCTCCAAGCGGCGCCAAAGTTCGGCCAGGGAGAGAGTCTCGAGCTCAGCGCGAAGATCCGAATCCGAGGGCAGATCGCTGGGTCCGTGTGTGAGGAACTTGAGGTAGAGGCCCGATCCGCCCACCACGATCGGTAGTTTTCCACGCGCCTCGATTTCGGCGAGGACGGGAAGAGCCATCTTCCGGTAGCAGGCGGCGTCGAGGGCATCGGTGGGGTCCGCCACACCGAAGAGGTGGTGGGGGACCAGGGCCCGTTCTTCCGGAGAGGGTGCCGCGGTGATTGTTTCCAGACCTCGATAAAGCTGCAGGGCGTCCGCATTGATAATCTCCCCATGGTACTCTTGCGCGATGGCGAGAGCGGCCGAGGATTTACCGGATGCGGTGGGACCGCAGAGGAAGAGAGCGTTCAGGGTTCAGAGATCGGGGTTGAGACGGAGGAGCCGCCGACCCAATCTGAGCGCCGAAGCTCGATTACTGAATACAAAAATTCCCCGCCGGCATACGCCAGCGGGGAATGATGAAAAGAGAACTCTCTTACTCGGTTTCTTCGTCTGCCGCACCCTTGGACTGGGCTCCGTTCACGATCATCTGCCGGCCCATGAAGGGCTGGTCATGGAGAACCTCGACGGCCCGTTTGGCTTCGTCGATGGTGGCCATTTCGATGAACCCGTAGCCCTTGGACTTGTGGGTGTTGCGGTTGTAGACGATTTCCACATTGCGCACTGCACCAACCCCCTTGAAGAGCTCCTCGAGCTCATACTCGGCAGCGTCGTAGGAGAGGTTCCCGAGGTAGAGTCGGGTCGACTCGACCGGGATGGCCTCCGGGGCTTCTCTGGGAGTGGCCGTTTTAGCAATGCGGGTGCCAGACTTGGGGGCCCTGCGAGGCTCCCGCACAACGGGTTCCCGGGCGGCTTCCTTCCGCTTGCGCGGAGGGCGAACAGGCTCCTTGTAGAGGCCGAGCGCTTTGAGGATTTTCTGCCAGAAGGTCAGTTGAATCGGCTTGGGTTCGCGATGAGGGCGACGGCCCCCGGAACGGCGGCCCTGCTGTTGCCCACCTCGGCCCCCGCCACCGCCGTCATTGCGGTTTTGGTTGCGATTTCGGTTTCGGTTGCGATTACGGTTGTTATTGCGACGGTCGCCGGAGCCTTGGCCTCCAGAGTCAGATCGTCTTGATTGTGTCGAAGAATCGGACATTTGTTCTTTATTGGTTCGGGTTCGCGCGGGAACGCGACAGGCATCTCGATGCCTTCCTGCGGATGCTCCTCTTGGATCGGAATCAGCGCGGACAATCTATGAGTCATGCAATTTGAGGGCTGTTCCTGGGGTCGTTTGAGTCGAGTAGCAAATCCGCGTGCTTGGCTGGTTGATGGCGTTCCCGCATTCTTGGGCCTTTGGGGGCCCACGAGATGCACCGCTGCCCGCGAGGGCGAGCGATCAAGCCGGAGTTCCCGTCTAGTGTCCGGGCAGTGCCGTTGGGACAACTGTCCGGGAATCGATAGCCAAGCGTTCGCATCGAAGATATCTCCGTGTCAGGCGCAAGATTACGCGTGGGAGGAGGAATCGGCAAGGGAAATGGCTGGATCCTCATAACTGCGGGGATTGAGGGTTGTCGAGGAGGGGGGCTTTAGGCTACCTTTCCCCGGAAATCAGCCCTTATGATCTCTGTGACAATCTGTCCTCCCCTCCGCCTGATTGCTCCCCTCCTCCTCCTTTTGAGCTCCTTGATTGCGCTGGCCCAAGAGGCCTTTTTTGTGGTGGAAGCGAATTCGGGTCGGATCCTGATGGCTCAGTCGGCTCTCGATAGGAAACCAGTGGCGAGCCTGACCAAGATTGCCACCGCGATAGTCACCCTGGATTGGGCCGATGCGACCAAGAGAGATTTGGGAACCCTGATCGCGGTTCCTGGCTCTGCGGTCACCATCGGAGGATCGAACCCGATGGGATTGCGTCCGGGTGATCGAATCTCGATCCGCAATGCGCTCTACTCCGCCTTGCTTGGTTCGGATAATGCCTCGGCCCAAATTCTGGCTCACTATGTGGGTGGTAGGATATTGTATGCCCGGAACAAGACGGGGGACAACGTGAAGACCTTTGTGCGGGAAATGAATGAGTTGGCAAAGGGGCTTGGGATGCGAAGGACGAAGTTTACCAATGTGCATGGGATGGATCATGCCCGTGGGCGAGGCTACTCAACTGCGACCGACATGGCCCGACTTTGCATCTATGCGATGCGCAAACCGGGCTTTGTCTTCTTCGTGAAACAGAAGAGCCGCAAGGTGAGCTTTGAACAAGCCGGGCAGTCGCGCGGGTTTACGGTGCAAAACACCAACAAGCTGCTCGGACAACAAAACATCAACGGAATCAAAACCGGGACGACGGCGCGGGCAGGACAATGTCTGGCCACAAGTTCGGAGCTCAAACCGGTCGTGGAAAAGTTGGCCGGCGGAGCAACCCGGCTCACTCCGCGTCGCCTCATTTGTATCGTGCTGGGAAGTCAGGATCGTTTTTTACGCACGCAGTCGCTGGTGCAGCAGGGTTGGCAGTTTTACGACCAGTGGGTGAAGGGTGGCGCGTTGGTCGCTGACCCCGCCAGGGAAATGCTCCGTGTTCCCAACCCACGCTGATCGTTCGGGCCGGATTCGGGCCGGTGAGGCAGGACCAGGGATCCTGCGCAGATCCTTCTAATAGATCCCCTTCATGGCCCGGTCAAAATCCTGGGGATTGGGCGCTGCTGAGCGGGCGACTTCCTTATCAATAATCTCCTGGGTGGTTGCCGCCACGAGGTAGCGCAGGAAGGAGCAATTGAGTGGAGAGTCCCCGCGATGCATGAGGTCGAGCAGTTCGGGGTACTTGCGTTCCTTGATCCACTTTCTGGTGGCGGCTTCGTTGTGCAGATGCTCCACCGCCAGAAAGAGCCCGTCACTCTTGCGTGGAAGAAGTTGCTGAGAGAAGACCCCGATGAGGTGGAGGGAGAGAAGCATGACGGCACTCTCGCGATGGCTGTCACTGAAGAGATTGCTGAGGCGCTCCATGGTATCAATGACGCCGGAACTGTGGAGGGTGGCCAGAACCAGGTGCCCGGTCTCGGCGGCCTGCAGGGCAATGAGAGCCGTTTCCTCGTCGCGGATTTCACCCAGCAGGATGATGTCTGGGCTCTGCCGCAGCGATGAGCGGAGAGCGGTGGAGAAGGACTCCGTGTCGGAGCGCACCTCGCGTTGCGAGAAGTAGCACTTGTCGCTGCGAAAGAGGTATTCGACAGGGTCTTCGATGGTGACGACGTGTCGGTGATAGCGATTGTTGATCCACTGCAGGCAGGAGGCGAGCGAAGTGGACTTTCCCGAGCCGGTGGGCCCCGTGATCAGAATGAGTCCGGCGCGGCGCTTGAGCCAGGTTTCGAGGAGTTCGCTTGGGAGTCCAAGATACTCAAAGCTTGGGATCTCTTCTTCGATGGGACGGAGAACTGCGGAGAGCAGTCCCAGGGTGCGATAGAGATTCACGCGGAGTCTGCGGCCACCGGGAATGACGAAGCTCGCGTCTCTCTCCATCACGTTCTCGGGGTCGGCTCCGCACTCGTTCCAAAATTCGGCGATGGTTTGTCGGTCGAGGGGAGCTCCTTCTGCGGGAGCCACTTCGCCCTCCAATCGCATGCGGGGTGGTTGGCCTTCGCAGAGGAAGAGATCGATGGCTCCAGCGTCAAAGGACTGGCTTGCTAGGTCGGCGATGGAAGGCATGAGAGGGGAGGGGTCAGGGAAACGGGGGGTGCGAAATTGGTCTTCAGTATTCAGTGTGCAGGACGAAGAGAGAAGGAGAAAAGAGACGGAGAAAAGAGACGGGAGGGCAGTGGACTATCCGAGGTTGTCTTCGAGGCGTGGGAGCGAATCGCGGATCTCGGTGAGAAGTGCGATCTGGGAAGGCTGCGAGGAATCAGCGGGGATGGATTCGCTCGACTGTCGGAAGGCCTTGCTCGCGAGGATATCGTGTTGCTTGAGAACGGCTTCGCGAAACTCTTCGGCGTCCACGATGCCGGTGAGCGCGACGAGCGAGCCGGGACCGGATTGACCTGCGGTTTCCAAGCTCTGTTTGCGAAGCTCGAGGGCCCGCAGGACTGGCCCCTGGACCATGACGGTGATCTTCTCAAGGGGAATGGTCTTCTCGACCCTCAGCAGTTCACCAAGGAGGAGGCTCCTTCGGGCAATGGGGGGAGGATCTGTTAGGTTTCTGAACTGGAATCAGGAATTCCCGGCGGGAAGAGCGTGCTCGTCGGAGACCCTGGGAAGGGCGGCCTTCTCGAGGATCTCAACACCTCCTAAGTTACGAGTGCCGGATGGATGAGCACTTTGCTCAGGGCTTCCCCGAGCTTGGTGAGGGTGTCTGGATCGAGCACCTTCCGGCCATCAGCAGGACTCTGCACGTAGAGCGTGTCGAGGGCGGCTCCCTTTTCCGTGGCGATGCGGGCGTGAATCGTATCGAGACCATGCTGATTGATGGTGTGGAGGAGGTCGTGCAGGAGGCCGATGCGATCGATGGCCTGAATCTCAATGACGGTGAAGTTGGGATCACTCTCGTTGTCGAGGTATGCGCGGACCGGAAAGGGAATGGCGTCTGCGTTGGTGTCGCGCAGGAAGTTGGTTTTGACCTCGAGATAGGACTTGGGATCATAGGCGTTCTCCTGGTTGAGTTCGTAGAGCGTCATCACTGCACTCATCTGGCGGTAGACATTGGTCACGGCGTGGCTGTTGACGGTGCAGACCCGGAAGACGTCGAGCGCCACGCCGTCGTTGCGAGTGTAGATGTCGGCCGAGAGAATGTTGATCTCATGAGCAGCGAGCGCGCAGCAGATTTTCTCCAGAAGCAGCGGGCGGTCCTGGGTAACCACGGTGAGTTCGGTAAAGCCATGCTCTTCGTGCTCGATCCACTGGACCGCCGCCTCGAAGGGAGTGCTGGGTCGGCGGGTGCGCCGATCAAGGTATTGCCAGATAGCCCGAATGTGGGTGCCCACGCTCTGGGCATCGCGGTAGCGGAAATAACGCTTGGGCATCTGCTTGAAATGCTCGTCAGTGATTTCTGCGGAGTCGCTTCCCTGTTCCGCGCGAACCTTGTCACGGAGCCGGTCCAGCTTTTCGCGAAACTCCGCATCGTAGGCTTCGTAGCCCTTCTTCAGGACCGTGCGGGTGGAGCGATGGAGTTGGGTGATCAAGGTCTCTTTCCAGGGAGTCCAGCCCTCCTCGCTGGTGCCATTGGAGTCGGCGTAGGTGAAGAGCAGCAGGGCGTCGAGGAAGAGGCGATGCTTCATGAGGCCGGAGAATTCCGCCACCACATCCGGATCGTCGATATTTCGTTTGGTGGCAAATCGCCACAAGGTGAGATGATGATCGACCAGAAACATGATCAGTTGACGTCTTCCGTGGATGATCTGCAGGCGCTTGCAGACTTTGTTGGCAAGCATCTGGGAGCCGTCGATGTGCTCGCGCACATTCTCAGCGCGCCCGGCGTCGTGAAGGAGGACCGCGAGGTAGAGGGCGTAGGGGTCTTCAATGTCGATGAACAACTGTCGGTAGCGTTGCTTTTTCGGATCATCGGAGGCGATCAGGGCGTCGAGTTGATCGATGCAGCGCAAGGTATGTTCGTCGGCGGTGAAGCGATGGAAGAACTCGTGTTGGACGAGACATTCAAGGGCGCCAAATTCAGGAAAGTAACGGCCGAGCACTCCGCAGCGATGCATGAGTCGGAGCGTGCGACCGACTTGTCCCTTCTTCTCGAGAATGGATTTGAAGGTTCTCCGATTGTCTGTGGAGTAGGTGAATTCGTCATCAATCCTGTCCCAATTGGCCTTGATCAACTTGCGCAGGGGAGGAGAGGGACGGAGGTCGTGTTTCTGACAGTGGAGAAAGAGGCGGAGCAGGCGTCCGGAATCCTCGGCAAAGACCTTGTCGTGCTCAGGATAGAGGCGTCCGTCCTCGGCGCGGAAGCCGTCGAATTTCTGGATCTCGGTTTTCTTCCTAAAGGGAATCCACGAAGGCAGGCGGAAGGGGCGGAGAACGTCGGTTTCGATCTCAGCGATTTCAAAGACGCTGGCGGTGTGTTGGTGAATGTCGCGGGCGTGAAGGTAGTAGTCCCGCATGAACGCTTCAATCCGGCGCAGCTTCGTTTTATGTGGATAATTGAAGGCTTTAGTGATGACGCCCTGAAAGCGTAAAGTGAGAATGTCGGTGGATTTGCCGGTATGGTAGTGAAGGCAATTGCGAACCCGGTGCAGGAAGTCGAATGCTTCGCGCAGTTCGGTGCGCGCATTGGAACTGAGAATGCCGCGGGTCATCAGCTCGTCGAGGTCCCGCGTCTCGAAGAGAGCATCGGAAATCCAGAGCAGATTGTGGAAGTCACGCATGCCCCCGGGGCTGTCCTTGAGATTTGGTTCCTGGAGAAAAACGGTGGAGGAAAACTTGTGATAGCGGGCCTCGACATCCGCGCGTCGTTCCGCAAAAAACTTTTCGCGATCCTTGTTGATGCAGTCCTGGCGTAATCGTGAGCCGAACTTCTCATGAAGTGGTTCGTCACCGCCGAGGAGGCGATGATCAAAGAGAGAGGTGCGCGTGATGGGATCGCGGCGGGCTTCGGCGACACACTCCGTGATCGAGCGCGAGGCGTGGCCGACTTTGAAGCCGAGATCAAAGAGAGGGTAGAGGACTCCTTCGACGACCTCCTTGAGTTTCTTGCTGAGTTTGTGGGAAGGCTGGGGGAGCAGGAAGAGGAGATCGAGATCGGAGCCAGGATTGAGGAGACCCCTGCCGTAGCCGCCATTGGCGACCAACGCGATGGAGACCGGGGCCTCGTGAGTAAGGAGCGCAGTTTCGAACAGCGAACGCAAGAGGTTGTCGATGGCTGCGCAGCGGAGGGCTGCAACTTCGTATCCTCCCGCGCCGGATTCATGAACTTTGCGCACCCGTTTGTCCTCGGACTTCAGATGTCTCTTGTAGATCGGGAGGCGCTTTGGGGACGGGAGTTCAGCGAGGTGGGCGGGATCGAGTTCCTCGGGGATGGGAACGGCGGCGGTATCCGGAGCGGGCACGGGCTTAGTGTGAAGCTTGTTGGAAGAGATTGAAATTCGGGAATAGAGAGGAGCCGTATCGATTACCTGGAGCCGATTGGTGTGGGAACGGCGAGCTTCGGAGTCTGCCAGGAGGACCTCACTGCTAGAGTCGCTGGTAAAGTTCCCGAATGCGAGCGAGATTGATGCCCTCGGGTTCGTGATCGAGAATCCATTCGAGGTCCGGCTTGGCATGGTCGGGTTGGCCGGATTGGAGATGGAGCAAGGCGCGATTCAAGCGTTCCTGAGGATTGTCGGGATTGAGGGTGACAAGGATTTCGACGTAGCTGATTGCATCGACGAAGGCCCGTTCTTCGATCGCAATGGTCTGGAGATTGCGCAGCATGCGGCTGATGATCTGAGTCGGGTCCGCGATGGGCATTTCCTCCGCGGTCCCGGAAAATCCGGCGGCGAGAATGAGAGCGTTGGCGTCTTCGTGACTCATGGCCACTCCGCCCTCGAAGGGATCGATGATGATGCGCTCCTTACCATCCTGGTAACAGGTGACGAAGTGCCCGGGAAGTCCCAGTCCGTGCAGCTGAGCGCTCGCCCTGCGGGTCAGTTCGATGAAGAGGAGCGAGAGGGTGATCGGAATACCTTCGCGATCGTCGATGACTTCGTTCAAGTAGCTGTTAGAGCGGCTGTAGTAGTCCGAACGGCTGCCGTGAAAACCGTTGTCCTTGAAGAGGTAGTTTCGGACCGCCTCCACTTTTTGCGCGGTGGTGGCATCCTTGGGGAGAGCGCCTGTGATCTCCCCAGCCATGCGCTCGATCTCTTGGAGATAAGGAGCCACTTCGATTTCCGGATTGTCGAGCCGGGCGATGAGAAGGGCAGCGCGGAAGAGCTTGTCCTCCTTCTCGCCCTTGAGGGTCTCGAAAATCTTCTCCGAAATGGCGCGGCGGTGGATGGCTCGAGACTGGGCCTCGAGATCATCGGCCTGGGCCCGCAGCTTTTCTGCCTCGCGGAAGAGAAGGGTGCGAGCGAGGTCGGGGGAGTTACTGAGCTTGGCAAGGGCGTTTTCATGGTTTGGGTCGCGCTTCAATCTTGTGATTTGTCTTTCGAGGCGTGCGAGCAGTTCCGGGGCCACGAGGTCCTGGGCGAGATTTGCTCCGAGGCGGAAGTTACGGAAGGTGGCCACCGTTTGCCGAAACTTGGCGAGGCCCACCTTCCCGCCGCGAAGTCCTGCGTCCTCAAGTTCGATCACCTTCTCGCCATTCACAAAGCAAGTCAGCTTCTTCTCTTCCACCCGAACGCGGAGGCGATTCCAGTCCCCGGGCCGATAGGCTTCGGTTTTCAATTGCGCAAGGATGTTCCAGCTGAAGACATCCGGACCATCGAAGCGAGTGAGGCGCAATCCGCCGCCGCTGGGGTAGAAGCCATAGTGTCGATCGCCCCCATCGGAGGCAAAGGCGAGTCCGGCGGCACCCGATTCGTCGTCGAGGATGGCTTCGACGCTCACTTCGTAGGGTGCTTCGGGAACCTCGCGCTCCGAGAGACAGAGACTGCGCCCGCCGAATCCCACTCCTTCTTGCGTCACCGTGATGCGGCCCGCTCGTTGTTTCCAGGTCGCCCCCATCACGGTTTTCCATCGCTTGGGATCGAGCCGCCCGATGGTCAGCCACTTTTCCATCGGGACGGTGTTGGGCTTCTCGAGAAGGCGACGAAGGGCACCCACCGGGACCGCCCAGCCCAGGTTGTCCGTCACCGCGGACTTCATGGTGAGGAGGCCGTGGACTTGTCCCTCAAGATCGAGCAAGGGGCCTCCGCTGTTTCCCGGTTCGACTGGGATCGCCACCTGGATCAAGGCGCGGCCAACGTAGTCACGCACCGCGGAGACCACGCCGCGCACGACACTGAACTCAAGACCGTGGGGCGCGCCCATGGCCACGATCTCCGCTCCTTGGCTGATAGATTTCTCCTCGGCGAGGGGGATCGGTTCCAGTCCCTGGGCATCGATGCGTAAGACCGCAAGGTCGAGGGTGGCATCCCAGGCATGAATACTGATCACCTTGTGCTCAGTGCCGTCGTCAAAGCGTACCGTGAGGGGGCGGGACTCGCCGATCACGTGCGCACAGGTGGCAATCAATCCATCTTTCGAAACAACAAAGCCGCTTCCGGTTCCGCCTTCGCCGCCGGAGCGGCCACCGTGCGTGATGACCACCGCAGAGCGGCGGACCTTCGCAGCGAGTTTTTCGACCGTGAAAAGAGCTCTCGAGTTCTTTGCAGGCTCCGCTTTTTGGGGAGCGCTTTTTTTTGCGGGTTGATCCTCCTCCTGCGCGATCGCGGTCTGGAGCAAAACAGGGAGGAACAGAGACGCAAGGAGACGGCGCATGGCTTAAGCTAACGCATCGAGCGGGCCCAGGCTATCGGGAATCATTGAGGAGGCGCTGGAAATGTGCCGGCGGGTGTTCCTGTTGTTAACTCCGAAAGCGGTCTTCGTGCGGCGATGAACCGGATTCAAGGCTCGCCTTTCCATTCGCGGCGAGGTGAGTCAGGCAGTGGTAAACTTCTTCTGGATCGGCGCGCAGAGCGGATGCGAGGGCTTCGGCGGTCTGAGCCTTCTCGCTCAGGATGTCCTTCACGTCGGCGAGGAGTTCGAGGAAGAGGGTTGCGGCCTTCTTGCCCGCTTCCACGCCCGGTTGGTGGTAGGGGTTGATGTTGACCAGGGACGCATAAAAGGAAACGGCGCGCTCGAAGAGGGCGATGAGGGCTCCGATGGTGCGGGGTGTTACTTCTTCGATCGAGATCGTGATTGAGTGGCGACCCGATTCGTAGAGAGCTTTGCGGGTCCCGCGGAGAAACCCCTGAAGATAGTCGCCGGCCATGACACCCGGCTCCACCTCGATGGATTCTCCTGCACGCCCTTGGCGGACTTCGATGAAAGTTGCGAAAAAATTATGGACTCCGTCGCGGAGTTGTTGGACGTAGGCGTGTTGATCGGTGGAACCCTTGTTGCCGTAGACTGCAATGCCCTGGAAGACTTCCTTGCCGTCGAGATCGAGGCGCTTGCCGAGCGATTCCATGATCAGTTGCTGGAGATACTTGGAGAAAAGAGCGAGGGAGTCCTTGTAGGGAATGACGACCATGTCTTTTTCTCCGCGGCCGTTTCCTTCGTGATGCCATGCGAGGGCGAGTTGCATCGCCGCGTTGGTGCGAATGTTGGTTTCGCGCGTGTGGGCGTCCATGGTGGATGCGCCCGCGAGGAAGGCGTCGAGATCGATTCCTTGGAGCGCGAGTGGAACGAGTCCGACGGTCGACATGATCGAGGTCCGGCCCCCCACCCAGTCCTCCATCGGGAAACTGGTGAGCCAGTCGTTGCTTTCGGAATAGAGATCGAGTTTCGATCCGTGACCGGTGATTGCGGCCGCGTGTTGTCCAAACTCGAGTCCCGCCGCGGTGTAGGCCGCTTCGGCTTCCAGCATTCCATTGCGAGTTTCAGGAGTGCCGCCGGACTTTGAAATGACGAGCACGAGGGTCTTGGAGAGATCCCCGATTTCGGCCAGGGTACGATCGATGCCATCGGGATCCGTGTTGTCGAAGAAATAGGTGGCCATCTGCGCGGCTGGCCGGAGAGCGTCGGAGACAAATTGCGGGCCAAGGGCGGAGCCGCCGATCCCGATCAGGAGAAGCTTCTCAAACTTACCTCCGGTGGGAGGAGAGATTTCGCCCGTGTGGATCTTGGCCGCAAAGTCTCGCAGCAGCGCGAGGGCATCCGTGATGGAGGAGCGAATCTCGTCGGTTGGTGCGAGTTCGGGGTTGCGCAGCCAATAGTGACCGACCATGCGCTCTTCATCCGGGTTGACCACGTTGCCGTCTTCGAGGGCAAGAAGATCGGTGTATGCCTTGGTGACCCGCTCCATCATGGTCTCGTAGAAGGTGGACGGGATGTCCATGAGCGAGGTGTCCAGGGAGAAGGTCAGATCCGGGTAGCGGAGCAAATGTGCGGAGAAGGTCTCGAAGGACATGAAAGAGTGCTAGGTAGGTGGAAAGGCTGGCGTAGTGCCAACCATCGCGGATGGATGTGGCTATGGATACCGACATTCACCCGGCGGGAACAGATATCCTCGAGCGGGAATTGTTAATAACTGATGATTGAAGAAATCTCGTGTTCGCCGAGTTTTTGGCGGCCCTCGAGGAAGGCGAGTTCGATGAGGAAGGAAACGGAGACGATTTCAGCCTTCAGTTGATCGAGTAAGCGCACGGCCGCGGCGGCGGTGCCACCGGTAGCAAGGAGGTCGTCGACCAAGAGGATTTTCTCGCCGGGATGAACGGCGTCCTGGTGGATCTCGACCGCCGCTTCGCCGTACTCGAGGGTGTAGCTCGCTTCCCGTGTTTTCCAGGGAAGCTTGCCCTTCTTTCTGATGGGGACGAAGCCTGCCTTGAGACGATCGGCCACGGCGGCTGCGAAGATAAACCCACGCGCATCAATCCCGACCACTTTGTCGATGTGTGATCCGCGGGCGGTTTCGGCGAGGAGGCGAATGGAGGTCTGGAAGAGATCGCCGTTGCCCAGGATGGGGGTGATGTCCTTGAAGACGATTCCGGGTTTGGGAAAGTCGGGGACATCGCGGACTGCGGAACGGAGCGCATTTGCGTCAGGCATGGAGGCAGTTAGCGCGAAGGAGGGCTTCGAATCAACGCGAATGGAATGGAAGCCCGAAATACGTCTCGATTGAGATGGGAGGCGCTTGGCGCACCTGATCGTGAACTCCAGGCAATCAGGTGGGGGCGGTGCAATGGTTACTCCTTTCGCGCAGGGTCGGGATTGTCCTTCAGGACTCCGGACCCTCGGAGCTCTTTCTTCAAGGCCGCCAACTCGGTTTTGTTCGCCTGAGATTGAATCAAGGCGACTAACCCGAAGATCATGCCGATGATACCAAATGCTTCCATGCCTTGAGCATCGGCAAGTGGGTCCGAGGAGTCAGATACAAATTGAGAGCAGATAATAGAGCCGATTGGGCGGGAAGAGGAGGGCGAGGGCCCTGTTCCAGTGGCTCCGAAAACGAGCGGGAGGCCTCTCCCAAGCGGTGATTCCACGTCTTTCATATTATTCGAGCTTCGCTTTCCGGGCGCGGTTTCGCTTGCATGAACGGGGGGTGGAGAGCATGGAAGGGCCATGGCGCAATGGCTGTTAGTATCGGCAACAGTGCTCGTCGTGCTCGGCGGGGTGCTGGGGTTGCAGGCGGTGCGGGTTGGACACCGCAGCCGCTGGACGCTGGTGTGCATGCTGGGGGCCTTCCTCTGCCAACTGGGAGTGCTCTGGGTCCGGGGTGAATTGCGGGGCAAATGTCCGCTCGGTGACTACGGAGAAATCCTTGCCTTCCTGGCCTGGTCCCTGGTCTTGTTTTACCTTGTGGTGGGATCGACCTACCGGCTCTCGCTGCTGGGAATGTTCACTGCGCCGGTGGTGGTGATCTTCCAGGTGTTCGCGCTCGCGCCGGGAATGCTGGAATCCGCGCCGGAGAAGGTTCATCAGGTGGATGCCTGGGGGGAAACGCATGCGGCCTTTTCGGTCCTTTCATACGGCTCCTTCGCGCTGGGATCGGTGGCCGCCTTGATGTTCCTGGTCTTGAACAAGAAACTCAAGGATCACGAGTTTGGATCGGGGCTCTTCAAGAGCCTGCCTCCCGTGCGCTCGTTGGTGGATTCGGTGGTGCGTCTGACCGTGCTCGGGACCGGCATTCTCACGGTCGGGATCTTCGCTGCCTTCATGATGGAGCGTAACGACAGCTGGGCTCAC
>Ga0302120_10000674_pt1 | contig 15543 bp, 19 predicted proteins | sample AG5_Bottom_MG_FD_203118 | JGI IMG/M metagenome (GOLD analysis project Ga0302120, IMG submission 203118) | Marine microbial communities from Western Arctic Ocean, Canada - AG5_Bottom | ecosystem: Environmental > Aquatic > Marine > Oceanic | place: Canada: Western Arctic Ocean | collected 2017-10-01 | reverse complement strand
GCACTTACAGAGCCGAATAACTTGCCTTCATCACCAGCGTTAGCAGTGATTGTACAAGTCACGTCGTTCATTGCGGCTTCTTTCGCTTGAGCGTCTGCTAATGCAGATACCTCTTTAGCTAGTAGGTCAGCTTTAATTAATTCAAACTCAGCAAGGTTGACTTTTGTAGCTGGTTTGACTTTGCCTTGTGGGATTAAGAAATTACGTGCATAACCTGCTTTGACATTTGCCAAATCACCGATACCACCTAATTTTTGAATTCTTTCTAATAAAATTACTTGCATGTCAAACTCCTATTTCTTGTGTTTGTCAGTGTAAGGAATCAACGCTAAGAATCTTGCTCTTTTAATAGCAGTTGTAAGTTGACGCTGGAATTTAGCACAAGTGCCAGTCATTCTTGATGGTGTAATTTTGCCACCTTCGTCAATGTTCTTTAATAGCGTATCAACATCTTTGTAATCGACTTCAGTTACGCCTGCTTTAGTAAAGCGGCAAAAACGATTAACAGGAACCTGATGTCTGCGTTTTTTTCTTTTCATTTGCTTAGCCATATCAATCTCCTATTTTTTATCTTCTGTTGCGGCCATCATGATTGATGGCTCAGTAATAGCTCCCGACTTAGAAATAATTAGATTTCTAAGAATTGCATCGTTAAAACGGAAGTTATAGTTAAGCTTATCAAGAGTCTCTTGATCGCACTCAATGTTCAACATTAAGTAGTGCGCTTTATAGATTTTGTTGATTGGATAGGCTAGGTGCTTACGACCCCAGTCCTCTTGACGGTGAACGTTGCCACCACCTGTCGTGATGATTTCTTTGTATTTGTCAATCATTGTTGACACCTGGGCGCTCTGGTCCGGGTGAACAATGAGAGTTATTTCGTAATGTCTCATTAACATCTCCTCATGGGTTAAAAAAAGCTTGCCAGCGCGCGCTGATCAAGCAAGGAAGTGCGTATTTTATACTAGTTGCTCCTTCATCACAATCCTTTGTAGGGTTTTGTTTTTAAGGAGGATTTCCCCAAAAAATATTGAAAATTATGCAAATGAAGGCTAGGTTGTAATAATTCTCAGAAAAAATGGTTTTTTGCAAGCTAAAAACAGCTGATTATCGGTATTTTCGATCAAAAATTGGCTTGTGATTGCTCTTTCGGGAAAATTTTGGATTTATTCTGATTGGGGGGGGTGGCGCTCATAATCCTCTGATAGTACGAATTCGCTATTTGGACAACACTTCCAATAGCTTGTTTAAGTCTTCTCGTAGGCGATTGATTTTTGCGATTGGAAATTGCTCAGACATTCCTGATAGTATCTCTAAAGGGATGCATAGAGCTTGTTGTTTGAGCGAGTTACCTTTGTCGGTTAGGCTGACTATTACTCGACGTTCATCACTCTTTGAGCGTTTGCGTTTAACAATGCCTTTGCTCTCCATTCTTTTTAACAGTGGCGTTAGGGTGTTGGTTTCCAGCATCAATTTTTTGCCAATTTCGTTTACACTTAGCTCGTCGTTTTCCCACAGCACTAACAAAATCAGATATTGTGGATAGGTGATATCCAGCTTTTCTAGTAGGGGTTGATAGAGCTTGGTCACCATACGTGAGGCGGCGTAGAGCGGAAAGCAAAGTTGGCTGTCTAGTTTTAGCATAGTCTCGGCTTGCATTTACATGCTCTCGCTTAACAGTGGCTTAATGTGTTCAGCAATTTTACTCGGTTCGGTTTTTGGGCCAAATCGCTTGATTGGAGTGCCGTCCGGGCCAATGAGAAATTTAGTAAAATTCCATTTAATATTGCTAGTCAAAAAACCCTTAAGTTCTTTTTTGAGGTATTTATAAAGAGGGTGGGTGTCGACGCCATTCACTTTGATCTTGGCGGAAATTGGAAAGGTGATATCGTATTTGTTTGTACAGAAAAATTGAATGTCATCCGGCGTGCCTGGCTCCTGATTGGCGAATTGATCGCAGGGGCAGCCAAGTATCACAAGGCCACTTTCTTTATGCTCTTTGTATAAATTTTCTAGCCCTTCGTATTGGGGGGTTAATCCGCATTTGCTAGCGGTATTGACGATTAGTAGCGTCTTGCCTTTAAAGTCTTCCATGGGAATTATATCGCCGTTTATTCCGTCTATTGTTAATTGGTAAAATTTTGTATTCATTACTTATCCTTAATTATAAATGTACACGATTAAATCGTGTACGATGTATTATACATAATTTAATGAAATGTTGAAATTTATTTGAAAAGATTTATGAGGTAATGGACAGAGAGATGCATTTTTTACAACGACAAGCGTAATCGTAATAGGGGTATGATTATCGTTATACAATCTTAGAGAGTGTTTATGATAAAAACCGCTGGAGAACTAATAGCAGAGGCGCAATCTCAAATTAATTGCGTGGATGTGGCGTCGGCCAAAACATTGTATTGCACCTCAGAAAACGGCGTTATCATTGATTTGCGAGAAGCCGAAAGTGTGGAGAAATCCAAACTGGAAAATTCCACCCACATTTCTCGCGGACTGCTTGAAATGAAAATAGCCAAACTGTGCCCTGATTCCGATACATTAATATTGACCCATTGCGGTGGTGGTGGCCGTGCATCGCTTGGCGCCCTTACACTGCAAAAAATGGGTTATACCAATGTTCATGCGATCACCGCAGCCTTTGATGAGGTAAAGGAATCTTTTGGCTAGTAATTTAGGGGGTTTAAGATGGAAATGATCACAGCTAAGCACTCCATTGGTGACTTGGTTCTTCATAAATTGTTTGGCTATCGAGGTGTTATTGTCGATATCGATCCTTACTTTCAGTTGACGGATGAATGGTACGAAACTGTTGCACGTAGTCGGCCACCAAAGAATGAGCCTTGGTATCACGTGCTTGTACACCAATCGACCCATTCGACTTATGTGGCTGAACAAAACTTAGAGGCGGATTCGAGTGGAGAGAAAATCGACCATCCAATGACGGATTTATTTTTCTGCGAGTTGCGTGATGGCCGTTATATTAACAATGAAAAAGTTAATTAAGCTTTTTGTTAGCTAATAGTTGATGATGAAAAAATGGCTTAAGCAATTTGTGATTCTAGGTTTGATTTTCTTTGTAACCTATCTCTTCTATCTGAATCAACAGGTCAAAAATGGGTTTTCAAAACCTATTGCCGCGAATGAGGGTGACGTCCAGATTGAGCACTCATTGGAGCACTATCCAAAAGAGCTGTTGAATATGGTGTTGTTGGTTGAGGATCAATCTTTTTATCAACACTGGGGTGTGGATTTCAAAGAGATAGGACGAATCCTATCAGCTTATCTATTTGATGATGAGCCGATAAGGGGTGCGAGCACTATCACCCAGCAACTGATTAAAAACACTCTCTTGTCAAGAGAGCAAACACTGGGGCGCAAAATCGACGAAGGGCTGATGGCTTTGTTGATGGAGTTGTCATATGACAAGAGTTTCATTCTTGAGCGGTATATGAATACGGTATATTTGGCGCAAGATGGCGCTGTCGCTATTCACGGCTTCGCCGGCGCCAGTGAATATTATTTTAAAAGATCGCTAGGGCAAGCAAGCTTGGAAGAAATGGCTACGTTGGTTGCCTTATTAAAAGGACCGTCGTACTATAACCCTGTCCGGTACCCGGAGCGATTGGAAAAGCGTAAAAATTTAATCCTATCCATGCATCATAAATATAAGAAAATTGTGTTATGAATATACTTGCGATTGATACTTGTACCGAAACCACCTCTGTCACACTCTGTGTTGACGGCGAAAAATCAACTCGCGTATTGCGAGATGTGGCAAAAAGCTCCGGGCATGTTTTAAAACTTTGCGACGAAGTTTTTTGTGAGGCGAGTAGTAAGCTTGATGACGTAGACGTTATTGCCTACACCAAAGGGCCTGGTGCCTTTACAGGTGTGAGGATGTGTATTGGTGTGGTGCAGGGTTTGTCGCTCTCGGCTAATATCCCCACCATTGGTTTTTCCGCGCTTGAATTGTTAGGTTATAGAGCGGCAAGGCATTTAAATTGCGAGGCTATTGCGGTGGCGTTTGACGCAAGAATGGGTGAAGTTTATTGGGGAATTTATCAGGACGGTGTGTTGAGTGATGAGAAGATATGCAATCCATCGGCAGTGGGCAGGCTTAATAGCAGGTTTATTGGTGTTGGCAGTGGCTGGTCAACTTATCCGGATGAGCTGAAAGCGGTAAGTGGTGTTGGGCACATTGATAGTGAGTTATTCCCAGAATCCTCTAGCCTAATTGACTTGGCTTATGAGGCGCTTAAAAATGGAAGTAAGGTGAGCTTTGAACTGGCTCAGCCAACGTATTTACGAAACAACGTCGCGAAGAAATCGGTAAAATAATCTCCTTTACACTTAACTAGATTCCGCCATGTGGAAATGGATTCAAAGGCAAGCTTCGCCAAAGGTTTTCTACCAAACTTGCACTAAACTAACCCCTTGGTTTTTAATACCGTTTATCGTGCTTGGAGTGGTTGGGCTTTATTGGTCGTGGATTGTTTCACCTGCGGACTATCAGCAAGGCGATGGTTATCGCATTATCTATATTCATGTACCCAGTGCAATTATGTCAATGACGGTGTACGGCATTATGGCTATTGCCGGTGGTATTGGTCTTATCTGGCAAATAAAAATGGCTGAAGTGGTGGCGAAAGTTTCTGCACCCATTGGCGCAGCTTTTACAATTATTGCCCTGGCAACAGGTGCCATCTGGGGTAAGCCAATGTGGGGCACTTGGTGGGTTTGGGATGCACGATTAACTTCTGAGCTTATCTTGTTGTTCTTGTATTTGGCTTATATGTCGCTTAATAACGCTTTTGACAATCCTCGTACCGCGGCTAAAGCCAGCTCTATTTTGGCCATCGTTGGCTTGGTTAATTTGCCTATTATTCATTATTCGGTTAAATGGTGGAATACACTTCACCAGGGCTATACGGTTGGCACGGGCGGATTGAAAGATCCTGACATGGGTATTGCACTTGGTATTATGTTTTTGGTCTTTGTTTTGCTTTACGGCGCATTGGTGACAATTAAAGCCAAAACCGAGGTACTCACTAGAGAGCAAAATTCTCGTTGGGTGAAGGATCTTGTCAGCGGGGAGCGCTCATGACGATCGTTGAATATTCCTCATTCCTGCCTTTCGGTAAATATGCCTTTTATGTGTGGTCTGCTTACGGTGTTACCTTCATCACCGTGGCCACTCTTTTTATTCGCTCCAGAAGCAATCATAAAAAAACACTGATTAGCCTAAGCAATAAATACAGCCGACAAAATGACTAAACGACAAAATAGAATGGCGCTGGTTGCCATGCTGGTGTTGGGCGTTTCTTTGGCTGGCTATTTTGCCCTTAAGGCTTTCAATGACAATTTATTGTATTTTTTCACCCCTACAGATGTGGTCGAAGGGCGTGCGCCGATTGGCAAGAGTTTTCGCATGGGCGGCTTGGTTGAGACTGGAAGTGTTGTCCGTGATGACATGAAAGTAAGCTTTATTTTAACCGACACTGCGAATAGCATGCAAGTTGACTATGTTGGTATACTGCCTGATTTATTCCGCGAGGGACAAGGCATTGTTGCTACTGGATCGTTAAGTCAAGATGTGTTTGTCGCCAGTGAAGTACTGGCAAAGCACGATGAAAACTATATGCCACCTGAAGTTGCCGACGCACTTGAGAAGGCTAAGCAATCAAAATGAAGAAACTGATACCGTTGGTTGGCTTTATTATTATTACTGTCTTTCTGTATGTATCCCTCAGTTCGAATCCTAGAGAATTGCCATCGCCGTTTTTAGGTAAAGCTTTTCCAGATATTGAAGTCGACGATTTTTATACGGGTGAAAGTGTTTCGCTTCGTGATGCTTTTAAAAATAACATCACTCTCGTTAATGTGTGGGCTTCGTGGTGTGTCACCTGTCGAGCAGAACACCAGATGCTGATGAGTATTGCCAAGGATGTATCGGTACAGCTGATCGGTCTGAATTATAAGGACACACGAGCAGAGGCAAACAAAATGCTTGAGGTGATGGGAAATCCCTTTGATTTGATTGTGTTTGATCCTAAGGGCAGGGCGGGTCTGGAGTTGGGTGTTTACGCAACACCAGAAACATTCCTGGTTGGTCCGCATGGCATCATTCTTTACAAGCATATTGGCGAGATTACAGAAACAATTTGGGTGCAAGATTTTTTACCTTATATTCAAAAAAAGGAATAATCAATAATATACCCACTTTATTTATTGTAATTATGTAGGGTTTATTTACCGAAAGTCGCTTGACAGCGGGGCTGAATAATGGATAATCAAATGCAGGATTAGAGATGATCCGCGTATTTTGTAATAAAACTGTAAAACAAAAAAAAGGAGAGTAAGACATGAACAAATCAGATCTAGTCGCGGCAATTGCCGACGGTTCAGGACTAACAAAAGCAGACGCTGCTCGCGCATTGGCTGCAACAACAGACGCTATTTCGGGTGCATTGGCAGGTGGTGACACTGTTGCAATCACAGGTTTCGGTAGCTTTTTAGTTAGAGAGCGTGCAGCACGCACGGGTCGCAACCCTCAAACAGGTGCCACGATCCAAATTTCAGCTTCTAAAGTGCCAGCATTTAAAGCAGGAAAATTATTGAAGGAATCTGTAAACTAATCGGATTTTTTTCAGTATAATACGCCCGGTTCTGGTTTTAGAACCGGGCATTTTTTTTGGGCGCTTAGCTCAGTTGGGAGAGCATCGCCCTTACAAGGCGAGGGTCACAAGTTCAAGTCTTGTAGCGCCCACCAAAAAAAATTGGAGCGGTAGTTCAGTTGGTTAGAACGCCTGCCTGTCACGCAGGAGGTCGCGGGTTCGACCCCCGTCCGCTCCGCCATATTTTTTAGAAATATCAATGACTTAAAAATTGATACAGCTAAAAAACACCCTTGTATTCCTTTTTATTTTTTGATATTGAGAAAGGATTGAAAAAAGGCGCTCATTAGAGCGTCTTTTTTTTTGTATAATAATCGACTTTTATCACGGAAACTGTGGCCTTAGTTTGGTGCGATCTTCAAGCACTCGAATGCGAAATTAGCATTTGTTTTTCGCCACTAAAAATGAAAACATGCTAGCAGCAATTAAAAACAAATCTAATGGATTGATCGCTTATATCATAATAGGCATCATTATATTCTTAATGGCCTCATTTGGTCTCGCTTCATACTTTACGCCAACTGGCAATCCAGCGATAGCGAAAGTGTATGGTGAGGAGATTGATTACTCAACCTATGCCGTATTGTTGGAGAGCAATCGTCGTCAAAACCAAATTGAATTTGGCGCTGATTACACGGATGAGATTGACAGCATCTTAAAGCAAAAGCTTATTGATCTAATGGTTACCCAGAAATTGTTTGAGGTGATGATTGATTCTCTTGGCTTGGTTACAGTTGATCAAGAAGTGATCGAATCTATATGGGCTGACGCAAAATTCCATGAAAAAGGCGCCTATTCTCAAGATCTTTATGAGAAAAGATTGCGTTTAGAGGGTTATGAGTCAACTAGAACCTACTTTGATGAGCAATCTAAGCAATTAAGAAGCGACCAACTTACTAGCAACTTAACGCAATCTGCATTGATGGCCAGTGTTCAATCGGATCAGTTAAATGCACTGGCTGCGCAAGAGCGAGAAGTTGCCTATATTGCATTTAATACTTCTGACTTTGTTAATAAAATTGCAATTGATGATACTCAAGTTTCTGAGTATTACAATAATAATCTTGCGAATTTTGTATCGCCTCCCCAAGTTAAAGTTAACTATATTGAGTTGTCGCGTAGTGATGTTGCCATGCCAACTGATGCGGATGAAGCAACTTTACTATCTCTCTATGATGACGAACAACAACGCTTCGCCACCGATGAAACTAGAAGGGCGCAACACATTCTTGTTAAAACTGAAGAAGAGGCCTCTTCAATTCTGGATAAAATTACATCTGGCGCTGACTTTTTTGAAATGGCCAAGGAGCACTCGATTGACTATTCCACAAATATTGTGGGTGGTGATTTAGGCTACTTCGAGCGTGAGCGCATGGTGCCAGAGTTTGATGAGGTGGTTTTTGATCTGAATGCTGGTGAGACTAGCGATGTAGTTAAGACGCAATTTGGTTATCACATTATTCGAGTGAATGATATTGCTGAAGCTAGCGTTAGGTCATTTGCCGACGTCAGAGCTGAATTACAGGAAATATATAAAGAAAAAGCTATCACAAATGAGCTTTACAGCTTACAAGCAGAATTGACAAGCTTGGCTTATGAGGAGCCAATTGATTATGTTGCTGAGCAGTTTGGTCTTGAGCTGCAGTCTTCTGAGTTATTCTCTGCCACGAGCTCTGCTTATGATGTGGCATTCATTAAGGCCGCCTATAGTGACATAGTGCTTGGCGGCGACAATTCAGACGTTCTTGAAATAGGCGCTACATTTGTCGTTTTAAGTTTGGACGAGCAACAGTCGGAGAGTCAAAAAACGCTGGATGAAGTTTACAGCGAAGTAGAGACAGCCTTGAAGACGATTGAAGCTAAAGTTGTTATTGCGGATTTAGCTAAAGAAATTTCCGGTGAATTGTCAAGCGGTAATCATGCAAGCGCAGATTTATTAATCAGTGACAACGGCCTTGAGTGGAAAGACGAGGGCTGGATTGGCAGAAGAACTGAGATGCCGTTTGGTGTTGCTGTTGCAGCCTATAAAATGCCAATACCAAGTGATTCAAATGCGACCTACATTGCTCAAAATATGGACGGAGTAACTACCGTGTTGGTCAGGGTGAGCGGCGTAAGATTGGCTGAAAATGGCGAAGCAGGGTGGCCTGTGGTGCAGTCATTTGAAATAATGAACGAATGGTCAGCCAGTTTGATTAAGAGTCTTAGAGAGTCGGCCGAGGAGTCGGGTGATATCCGGATCTTCTCTGAATTCCTATAAAACTTTCACTCTTGGAGAGTGGCTGGATAATAAAAAACCCCGATTAAATCGGGGTTTTTTTTGCGTTACTACCTAGTGATTAGACTAGATTGGGCCGGCGTCATAAAAGCTGTAACCGGCATCGACGTAAGTCACTTCGCCAGTTATGCCAGAGGCAAGGTCAGAGCATAAGAATGCGGCTGAATTACCAACTTCTTCAATCGTCACATTCCGTTTAAGTGCAGAGCTGCGGGCAGCGTAATCAAGTAAACCACCAAAGTCTTTAATGCCGCTTGCCGCTAGAGTTTTAATTGGTCCAGCTGAAATTGCATTAACACGAATGCCTTTTTCTTCGCCAAGGGCAACAGCCATGTAGCGAACATTAGCCTCTAATGAAGCTTTGGCAACACCCATAATGTTGTAATTGGGGATGACCCTTATAGCACCAAGATAGCTAAGTGTCAGCAGGGCGCCATTATCATTAAGCATTGGTAGCGCTTCTTTTGCAAGCGCGGTAAAACTGTATGAGCTAATCTCATGGGCACTGGCAAAATTCTCCCTAGTCGTGGCTTCAACATAGTTGCCGTCTAAAGCATCACGAGGGGCGTGAGCAACGGAGTGTACTAAAATATCGAACGAATCCCACGATTGTTTAAGTTCAGTAAATGTTTGTTTAATGCCTTCATCTGTGCCAACATCGCAAGGGATGACGATTGATGAGTTACAAACGACAGCGCATTTATCAACACGCTTTTTTAGCTTTTCTGTTTGGTAAGTTAGTGCGATTTCACAACCTTGCTTGGCCATTGCTTCGGCGATGCCCCATGCAATTGATCGATTTGAAGCTACACCGACAATTAACGCTTTTTTGCCTGTTAAAAAACCCATATTTTCTCCAGAATATTTATAATTTGTATGATGTTGAATTATATGCTGGGTAAACGGTATTTGCCACGAAATTTAAATCTTTGGCTGTAAATGCACTACTTGCATAGTTTCAAGGCGACTCGCTAAGTGATAACAATATGAAGCACAAAATTTATTATCTATCTTGCCTGGGATTGCTGATACTTGATCAGCTTTCCAAGCAGCTTGTCGCATCAAGTTTTTCTCTAGGCGAATCGCTCAGTATTACCACATTTTTCAGTTGGACTTATGTGCAAAACAGCGGTGCTGCTTTTAGTTTATTGGCGGATAGTGATAATAGCCAGCGTTATCTTTTGCTCGGTATTTCACTTATTGCTTCGCTTGCTCTGATTGTATGGATACACAAGACGGCATCGTCTTTACGTCAAAGACTTCTTGGTCAGTCAATTTTGCTTGCGGGTGCTGCAGGTAACTTGATTGATAGAGCATTGTATGGTGTGGTTATTGATTTTATCGACCTGCATTATGGTGGGTTTTATTGGCCAGTTTTCAATCTTGCCGACAGCTTTATTTTTATTGGTGTGGCTCTGTTATTATTTGAGGGTCGACAATCGGATCCCAGTAGTGGGCCCTAATAGCTCAGGGCTTATGTCAAGGTATTTTATAACTGGTAGAATAGTGCTTTTTTCACAACATTTTTCTTTATGAATAAGATATTTTCATTTGCACTAATGTTATTAATTGGCGGCTCGGCCAGTGCTGATTTACTTAAAGTCTCTAAAAAAGGGGTGACGCTCGAATCGGACAAAACCAAATGGGCTTGTGTTTTGGATGAAGATTCGAATCTGTACTGGGAAGTAAAGAGTGCCAAAGAGGGTTTGCAGTACGCTAACAATACCTACACTTGGTTTGACGGCGAAAGCGGCGATGAAGATGGTGAGTATTCGCGTCATTGCTACTGGGCTCGGGGTTGTAATACTCTAGCTTATGTTGAGGCAATTAATGAAGATTCACTCTGTTCGTTTGCCGACTGGCGTTTACCCACTGTTGACGAGCTGAAAACATTGGTTGATTATTACGGTGACGCCGATGCGTTGATCGATGTGGCGTTTTTCCCGAATACCCAGGCCGACACTTATTGGACGTCGACCACGGTGGAAAATAATGAATTTGTTGCTTACGAAGTGCCTTTTTCCTACGGCGGCTCAGTCGCTAGAGATAAGTACTTCGATACCTATATTCGATTAGTGAGAAGCGGTGCAGAGCAGGTCGATTGATGAGGCCTTGCTGGCGTCATACTCTGACGACATTCCCGCCTTTCTAAAAAAAATATTCGCAGCTCGATCGCTCAAAGAGCCCGATTTATCATTAAACCTCTCTGGCTTACTTAAGCCAAATTTTTCTCAATTGGATGCGGCGATTGAGTTGCTGGAATCCGCAATAACCCTTGATAAGCGTATTCTCATTGTGGGTGATTTTGACGCTGACGGCGCAACGGCAAGTGCAGTTGCTGTTAAGGCGTTACGCTTAATGGGGGCGAAAGAAGTCGACTTTCTTGTACCTAATCGTTTTAAACACGGTTACGGCCTCAGTCCAGAAATTGTTACAGAAGCCAAAAGAGAAAAAACCCCCGATTTGATTATTACCGTTGATAACGGTATTTCCAGCAATGAGGGTACGCAATTGGCACGCTCATTTGATATTGATGTCATTATTACCGATCATCACTTACCGAGTCACGAATTACCAATGGCAAATGCCATCATTAATCCCAACATGAATGGCTGTGACTTTCCATCAAAAAACTTGGCTGGCGTTGGTGTTTGTTTTTATTTATTTTCGGCGCTCAAAACCCATCTTCAGAATACGAACTATTTTAGCGAAAGAAATATTCCCATCCCCGATCTGCGAGAAGTGTTGGATTTGGTGGCCTTGGGTACGGTTGCAGACGTGGTGAAATTGGATAGAAATAACCGAATTTTGATAAAAGAGGGCATTGAGCGAATTCGTCAGAAAAGATGCTCTAAAGGCATTCTGGCTATTCTGGAGTTGACTAAGCGGCCTGTGGAGAACCTACAAGCATCGGACTTGGGTTTTTCTGTTGCCCCAAGGATTAACGCCGCGGGGCGACTCAGCGATATCTCTCAAGGCATTCGTTGCCTGCTTTCCGAAGACATAAATGACGCTAGGCGCTACGCCGCTACGTTGGAAGATTTCAACAAGAAAAGACGCCTAGAACAAGAGAAAATGCAAACAGAGGCGAATGCTGTTGTTGCCAAACAAAGCATTGGTGAACAACCCTTTGCCATTAGTTTGTTCGATGAAGATTGGCACGAAGGTATCGTTGGTATTGTTGCTGGAAAAATCAAAGAAGATTATCAATGCCCTTGCGCAATTTTTGCTAAATCTGGAAAGTTGCTCAAAGGCTCTATTCGCTCTATCCCAGAGGTTCATGTGAAAGATTTGCTCGATTTAATGGACAGAGACAATCCAGGGTTGATTGAGAAATTTGGCGGTCATGCGATGGCAGCAGGTCTTACTCTAAAACCTGAAAACTTTGAGGCATTTCAACTGGGATTCTCCGAGGCTGTTAATAGGCATTTAAACGGTGAAAAACCGAGCATTGAATTATTGACTGACGGTGTACTCGATGCAGGCGAAATGACGTTAAGTAACGCCAGATTACTGCAATCCGCCGGACCTTGGGGTCAAGGCTTTGAGGAGCCAATTTTTTATGGCGATTTTGAACTTGTTGAGCAGAGAATCGTTGGCGAAAAACATCTTAAATGCACGTTAAAGCAAGTGGGCGATTCTCGAATCTTTGAAGGCATTGCTTTTTTTCAAGACAAGCTCGAAGACAAAAAAGCGCAAATCGCATACAGGCTCAACGTCAATCATTTTCGCGGCGTAGATTCTTTACAGTTAATGATTCAGTCTATTGAAAATCGCTAGCACTCCGCTTTTCGATACAACTAACCTCTGATCGCCGATGGGCAGGTCGCACTGTTATGAGCTGTGTTGGTACTATTTTGGCTGTAGTTATAACCGGCATAACTCGATACAGAAAAAGCCGCAATGAAAAGAGCGGTTATTAGTATTTTGCTTTGCTTTAGAAGCATTGTATTGTGTTGCATAAAATCTCCTTGATAAAAAGCATCAAAGTGATTAAGGTAAGGCAAGGTTAAGATTAGTGTTTGTCGACTAAAGCCTACCAAGAGTATAGGTTCACTTTGACTTATGTAAAGTATACTACTTTGAGATATTAATTTGCACCTTTATTGGAAAGTAAAAATAGTCGATGAATTAATCAGAGAATTGTCCGACTATGGTTTCATTGCCAGCGCTGGGTGAATTCGGAACATTAAGTGCTAGGGCAAGAGAGATAAGGGCCATAGCAGCGCCAGCATAAAAAACAAACTGATAAGACTGTAGCCAAATAACACCAAAAGTGACCGGTATGAAAACCGCTGCAATATGGTTAATGGTAAAGGACACGCCCGCACTCGAGGCGAAATCTGCCGGGTCGGCAATTTTCTGGAAATACGTTTTTTGAGCAATGGCCATTGCGAAAAAGAAGTGGTCAAGCAAATACAAGCCAACAGCAATCATTGGATCTTGAGTTATGCCGTAACCGATAAAGACAAGGATAAGACCAATATACTCAATTATTAGGGCTTTGCGTTCGCCAATTTTTCCAATAAGCTTGCCAATCCTGGGCGCCAATGGGATTTTGATAAAGGCATTTACCAAGAAAAGAATGGATATTTCGGCAACACTAAAGCCAAATTTTTCAACCATTAAAAAGCCAGCAAAGACAACAAAAATTTGCCTTCTTGCGCCACCCATAAATTGCAAGGCGTAATAAAGCCAATAACGCTTTCTCAGTACTATTTTCTTTGTCTGTTCGACGTGCTGTGGCAAGTCATTAAAGTATTGCCAGCAGAAAATCGCGATGACAATGGTAATGCATCCACCCGCTAGATAGACCCATAAGTAATCCAAGCCGATGAATTCAAACAACACCCAAACCAAGGTGAAGGCCGCTATTGATGCCGCTGAACGAGTGGCAATGATTTTGCCGAAAAACTCGGCACTTCTGTCTTTATCGATCCATTGAAGTGTTAAGGAGTTAGAAATGGTTTCAAGATAATGAAAGCCGATTGACATAAGAATTGTGGTGGCATAGAAGGCTGTATTGGTTGGGAGAAAGCCGGTGAGTGCGGTGCCAATTCCAAGCAAAATAAGGGAAACAAAAGCCATTTTTTGTTCTTTAATAAAAAGCAATACAAAGACAATGGTGAAAGCTAGGAATCCTGGAATTTCTCTGAGGCTTTGTAAGATGCCCATCTCTGAGCCATCAAAGCCCACACTCTCAATGGCGAAGTTATTGAGAAGGTTTAACCAAATAGCGAAGCTCATTGAACAACCAACTGTTATTAGCAGTATTAATAATTCGCCAGATTTTCGATTTATCTTCATCGCCCAACAATATACCTTGAAATCGCAATATGAATCATCAGCTTAAAGTCTTAATTTTGCTGAGATATTTAAGCTCTGCAAGGTAAAATAACGCTTTTGTTTTTTGATTTATTGGTTATGCCAAGCATTACACTGCCAGACGGTACAGTAAAAACTTTTGATCAGCCACTAAGCGTTTTGGAAGTGGCCGCATCCATTAGTTCTGGCTTGAAAAAAGCAACGCTAGCGGGTGAGGTGAATGGCGAGTTGGTTGACGCTTCTCATATTATTTCCCAAGACGCTAGTTTGGCGATCATTACAGGCAAGGATGCGCAAGCGCTTGAAGTCATTCGCCACTCAACAGCGCACTTGTTAGCACAAGCCACGCAGCAACTTTATCCTGATGCGCAAGTGACGATTGGCCCTGTTATTGACAAAGGCTTTTATTACGACTTTGCTTATAAAGACGGGTTTGCCGAACAAGATTTAGCAAAAATTGAGAAAAAAATGAACGCCATCGTCAAGCAAAATTTGCCGATTGAACGTATTGAAATGTCTAGAAATGAAGCGATTGATTTATTCAAATCAAAGGGCGAACATTACAAAGTGGAAATCATCTCATCAATTCCTGAAGATGAGATATTGTCGCTATACAAGCAAGGCGACTTTATTGATCTTTGTCGCGGACCTCACGTACCATCAACAAGTAAGCTAAAGGCCTTCAAATTAATGAGTTTGGCTGGCGCTTATTGGCGCGGGGATTCAAGCAATGAAATGCTACAGCGTGTTTACGGCACCGCTTGGGAAAACAAAGCCGACCTTGAGGATTATCTTCACAAATTAGAAGAGGCGCAAAAAAGAGATCACCGTAAAATTGGCAAAACTCAAAACCTATTTCATACTCAGGAAGAAGCGCCTGGCATGGTTTTTTGGCACCCAAAAGGTTGGACACTTTATCAAATTGTTGAACAGCATATGCGTCAAGTCTTTAGAGACAATGACTATCTAGAGGTGAATACACCTCAGGTGATTGACCGAAAGCTTTGGGAAAAATCAGGCCACTGGGATAAGTTTGGCGATGCGATGTTCACCACCAGTAGTGAGAATCGTGATTACGCGATTAAGCCAATGAACTGTCCTGCCCATATTCAGATATACAATCAAGGTTTAAAGTCTTACCGCGACTTACCAATGCGTTTGGCGGAATTTGGCTCGTGTCATCGTAATGAACCATCGGGCACTTTGCATGGCATTATGCGTGTGCGTAATTTTGTTCAAGACGAC
>Ga0302120_10000672_pt1 | contig 15585 bp, 12 predicted proteins | sample AG5_Bottom_MG_FD_203118 | JGI IMG/M metagenome (GOLD analysis project Ga0302120, IMG submission 203118) | Marine microbial communities from Western Arctic Ocean, Canada - AG5_Bottom | ecosystem: Environmental > Aquatic > Marine > Oceanic | place: Canada: Western Arctic Ocean | collected 2017-10-01 | reverse complement strand
GCGGAAGCTGTTGTCTTCCGCGTTGAGGCGTCCATCGCGGATGGCGCCACTCCCAATTCCGCTTTCGATTGATCCGCTTAGGGCACCTTCCGCACCGACGGTCAAGCTCAAGTCAAAGCGCCCTTCAGCCGGGTCGTCGATCCCGGGGCCGATGGCGAAGCAGACCCAATCTCCGTCGAGGCTTTCATCAGCGATGGGGGTGGGGGCCTCCTCGGCAGTGACTTCCTGGGCGGTGACAACCTCGGCAGTCTCTTCCGGAAGCAGCTCCTCTTCGATGACCGCTTCTTCGGACACCTCGGTGACTTCTTCCTCTGCGACCTCTTCCGCTGGGGCTTCTTCTTCCGCTTCAGGCTCATCGGCCTCCTCAGGAATCTCATTGGGGTCGGTGTTCAACGCCCATAGGTCGATCCAAGTTGCCCCGCCGTCCGGTGTGTGCCAAAGACCTCCGTCATCGGTTCCGACCCAAAGCTCGCCTGCATTGAAGTGCGACTCGGTGACCGCACTGCCTGCGCCACGCTCGGTGGTGGTCAGGATGTCACTGATCGCGCGGGCGCCACTGCCCCGGGAAACCGAGCGGAACACTCGGCTGCCTGCGCTTGTGTGAATCCCGCTGTTGTGGGGGCTCAAGATGAAAGGAGTGTTCCAGTTGAAGCGCGTGCGAACTTTGCCGCCTCCAGTGGGCCGAATCCAGCCGGTTTCTCCGGTGGCCAAGTCGCGTCGGCCCATACCTCCGTTTTGACTTTCGTAGTAGACGAGGTCTGGGTTATCCGGATCCACGCGCACCACAAAGCCGTCGCCGCCGCCGATGCTAATCCAGTCGGAGTTAACGGGTCCAGGGCCATTACTGACCTGGGCCCAACCGCCCCAGGTGCCATTGTCCTGCAGGCCGCCATATACGCGGTAGTTGTCCCGCGGTCCGACTTCCACGTTGTAGAACTGACCGATAGCCACATGGTTGTGGTGGTCCCAACTTTCCATGCGATCCCAGGTCACATAAATGCCCCCGTCGTTGCCAAGGATCATGTGGTTCCCGTCCGTGGGGTCGATCCAGAGAGCGTGGTGGTCCACGTGCACCGAACCATCATGGCCGTCGTTCTTGAAACTCTTGCCACCGTCGGTGGAACGCCATAGCCGGGTGCCAAGCACATAGACCTTTTCCGGGTTGCTCGGGTCCACGCGCACTTCCGAGTAGTACATGGGGCGCGGGTTGAGGGAGTTGATCCGTGACCAGGTGAGTCCCGCATCCTGTGAGCGGAACAGGCCGCCGTATTCCTTGCCTTTGGCGCCCTGGTCGTCCTGGGCGTTGGCCTTTTGGCCGCCAAGTCCAATGGAGAAAGGCCCCGAGCGCGGATAGCCCAACTCGTCATCCCTGGATCCTTCCTGTTCCGGACGCGGACCGAGGGTTAATTCAAGGGCCAATAGTTCGCCTCCCCGAATGACCTCGGCCGCGACCTTGTCTCCGGCCGTGTGCTTGCGCAACAGCTTCGTGGTGGCATCCCAATTCAGCAGGGTCTGGTCATCCACCCGTAGCAATATATCGTCTTCCTTAAGGCCAGCCTCGTCAGCCGGGCTGTCCTCTTCCACATCCGTGATACGTGCTCCCACTTCCGCGTCCACGGCGCGCACGCCTATCCAGGCCGCGTCTTCGGGCTCTTGGGTGATGAGCTCGGTCTCCACCGTGGCAAAGACCACGTTGGGGTCGGATTGGCAAAAGTCCACGCCAATGCGGCCCAGCATGACCGTGGGCAAGCCACTCGTACCTTCGGCGCTGGTCAAACGTGTCCAATTGTCGCCACCATCTTCCGTGCGCCAAAGGGCACTGCCCGGGCCCCACTTGCTGGCGGGGTCGTTGGTGTCATACATGTCTCGACGGCGTTCATAGGTCGCGGCCAGGATCACGTTGGGCTCGCCCGGCTTGAGGGCGAGTTCCACAACACCCGTGTCTTCGTCCACCTCAAGAATACGTTGCCAGCTCTCGCCGCCGTCTTGTGAACGGTACAGGCCCCGTTCGTCATTGGGTCCCCAGAGGCGTCCAAGGGCCGCCACATAGATTGTGTTCTCGTCGTCGGGGTGCACGCGGACTTCCGCGATTTGGAAGCTGTCTTCGAGCCCCATGTGATCCCAAGTTGCACCGGAATCGAGGGAACGATAAACTCCGTTGCCGAAGGAGACCGAGTTGCGCGGATTGGCTTCGCCAGTCCCCACCCAAACGGTTTTGGGGTTCGAGCGGGATACGCAAACCGAGCCCACGGAACCGACCCGCTGGGAATCGAACTGGTGCTCGTAGGTGACGCCGTTGTTGGTGGTGTGCAGCAACCCGCCGGTTGCACTCGAAATCCACTGCTCGCTTGGGTTGTCCGGGTTGACCGCCACATCCGTGATGCGACCACCCATACAAGCGGGGCCTACCGAACGCCAATCCAGGGCGTCGGCCCATTCAAGGGGGATTTCGCCCTCGACCTTGGAGGGCAGCCCCTCACGCTTGGGTTTAGGCTCATCCTCCTGAGCAAGAACGAGGGGAAAGAGGGGCAGACAGAGGGCTAGTAGGGGGAGGGGCAGTTTCATGGGTTTCCACGCGGGAATCGTCCGGATCGGACTAAACCTTGTGAAGAACCCAGAATAGGGGACTTGAGGCATCTGTGCGGGGTACCAACGCAAATGTTGAGTAGCGCCCAGAGGGTCTATTTCCTACGGAAAGGGGCCCCGGCGCCTGCTCAGTCCCCAAGGGTCACATTCAGACCGCTGGCGAGCTCGAATTGCCACCCGCCACCTGGCCCAGCGAAGGGGCTAGTGGCCCTGTTCCGTGGGGGCGAACGGGGGCCTGGACGCGGTTGCCCGTGAGCAAGAACCGAGTCCTAGGGCAGCGCCTGAATGGCGAGGCCAGGGGCCGATGTTGCGTCTGGGCCAATTCGCTCCACCCCGCAGGATTGCAGGTGGTTGGGAACGGAGGCTTGTGTCTCTCCGTGGGAGACAGATGCGTCCTTTCTCAGTCCAGTACCGGCAGGCTGGCGAAGGAGCGCACCGCGATCCTTTGGGCCAATTTGCCAGCGGCTTGTTTGAAGCGTTGAGCCAGGGGTGAATCAGGGCTGCTGATAACCACCGGCATACCGGCATCACTGCCGACGCGCACGCTCGGGTCGATTGGCAGTTGCCCGATCATGGGGATGTCGAAGCGTGCGGCAAGGCGTTCGCCACCTCCGCGTCCAAAGAGGTCTACTACCGTTCGGAAGCGTCCTTCGGAATCGATCTTGAGGGTTTCCTCTTGGCCGCCCACGCAAAGGCGCACGGATTGGCCCTCTTGGGCCCCTTCCACCAGTCCTTCGATGGTTTGGCCCGCCATGTTTTCCACCAGTCCGAGAATCTCGGTGTTGACCTGCTTGAACATGGTGATGGCCTTGGTCACGTCAAAGGTGGCCACTGCTTGGGGTGTGGTGACCAGCACGGCGCCGGTGAGGGGAACCAATTGGGCTAGGGATAGCTGCGCATCGCCGGTTCCAGGGGGCATATCCACGAGCAAGTAATCGAGCTCGCCCCAGGTCACATCAGACAGGAATTGTTCGATCAGCTTGTGGACCATGGGACCACGCCAGACGGCGGGCTGCTCTTCCTTGAGCAAGTAACCCACAGACATAGTCTTGACCCCGTGGTTCATCTTGGGCGTCAGCATGGGCTTGCCGTCCACTTCGGTTTGTTCCGGATGTCCATTGAGCCCCATCATCATGGGGATATCGGGGCCATAGATGTCGCAGTCCAAGAGGCCTACCTTGGCGCCGGTTTGGGCCAGAGCGCAGGCCAGGTTGACCGAGACCGTGGACTTGCCCACGCCGCCTTTGCCGGAACTAACGGCGATGATGTTTTGAATCGACTTGGCCAACACGCGCGGAGTGCCCTCTTGACCTCGAACCACCGCGGTCATTTCGATGTCTACATCCGTGACCCCGGGTAGGGTGCGGATCTCGGCCTCGGCTTGGCTCTTGAGTTCCTCCTTCACGGGGCAAGCGGGGGTGGTCAAATTGATCACCACCGTGACCTTGCCACCGTCCACTTCGCACTTGGTGACAAAGCCTAGGGTGACAATGTCCTTGTGCAGGTCGGGATCTTGAACTCGGCCTAGGACTTCGAGGACGGCGTCTTTGTTGAGGTTGCTCACGGTATTTTATCGGGGGGCTGCGGGGGATTTCGGCACGCTAATGTAGGCTCTTTCGGCCAAAACGCAACGGCCAAACGGGACCTGTGGGAATACCTCCTGGGATCAGTCGTATTACAACTGCCTAGGGGCCTCCGAAGGTCCGGAACCCCTAGAGGCTTGCCTTTCGCTGAGGTAATCCGGATTCGTCTAACCTTGAAGAACGAGTAACTTTATGACTATCAACCCGACTCTAATTGCTGCTGCCCTGGCCTTTGGCCTCTCCTCCGCATCGGCGCCCGTGATCCCCATCGAATTGCCCGCTGGGACCACTCCCACGGGCACTCTTTTCCCTCCGGCACAAGCTGCATTGATTCTTCCCGAGTTGGCATCCGAAGAGGGCGCCGAGCTTCGGTGCCCAAGCCTGTGGAGTTTGGTGGAAAAGTACGGCGAGGTCACCAACCAGCAGGTGTTGTTGACTGAACAGGTGCGACTCAGGCTTGAAACCACAAATTGCGCTTTGAAAGGGGGCGCGGTTTTGCCAGTTCACGCGGTGCAATCCATGACTGAGCACATGCTTAGCGCTAAGGGCTTCTATTTCAAGATTCTGCGCAGCGCCGAACCGTTCATGATTGAGGTGTGGAGCTCGAATGAGCCGGTTGATCTTGGGGTTACATTCAATATGTCTCCTGAGGCTATCCTTGCAGATGCAGACCATCCAGCCCTGATCGTGTCCACCGTTTATCCTCTGCAGTCAGTAGGCGCCCGCCAGCTTGCTAACGCCATGCGAGCGGTTCACTCCCCCTCTCTGTTGAAGGCGGTGGCCCTTGGCGACAACACCATTTACCTTGTTGGTCCCATGCCCACCGTGGCGGGTTGGTTGCGGACCCTGCGGGATGTTGATCAGGCGGGGGCCGCAAATGTTGAGGCAGCTGAGGGCGAAGAAGCCAGCGAAGAAGCCGAGGAAGAGGCAGCACCTGTGGAAATGGTTCTGGCGGGCATTGCCTTGACCCATGCCACAGCTAACGAAGCTGCAAGGCATGTGCAGAGACTGTTCGACGGTCGAAAACGTGGCCCCGCCGATTTTGCTGCGATCGCCGATTCCCGCACCAACGCATTGGTCGTGTATTGCGCGGCGGAGCTGATGGGGGCCGTCAAGGAGACCGTGGCTTTGCTTGACATTGACACCTAGAAATAGGGTCCATAAAAAGACGTCTTCTCTAGCCGGGGCAGGCTCCTTCGGGGGCCTGCCCCTGCGCTATTCTGACCCATCCATGAGCGCTTCCCCTGATCCCCTCCCCGCTGTCTGCCTGGTTTCCGGCGGCATGGACAGCGCTGTGGTCTTGGCCGAAGCCCGGGCCCTTGGCTTTTGCACCCACGCCCTGTCCTTCGACTATGGCCAGCGTCACCGCCAAGAGCTGCTTGCCGCCGAGCGCGTGGCATCGGCTTTGGGTGCTGCCGATCACCGCACTGTGCGGGTGGATCTGGGAGTGCTCGGGGGCAGTGCTTTGACTGCCGACATCGACGTGCCCAAGGGGCGCGAGCGCAAGGACATAGGTAAGGGTGTGCCCAGTACCTATGTCCCCGCCCGGAACACGATTTTCTTGTCGATTGCTTTGGGTTGGGCCGAGGTATTGGGCGCAACCGACGTGTTCTTGGGTGTCAACGCCGTGGATTTTTCGGGTTATCCCGATTGCCGCCCGGAGTTCCTGAGCGCCTTTGAGAATCTCGCTCAACTCGCCACCGCTGCTGGCGCAGAAGAGCACAAGGCCTTGCGGATTCACGCGCCCTTGATGAAGCTCAGCAAGCAGGGGATCGTGGAACGGGGCCTGGAACTGGACGTGGATTTCGGCCTGACTCACACTTGCTATGATCCCGTGCAACGAGGCCCCAAAACCCTCGCCTGCGGCCAATGCGACGCCTGCCACCTGCGCCTCGAAGGCTTTCGCGAGGCGGGTATCCCGGATCCAGTGCCCTACTGCTGAACCTGATACGGTGCTCCCAAATCCAGCGCGCCGTAAGGTGCTTTCATGACTTCCATCCAGCCTGTCCCCCCTGATGATCCGCGCCTCCTAGGGTTGCGCCATCTGCTGGCCGTGATCGACCGCTTGCGCGCCCCTGATGGCTGCCCCTGGGATCGGGAACAGACCGAGGCCAGCATGGCGCCGTATTTGATTGAGGAGGCCCATGAGTGGCTTGAGGCCATCGAGGAGGGGACGATCGCTCAAGCCGAGGCCGAAGCTGGAGACGCACTCTTGGGGGTGCTGATGATCTGCCGCATTGCGCAAGATGACGGGCGCTATGACCTCGGTGCAGCTGCGGAACACTGCGCTCAAAAATTGATTCGCCGCCACCCCCATGTTTTTGATCCCGCCTATGTGGGTGAGTTTGGTGGAAAGGAATGGGAGGCCATCAAGCGTGCCGAGCGGCAGTCGGGTGGGGAGGACTCCAGCGCCATGGCGGGTATCCCCTCGGGCTTGCCCGCTCTGCAGCGCGTGGCTCGTGCTTCTGGTAAATCAATCGGCGCCGGGTTTGCTTGGCCCACCATTGCGGGGGCCTTGGACAAGGTGATCGAAGAGTTGGGGGAGCTGCGGGAGGAGCTCTCCAAGGACGACCTCGACGCAGCCCCGGGCACTGCGCCCGCCGGGCAAAACCGGCCCGCAGTCGAGCATGAACTCGGTGACCTGTTGTTGGCCAGCGCGACCCTTGCGCGGTACCTCGATCTAGACCCCGAAGCTCTTTGCCGCCGCGCTGTTCGGCGTTTCGAATCACGGTTTCGGGCGATGGAAGCTTCACTGGATGGTCCCATGTCCGATCAAGACTTGGCTTGTTTGCTCAATGCCTGGGAGGCGAGCAAGGTCGCCGAGGGACCGGCGAATTCGATGGAGCCGTAGGCAGGGGGCCGCTCCCCGATGAAGCCAAGGGCTCGGTGGTTTGGATCAACGGGGGCTTTGGCTCTCTTCGATTGGGGCCTTGTAGCAGTGCCCAAACCTCAAATCCTCACAGCAGGACCCACCGCCAGGGATCATTCCCCATGGGCCATCATGGGCTGCTCTGCGGCGGTTGTTCGCGATCCTCATTCGGCAGCTCCAGAACACATTGCAGCGGGTAGTGGTCCGAGTACAAGCCCTCATGCTCATCATCCGTCCGTACAACGGCTGACTCACAGCCAGCCGCAAGGTCAGGACTGACAAAGATGAAATCGATGCGGCGCCGGCGCGAACGAACCTCTTCCATGGTCTTGGCCCAGCGCGGAATCAGGGCCGGGGCGCCAAAGGTGTAGAGGTGGTCCGGGCTGTGCTCGCTGATCAGCTCCACGAAACCCCTGTCCAAGAAGGCATCGGTCAAGCGGTAATCGAGCAGGGCGGATCCGTCCTCTTGGGTGTGAAATCCGTTCTCTTTGAGATAGGCCTCGTCAAATCGGATCTTACCGTTGAAGTCTCCCATCACGATCACGGGCTTACCGGCTTCCACCAAGGCGGCTGCTGCTTCAGAGATTTGGACCGCCTCACCCACTTTGGATGGCCAGAAATGCACCACGAACACATGGATCCCGTGGGTGCGCGCGTGAAGGTAGCCGTGGTGGAAACCCTTGACCCTGCGTTGGATGACTTCGATGGGCGCGGAGCTAGTGAGCGCAACGGGATAGCCCTTCTCCTTGTGCATCACCGCGTAATCGTGGCCCCAGCTCTTGGCTAATTCCTGGAGCCCCGCCTCCTTGATATGGAGCGTCTCTTGCAGGGCGAGCAGGTCCGGGGCTTGTTCCGCAAGCCATTGAGTGGCAGGCTCGATCTTTGCACGGTGATCGAAGAGGTGGTAGGTGTTCCAGTTGATGACATGGATCGTCGGCGCGTGGGGCTGCGCCGGATCAGCGGTGGTGGGGGCCTTGCAAGCCTGCACTCCAAGGACCAGGACGAAACTTGCCATGGCGACCTGGAACCGGGTTGAGTGTGTGCGCATGGGGTCCGTGTAAACAAGTGGAGAAGCCGTCCGAGAGGCGTAGGGGCTCCCTTCAGAGACTCACTCTTCGTCGTCCCCATGTCCCAGTTCCTTCGAGCGCTTAAAGCAAGCCTCGGCCTCGTCCCTGAATCCCAGTTTTTGCAGGCAGACGCCTTGGTTCCACCAGGCCTCTTGGAAGTCAGGCAAAATGGACGTGGCTTCCATGAAGGATTTGAGGGCTGCTTGATCCTGACCCGCTTGTTCCTGGGCGTAGCCGATGGCGAAGACCTCTCGCGCCCGGCTAGGGGTGAAGTTGAGATAGGGCCGGCCGAATTGGCCCGCGAGCACAAAGAGAAGGGTCAGGGCGGGGAACAGGAACCACTTCCATCCACGGCGATCTCGCGGGCCAGAGAGGCTCCAGCCCAGGGCCGCGCCCAAGATCGCGCCCGCACCGTGGGCGGTGTTGGCGATGCGCAGGGTGCCCATCTCGGTCAAGAGGATGCAGAGGAAGAACCAGCCCACCAGCATGCGGGTCACGGATGGGTTCAAGAGGCCCAGCTTGTCCTCGTGCCAACGGCTGGCGGCCCAAAGCAGGCCGAAGAGGCCATAGACCACCCCTGACAGTCCGACCGCCGACCCCGAGAGGGCCCATTGGGCGCTTTGCGAGCCAATTGCGAGGAATAGGAAGAATAAAACCGTGCGCCAGGTGCCCCAAATAGCTTCTACCACCCGGCCTAGCTGCCAGAGGACCAGCAGATTGAAGCCCAGATGCATGGCGTTGCCGTGCAGAAGAACGCTGGTCGGGATGGTCCAGGGGAGCAGCTTCCAGGTGTACTCGTCCAGCAGCAGGACTTCCAGGTTGGCGCCCGAAAAAGCCATCACGGAGAGGACACCGCCCAGGACCATCAGGGTGATGGTGGCTCGGGCATCAAATGGGTGCCGGCCGAGGGCGCGCAGGACGGGAGGAGAGACCACCAACCCAGGATAGCCTGTACCGGCCCAGCCCTACGAGCCCCGGCCCAGAATCTCCTGGAACATGGGGCTTTCTCGTGGAACTGCCCCCAAGGGGAGTAGACAGGAGCCCTCTAGCCCACTAGACTCCGCCCCAATGCGGGGGCGTAGCTCAATTGGTTAGAGTGCTGGCCTGTCACGCCAGAGGTTGCGGGTTCAAGTCCCGTCGCCCTCGCCATCCCTGCATTCCGAAGCCTCCCGGTTCCCGGGGGGCTTCGGTTCCTTCAGGGGCGTTATTTGCCCCCTCAGCCTAGTCTCGCGCTCATGCCCAACCACCTCCGACCTCCCACCGTCGTCACCGATGCGGCGGGCTTGGACGAATTGATGGGCTCCCTCGAAAACGAGCGCGTGATCGCTGTGGACACAGAGGCGGACGCTTTTTTCAGCTACCACCAGAAACTGTGCTTGGTACAGATCACCGCCGGCGGGCGTGATTGGCTGGTCGACCCACTTGCGGACCTAGATCTCAGCCCCATGGGCGAGATGCTGGCAGATCCCGAGCGGATCAAACTCCTGCACGATGCGGAGTTCGACATATTGTTGCTGGGGGCCCTGCACGAGTTCCGCTTGGAGGGGCTTTTTGACACGCGTGTGGCAGCGGCGGTGCTCGGGTCGAACAGCCCCGGCCTGGCCAATGTGATCTCCGCCCGTTTCGACGTGCAATTGGATAAGTCCATGCAGCGTTCGGACTGGTCGAAGCGGCCACTGAGCGATAAGCAAATAGATTACGCGCGGCTTGATACGCATTACTTGCCGGAGCTCTATGAGCAGTTGTATGCGGAGTGCGTGGAGCGCGATCGCTTGATGATTGTCGAGAGTGAGTGCCGCCGACTGGAAAAACTGCGCCCAGTGCAGGCCGAGGTGCAGCCCAACGACTTTGTAAAGGTCAAGGGCGCCCGGGAATTGAGCCCCGTGCAGCGAGCGGTGTTCAAGGAACTCTTTGTTCTGCGCGATAGTCTGGCCCGCGAGAGCGACAAGCCCACGTTTCGCGTGATCAACAACCAAGCTCTGCTTGACGTGGCCCATCGCCGTCCCAAGGACTACCGCGCATTGACTGCGATCAAGGGTTTCACTCCGCGTATGGCCACCCGTATGGGCGACATGGTCTTGGACGCGGTAGTCCGCGGCCTCGAAGCCGACCCCATCGAGAAGATGCCCCGCGCCCCTCGCAAGGCCGGTGCCCTGGACATGGATGATGCAACTCAGGAGTTGCACGAACGCCTCAAGCGTTGGCGTAAGAAGGTGTCCGATTCGTTAGGCATCGAAAGTGCCTATGTGCTCAATCGGCATATCTTGGGCCGCTTGGCTCTAGACAGACCTAATACTCAAGCGAAACTGGAGAGCATCGAAGGCATCCAGGATTGGCAGTTGGAGCGGTTTAGCGACGGCCTGATCGAAACCGTGACCCGGTTTTTGAAAGACGAGAAAGCAGGAACCCTGCCGACCAAGCGCAAGAATCGCGGACGGTGAGGGCGAGTCCTTCACGCACTGAGCCGGGGCCTATGAGGGCAAACCTCGGCCCTGCATCTCCAATACAGTCCAGGCGCGCCTGCGAGAGCCCAAGCCGCTTCCCTGAGCGGGTTGATGGAGTCGATTCAGGCCCGGTCTAGACTTGGTCTATGGCCTGAAGCCCTTTAAACCCCTTATACTTTTCAGTGTTCGCCCGCGTTTTCATTACTTGCACCGCTCCCCCTTTGCACAACTCCCCCGAAAACGTGCGCTTGACGGAGCCAGCTAACTGGTTCTGGAAGAAGGCGGATGGGGGTTTGATCTCAAAAGTCGACGATGATTGCATCGTCCGCTTCCCTGAACGCATGGACGATCCCCGAGCAAAACACAGCGAGCTTTTCACTGCTGAAGACCTAGCTCACGCCCTACCCCGCTCCGCCCAGGCTGACGGCCTAGACTCCCTAGGCGCGTGGCCGAAACAACACCAGCGCTCAGTCGAGGTTGTACAGAACGCAGCCTTCCACAGGGCCTGCTGGTCGTCCCGGCGCCGCCGGCCGAGGCACAGGGCCAAGGGGTTGAAGGGCCTCTTCCTCGGAGGTCCCAGACAGTGGTAACGCCAACTGAAATCAAGGAAGCGGATTCCATCCTCTCTCGCTACAGGTCCTTCCTGGGGAGAACCTGGCTGCTGTGGGTGCTACCCATGGTCTTGGTCCTGGCTTGGGTGGCCTACAAGGCCTATGGCGAGGGTGCCCGGGCCGGTGACTTCGCCTACACCCTTCATTAGAAAAGCACTTCGAGACCCATGAAAATCGCCGCGAGCAAGTTCGTTCCCTTCCTGATCACTGGAGGCCTGTGCGCCCTTGGCTTGGAGGGCATTTTGAGGGTATGGGCCTCTGCATCCTCACCAGTGGCCGCAGTGCTTAAGGTCCAGCGCGAATCCTCTTCGCGGCCATTCCTCCCGGACAGCCGCCTAGGTATAAGACCCAATCCGGAATACCCGGGGCACGACTCCATGGGGTTTCGAAACGCTTTGGCGCTGGAAAGGGCCGACATCGTCGTCCTTGGCGATTCGCAGACCTACGGCTCCGGAGTCGAGCGCGAACAAGCCTGGCCTGAGCGCCTCGCCCAACTCAGCAGCCTGCGAGTATACAACATGGCTTATCCCAGCTATGGCCCGGCCCACCACCTCATGCTGTTGGAAGAAGCCCTTGCCCTAAGCCCCCAACTTGTGATTGCCACGTTGTATGCGGGCAACGATCTATTCGATTGTTTTCAATTGGCCTACTGCGGTGAGTGGGCTCCGGAATTGCGTAACAGCGAAGCATCCGTGGTTGATCGAGTGCTTGACCTTGAATCCACCAGTCCACTTGTTTCCGATATCGAGTCTGCCGAAGGAGGCGATGGAAGCCTGCGGGCTTTCCTCTCTGAGAATTCCCGCTTGGTTGGTGTACTCCGGTCCATGCGCGATACATGGCGTGGAACAGCCTGGGACCGCTCCCTTGCGGGCGCAAGACTCAATCCTGATCGCTATGCGTGCTTCGAGCGGGGCACGTTGCGCACCGTAATGACCCCTTCGTACAGGAAGATCGCCCTCAACCTTGACGACGCGAGAATCCATGAGGGGCTACGGATTGCTCACGACTCGATGAGTGCAATAGCGCGCCGATGCGCGGAGTCCGGAACTGCCTTTGCGGTCGTTCTGATCCCAACCAAGGAGTACGTCTTCTCGACTCAGTTATCTAAAGTCGAAGAGCTGGGTACCGTTTATGGCGAACTCATTGGATTGGAGGGTCGCATGTGGGAGCAAACCGAATCATTCCTGACCCAAGAGGGGATCGAAAGTATCTACGCCCTCACTGCGCTCTCAAGCCCCCTTGACCAGGGAATCGCTACTTACCGTGAAAGCTCAGATGGTCATCCCAATCCACGGGGCCAATCTTGCATAGCCGAGGCGGTCCAAGAAGTCATTGCGCATGCCTATCCTGGCATGACACCTGCTCTAGGTGACTGAGCTGGATCACAAGAGGACTCGTGCTGTCCAGAAACTGAGCCGTGCACTCGACCCCGCCAACTCCAGTAGACGGCGCGGAGTGAATACGGTGGTTGCCTATGCCCTGGTGCGGCCGTTCGACTGCCCTTCCCCGCCGACCCAGCCGGACCTGGCGAACTGATGGGGCACGTGAAGATCACCACGGGGTGGCGAGCGGAAAAAAAATGTGCGCATCGTCGGTGAGAGGTAAACCCCGGGCTCTGCATCCCCAACGCGGGCCCAGGCGCGCCTGCGAGGGCCTTATCCACATCCCTGAGCGGGTTGACGGAGTAGGTTCAGGCCCTGCCTTGACCTGGACAACGCCTTGGGGCCCTTTGAGCCCCTTGTTTCCCCTTGCTAGAACCACGTGCATCGTGGCACTCGCGAGGCAGTGAGAAGTGGAAGAGTCACTTTGCTCATGAAGCAGTTTCCGAAAGGTATGCACGCAGCTATTGTCGTTTCCCGGAACGTATACTCGCGTCAGACATGAAGAAATCTCCCACTGGTGAAAAGCACCCCGTTCGAAAGGAAGTCGTACCCACACCGTTTCGCTCGGCCAAGTGGGTGGCGGTAGCGGTGGTAGCGGTTTTGGGGTGCCTGGCCGTGATCGTTGGTGGCTCCAAGGTCCGCGCGTACTTCACTCGAAGGACGAGTCTGACCCCGGAGTGGGAGCGGGCTTTCCAGCGCTCGAGCATACAGAGCGACGGAGTGAATCTGGTGAGTGCAGGTGACTTCACCCCGGTGCAGTCGTTCTCGCACATGGTGGTCTGGTACCAAGGGGGCACACAAGCCGGGGACTGGTTTGGCTATTCCGTAGAAGCGCTCGGCGACTTGAATGGGGACGGGTTCTCGGAGGTCGCCGTCGGGGCTCACCAGAATGAGAACTATGGGGTCCGGCCCGCGCCCAACGCACCTCCCGGCTACGTGATGGTCTACTCCGGGGTCGATGGCAAGCTAATCCATGAGATTCAAGGCGAGGGCAGTATGCACATCGATGGCGCGGACGATCACTTCGGGTATACGGTCTCTTCGATTGGCGACATGGACCTTGACGGTGTACCGGACATTGCAGTGGGGGCCTACCTGTTTGATAGCAATGATGGCAACGAGGAGACCTTCGACGAGAACACCGGAGCTGTACTCTTCTTTTCCGGCGCTACGGGCGATCAGTTGGGCTATCGCGGCGGCGAGCTGTGGGGCGATCGCTTTGGATTCGCTATAGCCAAGATCAGCGATCGTGATGGCGACCAGATCGAGGACATACTTGTGGGTGTTGAGAAGGGGGAGAGCACTACAGGTATCAAGAACGCTGGACGAATCGAGGTGATGTCCTCTTCCAACCAAGAGATCACCCAGATTACGGACGGGCCCGGATGGGAAGCGCACTTTGGGTGCAGTGTCACCTCTATGGGTGATGTCGACCGTGACGGAGTGGACGACTTTGCAGCGGGCGCGTTTAAGTACGCAGCATTTGACGAGCAGTACTTCGAACGGGGCGCAGCGGGGATTGTGAGCGGAAAGACCGGTGAGGTCATTAGGGCGTGGCAAGGAGCCAGGGCTGGAGATCGCCTGGGCATGTCCGTTGCCAACCTTGGTGACGTAGACGGAGATGGCGTGGATGACCTCGCCATCGGTGGGATCCAATCCGGCTTATTGAGCGACTATACAGGGCCTGGTTTTGTGACGATCAAGTCAGGCGCCACGGGAAAAGAAATTGTTCGCATGGAGGGTGCTACCCCCGGCCAGCAGTTTGGCTGGTCCCTGTCCACCGCTAGTGACTGGGACGGCGATGGGATCAACGATCTTTGGATCGGGGCTCCGGCTTCGATTACCGTTGGGCCCCCACTCGGTAAAAAGGGAACTGTTTATCTGGTCTCCGGTAAGACAGGTGCGGTCCTGAGTGCGGTTCTCGGGAACGAGCGCGACGATCAATTCGGAACCTCCGCGACTGAAGTGGGGGACTTGACAGGAGACGGCATTCCCGAGGTCTTCGTTGGGGCGCCTCAGAACAGCGAAGGTCAGAGGTCAGCAGGCTACGCCGTGATGCTCTCTGGGCAGCTCTTCAAGGACAATAGGTAAGAGCGAGGTCGGGAGTTGCACGAACGCCTCAAGCGTTGGCGTAAGAAGGTGTCCGATTCATTAGGCATCGAAAGTACCTATGTGCTCAATCGGCAAATCTTGGGCCTAGGAAGACCTAACACTCAAGCGAAACTGGAGAGCATCGAAGGCTCCAGGATTGGCAAATGGAGCGGTTTCAGCGGCGGCCTGATCGAAACCGTGACCCGGTCTTTGGAAGACGAGAAATCCGGAACCCTGCCCACCAAGCGCAAGAATCGGCCACGGTGAGGCGCGTGTCTTTCACGCATTGAGCCGGGGCTTATGAGGGCAAATCTCGGCCCTGCATCTCCAATAGAGTCCAGGCGCGCTTGCGAGGTCCTAAGCCGCACCCCTGAGCGGGTTGACGGAGTCGGTTCAGACCTGGTCTAGACTTGGGCTATGGCCTGGAGCCCTTTGAACCCCTTATCTTCCTTTGCTAGAATCACGTGCATCGTAGCCCCCGCAAGTCACCGAGAAGTGGAGGAATCACTTTACTTATGAAGCAGTTTTCGAAAGGTATGCACGCAGCCATCCTCGTTCTCTCCGTCATCATGGGGGCGGATGCGTCATCCCTGGTTGTTGTCGAAACTTCAACAGCGACCCTCTTCTTAGGCCAAGACGAGGAAGAGTTGAGCCTGATTGAGCGTTGGTGTGATGAGGATTGGGTATCGCCCCAATTCTATGAGCTCTTCACCGAGCAGGACCGCATTGTCAATCAACTAATCGCACGGCATAGGGAGACCACTGCAGCGGTGAACAAAGGTTTCAACACCGAGCGCACCTCAAGGATGGAAGAGATGGACGCGCTCCGCAAAGAGCTCATCTCGGGAATTGAAGAGGTCGTTGCGGATCAACGTAAGAAGGGAGATCCTCGTGAGGTCATTGGCGTCCTGAAGGGCCTGGTTGACCGCATAGGGGGGGGAGGAGAGATTCC
>Ga0302120_10000671_pt1 | contig 15589 bp, 13 predicted proteins | sample AG5_Bottom_MG_FD_203118 | JGI IMG/M metagenome (GOLD analysis project Ga0302120, IMG submission 203118) | Marine microbial communities from Western Arctic Ocean, Canada - AG5_Bottom | ecosystem: Environmental > Aquatic > Marine > Oceanic | place: Canada: Western Arctic Ocean | collected 2017-10-01 | reverse complement strand
CTTATGCAACAGATAATTTTTCATCTCGAGTAAACGAATTCTTGGAGAATGAATCTAAAGAATCCCTACTGCGATTTTCAGACATCCTTCTTCTAGGACATGATTGGGCTGTTGACCAAGAATTACTTCTAGGGCTTCTCAAAATTCGAGGAGATTCTATCCGCCCAAGAATTGGGGCCATCGGATCTAAATCAAAATGGAATGCATTTCTAAGAGCAGCCACTGGAGAGGGAATGAATGAGAAGTTCCTAGAAAATGTCAGATGTCCGATTGGGTTGAACATTGGTGCAGATAGCCCAGAAGAAATTGCAATTGCGGTCTGCGCTGAAATTCTCGCACTAGAACGCGGAATAGAATAATTTACGCTTCGAGTAATTTATCCTCATCTATTTCTGGAGCAGGCAATTTTGCCGATTCTTCGACGACTGTTGGTTGGCGTTCCAAACTAGGGATGAAAGTTGTAATTGAAATCCAAAAAATGATTACTGTTAGCAATAAATACAGGCTTGAGCGGATGAAGCGCCAGATGTCATCTTCAAAAAATAGTAATGAAAAGTTACCAAAAATTGCCCCAAACGTAAATGAAATCACTACGAAAATTGAACCAATGATTGCCAATCCCACTCGTATTGGCATTTTCTTGAATGAGCCAAAAAAGAATATAACCATCCTCTTCAGAAATTTTTTGAAAAATACAATCATACCGGCGATTAACTTTCTTTGAAGAAAAGTTTCTAATATCGGCATCCGATTCCTCTAACCCTCGCGTCAGACTCTACAAAATTAAGATGACTGAAGCCTCGGCCAAGAAGAGGATGAGATGAAAAGTTTCATTTTATGGTCTCAGATATTGTAAATAGTTGTGATAATACCGGTTTTACTATAGTAAACGTATTAATTAGAAGATTCTTTGAGTTCGCTTATTATTCTCACATGGAAATAATTAGGCTATTATTAGAATTTATTGAAATTAATTTCTTCGACGGATTCAATAACTACACCATTTACCATCAGTTAATGCGTAAAGTCCTCCTTCGTTGGAAAACCCCCTCTCTCAGTAGGGCGAAAGGACTGAACGAAATTATAGAAATTTGCGATAGAATAGAAGTCCTCGGGCACCTTTCTGTGAATGAAGAAGGCGTGATTCAACTAGTTGAAATTAAATTGAAAGAAGGCAAATCTATCGATCTATTTTCAACCCTAGAACACTTTGAAATCATCGAACAGCTCGAAGAAAATGAAGATGGGATTCTAGTCACTATGCTCTGTACACACCCAATGGCAAGAAGCGCTATTGATTTATCGAATATCCACATTCAACCACCTTATGGAATCGATAGAGAAAAAGGAATGGAACTAAGGATAATTGGGTTATCTAGTTCTATCCGGCGATTTGTCGCATTAATTCGATTAGCATTACCGCCTGATTCCATCTCAATTCTATCGATTAATGAGGAGGAACAATCCAAAAGTTGGAAAGGAGTTTTGACAAATAGGCAACGAGAGGTTTTGACACATGCGATTAATCGAGGATTCTATAATTTAACTCGAGACGTTACCCTGAAAGAACTTGCAGAAGAAATGGGAATGGCTCGCAGCACATACGGCGAACACATCAGAAGATGTGAATCGGAAATAATGAAAAATCTCCTTGATAAACTTTGATGAGCCCTTAGGGCTCATTCAGAGCATCTTCAAGAAAATGCTCAAAGAGTAGGTCGGTTCGGTAAGGTTAGCATGACTGTAGTTAGACTACCAATGTTACCGGGTGCGGAGAAAGTACCATGGGTAGCGTCTGTTAATGGCAAGGATCATTCGATGCCTATCGATAGTAATGCGATTCTACTTGATGTTTTACGAGATCAGGTGGGAACTCTTGGTGTGAAACGAGGATGTGATCTCGGAACCTGTGGGTGCTGTACTGTACTAATCGATGGTCATCCTCGACTATCCTGTTTGACTTTGGCTCGCGAGGCTGAAAAATCAGAAATCACCACTGTCGAAGGACTCGCTGAGGGCCATCACCTTCATCCTATTCAGGAAACTTTCGCAGAATATGGTGGAAGTCAATGCGGCTTCTGCACCCCTGGATTTTTAGTAGTAATTTCCGCTTTGCTGGAAGAAAACCCTCAACCTAGTGATGCTGAAATAAAAACTGCAATCGAAGGGAATCTTTGCCGCTGCACCGGTTACCAACAAATTGTAGATTCGGTGCGAGCGGCATCAGAAATTCTTGTCGCAGGAAAAGGAATTCAGGATTCGACATACCCAAAGAATGACCCCCATCCAGGATTGGGAGAGTGAATTGATGTCTGAAAAGAAAGACATGGTTGGATATCGGCAGCAACCGGGGAAACTACCGTTTACTCGACCCGGATCTGGTGGAAAAAATTCCTTTAGCGAGCCGCGCGATGAATCAATGATTCCATCTAGTCAGGGTGGAGAAAAAAAACAGCCTTGGGGTTCACATCGCCATGATGAATTGCTTTCAGGAAGGGTGATAGGGAAACCCACATCACTCATAGATAGTAAATGGAAAGTTACCGGTCAAGCACACTATGGCGATGATATTCGATTACCTGGTGAATTGATTGGAAAGATTGTCCGCTCACCGCATCATTATGCGAAGGTTCTCTCAATCGATGCTACAAAAGCACTTGAATTACCAGGAGTTATAGCCATCTCAACAGGTGCAGATGCGAGCCAGAAATTTGGCGTCCTGCCAGTTACAAAAGACGAGCATGCAATGGCTGTTGAAACCGTCAGACATGTAGGAGACATAGTCGCTTGTGTAGCTGCAGAAAACGAAATGACTGCTCTGGAAGCTGTTCGATTAATCGATGTAGAATACGAAGTCCTCGAGTCAATTCATGATATGAAAGATGGATTGAAAGATTCAGAAAAACCAATTCACGACCGTGGGAAATATCACATCGGTGAAGCAAATATTCAGAAACGTGTCTTTCAGGAATTTGGCGACGTTAATGGCATTCAAGACAATGCGATTGCTAGCCACAAATCAAATTGGTATTTTGGTGGAGTTAATCACGCTGCGACAGAACCTCACGCCGCAGTAGCTCATTGGGATCCTTCAGGTAGACTAACCCTCTACACACCTCAACAAGTCCCGCACTATGTCCATCGCGCTTTGGCTGATGTGCTGGAAATTCCGATGCATCAAATCAATGTCCACCGAACTTTTGTCGGAGGAGGATTTGGTGGGAAATCGGATCCGTTTCCACACGAAATGTGCGCAGCAATTTTAGCAAGGAAATCTGGCCGTCCGGTTCGAATTACCTTCGACCGCGAAGAGGTGTATTGGCTAAATCGGGGTCGACATCCCTCCCACATTGAAATGAATCTTCACGCTGATTCTAAAGGAAGGCTCTGTGGGATTGAAACCGATGCACTAATCGATGGCGGAGCCTTCGCTTCTTTCGGTCATGTTACAACTTATTACAATGGAGTTTTACACACCGCGCCATATGAAATTGGTGCATTCCATTATACCGGAGCGAGGGTTTGGACAAACAAGCCAGCCAGCGGTGCAATGAGGGGGCATGGTGCAGTAAATTCAAGATGTGCGGTGGAGGTTGGAATCGATGATTTATCTGAACAATTATCAGTAGATCCAATCACATTCAGGTTAGCCAATCTATTACCACCACATTCTGCCACTATCACTGGGTTCAGAGTGACGAGTATAGGTATGCGAGAATGTTTAGAACGCGTAAAAGAAGAGAGTGGTTGGGATGAAAAATTCCGAAAAATGCCACTAGGAAGAGGTATCGGAATCGGTTGTGGATTTTTCATTTCGGGTTCAGGACTTCCGATTCACTGGGATCCAAATAAATTCCCTCATGCAACAGTTCATCTGAAAATAGATATGGATGGTGGCGTAACTGTTCACACGGGAGCCGCAGATATTGGACAGGGATCTGATACCGTCATCGCCCAATCAGTCGCCGAAGTTCTCGGTCTGCCGCTTGATATGATTCGTGTGCGTTCTCGTGACACTGACACATCACCGGTTGATCTTGGCTCGTACTCTTCTCGAGTAACTTTCATGAACGCTAATGCCGCGATTTCCGCGGCGATGAAAATTCGACAAGAATTAATTGAAGCAACTGTAAAAATCACAGAGGCTCCTGCAAAAAAATTGGTTATTGGTGACCGCCGAATTTTCAGAAAAGATGATCCGGCAGTTGGAGTTTCATATCTAGAAGCACTGCACAAAGCCCAGGAAGAGAGGGGGGCGCTCATCGCTTCTGGCGCTTATCGAACCCCGCCAATGGGACGGGCACATAAAGGAGCAGCGGCAGGATTAGCTCCCGCATATTCATTTTCAGCCTATGTAGCGGAAGTAGAAGTTGACCCAGAAACAGGACAAACCAAAGTTCACAAAGTTTGGGCAGCTCATGATTGTGGAAAAGCATTGAATCCACTCGCCGTAAAAGGGCAAATCATCGGGTCTTGTCACATGGGAATGGGGCAAGTACTTTCCGAAGAAATGCGATATGGTCGAGATGGACATTTGATGAATCCAGATTTGCTTGATTACAAAATCCCTAGCATCCATGAAATGCCACATGTAATTCCAATCATCGTTGAATCGAATGACCCGGAAGGCCCATTCGGTGCAAAAGAAGCCGGTGAAGGACCACTTTTACCAATCCTACCCGCTGTCTGTAACGCTGTTTACGATGCCATCGGAATCCGCACACATAACCTACCGATAACACCAGATAAAATGTTCAAAGCGATAGAAAAGAAATGCAAATTACTCGGTATCGATGACCCGTTGAATCTACCGACTCCGTTCATCGAGCATTCAGAACTTCAATCAACACTCAAAGCCCGAGCAAAAACCCACACACAACGCGATATCGACAGGAGATTGAATGACGATATCGAAGCCTATCACAACGGTGCACTATTTGGAATGGATCCGACAATCCCTCCAGATGAAGTTGATGAAAAGTGGACTGTTTCAGTTTTACCTTCCAAAGAATATCTTTCAAATCCCCGTCTAGCTGGAAAGGCTTGGATCCACACTGAAAGACGACACAGGGGTGATTAATTATGCGCATGCCTCCATTTACTCTACACACACCTTCATCTTTGGACGAGGCACTTGAAATTGCATCAAATTTACAGGAAGCTGAAAAAGAATTCGATTGGGTCGCAGGCGGAACAGACCTGCTGCCCAACTACAAATGGCATTTGAATTCAAAGAAAAACGTCATTTCTTTAGCAAAGGTATCAGAATTATTCGAATTGAAAGCAACCCATATTGGAGCGATGGTTAGACTTCACGAGTTAGTTGAATCGGAAGTGGTTCATCCAGTTCTGGCGAAGGCAGCGAGCATGATTGCGAGCGTATTAATCAGACGCTCAGGTACTGTTGGCGGAAATATTTGCCTCGACACTCGATGTTATTGGTTTAATCAAAGTGAAGATTGGCGTGAATCGATTGATTGGTGCCATAAATGTGATTGCGGCACAGAAGCTGATTGCAGAGTCATACCTAATCAAAACACACTTTGTGTCGCAACCTACCAAGCCGACCTTGCACCTGTTTTGATGTGTCTAGATGCAACAATTCATCTCGCGTCATCAACAGGAACTCGTTCAATGCAATTGACTGATTTTTTCGAACTCGACGGTATGACTCGCAATAAATTGCAACCTGGTGAACTCGTAACCCATCTTACTATTCCAAAGGATTCAGCGCAATGGAAAGGCGATTACCAAAAATTGCGCCAACGCGAATCTTGGGATTTCCCTGAAGCAGGAGTGGCGGTCATGTGGAAGAGGAGTGGGGTAAATGCTCCTAATGACATCAGAGTTGCTACAACTGGCCTAGAATCAATTCCCGGCTTCCATCAATCTCAAGCCCAACGTGCTCTAGAGGATTGGAATGGAAAAGAAAGTATTATGTCACTTGCTGAATCGATTAGAAAAGCAGTGAAGCCAGTGCAAAACACATGGTACACGCCTTCATACAGAAGGAAGATGACCCGAATATTGACAAAAAGAGCCTGTGCCGGATTATTGGAGGATTCGAAATGACCAAAAAACATCAATCAATTATTCTGATTGTCGTGCTGTTATCATCATTATCGGCTGGGTTTACTCAAGCCCAACCAGAATTAGGAAATTGGGAGCTGGGAATTGAATACCCCGGTGACGATTCGAATAATTCCTTTTCCATTAGTAAAATGGGTCAAGTCAGTATCACATTTTTTGTCGATAATTCACAATTCGTCGACATCGAAGTCGAATTCGAATACGAAATACCATTCGAAGGAGAAGGTTCAGGACCTGAAAGTGAGATGATAAGTTCAGGAGAGAATAAATCATTCACTTTAGTGGTTTCAAATATCGATGTTTACGAATATGCAGCTGAGTCAATAGATATTTTAAAAATAACTGCAAATTTGGTTGCGAGAGCTGGGATTGCTGTTATTATCCCCGAAAATCAAGAACAATCAGCCGACCTCAAGATACCAACAATTTACTCACTTGAGGTCGACATACTCGATCCAATCGGCCCAATGAATGCAGGCACTGATATGATTCTCAGAGTTAATGTGGTGAACATTGGAAATGTCAAAGATCGAGTCGGTGACCTTGAAACTAGCGATAATTGTCCACTTTTAACTCTAGATAATGGTCTAGATTCCTTGATGAACACAGAAATAAATCTAGGAGGAACTGCTGAGGCAGACCTGAAAATTACCGCTTCAGAAAGCCATCCTGAAAAAAATTGTAGAATTGAAATCGCAGTTTATTCCAATGGAGCGATGAATGCAGGAAGTTCAGAAATTACTGAAGATGAAACTACGGTCACGGTAGAACCTCCATTATCCAAACCAGGGACAAATCCTGAAGACCCTGAAGACCCTGAGGACCCAATGGAAGTAGTAAGTTCAAACCTACCCGCACCGGGCTTATTGATTGTTATTATCGGTATTTTCGGCGCATTAATTGCTACGAAAGAAGAAGGAAATTAAGTTATTTTTTCTATTTCTGTCAAGAAATGAAAAAGTGTATTTTTAGCATCTAATCAAAACAATTCGGGTGTAAATGCCGAACTTTCATCAGCAACATATAACTGCACATCATCACTGGCACGGCCACTGTAAGTGCTATCTCAGTTCAATAACAGTGATGAGTCTGAAAAACTATGTCTGAAGAAAATAAATCTGAAACCGAGTTCACCTCGTATGTGGTGTGGTCCCTCGCGATTACTACCGCCCTTCTTCTTCTTCTGCCAATGATGTTCGTTGTGGGCAAAGATACCGCTTATTCTGCATACTATAATGGGGATGATTCTCAAAACTCACAACTCGCCCAACTAACGGATATGCGGACGTCACTCGATGATAGTGAAGGATATTTCATTGCAAATACAATGTCCACACCGATGTTGGTAAATGACTGGAAAGATCCTCATCGTACCCTCTTGGTAATAATTGCGCCAGAGAAACCGATAGATGAAACTGAAGCCGATGCCATTTACGATTTTGTTACAAATAAAGGTGGAAAGGTCATAATTTCTGCTGATGGAACAAATGCAAATAGATTGGCATCGAAATTTGGTATTACCTACTTCGATGCTCCATTAAATGATGAAAATCAATTCTGGTTAGAATATGATGATCAAGGCCCATTGCCGTATCCATCTTGGCAAAATGTTTGGAGCGTAGCTTCAATCAATACCGACGTTAATGGGATGGAAGCTGGTGCATCTCGTAAAGGATGTTCGGATTTCCAAATCGCAAACGATGACCCTCGGGCCTGCCGTATGCCGGTTATGTTCCGCTCACCAACCGGCATTCGATATGAACCAACTTCGGAAGATAATCTACTCGATGATGACCCGAATAAGCGAGAAGTCAGCGTCCTAGCAACCGCCTCATCATCAGCATTTATCGATATGGTAGGAGATGGAGACTCAAGTAATCCACTTAATCCAGCACCAGGTGATCTTTCTCTAATCGTTCGATTCGATTACCCGAATATCGTTACCTATGATCAAGTACGCAGTACACAGCGAGGAATCGTAGGAGGAGGTATAAGTGAGTTAACGGTAACTGGATCTATTGTTTTCGTCTCTGATGAAGAGGCGTTTTCAAACCGACTTTGGAATCTTGATGTCGCCCGGCAAACGGGTATGCGTGAATCTTGTGAAGGGGTAGTGGGCAGCTGCTGGATGAACGAAATACATGACAATAATGATTGGAAGGGTAATGATGCTTATTTCCAGATGTTAATCCACTCAATGATGGAATTCGATAATCTAGAATTATCGAGCACAGTCCGTCAAAATTCAAATAATTTCCAAGTCGTATTCGATGAGAGTCGTCATGTCACTGGAATCATCTCCGCACCATTTGTCGAAGCTATGGGTACTGTTGTCCTCCTGACATCGAATACCTTCCTGAAGTGGCTCGTAGTGTTGAATGTTGGATTACTGCTGCTTGTCGCGATGATGGTCGTACCTGAGAAAGAAAATTGGCGTCATGTATTCGATCTAACCAGATTCAATCAACGGCCGAATAAGCTTGACTCGAGTTCATACCGGCTTCGTGTTCAACAATCACTTTTCACAAAAGTTCGAATCCATCATGACCTAACAAGAGATGAGATGGCCTCGAAACCCCCTGCAGAAATTCAATCGATGATAGGAGATCCAAGACTCGTCGAATTGGCATATAGCCAATCCCGTACATACTCACCCCAAGAACTGCGCCAACTTATGTTGGCCATTCGTAAATGGGGTAAGAGCAATTAATAATTGGAGAGAAAATAAATGAATGCAACACCACCAGCAGAAAAACCAGCAGCCCCGCCAACAGACGCGGTCGCTCAGGGTTATGCAAAGAAGGCAGAAGCCGCACGTGGAACAAAGAAGATGAGTGACAGACTGACAGCAGTAGGCGCAATCGCAGAAGCGATTAGTGTTGAAGTTCAGAAAGTCATCATCGGAAAGGAACACGTCATCGACAATGTTCTTGTCGACATTTTGGCTAATGGAAACCTTCTGTTCGAGGATTACCCCGGATTGGCAAAAACCCTGATGACCAACACCTTCGCTGACGCACTTGGATGTGATTTCAAGCGTGTTCAGTTCACCCCGGATTTGCTTCCAGCAGATATTACCGGGACGAACATTTACGATGCGAAGAAAGGAGAATTTACCTTTAAACCAGGGCCAATTTTCTGTAACTTACTTCTTTCTGACGAGATTAATCGTGCGCCTCCAAAGACGCAAGCAGCTCTTCTCGAAGCGATGCAGGAGAAGCAGGTTACCATCGGTATAGTCACTCACAAACTACCGGCTCCATTCTTGACTATGGCTACACAAAACCCAGTCGAACAAGAAGGAACCTATCCTCTACCTGAAGCTCAACTCGACCGTTTCATGTTCAAGATGTCCGTCGGTTATCCAGACCGGGCTGATGAAGATGAGATTCTAGCTCGACGTATCGCTCGAAAGAAAGATGAAGTCGATGTTGAAACAATTACCGACCCTGCTCGTGTTGTTGCTATGCAAGAATCAATCGAAGATGTCTACGTAGATCCTGCTGTACGAATGTACATGGTTGAAATCGTATCAAGAACTCGTGAAGATCCACGAGTCTTGGTCGGTGCATCGCCTCGTGGTTCACAAGCTCTGTTGAAGACAAGCCGTGCTGCTGCAGCAATGCGCGGTCGTGACTTCGTCACACCAGATGATGTGAAATCTGTTGCAATCCTTGCGGTTGCTCACAGATTAATTCTCAAACCTGAACACCAAATTAAGGGACTTGAGAATGACCAGATTATCACTGACATCCTAAGGCAAGTGCCTGTACCAACAGTTTGAGTAAATTCTCGAATAAAAAAGGAGGTTATTGCGAATGGCATGGAGTAGGAAATCAGCGATGTTTGCATCACTGGCAGTAGCACTTTACTTGATGGGACTGGTTTTGCGAAACCAGCAACTCGTCACAGTTGCTGTCGTCTTACTCTCCTTCCTAACTTGGGCCGCTTTCCGCACTGCCCATGCAGATGTGTCTTCTTCAGGAAGACGAATCGATGATACCGCTGTGACATCAGGCGTTGCACTACAAAACCTAGTCGCGTTGAGAAAATTATCTTCAGCGCGTGTCTTTGAAGACGGTGAAGTAGATGTGTCCTTACGAATTCAGAACCGCTCAAATCTCTCCAAGGTTCTGGAAGTTCGCGACCGCGTCCCTGAAGTTATGCGCATCAAGAAGGGAGCAAATTATGTCCTTATGGAATTAGGTCCACAACGAGAAACTGAAATCGCATATACGATTGAAGCTCCTCTCCGTGGTTTCTATACAATTGGACCAGTCTGCATTCGCATCCAAGATACATTCGGATTATTCCATAATGAAAGAGAAATTCATCTCTATGATGATTTTCTAGTATTCCCAAAAATGGAAGATCTCAAAGACGCTCTAATCAAGAGTCGTGTACCAAAAATCTTCACCGGGGCAGTAAATATTCGTAATCCTGGCGATGGATCGAATTTCTATAACCTTCGAGAGTATGTAGAAGGAGATTCAATAAAAAAAGTCAACTGGAATGCTACTGCTCGGACTGGTGGAACAATGATGGTCAACGAGTACGAGAGGGACGCGGTTAGTGACATCATTCTAATCATAGATAGTCGCTCTGTATCAGAGACTGGCCCGGTCAGTAGAAACTCCCTAGTCTACAGTACCCGTGCTGCAGCATCTCTCGCACAATATTTCCTCTCCCGCCGAGATTCGGTAGGGTTGGTCATCTATAGCGACGAAATCGTATCAGTTGACAGAGACACCGGTAAGAAACAATTGTATGTGCTTTTGACGAAATTAGCTGGCGCGATGGCAAAAGGAAATACTCCTCTTCGAGTCGTCACAAACCGTATCATGCCACATATCAATCGTGGAAGTCCGGTTATCATACTCTCTCCACTAGAAGATGACCCGACAATCATCGATGCTGTTCGAGATTTCCGCGCTCGTAATTTCGATGTTACCGTCCTCTCTCCGAGCAGTCTAGAATTCGAATTCGATGCTCGAAGATTGGATCGAACGGGATATGAATTATTGAAGACCGAGCGTGATATTATCATAAGCGAAATAAGAGGCCTTGGTGCATTCGTCATGGATTGGGAGCCCGATATGTTACTAGAAACAGCATTGTCTGGCGCAAGAGGATTTTGAGGAGGTGAATAGATGGCAGACGAATCAAAAAATACCAAGTCGACTACATCCCACCTCTATGATGGTAAAACCGTGAGTTCATCTCCACCAAGTAGGAAGAAAGCAGCTGGCAAGATGAAAGGTAATTCGGGCATTCCTAAAGATGCGATACCAGAGGTCCATGTCCCATCAGTAATTGAATCATTCTTCGGTGGCCCAATTGTCTCTAAAACAAAGTTTCTTCCACCTGACAAGATGGTCACATCACTTCAGATGGGTGCTGCACTTGTTCTGGTTATCCTCAGTGCGGTTACATTCATGGTCACACCAGTTTCAGGCACCGCTTGGTTCTGGTTAACCAATTATTTAGAATTGGCATTTGTTGGTGGTATTATTCACCTTGCATTAATTGCGATTGGATTTATTGGTGGAATGTATGGAATTTTCCAACGAGATCAACGAGCGATTTTGATTTCTTATGTTGTTTTGATTGTCGTAACTCTTAGATTTGCTGGAAGTAAAGTTGAGTTTGGTCTCGACTTACTTCCAGATAATGAAATTGCTCAAAAATTATTGTTAATTATCTACGCCCTCGCACTAGTCATGTACATTGAACTTACAAGTGGAATTATTAGATTCTCAATGCTCGACACTTCGATACGAACTGGAGAAGTCTACGTGATGAATGTCACAAAGATTACTTCTCGTTATCACAGAGCACTCGCAATTACTCCTACTATTGCTGGATTCGTCGCACTGGTTACCCTTCTAATCAATTTTATTGTACCGTTCATAGTTGGTATTTTCGATGCAGAGTCCGCTGAAAGATTGAGGGAAAGTGTGGAATTAACTTCAGTTTATGGTGTCGCCCTCGGTACGGCTGTTGTCTTCTTGATAATTGCAGGTGCATTCGGTGCAAATGTCCCGAAGCGTATCGCACAAATGCGTGAAAAATAATCAATTTATTCTATTCGATAAATCCACCCATTAGACCTAGGTCTGCAATAACCAGCAATCCTATTGCCTCCACTACTGGTACTGCTCTCGGGCCGAGGACTGGATCATGCCTTCCACCTACTTTCAGTATCCGCTGCTCACCACTAGGTAGGTGAAGTGTTGTTTGTTCTTTCGAGAAACTACTGGGGGGCTTGAAATGAACTCGTACTCGAATTGGGGCTGAAGTTGAACGTCCACCAAGTGAGCCATCCGCATCGCCCGATGCAGCATTGACTAATGTTGGACCATCACTTCCTTGAATCCAAGGATCATTATTCTCCGAGCCTTTCATGCGAGAAGTCTCGACACCATGAGAGAATTCTACAGCACGAGCACCAGGTATTGCCATCAATCCTCGAGCTAGTGCCGGCTCGATACCATCAAACCAAGGTTCACCAACTCCGATTGGTAAGCCTTCAATTAACAACTCAACGGATGAACCAATCGAGTCTTGAGACATTCGAATACTTTCGATCATTTCGACCATTTCATCAATTGATTCCCGATCTCTACAATTCAGACGCATCATTCCTTCTTCGGTCAACTCTGAATTTCTATCTAATTCTATCAAAGGTCTAGCTGAAACATCTCCAACACTCGAAAGATGAGCAGTGCATGTCCACCCAACAGAATTAATGAGAGATTTTGCTTGGCTACCAGCGGCAACAATTCCGAAAGTCAATCGAGCAGATTGAGAACCACCACCTCGAAGATCGCTAACGCCGTTCGAACGAATATGTTCAACCATATCGGCATGACCTGGCCGTGGTTGATCTGGTAAGAAAGAGTAATCTTTCGAACGTACATCGGTGTTTTTTGTCAATAATAAGATTGGCCAACCTGTAGCGAGCCCCTCATGAATCCCAGACATGACTTCGCATTCATCGAGTTCGACTCTCGTCGATAGTCCTTTTTTTCCAGGTCGGCGACGAGAAATAAAATCTGCTAAAATTTCAGAGTCAATTTTAGTTCCAACCGGCATTCCCTCAAGAAGAGCACCTACACATTTCCCATGGCTTTCACCGAATAAAGTCACTCGAAAGCGCTCACCAATACCCATGCCCATCAGATTACCTCTTCAATTTCTTTTTTGGCAAAAATAGTGGATATTACATCATATCCAGTATCCAATAGATGGCTTTCTAGAATTGTTGCATCCTCTTCAAATGCTATTACGGCAATCGCTGGACCTGACCCACTAATTCCTGCAGAGATTGCACCTGAAGCGATTGCTGAATTACAAATTCTCAATGCTTCATCATCGCCGATAGCAGCGGCAACTGCCATACCATTCGTGCTCAAAGATGTGAAAATCGAGCCGTTTGCTAACGAACTCAAGGCTCGTTCAAACAATAATGATTGTTCAGAAAATTTGTCGAAAGAAACCTCTTTCCGATCTCCACGTAAAATGATTAGAACCGCATGACCTTCCTCGATATGGCCGGTAAGTAGCACGGATTTGGAAGCGGATTGAGTAGGATCTATCAATTTCCAACCAGGAGATATAGATGCCCAACAATCATCCATAGAGCCACTAATTGTACATCCTGAATGACGTTGAGCCGCTACCGCAAGATCAACAATTTCAGAATCGCTGAGGCCGGTCCATGTCGCTTCATTGAGAGCAAGCAAGGCAGCACATGCTAGGGCAGAACTAGATTTCAAACCCTGACCGATTGGAATCGAACTGGTAACTTTCCAACCGATAGATGGAGGTAAGGGTAGGCCAGAGTTATTCCAAACAATCACAACGGATTCCAATAAGGAGTGCTTATCAGAATCGATTGGAACAGGTGTCGATGTCAATTTAACAATTGTATCGAGACCAATTCCTGTAGAGCATCCTTGACCTAAACCAACTGCATGTAGAATCGAAATTCCACCGGATGCACGACCCGTGCCAAGGATTGTCATTTTTCGTTCATCTCCCCAGCCAAAGCAATTCCAACGTGACGCATTTGTGAATCATTTCGAATCATAATTTCATCACCAATAGAAATATCAGTAATCGACACCACACTTCCATCTGGTTGTACTAAACGGACAGTTTCTGCTTGTTGTAAAATCACTTGACCAGTCGTGGATTCAGCCTCGAACCTCAATATTAGAAAGGGCCTTCGCTCAATCTTCAACCGACCAATGAATGCGCTCCTTCGCTGTCCGGTTGCGGAAATAATAGCCACCTCATCGCCTGAAACCAACTCACTGAGATACTTAGTTGAATCATCAGCCATCAAACAGTAGGCATGAACTGCTCCTGCTCCTATTCGAAATGGTCTGGTCGGAACAAATTCAGTTGGAATCGTCTCTCCATGGATGAGAGCCATCGCAGTAGCAGAAGATCCCACGACCATTCCTTCGCCAATTGATAACCGTTCTATCAAATCTACACAGACGCGTTCACCAACTCCTCCAGATTCTTTGGCGGTAATCTTTGCTGGAACCAAATCTATCGATGATATATTTTCCGATGGGACCTCTGATTTTGCATCAACAAGATTGGCTGCCTTAGCCCATAACTCATCATTTCCAAGAGGTAAAACCAATCCATCCACGCCGTGTTCGAGAGCAAAAGCAGCCCCACCTAAATCGACGATTTCAGATATCGCAGCAGCGATTCTTGTGCCACTACCGGCAGCTGCTGCGACTAAATTCTCTAGTGGAATCATTGTCCAATCCGAACACCTTACTAAAATCCAAGCCACGGAGCCTATCAATGAGCGAGCTTCGTCTTGACCATGATAGTCATCCAGTTCGATCACGGCAACGTCAGGTGCTGAACCTGACCAAATCCTAGAGAAATTATAGTCTGAAAAATCATCGATGTCAATATCAGAGTTACTACGAGCAGCATCGACCCAAAGTTCCAATAAATCACCTGTCTAATAATTTTGCAGCATCAGCGGCGCTTGCACCGTCGTGAATTATTGCACTCAAAGCCCGAATATGATTACCGGGCAGGTCAGCACCGAATACCTGTCGTCCCATACAAACACCTGCACCGCCAGCAGCCATTGCCTGCTCGACGATGCCAAGCAAATCTGTGAAAGGAGAATTACGAGGTCCGCCAGAAATTAGCACTGGAATTGGAACTGCTCGACAAACTTCGGCGAATGAATCAGGCCCATCAGTCCAAGGTACTTTGACCACATCACAACCCAATTCCCAGGCAACTCTTGCAGCGTGAGCAACACCATTTGTCGGATCATTTTCATCAATTATTAGATTAGGCCCACGAGGATAAATCATTCCAAGTGTGGGAATTCCGAGTGGAAGTGCTTCACCGGTTAACATACCCATATCTTCAATCATTTCGGGCTCGTATTCATCACCTAGATTTACCTGAGCAGAAACTCCACTCGCGCCACGCATCAAGCATTCATCAG
>Ga0302120_10000670_pt1 | contig 15592 bp, 10 predicted proteins | sample AG5_Bottom_MG_FD_203118 | JGI IMG/M metagenome (GOLD analysis project Ga0302120, IMG submission 203118) | Marine microbial communities from Western Arctic Ocean, Canada - AG5_Bottom | ecosystem: Environmental > Aquatic > Marine > Oceanic | place: Canada: Western Arctic Ocean | collected 2017-10-01 | reverse complement strand
TGGCCACGGCCATCAGGGCAGCCGAGAGAGCTAGTTGTCGCGAAGCGTCGAGTTCCACGCCCATGGACTCCGTCAACCCAGCCACAAGAATACTCGCCAAGAGGAAGAGGCCTAAGCCCACAAATAGCTCACGTCGCCCCACCGCAGGCGGAAGCGGAGGTCCACTTTGGGGGTGCCGTCCCTGAATCAACTGGATCGCCAAAACCCCCAGTCCAAGCCCAAAGAGCATCAAGCCCAGGGTCAAGAGGAACAACAAGGGGCTCACGAGGTCTTCGGGGTTGGGCTGCATCAGGAGGAAAGCGCCTCACCCAACAAGCCCGCCTCGGGAGAAGACGCTTGAGCATGTAAGCGAGAGGGCATGCGTCCAGCAAGGTACGCGTCACGACCCGCGCAGCAAGCGAACTTCATCGCCCGGGCCATGCGTTCGGGGTCTTCTGCTCCTGCTACAGCCGAATTCAAAAGGACCCCGTCAGCCCCTAACTCCATGGCCTGGGCCACATCGCTTGCGGTGCCAAGCCCCGCGTCCACGATCAGTGGCAAGTCGACCAAGCTGCGGGCGATCTCGATGTTCCCAGGATTGGAAACGCCGCGGCCAGAGCCAATGGGCGAACCCGCTGGCATGACCGCCGCCGCACCAGCGTCCGCCAAAGTCGCCACCAAGCGGGGATCATCAGAGCAGTACGCCATGACATGGAAGCCCTCGGCCACCAAGATCTTGGTGGCTTCCACCGTACCCAAGGGATCCGGCAACAAGGTTCGCGGGTCACCAATCACTTCCAACTTGATCAGGGGTGTGTCGAGCAGTTCCCGGGCCAGCCGCGCCGTGCGCAAAGCATCAGCCACCGTGTAGCAGCCCGCTGTATTGGGCAAGATCTGAAAACGCTTGCGATCAATATGATCCAGCAAACTGGTCCCCGCCCGCTGGTCAAGGTTGACCCTTCGCACAGCAACGGTGATCAACTCGCTGCCCGAGGCATCGAGGCAAGCGATCATTTCCTCGTGCGAGGCATAACGCCCCGAGCCCATCAAAAGGCGCGAGGTCAATTGCAGGGACCCGATCTTGAGGGGCTTGTCCAAGGGAACTCCCATGAATCAACCGCCCCCCACCAGGGTCACGACTTCGATGCGATCCCCGGCGCTGAGTTCGCGCTCGGTCCACTTCGCCCGCGGAACCAACTCGTCGTTCACTTCCAGTGCAACCTGAGTCCCGGTCACGCCCATGGTCTCGAGCAACCCTGGCAACTGGGTGCCCGCGGGCACCTCTTGGGGCTTGCCGTTCACCAAAAGGGTAAGACTCATGGGCTGCAGTATAGAAAAGCCCCTAGGTCACGCGCATGAAGGCGCACTTGAGGTAGTCCGTTTCCGGCAGCCCAAGCCGCACGGGGTGGTCCGGGGAGGCACCAGTGAAGGCTTCCAGCATGGTGTCCCGGTGACTGACCCTTGCCGCAGAGGCCAGGTGACCCAAGAATTCCGAAGCCCAAATCGCGTGGGAGCAAGAGGCACTGACCACATGGCCCCCGGGGACAGCCAGAAGCATAGCCCGCCGGTTGAGTTCCACATATCCGCGCTCGGCGCCGCGCTTCTCGCGCTTGTTGCGGGCGAAAGCCGGAGGGTCCACCACAATCATGTCCCAAAGCTCCTTGGCCTCGGCACGCTTGCGCAGATCCTTCATGCAATCCACCCGTTCAACCTTGACCTTGTCGGCGACACCGGAGAGTTCCGCGTTGACTAAAATCCGCTCACAGGCAGCGGCGTTTTGCTCCAAGCAGAGAACTTCTTCTGCTCCTGCGAGCGCCGCACGAATCCCGAACAGGCCGTCATAGGCAAAGGTATCCAGCACGCGTCCGCCGGGACGCAGCGCCGCCGCTTTCACGCGATTGCTGCTCATATCCAGGTACGCACCGGTCTTGTGACCTTCACGCACATCGACACGATAAACCAATCCGCCCTCTTCGCGCACCTCGATGGGACCATCGATAACGCCACTCAAGAGTTCGACCCGGGGCTCGAGGCCTTCAAAGCGTCGCACGGACAGATCCGATCGTTCCAAAACCGCAGTGGGCTCAAAGGGCAGAGCCTCAATCAGCACCTCCACGAAGAAATCGCGCATGCGATCCGCAGCTTGGGTGCCGATCTGCAGCACTAAGGTTTTGGCATAGCGATCAACGACCAAGCCAGGAATCCCCTCCGCGTCTCCGCTGATCAAGCGGCAGGCGCCTTCAGGATTCATCATGCCCAGATTTTCCCGGGCGCTGATGGCTCGGCGCATTCGCCCGAGCCAGAACTCCCGATTGGGCTGTTCCTCTTCCCTGGTGACCATGCGCAGAGCAATTTTGGATTCGGCGCTATAGAGGCCCCAGCCCAAAATTTCGCCCTCAGGCGCGTAAATAGGGACCAGGTCACCGGGAGTTCCCTCCCCGTCAGCTACATCGTCCTTGTAAATCCAAGGATGGCCTTTCAGGAGCCATCTGCGGCCTTTGCCGCTCAATATCATCTTACCCATGGAGTTTTTTCCTCTCTGTCGAGCCGCGCAGCTTATCAGAGGGAGGACGGGGAAGGGCCGCAGACTTGCCCAATCAGCAAACCTTCAGTCCACCAGATCTAGAAACCGTGAATCTTCCCGCAGGCTGACCAGATCAGGATCCCGCGCGGCCCAGTCTTTTTCCCGGCGCAATTCACCCGGAGTGGTCCCCGCCTGGGCCAGGGAACGCTCGAGCCACTGAAGGGCCGCATCTCGATTGCCCAGGAGGGCCTGGGTGCAGGCCAAGTTGTACTCCATGCCCGGTTCTGGACTTACCTGACTCAAGAGATCCAGAGCCTCTTCAAGACGCCCCGCCCGGGCCCGATAGCAGGCGAGCAACACGGTGGAAGAGGCAGTGCCCCGAAGCTCATGAGCCCGCTCCACCCAAGCTACAGCTTTCTCCGGTTGCCCTAATTTGACGTTCGCATTGACCGCCAAGGAGGACAACAAACGCGCCAACTGACCCCGGGCCTGAGCCATAAGCCCTCCCCCAATCCCACGGGCCTTGAGCGTCGCGATCAGACTTTCCGTGCGATCCACACCACGCAACAAAGCCTCTTCCGCACGGAGAGGTTCATCCATGTCGGTGTATGCAGTCCCCGATTGACTATCCGCCCGGGCCTGCTGAATTTGGGACAACAGGAACCAGCTCGGGAAATCCCCAGCCTCGGCAAGGTCGCGACCATAACGAGTGGCAAGAGCGAGGGCCTCCGAAGGTCGCCCCTCCAGGCGCAAGTCCTCGGCCAATCGCAGGGCCATATCGCTGGGCCACCTTAGGCTGCTGACAACCCCCCAATTCAACGGTCCAGCCACGAGATTGTTGACAAACCGCACCTGACCCTGCCGGTCTTGTCTTGCGCGGAAAGAAGCCTCATCTAGCAAGAATGGTACGCTCCGGGCTTCCACAGTTCCCCGCTCCGCATTTTGGAGGCGCTCGCTCAGACGCTTCATACTCCAACGCCGCTCATCGAGCCAATGGCTCCGCAGAGGGTCTTGGAGCGGGTTTGTGACCATTTCGTCATCCCAGTCGTAGGGCACGAAACCAGGCATTTCGCGCCCGGAAACCGTTGCTAACAGACGGCCCAAGGTGCGGCGCGCCGCCAGCCCTCGATCGGCTGAATCCTCGGATATGCCGCGCATACCCAACAACAACATCACCATAGACATATCACCGCGTAAGACCGCATCCCAGTTGCTGGTGGTGGAGATACTGTGCCGCGCATTGGCCGCATCAATCTCCAAGCAGGCCTGGTGCAAGTCCCTTGCCCGATCCAGGGCGGTCCCGAGTTCCTGCCCCGAAGGGGATGTTGGATCCACCAACAAATCCCCATAGAGATCCGCCAGAAGAAGCAGACCTCGCACCTGCATGGCTTCCCCGTACATAATCTGATTGACGCGGGAATGGGTGCGATCACCGCGAGCGGCAATCGTCGCGACAAGGTGCTGGTGACCCCGTGCCAGATACTGTTTGCTTTCCGAGTGCTGGCCACCGGCAACCGCAACGATCGCCGCCAAGAGTTGAATGCGACTGACCATCATTTGGGCTTCGAAAGAACCCCTTTGATCCAAAAGGATCCCGGGCACCTGATGCAGGAGCGCGTCAGACCAGCGCTTGGCCAAAGCCCAATCCCCGCCACCGAGCAAAGTCACCCGGGCCAGGTCGATCAGCAACCAACGATTGCGCGAGTCCGCCGCCAGCAGAGCCTCCCCCCTTTGTGCCATCAACTCCGGATCTCCCAGGGCCCCCAGCCGGGCGATCAGGGTCTGGAGCCCCGCGATCCCTGCCGCCCGCAGGGTGGGGCCCAGTCCTCGCCCAGCAAAGACGAGCTCCATGGGGCTCGCCTTTGGAGCAGCGGGATCCGCCAGCAGGGGCGCCAACCTTGCGAGGGCTGCGGCGGTGATAACCGGGTCCAAAGGCGCCTCTGGGCCTCCCTTCTCCTGGGCCATCAGGTCCAACAAAGGACCCAAACTACGGGGTGTAACGGGTAAATAACCTAAGGTCAGGACCCCCTGGGTCGGCTCAAAGCCCCGGGCAAGGCTCAGGAGGGCCTGGCAGCCGGCCCGGGTGTCAAAGGCACCGAGAATCTCCATGGCGAGCAATCCAGAGGGGGATTTGGGCCCCGCCTCCGCGATTTGAGCCAGGACCCCAATGAGCCCTGGGGATCCACGGCCTGGATCTACCCTGAGGGCCAAAAGGGCGGCATACCGCTGCTGCTCAGTTTGCCCGGGATCCAGCCGAGCCACCCACTGTTCCGGCCCCCGGGCTGGCTCCTGCGAGGCCATCTCTTGAACGACTCGAGCACTCGAAAAACCAGACTCGGGGAACACCGGCACCCCAGGACCCAAGCCGCCGCACCCGGCCCATAGGCCAAGGACGCCAAGGGTTCTGCTCAAAGAATGGAACCGGGACTCCACCCTAATTGGGCCCCCCCGGCTCCTCGGCCCTATCTCCATCATTCGAGACCCCATCGCTTCCCTCTTGCCCCTTACGCAACCGATACTCAAATGTGCGTCGAGAAATCCCCAGACGCCGGGCCGCCGCCGATGCATTGCCACGAGTGGCTTTCATGGCCGCGCGGAGTAGGGCATCGTTCAGATCATCCAGGGAAACCCCCGCCGCAAGGGCAGACTCGGCCACTTGATCCGCTGCTCCACAAGCCCCTTCGGCCAAGTATGCCAGGGCCTCGGCCTGCACCTCAGAATCATCTCCAGCTAGGGCTAAGGCACGTTCTAGGGCATTTCCCAACTCAGCCAAATTCCCGGGCCAAGGGTGAGCGGCGAGAACTTCCAAGGCTTCTTTGCTCACCGGGCGCGGCTCAAGACCCGCCCGTTGTGCCGCGTCCCCCATCATAGCCGGCACCAATTCTTGCAGGTCCTCGATACGATCCCGAAGGGGAGGCACCAGAAGTTCAACCACCGCTAGGCGATAGAAAAGATCCTCTCTAAAACGCCCCGCCGCCACTTCCTCTTGGAGAGGTCGCCGGCTGGTGGCGATGATGCGCACATCGATCGGGGTGGACTTGTCCGCACCCAAGGGTTCCACGACTTTCTCCTGCAACACCCGCAGGAGTTTGGTCTGCAGAGCTGCGGGTAAATCCTCGACCCCATCGAGCACGAGTGAGCCCCCTTCCGCCGCTCGGAAACGTCCCAGCCGAGCTTCGGCCGCACCGGTGAATGCCCCCGCTTCATGGCCAAACAACTCGGCCTCCAAGAGGGCGGGCGAAAGTGCTGCGGGCTGAACCACCATGAGAGGACCCGTGGCCCGCTCGCTGGCCTGGTGCAGAGCCCTCGCGGCCCGGGATTTTCCGCTGCCGGATTCCCCCACGATCAAGACCGTACTGTGGGTCCGGGCGAGTTTTTCAAGACGCGACCGGAAGGCCCCCATCACCGTGGAATGCCCGTCCAGCGAGGTGGATTTCCCCTGCAGCTGGGAGCCCGGCTGAGAATTCCCCCCCGAAGAGTGATTCTCTGGGCCTCCTGCGGTTGACGCAGACCCCTGGGGTACTTCAAAATGATCAGTCACAGTTCCTTTAGTCTTGTTCTGGTGAGCGCTTCCCTGCGTGCACTTGGACGTCTGCCGGAAGTGGGGGTTACCCCGCTTCCTTGCATATTAGGCTAGGAACCCCCGTCACTGCCAGAGAACCCTGAACAAGCCCCCCGAGGGCATCCCCATGAACCCCGACGAGCTCCTGCGCCTCATCGATGTCCTTCAAATCCAGAAGGACGTCTCCAAGGAGGCAATCTTCCTCGCCCTTGAAGACGCCCTAGCCCAGGGTGTTCGCAAGCGTCTTGGTATGGGTGAAGACTTGATCGTGACCATTAACCGCACCTCCGCCGAGGTCACCGTCGAGGACGAAGAAGGCGAGATCGAGATCGAGATGGCAGAGCTCGGACGAATCGCAGCCCAAGCAGTCAAGCAGGGCTTCTTCCAACGGCTGCGCGAAGCCGAGCGGGACACGCTCTACGAAGAGTACGAAAACCGCGTCGGCACCCTCATCAACGGCCAAGTCCAGCGCTATGAAGGTCAAGACCTAGTGGTCAACCTCGGACGCACCGAAGCCTACCTTTCCCGGGAAGACCGAGTGCGCAGCGAGACCTTCGCACCGGGTGACCGCATCCGCGGCATCGTGGTCGAAGTGCGCAAGGACGGCAGTCGTGTACGCATCCAACTTTCGCGGACGCACCCCGATTTGGTCCGCCGACTCTTCGAACTTGAAGTTCCCGAAGTCGCCGACAACATTATCGAGATCAAACGAGTGGTGCGCGAGCCCGGCTATCGCACCAAGATGGCGGTCACCTCCATCGACCCCAAGATCGACAGTATCGGTGCCTGCGTCGGTGTTCGCGGCTCACGCATCAAAGCAGTGATCGACGAACTGCGTGGTGAGCGCATCGACATCATCCGCTGGAGCGATTCCCTCGAGACCCTGATCATGAACGGTCTTAAGCCCGCTTCGATTCACTTGGACAACATCTACCCGGACGAGGAACGCCACGCGGCCATCGTCCTGGTGGAAGAAGACCAGCAGTCCTTGGCCATTGGCAAGCGCGGACAAAACGTTCGCCTGGCCAGCAAGCTCTGCGGTTGGGACATTGACATCAAGACGCGCGACCAGTATTTCGCCTCCGAGGAAGGTGCTCCGCCCACAGAAGGTGGCACCCCAGATGGTGATGGTCTAGCAACCAGCGAAGCCACCGCCACTCCCCCTGGCGAGAACGCCTCTGAGTCGACCACACTCGACTCCCCCGCTGCCGAAGCAGCCCCTATTGAAACGACGGTCACTGAAGTGACCACGCCCCCGAGCGAAGACGAAGCCTGAAACCGCGCCCTGCGCATTAGCCCTACCTAGCCCCCCCCCTCCAGTTGAGCGCCAAGATCCGCATTCACGAACTCGCAAAATCCTACGGCATGCCCGGTAAGGATTTAGCCACCAAGCTACGCGAGAACGGCTTTATCCAAGCCAAGTCCCACATGTCTGCACTCGACCCCATCGAGTTGCTACAAGCCAGAGGATTGCTTGCCGCAGTCGGTATCACCGAACCCGGTGCAGCCGCTGCCTCCAGCACAACCGCTGTGAGTGCCCCGAGTAGCGCGGCACCACTCTTCCGTCGCAAGAAGAAGAAGGGTGTCCCCGCAGCTCCCGCCGTTGAAGCCCCAAGCCCTGAAGCCGCTGTACCTGCCCCTGAAGCAACGGTCGCGCCCGCTCCTGAAGCAACGGTCGCGCCCGCTCCTGAAGCAATGGCCACGCCGGTTGCCGAAGTACAGGTGGATGCCACCCCGGAAGCAACGGTAACGCCGACTCCCAAGCCCACAGCCCAGCCCACCCTCACGGCAGATCCGGCCCCGGAATCCACCCCTGCCCCTGCCCCGACTCCGGCCCCCGCAGCTCCCGAAGCTGACCCAGCATCCAGCTGGACTCCGGCCGAAGCCGGGACCGCCCAGGCCCCAACCCCTTCAGCGTTCGTTGAAACCACCGTTGACGAAGCACCCGTGGTAAGTGCCCCAGAACCCGATGCTACGGGCAAGAGTAAGCCCCGAGGCAAGATTGTCGGTCGCATCGATCCGGCAACCCTCGCGGCCCAAGTGCAACCCCAGAACAATCGCCAGGGCCGACGCCTCCTGAACCGAGACGATGCCACCCCCAATGTGCATCCGACCTTCGGCCGTGGCAAAGCCGGCCCCGGTCAGGCCACTGGTCCCCGTGGCGGCATGACTGCCACCCAGCTGCGCGAGCGCGAGCAGGGTCGATTCTTGCGTCGCAACCGCCAATCCGGAGTCCAAGGCCAACGCCGTACTGGTGGCCGAGGCCGTCCGTCACTGGTGACCGATTCTCCCCTGGCGGGCGAAACCGTCTCCATCGAGATGCCGATCAACATGACCAAGCTTGCTGAAACGCTCAAGCTCAAGGCAGCGGTCGTGCAGAAGATGGCCATGCAAAAGCAGTATGGGATGTTCACCCTGAACTCCCCCATCGACGAGGACACCGCAATCTTGCTGGCCACCGAGTTTGAGGTGGAGCTCACCGTCCAACACGAAGTCTCCGCCGAGCAAGCCCACCTCGAGGAAATCACAGCCCTGCGCTCCGGCCTGGAAGAAGGTGAGTTGGTCAACCGCCCCCCCACTTTGGCTTTCCTGGGCCATGTGGACCATGGCAAGACCACGTTGGTAGACAAAATCCGTTCCACCAAGGTGGCGGACGGAGAAGCCGGTGGCATCACCCAGCACATCGGTGCTTACCAGGTCACGACTTCCCAAAACCACACCCTGACCATCGTCGATACCCCGGGGCACCAGGCCTTCAGTTCCATGCGCGCCCGCGGCGCCCAAGCAGTGGACGTGGTTGTCTTGGTGGTTGCCGGTGATGATGGGGTTAAGCCCAGTACCGAAGAGGCCGTGGCCCATGCCAAGGCAGCAAACACTCCGATCATCGTAGCGGTCAACAAGGTGGACAAGCCCGAGTTCGACTTCAACCGCACTGTGCAGCAGCTGATGAAGTTCGAGCTCACCCCCGAGGAGTACGGTGGACAAACCGCCTACTTCAAGACCAGCGGTATGACTGGCGAGGGCATCGAAGAGATGCTCGACCACGCCTTCCTGATGGCCGAGGCGGAACTTGGACTCAAAGCCCACCAGACCGGCCCTGCCAGCGGCGTGGTACTCGAAGCCGAAGTCCAACAGGGTCGCGGCATCGTCGCGCACCTCTTGGTTCAAGACGGCACTCTCAACAAGGGCGATGTGATCTTGGCAGGCGAGGGCTACGGCAAGGTCAAGTCGATCTCCAACGACCTTGGCAAGCAAATCAAGTGCGCAGGACCGAGCACCCCGGTGGCGGTCACTGGTCTCGATGCCTTGCCCGGAGTCGGCGATCGATTCCACATGATCGAATCCCTTTCCAAAGCCAAGGAAATCGCCCAAGAACGGACGCGTCGCAACCGTGCGGCCTTCCTCGCAGCCAGTATCGGACCCAATCCTGAATTGGAAGCGATCCTGGGCAAGGAACCCCTACTGGAAAAGACCAACATCAATCTGATCGTGCGCGCCGATGTCCAGGGTTCAGTGGAAGTCATCCGTCACGAGCTGGCAAAACTCGACCACGAAGAAGTGGCGGTCAAGTTGGTGCACGCAGGCGTGGGTCAAATCACCGAGAGCGACGTGGACTTGGCGGAAGCCTCGGGTGCAACCTTGGTTGCCTTCCACACGGGTATCCCGGGTAAGATCCGCAAGGACGCGGAACGCCGCAAGCTCACCGTGCGCCGTTACGACGTGATCTACGAGCTGCTCGACCAACTGCGCGACCTGATGGAAGGTTCCCTCTCCCCGGAAATCCGGGAAGAAGTGGTGGCCCACGCAGAGGTCAAAGCCCTCTTCAAGTCTTCCAAAATCGGCATTATCGCCGGTTGCGGCGTCACGGACGGAACCCTCAAGCGCATCCACAAGGTGCGCGCCTTACGAGATGGCGCGGTGGTCCACACCGGCTCAATCGAGTCCCTACGCCGCGAGAAAGACGACGCCCGAGAAGTCCGCGAGGGCTTCGACTGCGGCATCGTGCTCGCCAACTTCAGTGATCTACGCGAAGGCGATGTGATCGAGGCCTTTATCCTCAAGGAGATCAAGCGGACCCTCGCTTGATCCCTACAGCGACTCCAATATTCCATGGCCAATCCGAGGACCATTGCGCGCATCGAGGGCGCGATCAAGCGGCGTATTGCCCACTGTCTGCAGTTCGAGGTCGCTGACCCGCGCGCCGGATTCGTCACGATTATCGACGCCCAGTTGACCCCCGACTTGGCCAAGGTCACCGTGCGCTGGAGCGTGCTCGACCCCAAGACGGAAAAAGGCCGGGTGATGCACATGCTGGATCACGCCCGAGGTTTCGTTCAACGCAAGATGGGTCGCGTACTCACCATGCGCCGCATGCCTCACCTCGAATGGAAGTACGATGACTCGTCAGCGGAAGCCGCACGCCTCGATCAGGTCATCCGTCATGCCCTGGACCGGGACGCAGCTGTTCGGGGAAGCGCCTTGCCGCCCGAAGAGCCCAACTCCCCAGAGCCCAACCTCAACGACCCTAGCAGTCACTCGCCGCCCGCCGAGAGCGAGCAGGAATAAACCATGCAAGGGCCGGTATTGATTGAAATCGGCTCCCTTGGAAGGGGCACCAGCGGTCAAGTTCTGCTCGCCAAGCTGCAGACTTCCCTCGGGGATTGCCCTGAGGGGACGGAGGTGGCGCAAAAACGCGCCCTCTCCCCTGCTGCAGTCCGCAGTCTAGAGCAAGAGCAGCTCGTACTCAGTCAAGTCCAATCCCGCACCCTGCAGGTCAGCCTAGGACTCTTCAGGGATCCAGACGGGCCCTATCTTCTGACGCGCTACATCCATGGCCCCAGCCTCCACGAGCTCAAGACCCGCGGCCCTCTCGATGACTTAGCCCTGCGACGTGTGGGCCAAGATTTGGGCCAAGCCCTCGCGGCCTTGCACTCGGCTGGCTGGTTGCATGGGGATCTTGCCCCGGCCAACGCTCGGCAAGATTCAGAGGAACGCACGATCCTGTTGGACTTGGGCTTCGCCGAACGCGCGGATACCCAATCGTCTCCCCGGGGAACCCCCGCCTATCTGGCCCCGGAAGAAGCCCACGGCGCTCCCAAAACTCCGAGCTCTGAGGTCTACTCCCTAGGCTTGATCCTCTGGGAGCTCGCCACCGCCAATCACCCCCTGTCCCCGGATGGCCATGCCCAAAGCGTGTCTCGGGAAGCACTTGCGAGCGCGGTTCCCTGGGCCCCAAGCATGCGCAACTCACGCCTCGCCCCGGATCTGGACGAATTGCTAGGGCAAATGCTCGACGAAGATCCGGCCGCCCGCCCAACATCCCAAGCAGTGGTGGACTGGCTCGCAAATCCCCCTGCACCGAACACCTGGGGAGACGACCCTTGGGCTGCCCGGGATCGTCTGCCGTTCATTGGTCATCAAAAAGAATGGATGCAGCTGCAACAGGCTTGGGAATCCGCGAGCGCGGGCCAAGGGCAATTGGTTTGGCTGCAGGCCGAGCGAGGTTTGGGCAAGACGCGCTTGATGGACGAGTTTGTCCGCTCGGTGCGTCGCAGCGAGCGCCCCGCGACCTATCTAAGTGTCCGTTGCGCCCCGGCCCTTGAAGGCCGACCCACCCATCCGATCCGCTCACTCCTGCGCCGCTGGTTAGCCCTTGACCCTCACACGCCCGCGGGCAAGCGAGAGTGGGACCTCCTTGCAGCTCATACCAAACCTCATGTGGCCGCGGACTTGGCCCAAACCCTTGACCCCAAGCAAGATTCCCCGCCCCAGGTGGAGGTCACGCTCCTGACGGATTGGCTGGTGCGCAGCGCCCAGCAAGGCCCCATGGTGGTGCTCGTGGACGAATTAGAATTAGCAGGGGAAGCAACCCTGACGGTGGCCGCTCGCTTGATCGAAGCCCTGCCGACCTTGCCCCTGCTGTTGGTCTTGGGGGTTCGCAGCTCGGCAAGAAAGCGAAGCCCAGCCATCGTTTCTTTGGGCGAGCGTGCCCAGTCTGCGATCCAGGTGAACCTCGCGCCCTTGACTCAGGAAGACATGAAAGAGCTAGTGGATCAAATGTTCGCCGGCACCGTCGCCGCGGACCGTTTGGCCCGGGCCTTGAACGAACGCACCCTGGGTAGACCCGCGCGCCTCGACGCTCTCTTCAAACGAGCTCTCGACCTGGATCTGATGCGCATTCACCCGGGCGGTGGATTAGAGCTCGTGGCGGCCGCCGAGGACCTACCCCACATGGAAGGCCGGGTTCCTGATCTACAAGCGCGCTTGACCTCCATGCCGCCCAAACTCCGGGTGTGGTTGGAGAAAATTGCGGTGGATGGTCTTATCGCGCGACCCGAACGATTGAGCAGTGATGCGAATTCGGAGGAAGTCAGCCAAGCCATCGCGAGCCTCCTGCAAGAGGATTGGCTGGAGTTGGGTCCCGAGGGCCCTGCCTTTCCCAGTGGCACCGTGCGTGACGGAATCCTAGAGGCGATCCCCGCCGAACAACGCCGACAGTTGCACGCTGCGGCTGCGGCGGCGCTTGCCCATGAATCAGGATCAGGCAGAGCCTTCGAGAGAGCTTTTCACCTCAAAGCTGCGGGGCTTTGGGAGGATCTGCTGCAACTGGTTCTTGAGTTGCTCCCCGCTACCCAAGCATTAGGGCACCTGGCCCGGGTCCTGGTACTGGTGGACTGGGCCCTGGAAAGCATCGCCCAGAGCAAGGGGGATGGTGACTCCCGCCTAATCACTGGGGACTCGATCTCGGTCCAACAGGCCCTTGTATTGCATGGGGCCGCCGCCGATGCAGCGGGTGCGTTGGGCCGTCGCCCTATCGAGAGCAAACACCTCAATGCCCTTGTGGAACTCCCCTTCGATAGCGAAAGGCATCCCGCCCAGATGGCACGAGTCTTCCTTCTGCACGGACACGCGGCGGCGGACACGGGACGCGCAGGCCTCGCCCGTGGATACCTACGCAATGCAGCGCGCCTCGGGCGCAAGGGCAAGCAACCAGACTTGGCAGCAGAAGCCCTGCGACGTTGGGCCGAAATCGAATTGGCGACGGGCAACCCCGAGCAAGCCCGGGATTTGGCCCGCAAGAGTCGCTCCAAAGCGCGCTCTCCCCTTGTGGGATTAACCGCCCAGTTGATCAAGGGCTCCATCGCCCTGCTTGAGGATCGCCCCACCCGAGCAAGAGCCCACGCCCAAGCGGTTCTCAAACAGAGCAAGGATTCCGAACACTCCGCAATCCGGACCGAGGTGCGCGCTCGTGCCTGGATTCTGGAAGCCCGCTGCGCCTCGGCCATGGGTGACCCCGAGGCAGCCCAGCCCCGACTTCGCCGAGCCCTTGAGGCCGCCGCGCAGGTGGGCCAACGCAGCTTGGAGGCCGAAGCGAGGGCGCGGCTGGGTCGAGTGTTGATTGACCTGGGCCAAACCCAAGCCGCAGAGCAAGAGTTGCGCGAAGGCCAACTGTTGGCCCAAGAAATCCGCATGGGTCAGGGCGAAGTTTTGGCGCGGCTCTTTCTTGGAACCCTTTTGATGGACCAAGATCGCCGCCAGGGCGCGGACTTGATTCAACTGGGGCTTCAGCGCGCCCGGGACTTGGGGCTGGTGCGAGCCGAGGCCTTGGCCGGAGCTATTTGGGCCCGGGTTTTGCGCGCCATGGACCGTACCCAGGAAGCAGCCGTCGCTGCGGAGGCCGCACTCAAGGGACTCGAGCGGGTGGGCGCCGAACTCTGCGACCGCATCGTGATCGTCAGCACCCAGCGACTCATTTGTGACCCCAACATCGAAAGGGCGCACACCAAGGCCCACTCCAAGAAAATGAGCCGGCGGATCACCCGAGCCTGCCGGGAAGTCCCGCGAGGTCCAGAAGCCGAGCGCATGAAGGCGGGTTTTGAGTCTCTGGAACGTGCTGCCCTCAGTCCCGATGGTCCGCTCTACCCCCGCCGCGGCCGGGGTGACCACGGGCAGGCCCAGTAGCGCCGCCCCCAAGCATGGATCGGAACGCCTCCCCCGGTGGGGGCGGCCATATCCCGGGCCAATTCCGGCACTTTTCAGAGAAATTCCCGGTAAGACCTCACAAACCTGCCCCCATAGATCAAATTCCTTATTGATATTGAGATGCAGTCGCAATAAGATACCTCCCAATAATGACCCGGACAAGTCTACATCAACCGCCCTTGCTGCCCTGCGAGCCCCTCCGGGCACCGTCCCGGGTGAGCACACCCAGGCAGAGCGCCTGGTGGAATCGGCTGGGGCGCGCAGCCAGCGCCAATGGTCCCCGGATCGTGTCCGGCACGCCCCAAGTCCTCGCATACCTCTTGGCGGCTGGCTGCGCATCGACCCCGGCCTCCCACCCTGTAGCAACCCCCGAGCTGGGCCAAACCGCCCCTCCTTCCCCAGGAGTTTCCCTCGAACGCCAGCTGGGAGTCATGGGGACGGGTCTCGACATCGTGATTTGGGCCCCAGACCGAACAGAGTGCCTGACCGCCAGCGAAGCCGCGGTGCGCGCCCTCGAAGACACGGAAGCCAGGCTTTCTACCTGGCTAGATAGCAGCGAATTCTCGGGACTCAACCGCGCACCGGTCGGAACAGAACAGACCCTCTCCCCCATGACCCGCGAGGAACTCAAGACCGCCCTGGGAATTGCTCGGGCCACGGACGGTCTTTTTGATCCCACCCTCGGGCGGCTGGTCCAAGCGTGGGACTTACGCGGAGTTGGGCGCATGCCCTCGGATCCTGAGCTCCAGCAAGCCCGGCTCGACAGCGGCTTCCGGGCCATTGAAATCAAGGGATCGCAGGTCCGGCGCAGTCGAGGGGTTCTGCTCGAAGAGGGCGCCTTCGGAAAGGGTGCGGGCCTCGATCGTGCCAGGGAGGTTCTGATCGGATCCACAGTCACCGGTGCCAGCCTCAATCTTGGGGGCCAGTGGCTCTTTGTGGGGCAAGGGGAATGGTCCCTGCAAGTGGCCCACCCCCTCCATCGCTCGGAAGCGGTGCTCCACCTCAGCATTCAACCGGGATCCCTGGCCACCTCCGCGAACTCAGAACGCCAACTGGAACTTTCCGAAGGCACGATTGGACACCTGCTCGACCCCCGCACGGGCGTGCCTAGCAAGGCAAACCACTCGGTCAGCGTCTGGGCCAAGAGCGCCTTGCTGGCTGATGCACTCTCCACCGCCCTCTTCATCGACCCCTCCCGTGCAGCGGAGTTCGCTTCAAGGTTTGATGTGGAGGTGGTTCTACTTGAACCCGGAGACCACGGCCTGCGAGCAAGCATCACCCCTGGCCTGATCGGGCACTCGCGCGCCTTGATCCCCGGGCTAGAGATCGTTTCCCTCGACATCCCCACGGCCCAATAAGGCCCCATATTTCCATGTACCTATTGCTACTGCCCCTCTTGCTTTCCTGCCCCCAAGACCCTGCTGAGATCCAGCAGCGGGCCGACGACTTGGAGCAGGTTCGCCAGGAACTGAACGCCAAGATCGATGCCCTCGCGGACGAATTGGAACGCCGGGACCTTGGTGAATTGGCCCCTTCCGAGTTGA
>Ga0302120_10000666_pt1 | contig 15622 bp, 9 predicted proteins | sample AG5_Bottom_MG_FD_203118 | JGI IMG/M metagenome (GOLD analysis project Ga0302120, IMG submission 203118) | Marine microbial communities from Western Arctic Ocean, Canada - AG5_Bottom | ecosystem: Environmental > Aquatic > Marine > Oceanic | place: Canada: Western Arctic Ocean | collected 2017-10-01 | reverse complement strand
GGCCGGAGGCTCCCGCGACACCGGCTTTTGCAGGAGTTTCGCGACGATGTGCGCAGTGTTTTGCTCGGGACCGACAGCTTCTGGACGGGGGTTGACGTCCCGGGAGAAGCGCTCTCCAACGTCATCGTGACGCGCTTGCCCTTCGCGGTGCCCGATCATCCCCTCACCGCGGCGCGGCTGGAGCAGATTGAAGTGAGGGGTGGCAACCCCTTCATGGAATACTCGGTGCCAGAAGCGGTGCTCAAGCTGCGTCAAGGGGTGGGGCGCTTGATTCGATCCGAAAACGACCGGGGAATCGTGGCCATTCTAGACAACCGGATCGTGACCCGGAGATACGGAAAGGCCTTTCTCGGGTCGTTGCCAGATGCGCCGGTGGAGGTGGTCACCCAAAAGCTTGGGGATCTGTGAGGCCGGTGCCAGGCAAGGGGCGATCTTGGTAATACGGGGGCTGAAACGGCGGCTGAACGGCCCCCGAGGAAGGCGCCCTACGCCAAGCGGATGGCTTCCTTCAAGAAGCCCGCGGGCCACTGACCGGGCGCGATCGCTTCCTGTCCCAAATAGCCATAGTTGAGAACGGATCCCAGACGCGCGGCGAGAAGCCTCGAGGCTGGAGCAAGCGGGCCCATTCCCATGATGGAGAGGGGAAGGGGGGCCTCGTGGAAGGCTTCGGCTACCCGTTGGAGATCTGCCGGGTCTTGGAGGCGAAAGGCGCACTTTGCGATGTCTGCTCCCGCCTCCTGCATCCTTGTCATGATGGAGCGGAGCTCTGCTTTGCTCGGGCAGGAAGTGAAGTTGTGCCATGAGGCCACGCGAACGAGACCGCGCTCACCGGATTCGGCCCAAATCGAGGCGAGATCGTCGAGCGATTGCAATTCGAGATCGATCAGGGAGGCGTGATCAAGGAGCGCGGAATAAGCCGCGGCTCGGTCAGAGACCGAAAAATCGTTCATTCCTCCCTCATCCGGGTGACGCGCTGTGAGTAAGATTGGGTGCGCAACTTTGTTTTTGTTGGCGAAGTCTTGGACCTCGGGACCAAACCCGAGGGAGTCGAGTCGCAATTCAATCAGATCGCAATCCGCCTCAGCGATGCTAGCGTCAAGGACCCTATGATCCCCCACCGCTCCCACAACGAGGGGTTGGTGGTTACGAATCGCGCTGGAAAGATCCTCCATCAAGTCATCAAGAACGGTGCTCTTTTGAGGCGATCGGCCTTCAGTTGCAAGAGAGCTATGCGCCGGATCCGTGCGTAGCCATGTAATTACCCTGTGGTGCCACGAATCCTTACGGACAATTCTTCTGGTCAAAGGGTGGAGGCGTTTTTAGTTTCCCGCAGTCAAACGCGCAACATGAAGATACTTCCCACCCTCGCCATGGTCACAAAAACCGCTTCGCTCGGTGCGCTCCTGATCGCTGCTCCGGCCGTGATTGCGCAGACCGCCATCAAAATTGACGCCAGCGATCCCAAATTTGAAGACCTCCAGTCTCCCGAAGTCGGCGGCAACACCGGTAAAAAGAGCTGGAAGCCGAAGGATTGGCTCGAAGTGGAGGTCAAGGTGAAGCTCGATGCCCGCAATGAGCCGAAGGACAAGCACATCGATCGCCTCACCGTGCGCTGGTTTGTGGCGGTCGAGAACAAGGTCGATCGCAGTGCGGCCAAGTATTTTCTGATGGAGAAGGAAGTGGTCCACGTGAACGTGCCCATCGGCGAAGACTTCTTCCTCTCCTGCTACCTGTCCCCCGCCACCATCAAACGACTCACCGGAAAAGACCGCGCAGGAAAAAATTCCATCAAGGCGGTCGGTGGTGAGATCACCTGTACCGGTGCGGTCAAGCCGGCCCGCTTCACCTCCGAAGGGGAAGTGAGCAAGCCGTGGTGGCAATCCGCTTCCATGCAGCGGACCAACAAGTACCCGCTCCTCAACAAGAACGAGACTCCCTTCAAGTTTCTCTGGTGGGATCGCTACCTTGAGATTGAGCCCGTCCGTCGCTAGTTCCCCCGCTTCGGCAAATCTAACAGATCTTTACCCGTACGGGATCTCCCCCTAATTACCACCCACCCACGATGGCAGACGCAGAAGGCACGATTGCTCTAAGCATAGGATCTCAACGCATTTCGATGGCGGTCTTTGACCCCACGAAAGGTGGAGGGCTTGTCCTCAAGTCCTACGGTTCACAAAGCATCCTGGCGGATCCGGCGCAGGAGATGGTCCGGCTCCCTCAGATCACCTTCGCGGTCAGGGAACTGGCGACGGGACTGAAGATCCTGAAAGAGAAAGTCCGCTACTCCATGTCGGGGCAGTCGGTCTTTACCCGTTTCATCAAGTTGCCGCCCCTCGACGAGGACAACATCGACGAGCTGGTCAAGTTCGAGGCGCAACAGCACGTGCCCTTCCCAATCGACGAAGTCGTCTGGGACTGGCAGTTGCTCGATTCCACCGGGCCTGAAAAAGAAGTGGCGCTGGTGGCGATCAAGGATGATGCCCTGACCGAGATCAACGAGACCGTGGCTGAAGCCGGTCTCGGCACCAAGGAAGTCGATGCGGCTCCCATGGCTCTCTACAACGCCTTTCGCTACAACTATCCTGAGGTCGTGGAGTCCGTGCTTCTCATGGACGTGGGGGCCAAGGCGACCAACCTGGTTTACATCGAAGGCAACCGTCTCTTCACGCGCAGTATTGCGGTGGGCGCCGCGTCCATCACGACCGCGATCTCGAAGGAATACAACATCACCTTCGCCGAGGCCGAAGCGCAGAAGGTCACCAATGGAATGGTTTCCCTTGGAGGGGGACACACCGAGCAGTTGGATGAAGCCGCCGCGCAGCTCGCGACTGTCATCCGCAATGCTCTGAACAGGTTGCCGGCGGAAGTGGCGCGCACCAACAATTACTATCGGAGCCAGCACGACGGCACCGCTCCGACCAAGGTTTACCTCGCCGGCGGTGGGGCCAACCTTCCTTATCTTTCCGAGTTCCTCGAAGAGAAGCTGCGGGTGCCCATCGAGCTCTTCAATCCGCTCCAGAGGGTGTCGGTCGGCAAGGCCATCGACGTGGAGCAACTCGGACTGGAAGCCCACATGATCGGCGAACTGGTCGGCCTCGCCTTGCGCGGGATTGGTAAGGCCCCGATCAAGATCGATCTCGTTCCGGAAGTGGTCGCTTCCGAGCGCGCCACCGCGCAACGCAAGCCCTTCCTGCTCGCGGCCTCCGTCATCCTGCTCACCGGGGTCGGGGTCTGGTGGATGCATCAGTCGAGCTTAGCTGCCACCGCCGCGGCCAAGCGCAGCGAGATGGAAGTGGAGAAGAGCAAGCTCCAGGGGCCTGCCAATAAAATCGATTCTTTGACCAAGAGCCAAGTCCAGCTCAAGGGAATTGGCGAATCCTACTCCGCGGAGCAAGAGATGCGAACGAGATGGTTCGAGGTCCTGGACAAGGTGAAGGACTACTTCAATCACCAGGATGTCTGGATTACCGACTTTGAGCCGGTGGGGCTCTACCAGATCGGCGATCCCAAGAGCGCGAAGCCACGGGTCAAACAGAACTTCGCAAGCATCGCTTATGGCACCAGTGTGCTGGATGAATTCAAGCGCAGCTACACCCCGGAGGAAGAGAAAACGAGCCGGAGTCGCAGCCGGAGAGGACCAGCTGCGCCGGTTGCTGCCACTGCGCCTAAAGACGCCATCAACGCGATTCGCATCACGGGCTTCTGGAAAGAAGCACCTCGCTCGGTGACCGAGATTGTGGAGAAGATCAAAAAGGATCACGACTCTCCCGATGCCATCTTTACGCTGAAAAAACCGGGCGACCCCCAGGGGAAGGACCTGTCCTCGAAGGAGATCCTGCCGGTCTTCAAAAGCTCAATTGGTGATCCAAACGAATTGGCTGAGCAGTTCATCATGATGCTGCCGCTCAAATCCCCGATTTCCATCAAGTAACCACACAAACTCATGGGAGACTGGATCAAGGAAAACAAGTCCGAGGCGGGGTTAATTTTCGTCACTTTCCTCATCGCGGTAGTCATCTACCTCTTCGGAAGTAAGAAGAGCGGGATCTACAGCGAGCACAAGGAATTCTACGATGGAGCGGCGAGCGCGGTCACGAGCCTCAAGGGGAAGAAGCCCTTCCCAAACACCGACAACGTCAATGATTTCGAAGTTGCATTGGCTGCTGATCGCGTGGTCGTGGAGGCGCTTCAGACGAAGCTCCTCGCCTTCCGGCCGGAAGAGTTAAAGACGATCACGCCCTCTGATTTCATCGACAAGCTGAACGCGCAGCGCACCGAGTTGGTGGGGGCTCTTGACGCCAACCAAATCGAGTTTCCGGGCGAGGATTTCCACATGGGATTCGAACGCTACACCTCTGCGCCTCCTCGTGATGGCGCAACGGGTTATCTCGATTACCAACTCGATGCCTTGTCCGCGCTCTACAACAACCTGGTGAAGGTCGGGCCGAGTGCGTTGGTCAATGTTTACCGCAAACAGCTCCCCATCGAAACAGGGCCCTCCATGGACGCCAAGGCCAAGGCCGATCTACCCAAGACCTCCGGTCGCCGCACGCGCTCCAGGACCCGACCGTCGGCCAGGGCGGAGAGCGCAGGACCGCCATTTTATCGCTTGCCCTTGGAGCTCACTTTCAAGTCCAACGAGCCCGCGGCCCGCAGATTCATCGCGGCCGTAACGAGCGACCCGAAGTACTACTTCGTCATCCGCAGCCTGCGGATTCAGAACGAGAAGCGCGACAAGGCACCCAAGAAGGACGACGTCGAGTTCGACAAGGCTCCGGTGACTGGGGCCGGGGGCGATGAATTCAGCAACAGCTTCGAGACCGATCTCATTCCGGAGGACGATCCCGCTTCGGAGTCCGAGGGCGATCCTGTCCCCGAGGCCGAGGAACTTGCACCAGAACCGGCAGACGACTCCGAAGAAGAGGGTGAGCGCGTCTTGGGACAAGTTCTCGGTGCCGAGGAAGTCTTCGTGTTTCTTCAGCTCGACTTGATTCTCTTCAAGGGCCAGGAAGACGCCAAGTTACCCTGAAGCGCAGCGCCCACCCAATACCTAACCAACTGATTCCACAATGGCAGCTAACATATCAGCCAGCTACGATAAGATCATCCTCGTCCTCGCGATTGTCATTGCGCTCGGGCTGGGCGCCACGGTCTTTCTGAACGCAGGAAAAATAGAGGAAGAGTTCAAGGTGCCAGGGGGCGGCAACTACGGGGTGCCCAAAATGGGCAGCACCGACCGCTTCAAGGCGGTGACCGCCAAGATCGGGACCCCCGTCACGCTCGCAGGCCCCATCACTGACGAAACGAAACGCCCCATCAACAACTTCGTGGGCACGCCCCTGTTTCTGAAGGCCGGAAACGCGGAAGCGATTGATCTCGGAGACGTGACCTATCCCGCGGTTCACCCGCCCATCCCAAACAAGTGGTGGTTGGAGAATCGCATTGATCCCGGCCATTCCGATTCTCCTGGGCGCGATCCAGACTCGGATGGCTTCACCAACCTCGACGAGTTCAAGGGGAAGACGAATCCGAATGACGCCACGAGTTTCCCCTCGCTCATCGCCAAGCTCGAATGCGCGGTGCTGGAGAAGAGGCTCTTCAAGCTCACCTACTCCTCCGACACCTCCGCCGGAACGCTCAAACCCACCGATACCTACAAATTCAAGTATGAGGAAATGATCGGAGGACGGAGAAAGTCGACGAGTTCAGACTACATGACGCCCGGGAAAGGAGCCGCCTCCAATCTCTTCAACGAGGGTGGGGGGCAATTGCGCTACGAATTCAAATCCGTTGAGCAACGCACGGAAGTCAATCCCAAGACCAAGATCCAGGAGACCAGCAATTATGCGCGCCTCGAAGATGTGGGGAGCCCAAAGAAGGGCATCCAGATCGAGCTCAAAAAAGGCACCCGGAACGGGGTCATCATTACGGACTATACCGCAGTGCTCTTCCTGAACGCAGTCGGAGAAGCCGACAAGCAGGCCAAGATTCCCGAGCGCTCCAGCTTTTCCCTCCCTTTCGACCCCAATGCAGCCAAAAAGCCCTACACCTTCACCGGAGTCAACGGCTCCGGGCAGGCGTTGATCGAGTGGCAAGAGGGGGGAGAAACGAAAACCCGGGAGCTCACACCCAATTCCCAGCCCTGATATGTTAAAAGATTTGAACTGCCTTGAAGAAAAAAAGCTTCACAAACTCTCTCGAACTGACAGAAACCTCGCCTACTACACCATGCAATTAGCGTCGCACCTAACCAATCGCACGGCTCGCGCTCTAACCTTGTCCCTCGGCCTTGTCACCCTCGTTCCTTCCCTTGTCTCTGCTCAAAGCGACATTGCGAAGCTTGAGGTGCTCCGCCGGGCTGAGAAGACGCGACTCGCAGAAGAGCTTCTGACCGAAGGCCGTAAGGCTTTCGCAAAGGGAGAATACGAATCATCAGTCCAAAGCTACACCAAGGCTCTCTCTGAGTTGCCGGGTGGCTTCGCAACCGCCGGTCGGCGGGCTGCAATCGAGCAGCACCTCGCTGACGGAACGGTTGCCCTATCGCAGAAGTTCCGCCGCGTCGGGCGCTACGATGAAGCGCGGGAGAAGCTGGAAGGTGTTCTCTCGGTGGATCCCAACAACCAGCGTGCCCGCCAAGAGCTGGAGTACCTGGACGATCCGATTCGCACCAACCCAGGGTTGAGCTATGAGCACACCAGGAACGTGGACCAATTGCGGAAGAACCTCTACACCGCCGAGGGCTTCAAAAACCTCGGGCTCTATGATGACTCCATCCGCGAGTATCAGAAGGTCTTGCGGATCGACCCCTACAACTCCGCGGCCCGTCGCGGGATGGAGGGCATTCATCAGATCAAGTCGGATCACTACGCCGCTTCCTACGATGAGGCCCGGGCTCGCATGCTTGCTCAGGTCGATCAGGCTTGGGAAATCGCCGTTCCTCCTCCGGTAGAACTCTCTCCCATTGACCCACGCAACCCGGATGGTCTGTCCTTGGGAACGAGCATCGATTACAAGTTGAAGCACATCATCATCCCGGTGGTCGACTTCGACGACACCTCGGTGGAAGAAGCGATCGACTTCCTGCGCCAGCGTGCCAGTGAGCTCGATCAATTCGAAATCGATCCCACCAAAAAGGGAATCAACTTTGTCATTCGCAAGCCGCGTCTGACTGGTGGGATTGGGGTAGATGCCGCGCTTGATGCGGCGGGCGGACTCAACTCCATCGACCCTGGCAGCGCCCGGGTGAAGGAGTTGAAGTTGCGCAACGTGCCGCTCGGCAACGTTCTGCAATACATCTGTGCGCAAGCCCGCTTGCGCTACAAGATCGACGAGTATGCCGTCACTCTTCTGCCCATCGGTTCGGGTGAAGGGGAGGACATTCTCCTGCGGAAATGGAAAGTACCTCCCACCTTCCTGACCGACATCGAGAGTGGCAGTCCCGACGGGGGTGGTGCAGAGCCTGATCCCTTTGGTGGCGATGATACCGGTCTCGGAAGTGGCGCGCTCAAGCCCCGCCGACCGCTGGTCGACATCCTGAAGGATGCCGGAATCGATTTCCCTCCCGGATCTTCCGCTCAGTTCATTGCGAGCACCAGCACCCTGATCGTCAGCAACACTCCCCAAAATCTCGACCTCGTCGATCAGTTGGTGGAAGGCATCATCGGGGGCACGCCCAAGATGATCAAGATCGTCACCAAGTTCGTGGAAATCTCTCAGGAGAATTCCGATGAGCTCAGCTTCGACTGGATCGTGACTCCCTTCGGTCTCGGGGGACTCGTTTCCGATGAACTCTTCCTCGGTGGTGGCACCGCCGGGAACGGACAAACCCGTACCTCGGCGGACTTCATCAGTCCGGTGGCCTTCACCACCCTTCCGGGAATCCCGGCTGGTGCAAACCAGACGGTCTCGAACATCATGACTGCTTCCAACCGCTCCGGTGACAGCGCCGTGACGCGGAACAGCATTGACTCGATCCTCAACAATCCGAATCGCAGTGCACAGGTCAGCCGTCCCGCTCCTGGCATCCTGAGTCTTACCGGTCTCTTCAACAGCGGCCAACTCCAGATGATCATGCGGGGCCTCGCCCAGAAGAAGGGTGCGGACATTATGACTGCTCCGAGTGTGACTGCTCGTCCTGGTCAAAAGGCAACGATCGAGATCATTCGCGAGTTCATCTATCCCACGGAATACGAGCCACCGGAACTCCCCAACCAAGTTGGTGGTGGCAACCAAGTTGGTGGTGGCCTTGGTGGCGGCGGCGGTGGTGGTGGTGGCTTCCCCGTCACTCCCGCAACTCCGACTGCTTTTGAGACTCGCAACACTGGTGTAACTCTTGAGATCGAGCCCAACGTGGGAGCCAATGACTACGTCATCGACCTGCGCTTCGCTCCCGAGATCGTCGAGTTCGAAGGCTTCATCAACTACGGAAGCCCGATCACCTCGCCTGCTTCTGATGCCTTCGGTAACCCGGTCACGGTGACCATCACCGAGAATCGCATCGAGATGCCGGTCTTCTCCAGCCGCCGCATCAGCACGGGCATCACCATCTACGACGGTCACACCGTTGCGGTCGGTGGCCTCATGCGCGAAGATGTGCAGGCTGTGGAAGACAGTGTGCCGATCCTCGGTGACATTCCGCTTCTCGGCCGTCTTTTCCAGAGCAGCTCCCAAAACCACATCAAGAGCAACCTGATCATCTTTGTGACGGCCAATCTCATCGATGCGGCGGGCAAGAATATCCGCGAAAACGCCTCCCAGCCTGATACCACCGGTCCGGTGGGCACAGGTCTTGGTGGTGCCCCCGGAGTTCTCCCACCTCTCTAGGGCAGAGCCGAATTCAATTTCAAAACTCGACGGCTTCGGCTGTCGGGTTTTTTTGTGATCGGGAATTTCGGATCGCAGAATTCTGATTTCAGAGTATTCATTTCAGGATCTGTTCCTGAGAACTGAGATGCAAATGCACAGCTTCGCGCTCACCGGCGGAATCGCCACCGGAAAGTCGACCTTCGGGCGAATCCTCAAGGAATTGAGGCCCGAGGCCGTCCTCTTTGATTGCGATGCGGCCGTGCATCGTTTGCTTGGAGAGGAGGAAGTCGCGTCCCTGATCGTGAAAGCCTTGGGTTCAGCGGTAACGGTAGGCGGGGTCCTGGACCGGGAAAAGCTCCGGGAAGTGATCTTCGCGGACGAAAGGCCACGCCGCACCTTGGAGGGAGTGTTGCATCCCCGGGTGCGGGAGGAATGTCTTGAAATGCAGAGGGAAACTGCTATCAATGGCGTGTCGTCTTTGTTCGTCGCGGACGTTCCGCTCCTCTTCGAAAGCGGTTTCGACTTTGGATACGAGCGCTCCCTTCTGGTCGCCACCACTCGTGAAACCCAGTTGGCTCGCCTCAAATCCCGCAACGGATTCGACAACACCCTCGCAGAGGCCATCCTCGCTACCCAGATTCCCATCCTGGAGAAACTCCGGCGCGCGGATGTGGTCTTCTGGAACGAAGGATCTGAGGAAGTCCTGCGTCACCAGATCTCTCGCTTTCTCCAGACACTCGAATCCATGGCTGCCAAAAAGAAGACAACTAAGAAAAAGACTGCCGCCAAAAAGTCGGTAGTAAAGAAGAAGGCCGCCAAGAAGGCCGCCAGGAAAGCGGCGCCCAAAAAGAAGGCCGCCAAGACTGAAAGCAAGGTGAAGGCCGAGCCCAGGGCCGAAGCGAAGGGCAAGGACGAGATCCCTGAAGAGGAGGTCACTCCTCTCGTCGAAGAGAGTGAAGGCCTGGTGAAAACGTCGGGTGGGAAAGACGCGGATCCCGCCCCCTCGGAGGCGGTGGCTTCCGAGGCGAGCGACCCTGCGCCCGCACTCGTCCCTGAAAAGGATCGCGAACCTGAGCCCGAACCGACTTTCGATGTCCCCGAACAAATCGATGTGAACGAATTTCGGGAACGGTCCTTGGCCAAACTTCTCGACCTTGCTGCGGAGTATCCCATTCGCGCCACGGGCGCCCTCGGAAAGAGAGCGCTCATTTTTGACCTGCTCTCCTTTTGCTCCACCCACGGCACCGTGTTGGAAGCGGAGGGAATCCTGGAACAGGCGAAGGAAAATTATGCCATGTTGCGCGATCCCAAGCGCAGCTTTCGAACGGCGCCCGACGACTTTTATGTCGGGGGAAATTTGCTCAAGCAACATGGCTTGCGTGCCGGCCAGAAAGTAAAAGTGAGGCTTCGCGCACCGCGCGAGCGCGACAAGTATCTCTCCGCGCTGGAGATTCTCACCATCGAAGGCAACCCGCCCGAGGAGTTTGAGACGGAGAAGGACTTTGATCAGCTGACCTCGCTCTTTCCCGAGGATCGGTTCGTCTTGGAGCGACCTGGGGAGGACGCGCTGGCAGTCCGGCTCATTGACATTGTGGCTCCAATCGGCAAGGGCCAGCGGGCTCTCATCGTCGCTCCGCCACGCGGGGGCAAAACGATCCTTTTGAAGGAGATCGCCAAGTCGATCGCAGCCAATCACCGTGAATCAAAACTGATCATCCTTCTTCTGGATGAACGCCCGGAGGAGGTGACCGACTTTGAAGAGACCGTGGATGCGGATGTCTTCAGTTCCACCTTCGACGAGCCTGCCAAGCGTCACGCCCAGGTTTCGGACCTCGTGCTCGAACGCGCGCGGCGGCTGGTGGAGTTGGGCCAGGATGTCGTGATCCTTCTCGACAGCCTGACTCGCCTCGCGCGGGGCTATAATAATTCAGAACGGGGTGGGGGACCGATTGGATCCGGGGGCCTGAGCCCCAACGCTCTCCAGAAATCCCGCAAGTTCTTTGGAGCCGCTCGCAACCTGGAAGAGGGAGGGAGCCTCACGATCGTGGCGACCTGCCTCATCGAGACCGAAAGCCGGATGGACGACATCATCTTCGAGGAACTGAAGGGAACGGGCAATATGGAGATCCGCCTCGACCGCGAACTGGCAGAAAGCCGGATTTTTCCTGCGGTGCACATTCCTCAGAGTGGCACTCGGAATGACGATCGGCTCTATCATCCCCAGGAGATGGAAAAGGTCATCGAGATCCGCCGCCAGCTCACCACTCTTCCTATTGGGGAGGCCTTGGAGACTCTCCTGAGGCAGCTCGCGAAGAATTCAACCAACGCAGAGCTTTTGATGAGAGGGATAATTTAAGTGAATAAATCGAGCCCTTGGCTCCTCTATTAGGGTTAGGGTCAGGTTGGCGCGTCCGGCGTCATGACAATGCCCACACGGTATTTACGAATTTCTGCTTGCAGAGTTGACCTTCAGGCCCGAAAAAAGAGCGTTCCTATGCCTTCGAACATACCTAAGAGCCTGCTTGCAGTTACGATTGCGTTTCTGAGTTCAAATCTGGCACCCGCGCAGGGTCCGGTTTTCAGTTGGAGAGACCTCGCGGAATGGCGTCAGACTGGACCCAATTCTTCGTTCTATATGGGCGGAAACACCGGGATTTATTTTCAGGATGGATCCTGGTCGCTCTCGGGCTGTTTTCAACCCTCCACCACCATCATTTCTCCGAACATTTTTTGTCCCCTCGGAACGACGGGCTTCATTGCCCAGGGCGACGTCGATTTCGACGGAGTGAACGACCAAGGTTCCTTCTGGTCGATCGATCAAATTGCCCGCGCCTCGGTCGTTGAACCCTTCCGGCCGGATCAGTTTTTGATTCTCTCGGCCCCGCCCTCTGGCATCGCTGACGCGCTGCGTGCATCGAACGGGGATATCGCGGAGATCTTTGAGGTGATCGATACCAGTGTGATCATCTGGTACAATGTTCTCGCTTCTCCGCCGGACGATTACGAGATCACGGTCTACCAAGCCAACCGTCCTTATGGACCGGGGAAAAAAGAAGAGCAGCGCCATTTTGATGATGTGCCTTGGGGAACCTACCTCTTCACCCTGCCACAGATCAATTCCATCGCGGAGCCTCCGCAACCGGTCCCATTTGCGGTCGACCACCTTGTGATTGCGGACGCCTTTCCAGGGCGGGGCGTCATCCCTAGAGGATGGAAGATGCTCAACGACGAATGGTACAACGAAGAGTTGGAGTTCGATCCCCGCATGTTTCATAAGCTCGAGTGGGGCGGGGTCGACACAACGAATACTCTCGCCACTGATTCGCTGCGGTTCTCAGCCCGCGCCCATCAGTTTGTCGAGGATCACCCCGTGCGTGGCCCCATTACACGGGTTGAACGCGCACCAGATTTCCTCTTGCGGGGAACCGTCACCGGGATGGCCTGCGAGACGATCGCCACGAATCTCAATTTAGACTCCGTGCTTGATCAGGGTAAGAACTACGAACTCAACATCATCAGTGGCGAGCTCAAGGGAACGATTCATTATCCGGTCACGGTCTTTGGCACCGGCGGCGGATTGAGCTTCAACGAGCTCAATAGTCCCACCGTGATCACCGGAACGGTGGTGACAGGATCCTTTACGGCCGCAAATGGTCTCACCCTCTCCACCAACCGGGACCTCCAGACCTGCCTCAATTTGGGCGCAAGCTTTGAGCTCACCTTCACGAGTGGGGCCTTGGCGGGCACCACCCAATTTCCGATCTCGATCTGGAATGGAATGGATCTCACGACCTTGGTCGATGTCTCGGCTTCGATCGTTGCTGGGGACACCTTCCGGTTGGATCAAAAGCAAGTTGCAGTGCCCAGCACGGTCCAAAATGTGGCCGGTTTCTTTGTGGAAGGGGATTTGGATCTCACCAGCCTTGTTCCCGGAGGAGACTATCGCATTGAGGTCACCTCTGGAGCGCTGGCAGGAAGCATCCATCAGATCACCAACTTTGGATTTCCCACCTCCTTCTTCTTCGAGACGGAGTCCAATCTGATGGGCTCTCTCTTGCCGGGAGACACCTATGGCTTGCGAACCTTCACGACGCCGGGATTCAGCCTCAAGGTGGGCGATTTGTTTTCGCTCTCACAGACCTTCGAAGATTGGATTCAGGACAAGTATGACGCCGGCGAAGTCATTGCCACGGATGAACTTACCCTCCGAGCGGACCCGGACCTCTTTCCCGGAGGTTGGAACATCAATGCGGGCGGTCCTGGGGAGCCTACCTTGGCAGAACTGGAAGTTGATGTTGGCCTCCTAGGGCCTCTCTACGCGGTCTCGCGAAAGGATGCGATCGTGTTTCCGCCCTATACCATTCATAATCCTGCGAGTCATCGCAGCGAGTTCATCCTGGGAACCTTCGACGGAAAATATGAACTCGGCCCCTTCTTCTTCCGTGAGGGAGATTCCATGCGGGGGAGGTTGCACATGAGGCGGTCGTTCAATAGTGGTGGGCCCACCACGAACAATGCTAGGCGAACTCTCAATTTCGACGTCAGCTTCATTGATACCTATGCGGGGTTTGCAATTCTGGGCGGTTTGGTGGGAGATGGATTTCCCTTCGGGACGTCTTCTTCGGAACGCGCCCCCAGTTTCGACTTCGATCGTGATGGTGCGAGCAATCTCATGGAATTCGCGCTCATGACCTCGGTGGTTGATCCCACCGACAAGCCCGCCTTCCAATATGCGCTCGACGTCGCTACCGGGCTCTGCACTGCAAGCATCACCAAGCGGCCCTCGGTTGGATCGCAGCTGAGCTACTTCTTTGAGTACAGCACCGATCTGGTGAACTGGACCACGATCCTTCCGGGTGACCCTTCCTTTGCGATTGTGCAGGATGACGAAACCACCCTGACGGTGACCAATACCCTGGACCTGGTGGGAAATTTCCCGCCCCCGAGTTGCTTCCTGCGAGTGAAGATCGAGCTGCGCTAAGCGTTTCCGACCCAAAGAGCACTTTTGCGGGCACGACCTCTGGTCGTGCCCGTAGCTTTTTACAAACAGGCTTTTCGCACCGCGGCGTTCATGTTCCACTACGACGTGCCCAGAAGGTCTTGGGCATACCCCTCTTCCGAATGATTACCTCGAGCGCTGAACTCGCCGGGTTGGTGGACGAACTGCCGTCCAATGGCTCACCTTTCGCCGGGATCGACCTGGAAGCCGACAATCTCCATCGCTACGCAGAGCAACTCTGCCTCATCCAAATCTCGACTGGTGAGAAGATCGTGCTGGTGGATCCGCTTGAAGTTGAGGATCTCTCCCCCCTCAAGCGCTATCTGGATGATAACGCGATCTGGATGCATGGCGCAGATTTCGACATGACCCTTTTGCGGCGGGAATTTGGAGCGCTCCCGCACATGATTTACGATACCCAGATCGCCGCCCGTCTGCTGGGGATTCTGCGCTTCTCCTACGCCAATCTGGTCGATCAGTTTTTCGACGTACAACTCTGCAAGTCCTCCCAGAAAGAGAATTGGGGACAACGTCCGCTACCGGAGAAAATGTGCGAGTATGCGAGCAACGATGTCCGCTACTTGTTGCCCTTGGCAGACAAGCTTGAAGCGAGTCTGCGAGAGCGGGATCGCTATGAGTGGTTTGTTGAGAGTTGCTCGGCTGCAATGGAGAGAGTTCTTGAGCGGGACGAAGAGCGGGAAGATCCTTGGCGAATTCGAGGAAGTGGAAAACTCGATCGGCAAGCGCTCTCCTTTTTGCGGGCGCTTTGGGAATGGCGCGATGCAGAAGCGGAAGAGTGGGATCGGCCGCTCTTCATGGTGGTGCGAAATCAACAGTTGATCGTCTGGGCCGAAGCCCTCACCCGGGGGCAAAGGCTGGAGATGCCCCGGAATGTCAAAGGGGGACGAGCAAAACGTCTTCGAGAGACAATCGAAATCGCCCGCAAGATTTCCAAGGAAAAGTGGCCTGAGCGCCTCAAGGGGAGCGGGCGGCGAAGGGACAGTGCGCAGGAAAAACGTTTTGAGGCCTTGGCGAAGAAACGAGACGAAGTCGCTCAATCGCTCGAAATCGAATCATCAGTGATTGCGGCTCGAGCTGCTCTGGAGCAAGTCGCGTGGGAGGCCGATCCCGCGGATCACCTTCTGGGCTGGCAGCGAGCGGTCTTGGAGATCTAGAAGGAAGGATCACGATTGTGTCGATGGAGGAGCAGAAACTGGATTCGGGTCGCGAGGCGCCCATCGCGCCTCAACCTTCCAGTCCTTCGTCGATCCGCTTCTCCTGTCCATCCTGTCAAATGGTCCTGGAGGTGGAAGCCTCGCTTGAGGGCGTCCGAGCTCCTTGTCCGGGCTGTCGCACGGAAATTGTAGCGCCCGTTCTCAAGGAGTCTCAACCGATTGCGGTCAAACCGCGGCCCCATCGGCCGTGGTCCCGGCCCAAGGAATCTCCGACGGGATCTGCCTCCGCATCCGCGCTTCATGATGAGCATCCGGCGATGGGGTTTCCGCCCTCAGAGAATCTGAGATCCGCGCCAAACCCCCCGATTTCCAGGCAGGCACCCATTCCGTCCCAACGCGAGGAGGGGGGCAGCCGAGTCCGCGCGACCAACCTTCCCAAACGGCAGGCGAGACACCGTCACGGGGGCTCCGTCGACCCAATCGCCTCTCTCTCGGAGGAGGACCACGACCGCGAGGAGCTCATCGTGACCCTCAAAATTGTGATCGCGATTGCGATCACGATCGCGATCGCTCTGGGAGTCGTTTCGATCACGAAACGGAGCGTCAATCGACCCGGTGCTGAGAGTCGGGAGGAAGGGTCAAA